>Ga0307376_10001043_pt1 | contig 31476 bp, 42 predicted proteins | sample TR2MG_FD_202536 | JGI IMG/M metagenome (GOLD analysis project Ga0307376, IMG submission 202536) | Soil microbial communities from Risofladan, Vaasa, Finland - TR-2 | ecosystem: Environmental > Terrestrial > Soil > Coastal area > Acid sulfate soil | place: Finland: Risofladan, Vaasa | collected...
TGAATGGTGATGACTCGGCTGCACGATCCCTCTTCCGGGTCGAACTCCATCCCTTCCTCGGCAGGGTCGGCCCAGTAGACCTTGTCTCCAACCTTCAGCTTTTCAGCTTCTTTGAATGTCATAGCTTTTCTCCTCTTAGTTGGCGAACCTTATCGCAACACTGGAAAGCGACTCCGGGAAATCTGTTACCTTCGGGAGCCACTCTGCAATCTGCTCGTCCGACAGGCTAACTGTTTCCCCTTCCGCGTCGTGGGACGCCAGGAAAAAGTCACCGTGGATAGGTGTGCGGTGCCCGTAGGCAGTCGTGACCAGCCGGTTGGGCTGCTCAGTGTAAAGCCCCTCGTCGTTACACCACAGGTCTACACCCTGGCCCAGTTGCAACGTGTCAATGTAGCCGCCCACGAAATCCTGCATAGGCTTCAGCCCGGATTCCATTTCCTCGACCACAGGGTCTTGCCCACGTCGCACCGCAATGATTGTAATCTTTCCCACGACTTCCTCCTAGTCGATCTCGTCCACGAACTCCCCGACGTCCACCGCACCCGGAACCATATCCATCGTGCCACCTTCCACCACGTCCACCACCGTGATGTCCACCCGTGGCATGAAGGTGCGCACGAAAAGGAATCCATCCTTTTCCATCGCCCAGGTTGCCACGTTGAACTTGTTCCAATCGGGGACGACCCCCTTGGGAAACATCCTCATGTGAGGCTCGCTCTTGTCCTTATGCCCCGCTACCCGATTGAATCCCTTGGGCAGTCCGATGCACATCAGACTTGACCGGACACCCATCAGGCGTGTACCAGCAACATGCCCCTCGCACCGAACGTGGCCGTCCAACTCCAGGAACTCGAAGTTCTCACACTCGCCAGGGTCGATACCACACACGCACCCAGGACATTGGAACTCTTTGATCAGGTCTTCTTTGTGTTCGTCGCTCATCCGTTTCTCCGTTTCAAATCGTGCGTTCAAAATATCACACGCACTTGACGTTGTCAATTAAAAAATTCGCAGCGGCTATTCCTCCCGACGCTTCTTGACGCCGTACTTCTTTTCGATCACGTCCCTGCTGTTCCTATAGAGGTCGTCTAGCTCCACCTCTTGAGGCCAGTCGGAGTAGGGGCACGTCTCGTCCACGCAGTAACCCTTGGTGTCCACGTTACTCCCGCACTTGCGACACAGCAGGTTATCGTCTGCCAGATATTCCTCGTACTTAACTTTGAGGAAATCCTCGAAGGCGTCGTCGGACTGTTGGTTGCTGACGTACTCACAGAGCACGTCAACCTGAACCTCTTCAGTCCAGCCACATCGCTCCGCATACTTACTCAGGATATGATAGCTCATGCGTCCTCTTTCATGCTCTCAGCCAGCTTGTCGGCAACGTCCCATGCGTCCTGCATCACAACGCGATGAAGGTTGATCGCCGCAGCCCCACCACCAAACGCTCCACTACGCGGCTTCGAGCAGCCTGCACTCCAGGTGAGCGTCCAGGTAGTGTGGTCGTCCGTGTGCTCCAGCACCTCGGACAAGAATTGGAGCACAGGTTCCACAGAAGATCCCTCATCGGAAGCCACGTACAGGTAGGGCTTCCCCTCGTCCTCATGGATCGCCACCGTGAACCCGTCACCGAACTCTTCCACCATCGTCCGCATATCCTCGGACAACGTTGCGTACACCCGAAGGTGCTCCTTTTCTACGTCGTCCAGGTCCCCAGGAAGCTCATCGGGGATGACACCATCGAAGTCCCCGTAGGCAAAGTTGATCGCAGCGTACAGCTTCAACGCTACCTCCGCTTGCTCAGGCGTTACAAGGTAGCTCTCTGCGAACTCAGTAAAGTAATCGGCCATTTCTTTTTCTCCGTTTCAGTGCAACAAAAATATCACGCGCACTTGACGTTGTCAAGCGGAAATTCGTGCGGCCACAAATCGACCATGACCCTTTGCATTTCCTGTAGGTTGGGCTCGACCCATTCCCCTTGCTCAATTACCCAGAGTGCCCATCCCTTCCCCTCGCGCTCCAGCATCCCGTGGTTACGCAGGGCGATCTCCTGCAAACGAATTCGCAGGGTCCGGTACTTGGGAACAATGGGGGAGTCCTCACCGAAAGTATCGGCTAGTAGTTGGTAGTCCAGCTTAGCCATCGGAAGGCTCTACCCAACTGTTGTGGTGCCAGAAGCTACCATCCTTGGTGAACTCGTACTCATTGCCGATCAGCATGTCGGCTACGTACTCCTCTTCGTAGTACGAGTCGAATACCACGTAGCCCTGGCTGGCCAGCTTCTGGGATAGGCTACGCACGTCCTCTTCGATCAGCCCCTTCAGGCTCTCACACCAGGACTCCACCCACTCCACGTCCACCTCGGGGAGATCTTCATTGAAGTAGATGTGAAGCTGCACGTCCATCGTGTTGTAGTGAGCGTAGTGACTCCCAAAGCTGTTAGGAGTAATCTCCACCACGAGCGAGATAGCGTCGATCTCCAGCAACCTTTTCATCGCTGCGAGCTTCGCCCCCATTACCGTACTGGTGGCGGGAACCAGACGGTCCAGCATCTTACTGTCTACGTCTTCCTTTCCGTAGAAAGCCATGCCGTCACCCTGGCAGTAGGACAGTGACCACTGGATATTATCCGTGGGATACCCCGCGTCCCCTACCGCTTGCTCGAAGTCTTCGTTGACAATCTCGCACGCGCTAGGGCTACCAGCTTCCCGGTCGTCCTGTTCCCACTGCTCGCGTGCAACCTTCTGGGCTTCGGGGGAAAGCTCCTCGTAAGAGTACAGCTTGATTTGAATCGCTCGCATTTTCATCACTCCGTTTCATTTTGCTGTGATGAAAATATCAAATCGACTTGACGTTGTCAAGAAAAAAATCGACGTGTCAAATTTCATGCGGACAATCGGGGCACCATTCGTCAAAGTAATACCACTGCTTATGCTTGCGGCAGTATTCCTTTTCGTCTCCCTTGTCCGCTCCGTAGTTGGCAGCACACGTAACTGTGCAGAACATAGGTCGGCGCTTCGGCCATGCTACTGGGCGCTCCCCACATTTCATGCAGACAGGACTTCGCCTACCCTTGGGCATCGTTCACCTGCTTTCGGTTGTCCAACTGTGCCACGTTAGCACCAGCGCATTACGTTGTCAAGTAGTTTTTCTATTTTATTGGTTCGAGTTTCTTTCTTTTGTAGTTTCAAGTAGTTTCGCTGCTGCTACTAACTGGATAATAGCTATGAAGGGTGGGTAACTCTGCGTTAAACTCGAACCCATAACAGGGGGTCTTAGTGATTTTTACGTGTTTCGGTGAGCGCGTGTCAACGATTACACACAGTTACGCGGACGCACCTCCGCGTTATCCGGTTAAACCGAACGTCCCGGAGCGGGGAAGGCTACCGCTCCACCCCTGTCAACTTATTTTTGTGATATTTTTTACTTGACAGGCGGGATGCTACGCTACCTTTTCCTTTTTCGGCTTCCACTTCCGGGGAACCTTCCCCTCCATGATACGCTTGGCCTGCCGATCTGTGGTGAGCCGCTTCCAGGTGTCGCGGTCCTCGCAGCCACCCATGCATGGGGTGGAGTACACGTTCACTCCATCCTTTGTGATCACGTAGGCGTACTCGATGTCACCGTGGATCTCCGAAGAGATACCGTAACCCAACAGGTTGTTGCCGTCGGTGTCCAGTACCTCCTGCTGATACTGGCTAGGCCCACCAAACCGTTTGATGTCCTCTTTCATGTACTCAACCATGTGAGCAGCATCCTTGGAAATCAGGAAATGTAGAAGCTGTGCGGGCATGAAGCATGGATCCCACCCACGCCTATGCATAAACATCTGCATGAACTCTGCGAGCGCATAGACTACCCCATGCGTACCGTCTGGATACCCGTCGCTGTGACGGTAAAGAATGGTGTTGTAGCCCCACTCCTGATCTTCCACGATGATATGACACCTTGTACTCATTTCTTTTCTCCGTTTCCTTTGTCAACTTTGACGTTTACGTGCGTTGTTTATTGTTTAGCGAGCAATCGCTTTCTTCTTGCGCGGGTAGTCCGCAGGGTCCAGACCGATCTCCTTGACGGAGTCCATCAGCACAGCGTAGTTGGTTTCCAGCCGTGCGCCGAAGGTCCGCACGAACGTACCCAGGTCTACCTCCGTGACTTCCGCCTCCGCCATGATCTCTTTGAGAGGAGCCTTGAAGACAGCGTTAGCACAGAGGTAGAATCCGTCCTTACCGTCATCGTTGGGGCAGCAGTCAACCTCGTACACCTCGGCTGTGCTGTCAAACTTGTAGTGAATACCCTCGCTGTTCACCACGAGCACACCGTCTGGACCTTCGAGGATTACCAGGTTCCGGTCGAAGGCGAACGCCGTAAGGTTGTTGTCCCCGCAGTTGTCCTCGACCACCTTCGCTACACTGTACATTTTGGCCAGCTTCATCGCTATCTCCATTTTCGTTGTGGTGCGTTCAAAATATCACACCGCACTTTACGTTGTCAAGAAAAATATTGCAGCGACTAGCTGCTCGCTAGGCCGAAGAACACGAAGACCTTGATCCCGCGCTTACCCTTCATGCCACAGCGCTCCTTGATCTCCTTGGCTTGCTTACCCGTAATCTCCACGCACGCAGCAGGTCCCCACTTGTCGTCGGCTGCACGAGCCGCCCGTTCCACCCACGGCTTCAGGCTATCCGGGATTTTCTTTTTCTCGGGAACGAAAGTGGTCGTGGTTCCGTCGTTGTTATATTTCGTGCGGCACCACCACCCAGGGTCGGCTTCCCCCTCTTTGAGCTTGCGCCACACGGTGTAGGTGTCCTCGTTGCTGATAGCACACTCAGTAAGATCGCGGATATCCAACCGGGTATTGGGCGTCGGCAACATTGTGAAGCTACTCTTCTCCGCGATGGTCCCTGTGTACCCTCCGTGGCCATGCTCGTAGGCAGCATCATCACGTAGTTGGCTGAAGACTTCTTGGGCACTCTTGCCGCAACCCACGTTCATGAAATCACAGGCACCCATTATCGCTTACTCCTTTTGTCGTAGGCTTCCTCCAGGTGGCGTTCCCACGCATCACTGGCATCGAACCTACTTCCACCCGCAGCGATGTAGAGTTTGTCGTGGAAGTCACCCACGGACTCACGGACAGCCGTATCTCTACACTCCCCAAAGGTTTTCGTGCGTTGCAGACGTAGCCACTCCATGATATATTTCACGAGAATCGGGCGCAGCTTGTAGTCGGGCACACCGTACTCGTGCTCCTGCAAAACTTTCTCGACGGCAGCGTAGGCTTTCTGCGCCATCACCTTCAGGCGCCCGTTACCCTTCGAGGTGTACATGCCCCACTCGTTGGGCACCCTGAGCTCCCGCGTCTTCTTCTCGCGGACCACTACCTCCTGCTCGTAAGTCAACAGCATTTCTACTCCTCCTCGATCTGGTAGACCACGCCGGTCTTGCAGTAGGGGCACAGGCCCAAGGGAACCGTGTCGCCAGGGGACACCACTTCCATCACCTTCGGGTCGGGCCACTGGTAGGACAGCTTGCTCTCCGGGACGCTCTTGGTACACGCATGGCATTTACCCACCAACTCACCCGCGAGTGCTTTGGCGATGTCGTCCAAGCTGACCTCCTCCACCTCACCTTTTCGGTAGATGTAGGCGAAGAGATACCCGTCACAGTAGAAGGTGGCGTAAGAACCGCTTTCCACAAAGGGGGCAATCTCCTGGTAGAACCTCCCCTCGTGGGTATCCGACCAGTTGGACGCACAGGGGTATGCGTCCGAGACGCCCCCTTCCTTGTCGAAGTTCACCTCGATACCGAAGTTGTTGCACATAGCCTCGAAGTCTGGGTCCTCAAATTCAGGACCCAGGGAATTCATGTGCTTGTGCAATGCTTCCATGCTTTCGGCACGAATCGTGATCGACCCTTGACCTACATACGCTGTGATACTCATGACGATTTTCTCCGTTTCATTTCATTTCGTCGCACGTTCAAAATATCAAACGCACTTGACGTTGTCAAGCAAAAAATCGAATTGTGAATTTTTACGGGAAGGGAAAGGGAGGGAACTACTTGCGGGTGTACAGCTTCTTATTCCTGATGTAGAAGGCGCAGATGTCACCCAGGAGTTCACCCTGGATAACGTCTCCCAGTGTGTCGCGTGCGATATTCATCGCGTCCTGATAGTCACGGCGATGCTGCGCGTGCAGCCATACTGCTACCGTTTGGGGAGCGTTGGCATCGTGGATACCCTTGGCCATCGCTTTGAGCTTGCGGACAGTATTCTCTGTCGCGTAATCAAACCAATCGTCCACGTTGTCCTTACGCGCCAGCTTTGTGAGCGCTGCTACCTTGCAACGCCCGAGGGGAGCCAGCCTGTTTCGCTGGGCTTTGGTAAGCCCGTAGCGGTTGGCCCAGCGAGCAATCTGCATAAGCTCGTAGGACGCAGCCGTGGAAATACCTACCTCACTCTCCACGTAGTCACCCCAAGCTCGCCATCCCCACCCATGGTAGAAACCATTGTTGTGGACAATGAGTAGAATGTCTGCCAGGCGGAACAAGGCATCGTTTGCCTCTGTGCCCAACTTACGTGCCAGCGCACGTACCTGTGCTTTGTTCATGCTTCCTCCGTGTTACGCGCTCAGGGCGCGACTGATTGAATTGCCTGGGCAGGTGGGGCACTCATAGCACCCGTTCACCCGTTGAAGCTCTGAGCCACAGTCGGGACAGATACCCTTCTGAACCAACTTACGTCCACACCGTCTGCGATTACTTCCGCTCACGCGAGGGGTATCCTCATCGTAGTCACGCATCCTGTTGGGTCGTCGGCTTCGCTCAAAATTATTGTTTCGACCACCTTGCATAGAATCCTCCGTTTGTTGGCTGCTGTCAACTGCAAATCGAATATATCAAATGCGCTTTACGTCGTCAAGAAAAAAAATCCGACGCGCCTTCCACATTCGGTTTAACTGAACGCCGAGGGGGGAAGGGCTTTAACGTTGGTGCTACGTTACTATGTCGTGTGATATTTAACGGGGAAGGAGGGAAGTGGTAAGGGGCTCCGGTGAGCCCCTTACCTGGGATTACATTTGCACCTGGCGAAAGTTACCTTCGGGAAAAGGGATGACACCGTCGTCCCCGTCCTCAGAGCCCAGCATGATGTTGGCACCACGCTGCTCACTCTGCGCCTCCATCAGCTTCTGCACCAGCGGGTTGCTCACGTCCCGAAGCTCATCGCCGGGCTCCATGACAGCGAAGCGAGCGAAGTCCACAGTGGACGAGTCCATCTCCCGCTGGACTTCCTCCAGGTCCTTACCACGCTCCTCCAGAGCTTTCCGGGCAACGGTCGCCTGCTTGCGGGCGTCGGCCATGGCACGCTGAAGGTAGTCGGCGGCACTCTCGGGGAGCACAGCGTCAAAGCCCTTGAGCTTCGCAACGACGGCGCGGATATTTTTGAAGTCCGCAGACTTGATTGCGTCCTTGAGATCGCCCAGCGTGTCACGCAGGTCCTGGAGCATATCGTCCAGGGCTGCTTCGTTCTCTCCCGAAATGTAGAACTTGAGGGCGGTGAAGCGCAGGTTGGTGAACGCGGACACAGCGTTGAACGCTCGCACGTCTTCCCTACACTTCTCGATAACCTCGTCCAGCTTTCCCTCGTTCTCGGCAGGGACGATAGTCCCCAACTCGTTGGGACGACCCAGACGATCCACCGCACGCTTGATCCGACCAGCCAGAGCTACACCGTTGTTACGCTCCTCTTTGTCGTCGATCGTCTTGTTGGTCTTCCACTCCGAGTCCTCACGCCTGCCATCGGTTTCCACCTTGCTGTCCGAGTGCTTGTAGCTGAGGCCACCGTGGACACTCGCCTTGAACGCTACCAGGAAACAGTTCTTCAGGTCTTCAGTTCTCGTGGGCATTTCTTTTCTCCGTTTCTTTTCTCTATCTGTCGTTACAGGTTATGCTGTTTGCACAGCTTGGTTAGTTGCTGTTGTCGCTACCGTTAGCCTTCATCATCACCGGGCGGAACACCTCGGCTGCACCCTTCTCTTTCTTCTCAGCCTTGGCTGCCTGCCGTGCTCCCTCGCCCCACTTGCGCTGCTTGGCCAGCTTGCCGTCACCCCACCCGTCCACCACCGGACGAATCTGCTTGGCTTCCTCCACGATGTCCTCAGTGGTAAGCACACGCTTCTCGTAGTTGGTACGCTTGATGGCATTGATTACTGCCTGCTCAAGCTCAGCACCAGTGAAGTTGACCGTACCCTTGGCTACCGCTGCCCAGTCGATGTCCATCTTGTCCACGAACTCATCGGCTGCCAGGGACTTGTACTTGCTCGACACCACCTTAGCCGTTGCGATACGGTCGGTAGCGTTGGGCACGTCTACCCAGAATTGATCGTCGAAACGACCAGCCCGCAGGAACTCAGCGTCGAGGGCCATCGGGTCATTGGACGTGGCCACGATGTAGACCTGCTTGTCGCAGTCCTGAAGCCAGTTCAGAATGTCCTGGCCGATACGTCGGGACGTTCCACCATCGGAGTCGCCCCCACCGGAAAAGCCGCTGAAGCCTTTCTCGATCTCGTCAATCCACAGGATGCACGGTGCAATGGCTTCCACCACGTCACGCGCCTTGAACCACCCCTGCTCTGAATCCCCCAGGTACTTGCCCATGAGGGCACCCATCGAAAGCTGCACGAGGGGGAGCCCCCACGCAGTCCCGACACACTTGGCAGTGTGAGACTTTCCAGTGCCAGGCACACCTGCGATCACGATACCCTGCGGGCGTGGCGTAAACTCGAAACGCTGGGCGTCCAGGAACGTCTGGTAGGTGATCATCAGATATTCCTTCAGGTTGTCCAGGCCACCGATGGCGTCCATCCCCTTCGGGTTGGGGTCAATCCATTTGACGGCAGGGCTCGAGATCAACGCCTTCTTGCTCTGAATGAGCACCTCGGGATTGATACACCCCTTCTCTGCGAGGGACACGGCTACTGCCTGCTGAGCCTGCTGGTCTTCCAGACCAAGCAGAGCATCGAGCACCCGGTTGAAAGTCTCCGAGTTAGCCGCCCGATCAGGGTCGATTTTATTCTTCGCCAGGTCCGCGTCAATCGCAGCCTTGTCCTCGTCCGTCTCAGCGTCGAGTAGACCGTGCAGGATAGACGTGGACCTGGTGGACTTGGCCATCCCTTCCACAATGGACTGCAACTCCGCACGGGTGGGAAGGTCGAGCTCTACAGAGATGAAGCCATCCACCGGCTTGTTGCGGTCCACTACCACAACCTGCACCCATTCGTCCGGGGTGGATCCCTGCGACTTACGGCTCAGGTCTTTGAACAGTCGCATTGCCGGGACACGGGTAGGGGAATTCTCTCCCAGGTGGTCGGCCATGTCCTCCATGATTACCAGAGCCGGGCCTTCCGAGTACGAGCCCAGAAACTCCAGGACACCGTCGGGCTGCCCCTGCGGGGGAGCGAAGGGGGACTTACACATAACCGCCAGGTCGGGCCGGTTATCCGAGGGGTCCTCCTGATTCACGAGCCCCGTGGAGCAACGCCACACGAGTACCTTGTTGAATTGGATACGCTGCGCCACACCCTTGATCAGAGTCTCGGCACGAGCTTCCTCATTGGTCCGCGCCCAGAGCAATCCCGAGCGTGCGCGGATCAGCTTATCGAGCGTCTTAATGAATTTCGTGGACATTTCTTTTCTCCGTTTCGTCCGTCCGTTTCGATGTCAAATATATCAAACGCACTTGACGTTGTCAAGACGAATGAAATATTTTTTAGTGACCGCCCTTCAGGTGAGCCAGGTGATGCTGGTGCATGAAGTTTGCACCCTGCGTCTGGGCCTGCGTCATCGCCTGCCGGAACGCAGCACTGTTACGCTCCTGAAGTTTGGCCAGGACACAGAGGTCCATCATTCCATTGGGAAGCTCTGCACCTACCACACGGAACGTACCGTCGGGCTGGCGAACAATACGTGCCTGCCCAGTGACAAAGGCTGCCTCGATCTCCCTGAGCTTCTGCTGTCGCTTCTGCTCTTCCTTCGCCCGCTCTGCCGCTGCCAACTGTCTGAGTCTCGTGTCACAAGGCATTTCTTTTTCTCCCGTTGTGTCGTTTCCGTTTCGTTAATCGTGAAACGAATATACAGGAGCACCGTTTTTTCGTCAATAAAAAATATCACAGCGCGTTAATTTTTTCGTTTTTTCGCGCCTTTGCTTTACCCTATTTAATTGCTACCCTAGCACCCTTTATTTTATAGGCTCACCCTCCAGGCATAGCCTCGCAGTATTCGGTTAAACCAAACGACCGGAATTAAATTCGGACAACTCGGGTCCGCTTTGATTGATGTAAAATATTACACGCGGCTGAAAGCTGAAGGGGTAGGCTGCGCGAGCTCAGCTTAAAAGGGACCACCCCTATTTTGTATAGAGAGAACAGCCTACCGAGGAAATTCGAGGACATTCCTGTGGCTGTACTTGCAGTCGTAGCAACCACGCGAATCATAGTTGGGAGGGAGCGCACAGGTACGATGAGTTTCCCTGGCCACGAGTGCCATGAGAGCAGCCGCGTCCTCATCGTTGCCGATGCCCATTTTCTCTTTGAAGTAGCTGGCGCTCAGGTAGCCCTCCGGTTGCATGACCATCGACTTGCCACCACGACTTCCACGATTGACCCAGCAGAATAAAATCATCGGACTCCCCTCGTGCTCCACCTCCCCAATGAAACACTCGTACCGGCTACCGTTGCCAGGTTGCCACACGATATATTTCACAGCGTTTCTCCTTTCGCGATCTTGTCCGCTTTCTTCGCCAGGCTACCATGAGCCGGGAATCCGATGATGGCTTTGCGGTTGCCCTTGCCACACACCTTACAGTCGACACATTGAATATCCTCATTGAGGATAGCAGGACACACAACCACGTGACGACCCTTCGGAGTTTTCATTCGACGGGGCGCATCCATCGGGAGCACCGTCACCACCGGACCGATACCCAGGTCTGCGAGCTCGTCGGCGTGCTCGAGGTTATCCCCCGACAGGTTCACCACGAAGCCCTGGGCATTCATATCCCTGATCACCTGCCGGTTGTGCTCGGCCACTGCAGGGGCAACCTTCCCCTTGACGGGCAGCGGAGAGTAATGCGTGTACGTGTACCCCCCACGGTTGCGACCGTCCGCAGCGTTGGCACGGGCAAGCTGCAGGCAGCGTCCACGGTGCAGCCTGTTGTTGCAACCCGTGAGGTCACCAGACTGGTTGTGCCGCCACGTCGTAACCTTGAGCGTCTTGACCTTGTCGCAGAACTCTTTGAAGCTCGTGCCGTTCGTGAGCCACCCCATTCCCAGCTTGTGCCACACGAGCCCCAGGCGCCCCACCTTTGCGTAGCACGCTGTCTTCATGCTACAGGAGTCAGGGCACGTTCCCTTGTGGGACATGGATACAGGAAGCTTCCCTGTCTTGCTGTTGCCCGACTTCGGGGTGAGAATGAACAAGTCTTGTGTCTGCTGTTCCATTTTGTTTCTCCGTTTGTTTCTCCGACCTTACAATTTCCACTTGACGTTGTCAATCATAAAATGATTCGGACGATCCGACTCCGATTAGTTTGATGTAAAATATCACAAGGCTTACTAATGCTCCGGGGTTGAACTAATCTAACCGGGTCGATATTACTATCCTCTATTTTGTATAGAGAGAGCAGCCTCAGTTGACCAGGCGCAGGTGAGGCTCTTCGTCCTCATTACGCATGGCTACTGCGAGCTCCACCGCAGTCCGAAAAGAACGTCCCGAGAAGTAGCTTTCGGGGGAGTCGGGACCATCCTGAATTGCCTCGTCGTACCGTATCTTCTGCGGGCCACTGTTGGACACCACGCGCCCTGTAATATTCTCAGCCATCAGGGTACGCGCAAGAATATACAGGGTGCCGTCACGACTCTCGCTACACGCTGTCAGCGTGAGCGCAAACATATGCTCAGAGTCTAGCAGCTTCTTGAAGGCATCGAAGCTACCGTTGCGGTCGTCGAGCTCTGCAATATGCTGACCACCCACGTGCAGGGACAAGCCTCCTTCATCGTTCGGATGCACGCTCATGTGCTTGGGGTTGTACGTGAAGATCTCCAGCGACGATGCCATACTTGCTGGCAGCGTTACCATGATCACCGGGTACGAGGACCCACTGAACTCCTGCGTCTGCAGTTCTACGATTACCTGGAAGTTGTCAGTTGTCATTGTGCTGCCTCAGTCTGCGCCTTGCGCTCCTGGCCTTGAGCAACCATCTCTGCTGCACGCTCTTCCCCGAAGCGTTTCTTCAGGTCCTCGTGCTCGGGAGTGCCAGGAGTCTCGACCGCTTTGTTGTACGCGGCGAACGCCTTGAGGTTGGCCACGTCACGCTCAGCCGCAGCCAGAGCGCAGACCTTCACGATCTCTACAGGGAAGAGCTTCGCCTTCTCGTAGCCCACTCCGGACTTGTAGATCGGTAGCGCCTCAGCCCACGAAACCTCCGGGTCGTCCTCATCGAGATAGCCGGGGATACGAGCGCTAAACGCTTTGACGTAGACCTTACGGTAGAAGTCCTCAGTCTCCTTACCGTCGAGCGCCTTGACCTCGGGAGCGTCCTCGTCATTCTCGCGGATGGCCCAGTAGGCTTTCAGTAGCCCCTTGACCGCATCCTCCATATCATCGGAGTCCAGGTCCGAGATAACCGCTCGCAGGATAATCTCCTTGAGATCGTCCGCGTCAACAGGTTCACGATAAAAGAAATGTTCCATTGCCATGTCGTTTCTCCGTTTCTCAATTCGTGCGTTCAGAATATCACAGCGACTTTACGATGTCAAGAATTTTTTACGGGCGCTCCCAGATCACTTCGCCGTCCCGCTCAACCCGAATCATGTTGTTATTGATAACGCTAGCTGTGAGCTTGTACCTTCCCAGGCACTCGTCTTCTACCAGAGCTCCTTTGCCCTTGGCGTAAGTACCCAGCAACGTGTAGACACGTTCGTTGTTCGGAGACCCGTAAGCAAACACTACTAGCTTGTCCCGGTTCTCCAAGTCTTTAGGAGTAGGAACCACCCCTGCCTTGGCTGCAGCTTCCTGGAACTCCTTGTCAAAGTATCTAGGGTTCCAGCGTTCCACCGAAGCCTCGATCCTTTTGACTACAGGTGTACCACCATGCTTGCGCTGTAACAGATCAGGATGCTCGAGGAAGACTACGTTGCACGCGCAGTCCTCCTCGTACCACAGCTTCCCTCCCCAGAACTCTCCGAGGTACATGGCATGGGGAGTAAGATTCTTCTGCGCCCAAGATAGAGATACACTAAGACCTCCATGCCCAGCCGCGCCGTACCAGATGGCTCCCCGTGCAAGCTGTTGAGAATACTGTGACCGCCCCCAAGGGGTAGCTGTCCCACGCCCCTCACTGTAATAAACATCAGCAATTTCAGTACCGCTCATCACAACCTCCAGTGATTTTCCATCCGACAAATTGGAATATATCACGTCAACAATACGTCGTCAATCGGAAAATGAATTTTGTTGGTTCGGATTTTTAATCCGTGCGAAATATAACGAGAATGGTAGCTAGGCTAGCGTAGCTGTTTAACTGTTGGTGGGCTTGGCTCTCGAACCAATAAAATGGCTGATTAGTGATTTCGCGCCGTAGCGCGGGGGTGTGTTGAACAATGTCACGCAGTTGCACTACTTTGACCCGTTCAGGTCGTGGTCCACACGCTCCGCAATCTCTTGTGACTTCCCTTTGCCTAGGTCGCTCAGAGCTACAAGAGTAACCGCCCATACCATGAAACGGGTGTGGGGAGTCATGAGACGTTTCGCTGCTTCCCTGCCATACAGCAGGTCCTCCTTGTCGATCATCATCGACACCATCTGCCTGTCCCGGTCATCAATAGGAAACCACAAAGGAACAAGCTTTAGGCTCTTCCGCTTCTTCATGATCCCGTTGGCAGCAGTGTTCGCAGCAGCGATATAGTATTCAGCAATCCCTTGTCCCGTCTTCTCAGCAGCTTCTGAAACCAGCGTGCGTGTCAAGCGTGGGACTCGGATAGAAAGTGGAGATTGTGTATCAGCCATCAGTAATACTCCTTTTAGTAATGCTTCCCGTTTCAGCTTCCATCTTAACTATCTCCATTACTATGTCAAGTAGTATTCTCTTGACGAATATACTCGGAGAGCAGCCGACCGTCCTTTTTGACTCGGAACTCTGCTCTATTATATTTTACAAGATGGAGGCTGACTTGGACGTCGTTCCAGTAGAAACGGCAGTCTTCAGAGCCGCTGGCGTTGACTCGGCGTAGAGCACGCTTTAGCGTTGTGGATTCAACTACATCAGGCTCGTCTGTGAGCAGTTGGGTGTGCTCGTACAGCTTGTGGTTGACAACAATTATGCGGTGGCGGGTATGCATAGCAGAGGCAGTAGGAGGGGGAGGCCCCTCCCTTCTGCCTACTCGTCCTCCTTCGCGGTGAGCTTCAGCTGCTTGCGGCAAGCCTTCATCAGTGCCTCGCCGTCAGCCTCTCCAGCGGCGAAGTTGAGGGCCATGATTACCAGCTTCCGGGCATCCTTCGTGGGCACCACGTCACCGTTGACCTCTGCGGACGCCAGGCCCTGGACCACCTTGACGATGTCACGCTTGCCGGGACGCCGTGCCTGTCCCGTCACCACCGATGCAGCCTTGGCCGTCTTGCGCTTCTTGCCACCAGAGAGACTGAGCACCTTGTCCAACGCGTCCTTCTGGTCGGCAGCCTTGGACTTCCGAGCCAGAATCAGCCCAGCCTCGAGAGTGATCTTGTCACTGTCCACAGCGTCCTTGACCGCCTTCGACGCACCAGCCATCGTGGTCATCTGGTCCACCCAGCCCGCGCTCATGCCCACCTTCTTGGAAATGTCCGCGTTGCCGAAGCCCCGCTTCTGGTAGTCGCGCACCAGGGCCACCTTGTCCGACAGGACGAAACCCTCACGCTCGAGGTTCTCCTTCGCAGCCAGGTCACGCGCCTCCTCTTCGTCCACGTTGTGAACGATGACAGGGATACGCATCTCCGTCTCGGGGTCCTGCTCGAAAATCTTACGCAGGGCACGCATGCGCCGCTCACCTGCGATCAGGATGAAGGGCTGCTCCGTGTTGGCCGGGTCACGACGTACCCACAGTGGGGTGAGGACACCGTCTTCACGAATCTCATCGGCCAACTCATCGATCTTGTTGAAGACCGTGCGCGGGTTGAAATTCTCCATGACCTGAATCAGATCGGGACTGTTCACCGCGTACGCATTCGACCTCGACACACCTTCCAACTTTCTCATCGACATTTTATTCACCTCCAGGTTGTTTTCCGTCCGTTTGCAACTACGAATATACGCGCCGAACAATACAACGTCAAGTAAAAAATTCAATTTTTGTGAGAGATTATTTAGAAGGTAGGATTTGCCGGGAGGCTTTGTCTGCGTAAACAGTGAAGCTTTTTGTTTCGCGGACGACGCCATAACCACGGTGTTTCATAGCGGATTGTTTAACGAGACGCTGGAATTTATTCTCGCCTGTCTGGAAGCCGTAGTGACAGAAGCCTTCCAGTTCGTAGAAAAGCTCTATCCCAACTAAAGGAATGGGTGCTTGCCAATACTTGTTGTGGAACCAGTCCACTATCCACTTGTTGGTGGTTTTCCCAAAGAGTGCACTCTGTGCCATCTTCAGCAGGTCGTCCGCGCTACGCGTAACATGGACCACCTTATCCGCGTACTCTTTGAGCTCCCTGACGATCTGCCGTTCATCCTTGAGACGCACGACGTTCAGGACGTAACAACTAAACGCCACGTCAAATTTCTCACCCGACTTCGGCGGACGTGCGCTAACGCTACCCCGCTGCCAACCATTCCCACTGGTAGGGTTGTGCAGGTCGTAGGCGTACACCTTGCATCCCAGGGAACGTAGGTAGTCCGCGTTGCGAGCAGACTTACCTGCGCCCCAGTCGAGGATGCGCATACCCTTTTTGATGAGCCCCTTCTTAACCAGCCATCGAATGGGTGGCGAAGCTCCCCCGCTGATAGACGTGGCGCCCTTCTCTACAGGCGCACCTTTGTAGGCGGTTTTCTTTTTCATGCGACCTCCGTTTCGCTACACCGAATGTAGCAAATCCGCATTACAACGTCAAGTGGAAATGGATTTTTAGAGGCCGAAGAACAGGGAAAGGTGGTCGTTGTGACGACGCTCAAGCTCTTCCTCAGCCATCTTCGGAGCTAGGAGAGCTCCATCGAAGTAGTCAGTGAGGGGCTTCAGCTGAAGGCTTTGTTTCAGCGCGTCGATAAGCTCGTCGTCTGTGACATTGGAGAAGAAACTCTTGAGCACTTTGGTTCGTGATTTCTTAGCTGTGACCATGATGATACCTCCGTTTGCTTTGGTTGAGAAAAAAGGAGGAGCGCCAGGGATCTCACCTGGATCGGGGCGGAGCAAGCGAAACGGAGAGAAACGCAAGCAGCCTAGGCGGGTTCTGTTGTCGGACGGAAACCACTTCCCGATAGTTATCCTTCGCTCCTGTATTTAATCTAACCATTTGTTACTTCTTTGTCAAGGTCTTCTTCTACTTTCTTTTTCTTTTTCGGTACGTTAAACGCTCTCTTATAGGGTGCCTTGCTAGGCAGCGCGTGGTAGAGCTCTTTGGCTTCTTTCACCGTAAGCTCGTAAGCTAGCACGTGCGCTCTGACTACGCTGACCACAAGAAAGTATTTACTGTCTTCTACACGTTTACGTACCCATGCTATGACAGATGTACCTGTTGAGTCTACAGCAATGTCTCGCCACTTCTTTCCATCACCGCCGATCCAGTTTTTTCCTGTGAGGGGCATGTGATACTGTAACGGGGCCATCTCGAGAAACTCAGGCTCGGCCTTTTTATTCTTAGTTCTAGCCACACTTTACTTCCTAACTACTGCTTAGGCTGCCTTGGCTTTCCGGTTGTCCAGGATACGCTGAGCCTCGGCTTCCGCCAGCTTTACTTTCTGGTTCCAGGCACGGACTTTCAGATGGAATCCCATCGCCATCTCTCGCCGCGCCCAGGCATTCTTGTGACGCTTGCTCTGCTTGTACCCGGTTTCCCACGGAGTGCCCCAGAAGCACCACACAGGAACTTCCACCCCGTTATCCTTCTCACCGTTGCACCAGGCCACTGGGTCCATACCCTTGAGGCCATGCTTGATGAACGCAGCTTCGCTCACCCGGATAGGGAAATTCAGACGCTTGATCATCGCACGCACCCCAGACAGATGCTGCTCAGCCTGCTCCAGCGCAGCTAGCGTACCCTCCACCGTGGGGTACTCTCCGTCCATCTCGAAGCCATCGAGCTCTGTCTCGAACGCCTGCACTTCGATCTCCAGCACCGCTCCCTTTTCCTGAGAAGTGTACAGAACCTTCTCGACAGGGAACTCCTTACGCAGTCGGCGCACGACAGTATCGTAGTGCTTGCTCTCGTCCTGGAGACGCAGCACGGCTGCCTTGGCCATCAGGTACGGACGACCGTACACGCTGGACCAGCGACCAGGGTTCACCGTATTGGTGAGCGTGATCTCGTCGGCCAGCTTGTCGTCAGCCCCGAAGATCTCGATGGTCTGCCATGAGGACTCGTCACGGAACTCGCCGTCTGCCCCACAGAAGTTGTAGGCTCGCGGCGCACCTACCTCACCATTCTTGATCACGTTCGCGTCCCGAATCAGGAGCCCCAGGTTGGGCAGATGTTTGTGGCACGAGGGAGCACAAACCTCACCATGCCGATTCTCAGCCGAGAGTACAACCTCATTGCTACGCTCTACTCGAGGACCAGCTGCCACGTAGGTCGGGATGTTGATGACTGCCTTACCCTTGACCAACTCCATGATGAGAGCAGGAAGGTCCAACTCCATTGTGGTAGTTCCATCCTCCCCCTCGAACTGTTTGGGTTTACGACCCTTTAGGTCACACCCCCACCCCTCGAGGTAGTCCTCGATGGCAGGAAGTACGTCCGTACCACGGTCACTCAGCTTGGCGAGAAATTTCTTGAAATCCATTTTTGTTCTCCGTTTCAATTCACTCGCTGAGAATACTATTTTCACAAGACGACGTCAAGCAAAAAATGCGAGAAAATCGAAACGGAAAATCACTGAGGCAACCCGAGAGCTTTGGTTCCACGGTACCACTCGGTAAAGGGTTTCCACTCTCCACCGTTGGGGCCGCTCATCCGAAAGTCGCTTACTTCTACTTGTACGTATTTCTTCGACGCAGCATCCCGCATCTTGAGCGCGATGCTTTCCCCTTTGTCCACGCGCTCCTTACGTAGCACGTCTTCCACCCTCATGACGTCTTTCATAGTGGGCTGCTTGATGACAATAGAGCCCATGTGCGTTATGCGTTTGTTGACACTATCTGTCAATCCCAAGTGCTCTGCTGATACCCTTCCCTTCGCATTGTCCAACAGGTCTGTTAGCCTGCTCGTCATCCTCTTTGTTGCACGTTCCGCAAGGGGACGAAACGCAATTTTCTTTACCCCTTCTGGGAATTTCCCCATACGGATGATAAAGTCTATCACGATGAACTTGTCCTGTTCCACAGTGTACCTCCGTTCGTGGTCGTAGTCTCTACCAAATTTTACAAGATGAGGGGTGGTTTCGAGCAGATTACTTTTTGGGAGGGTCTTCAATATTGCCAAGCGCCTCGCGCATCTTCTTACGCCACTTCTCTGTGGACCGCTCTTTTGAAAGAGATACTCCCTCCTTCGGCGCAGCTTTACCGCGCTTTCCCCACACCACCCTCGTGGCGGAAAGGTAACACTTGCACGCAGCAGGAAGGTCTATCTTTTCCTTCACACCAGACGTTTGCACAATGAAATACTGATCCTGCCCTGGTGTTGTGCAGAGTGTGCCTCCCTGATCTAGCATGGCCAGCGGTACCAGTTTCGTGTCGATAGCCATCACTCACCAACCTTTCTCTGCATAACCTTGGTGCGCTTCTGCAGTACCCCTGGAGGCGCAGCTACCAAGTCCGCAATCAGGACATGTTTGAAGTCAAAGTAGTCATGATAGCGTACCCAACTACCATCAGGTTGCTGGAGTGCCTTGACGGAAATCTCCGCGAGTACCCCTTCGGGACGACGCTTGAACTCGATCACTTTGCCGTAGGCAGTCTCTCCCGTTTCAGGCATCACGAACTCGACCATGTTGCTGATAGCCAACCCATTAAGGTCGGACTTGTTGATCCGTCCGCGTGGCCCTTTGTAGTTTTTAAGGTAGTCACCTTTAGCCATTTTTCACCTCACCTTGCAAGGGCTAGCGGGCTCGGAAGGATAGAGAAATCCTTTTCCGAAAATTCACCCGGAGCCATTTTTGCTAGTTCGTTGTTCACCCGTTGACGAAGCTCAGTAGCGAAGTTGATGAAATATCTAAGCTCTGCTTCGGTGTGCTGATCGTGCGGGAACACTAGCTTTACCAAACCCGAAACGATTTTTTCAACAGCTACCACGTCGCGCTTTGTCATATTTGACGGCAACGAAACTGAGTGCGCCACGTCGCGCCGGTCCCGTAGGCGTAGCGTGCCCAGTGCTTGACCAAGATAGTCCACCACCAAACCGTACTCCTGACTAATCGAATCAGGAGAAATCTTCGGCACTTCCCAGCCAGGAAGGTAGCCGTGGATTCTGTCGAGGAATGCCGGATCTCTCAGCACCGTGGGCAGTGGCTCGAACAGGTTTTCATACCTGGCGTCAGGACGCATACCCTGCACGTCAATGTTACCTGCCAAAACCATCGAGGCTTCCGACGAATACGACTTGCCCCCTCGAGAGAACTGCCCGGACTCCATGAAGTCCTTCAGCATAGAGATGGTTGATACGTCGTCGAAGCGCGTGCTTGCAATCTCGTCAAGCTGCACGATCTTGTACGAGCCCAGGATGCCCATCGTTCCCGTAGTCACGTTGGCGAACAGACTAGCTGCCGACACGTTGGCACCCGATGCCGTGTAGACTGAGGGCGACACGTTACGGAGCAGGAACGTCTTACCAGTCTGACGCGGCCCTAGCTCCATGATGTTGACGTTGGGTTCCACAGCCGGGACGAGCCGCGTGAGGTACAGCAGCTTCTCACGAGGGGACAGTCTATCCGTTCGATAGCCTACCGACGTCAGCAGGATGTCCATCCACTCTTCCGTGGTGAACTGTGACCTACGTTGACCAAAGTCTTCCGGGTCCGGACAGCTTGCCTGGAAGGGCATCACTCCTACCACGATCACCCGGAAGGGTGCTTTGGGAGTTGGGCCTGGTAGGTACTTGAGCCTGAACGAGCCCCACAGTCCCCCAGTGAGGAGACGGGGATGCTTGTCCACGATCGAATCGAGGATCTCCGCTTTGTTCTCACCCAGGAAGGTGAGCGAGCACACGAGGGCACCCGTCTTGAGGTTGACGGTCACAGCCGCCTTGTCGATGATAACCACTTCCCCTTTTTTGAGAAGCTGCGCCTTCACCACTTCGCGGGTTTCCGCCTCGGGGAAAATCGTGGCGATGTGCTCGCGCATTCTTTTGAGGTCTGCGCGGGCGTGGCTTTCCTGCACATGGTTGGCAATCAAATATTCTACAACGTACTGGGGAAGACGCGAGAGTCCCGCATCGCGCACCAGCGATTTCTTGACCACCATACCTTCAAAAATCTGACGGAGCTTCTGTGTAGTATTTTTTTGCATCAGCTTGCGCACCTCCGTTTTGCACTGTACAGATCATAGCGCCCCAACATGTCGTTGTCAAGTTGCGATTGAAAAAATGGTAGCGATTTTCGGGCGGTAAGAAATTTTACGGGTGATGTTTAATCAGTCGTAAAAATTGACGAAGCTTCTGCGAACTCGCGTGCATTAATATGATGGAATACTTTTTACCACGTAGAACACGACGACGCAAGCGCAACCACATCCGACGTGGCGATCTCCGGTAATCCTGAACGTGACACGAGACGTGTGTCAATTTTAGCCTGCGCGCTTCTCTTCTAGCGTTCCTGCAAAACGCTAGTAAAGGAGCACGCCATAGGGTAGGGGTGACGTTGCCAAAACGTTTGACGTACCGTTGCGTGTCGCGGAGCTCCCAACGTATCCTTCGCTTCGAGCTCAAGCATAGGTTAGCATGGGTTACTGTGTGGTTGCCTATGCCGTGCCTGTCTTTCACTATCTCCTTGAACCACTTGAGATACAGTTGTGCATTCTTTGCTTTGGGGTAGCGCACGTAGTAGCGCAGTGGCCAGCCTACCACGAAGAAGGTTGCACGGATCTCGTGCTTGCGTAAAATCTTGAGGAGGGAAGGGGTGTACTTTGAAGGGTGGTCATCGAAGGTCCAGCACAGCCTATGGGATTTTCCGAGTATGGAAATTTTTTGGCAGGGAAGTTGCGGAGGGGGTGCAGCAATTGCTGCTGATTTTGTATAGAGAGACGCAGTAACAAGCACCAACATCACTGTAAAATATCGCATCGGTCTACTCGATCGGAATTAGGTCACCCTGATCTGCGGAAGCTTCCACGACTTTGGGCAGTCCGCTCGAGTCTACACCGAACGCTTTGACCGGATCTTTGGCACGCATTGGAGTATTCGTCATCATACGCACGTGGTTAATAAGCACAGTGGCCAGGTAACGGTAGAGCCCTAGCTGGCGCTTCCCCCCAGGGTTCTTGTACTGTGCGGCCAACAGCTTCGCCTGAAGGTGTACTGAACGAGGTAGCGGTATCTGCACCAGCACAGTATCTTCTTGCTCCATGTCCTCGAACTCTTCGGGGACGAAAGACTCCATCGACTTCGCTACCACTTGGGCGAGCTCGAGTAGCCGACGGTAACCAGCGGGAGATAGGTTCTGTGCTGTCTGGTACTGCTGTGCCAAATCTGACACAAGCCCCCGCTTGTTACTCTTTATGTAGTTCGCAAGTCGATGAACTAGGTCATGGCATGAGCCACAGAGCCACACCAGGTTGTCGTGTCCGTTCCCACCTCCGTATCCCTTAGGATGCTTGTGGTGTTCGTGGAGTAGCCTGGTGTCGAGAGGGGGCCCACTGTGCACGTGGCACGAGGCCATTTGGTACTGTTCTGCCATACGTGTGCTTCCTTACCCAGCCTGCTTTTGTATAGAGGCTATTGGACACGTAGGAAGCCTTGGTACAGTAGTCCTCCGAGGTTGCGAGATCTGCTGATCAGCTTGGCGTCTGTGTACTTGGGTGCGAGCTCCACCGTGCTGAGCGCGGGCACCAGCACGGTACGCTCCCCTCCCTCGACGAGAGGCACCTTTACCATGACTTCTCCGGAGGTCACGTTGCGTACTACGACCTTTCCTTCTACCATTGCTCGAGCTAGTTTTTTACTCATGGGCCTTCCTTATACCTTGGATGTGTTGGTGGGTGGAGGGTTGTTAGTGGTAAACTGATTTATCCCCTTCACTATGTTGTCAATTCCTATCTCTAAAACGCTGCCTGGTAGCGCGTACTTTATTGTGCTAGTGGTGCTGTTAAGTTTGCCTTCTTGCGCGATGGCTTCTTTCCCATCACCCTCTATTTTAATCCTGAATCCTTCCCCGGTTCCTGTACGCTTGCCTGCTGCGACTGCTGCTGATGCGACCCAGGTATCTTGTGTGAGACCTTTTTTCGTCCGCTCTTTCTTCATAGCTTCGTACGCAGCTACTTCCTCTTTTTTAACCCCCATACTCTCGGTGCCACGACCCTCCGCCACCGAGCGGATGTACGCTGCTTTGAACTCGCTGGGGGCTACTCTTTTCACTTGTTCTGGGGTTACTCCAGCCTCTGCCATCCTCTTTTGCACTAACAGTCTCTGCGCTGCTGTACCCCCTTTGCCAGACATCAGCCCCTCTAGTGCTTCTTTTCCTCCTACCATCCCAGCTAGAGTTCCTCCATGCTTTCCTCCAATTACTGTACGCGCAAATAATCGTGCTCGTTTCTCACCGTCTTTTATTTTTTTCAGCTTCTCAACGTCAACTTCTCCCATCCCTGCAACAACACCCTTGTACTGGCTCTCTTTAGCCTCTGCCTTCGCAATTTCAACGCTTTTATTGCGAAGCTCATAGTCACGTTTATTTACTTCAAGAATCTTTTTCTGATAGTCAGTTAGTTTCTCTCCTATCTTCTTACGCTCCAGTAGTTGCTTGTATATTGCTACCTCTTCGTGGCTTAATGCTGCCCGCCTGTTGCGGCGCTGCTCGTCCATCTGCTTGAGGATTTTTGCCTGTTCTTTTGTGCGTGAACCACCAAACAAAGCTTCCCCTGTACTACTCTCAGCTACCACTCTGGCGAACGACTTGTCTCCTCCTAGTTTACGCTTAAATTCATCAGACGAGTGTTTAATGATGAGGCCGGTAACCTTTGGTCCAATGGCACTGTAAAGACCTGCAGTAACTGTGTCTAGCATGCCTTCTCCAGCACGCTGCGCCCCCGCTTCTAGTTTAGCTGCTGCGTTCCCCTTAGTGCTAAGTCCTGTTTGAATGCCATCAAGTACAGAAACTATTGCACCAATGCCTACCGCACCTTTCAGCATTCCGCTACTATTCAAGCGTCCACCCATCCTCGCAAAGCGCCCACCTGCTGCTGGCGTCGGTGCTGGCGCCCTCCCTGGCACTGGGCCCCACCCGCCAGTTTTTGCTGCTGCTGCTGTCGTCGCTGCCGTCGTCGCCTCTGCTGCCGTCGTGGTCCACTTGCCAGTTGTACTCGGTCTTGTCCTCGACGTTGGTAGTTCTGGACCCCCTCCTCCTACTCCAGGTATGCCCTTACCCATCCTGGCGGTGTTTAAGGCGATCCGACGCAATAGTAAAGTTTGGATGACAGCTTTCGCTCCCATGGTGACGACGCCCGCTCCAAGAGCCACCAAGGCTGCCCATGGGTTAGCTTTAAGCCAGAGTGTTAATCTGTCGATTAGTTCCGCTACATCACTCACTCGTTTAAATGTTTTGTCTACTGCGCTCTGCCCCTTTGCTGTCAGATCCTCTAGCTTCTTTCTTCCAGCCGCAGCTTCCTGTTCTGCCTTGACTTGTTCTACGCTCATTTCCGCTGTTGTTTCCCATGCCTTCATCACGGAGCTGCCTGGCTCAAACGCATTCTTTAAGGTCATCGCTCCCAACATGTTATCTTCCATACCAGGTATGTCAGATATCCACTGCGTCCTTACTCCTTTATCCACTTTTTGAAACCGACGCATAAGGTCAGCCATCATACGGGGGTCACCCATCATAGCCTGCTTGATCCCCTGCAGGGCGTGTATTTCTGGCATTCCTCCCTTCAGTTCTTTTTTAATAAACTCAAGGCTTTTCTTGGTGTCTCCTGTAGACTTTGCAATGTATTCCTCTAGGCGCCCCCTGATATCCTGTGCAGATCGTACACCGAAGACGGTCTTAAGTTGCCCACCTCCCATAGTTTTCATCAAGGTAACAAACGCAGAATTCATGGCGTTGACGGCGTGCACACTCATCCCAGCCTGCTTGCCCGCCAGACTCAATGGCACGAGTACTTGCGCAAATTTTGCTGCGTTGAAGTGCCCCATCTTGAAGGCTTCGTTCGCCTGCCCCATCGTCCTCATAAAGTCTTGTTGAGAAACGTTGGCTTTCTGAAACGCTGCAGGCAGCTTGTCCAAAGCTATTTTGTACGTGTCATACGCCTTAGCTACCCTTATGGTTTCGTCCTGAGCTTCCTTCATTGTCAGGTTGGACGACCGCATACGACTGTTCATGTACTCTATCATCTTCGGTGCGTCAGTACCCATGACCTTGGACAAGACAAGCACGTCTTCAGTCATTGCCTCCATCGCTTTGCCAGAGTCCTTGTACGCCATAATATTACTATGAAACGTCTGTCTGACCGCACCCTGTATTGCAAGGGCTTCTTCTTGCGATACCTTGTACTTTTTGACCATCTTTCCGGCGAGGTCGTACTGACCCCTTATAATCCCAAGAGTCTTGGTCAGCCCTTTACTAGCTTTGTCCGTTGCAGCGGTGTTGGCCTGCATAGACTTCGTCTGCAGGTTTTGTCCTTCACGGAGCTCCTTGACAAGGCGGTTGTATACATTCGTTACCGATGTGAGTTCTTTGACCTTGCCGATGGCACCTGTGGCAATTCCCTGGAATTGCCCCAGCATTGCCTTGGCACCAAACGTCTCGTCGGCGTACTTCCCAAGAGACTTCGCACCCTCTTTTAACCTGTCGTTTAGAGTTTTGACTTCCTCCGCCGTCCGCAGGGCACGAGTCCCAAACTTACCAAGGTTGGCCTCGATGGGTACAATGGTTTGGCTGTACCGCTGGCTGGTGTCAGCGAGGTCACTAAGAGCCCTACCGGTTTCCTTTATCGATTCGGCGCCTTTTTTAAAGATGCCTGAGTCACCATCGTCAGCCATAATAATTCCTCATCGTTGTCCTAGTAATAGTATCGCTACTTTCCTATTACTTTTGGTCGAATGAAGCTGCCGACGAAGTTCATGAACGCGTCGCGATCGGTCTCTTCGTACAGGTCAACAATCTCACTACGCTTGGCCCACGTCGGCGCGTTGATGCCTACCTTGCTACCAAACAGCTTCTTGACGTGCTCCATCAGGTTCGGTTCAAGAATCGCAGCCAAGGGAATAAAAAGCTCGTTCGGTGCTGTGCGCTTTTTCCCACCACCCCTATCTTTAGCAGACTCCACATCGTCCCGTGTCCAGTGAACGCCCAGCATCCTCTTGAGCTCGGTAAACTTCTCCTCTTCTACTAGCGTTTGCCAGTAGTCCATGAACACCAGTGCGGTCTTGTTGCGCCACAGATCTCGAGCTTTAGCTTCTGTGGGCAACACACCTGCTCGCGCTAAGACTCGTCCCCAGATTGCGAGTTCGTCGTCGTCTCTGCTTCTTGGGATGATATCGCTAAAGGGAAGAGCTCCTCCTTGTGGATCTGTCGATCCTTCATGAGCTCAGTCTTCATCTCAAATAGCATGGCCAACTCTTCGTACGGACCAAACTCTTCCTCGAGAAACTTGTTAAATCTCTCAGCGCAATACAGACGAAGCTCTGTTGGGATGTCGGAGGGGTCTAGCTTAGCGTGGCAGCTGAAGCACTCCTTCTCATCAAGGTTAACCTGAGCACCACAGGCACAGAACTTCCGGTGCTTGTAAACGCTGATTGTTTGTTCGTCTGTCACGTTCCCATTGGCGTCTGTTGTGCGTACCGTGTGGTCTTCTACAATAGGAATGCTGAGGAACTCGTAGATGGGAACGTCGTCTATCGCGACGAGTCCTGCGGAAATCATGAGCGCAGCAATGTTAACCCCTCCATCGCGCAGGTTCTGTACTACCCAGTTGTCCAACCTCGCGTTGGTGGCAGCGAAGGTCCACTTCGTTCCTGCCCACTCGACGGACGTTGGCTTAATCTGCTCAAGCCCCAAATTGGCTTTGAGCTTTACCATCGCTGGGTGGTCCGTGCGAGGTTTTATAACTTGGTTAAACTCGTAGCCATCTGCGATTTTCTCAGCTAGCTGCCGTGCTTGTGCCGCCCCTTTGTAGTCACCTCGGTTGCTTGCTTCCGCTTCCTGGTCGAGTAGCTGCCTGATCATATCCGCGCTGTCATGGAACATCTCTTCATGGGCTGCCTTTACCGCTGCTGATTGCCTGGACGTCCGTCGTGGTTGCGCTTCGTCTACAGGCTGCTGTGCGCTATACTGCGTGGTCGGCGGCGCGTCCCCTTTCATAAAACCTGGCATCATCGCTTCGGCTTTTTCTCTGGCCTGCGGGTTCTCCCGCTGCTGCGGTCTTTCTGTGTTGCTTTGCTGTACAGGCTCCTGTCCGTCTTTGCTGGTCATGCTAGGACCAAACATCGGGACACCCTCACCCGCTTGCATACGATGGGCACGCTCGAGCTCTGCGTTCGACACAGGACGTACTCGGCGCCCCTGCATCATCTCCACTGGAGTGCTAGCTACAAAACCTGAAGGGTCGTCAACAATGTTCCCTGCATCCTCAGAAAGTCCAAGGTCTTCTCCAGCTTCTTGCTGCGCGGCCACTGTTTGATCTGTGTCTGCCCCACTTCCGGGGACGCCCGTTCTTTGCGTCGGCATGTGTACTCCTGGTTTCTTGTGTTTCTTTTACGATGCTAAGAAATCCCAATCACCAATGCCTCTGCCCAACTTGTTCGTAATAGCAGTTGGTACCAGAGGACAGTAGTAGTGAGACCCTTCGCGTTTGGCTGGTTGAATAGGATGGGTTTGGCTAAGGACGTCCGCCCATTTAGGCTCCTCAGCCATAAGGTATGGATGGAGCTCCACAAACTTGTCTACGTCAAGCTGTGCGTGCTTGCGTTCGTCTTCGAACTTCATGATCGATTGGTGAATTCCTAGGAGGCACATGTTGTCAATCACTATGTAGTCCCCCAACACCAAATAGAAATCGTAGCCGAGGGTGGGAAGAAGACACTCTCGGATTATGGATTCGGGTAGCTTTCTTGCGCTGTAAGATATTACAGGAAACTGTGCGATCCCCACGATGACATCGTCAGACAACAAGCTTGTGCGCGACCTCTGCAAACGGATTAAGAGCTCGAAGCTATCCTCAAGGTCGACGTCGGCCCCTAACCCATTAGCAGTCTCCGCTGCTTGTTTATCCGTTACACGCCATCCTCGCCTCTGCGCTTTCTCGAAGAAAGGCGCTAGCACAGTGTCGTCTTCCTCGTTGAACAGCGTACGTGTAGTGGGTGGCTTTACGATGTTGGGGTTGGCTGGCAGTGTGGTTACTGTAGCGCATTTTGTGTGGGGGATCAATTTCAGGCGAGCCACCTCGGTGTTGCTAACAATCCACTGAAGTCTATTTTGTATGAGCATCAGGCGGCTAACGATGCTATTGCGTGCAAAGACTGCTAGTGACTCTGCTACTTGTAATATTTCTTCCGCAGCATGTGCCAGCTGTTTGAGAACATTTTCTACTTCTGGGTCGTCCACTTCTCGTTTGGCTCCCTGTTGAAAACAGATGAGAGCGCTTTCTAGTTTTGACTGCACTACGCCCACTCTGTGCATTACAGACTTTGGTAAGTGTTTACCATTACGTACGTGTCTGCGCGTCCTCTCATCCAGAAGGAATTTTTGTATTTCGGAAGCAGTGACTGCCGCATCGGATACCAGTTGAAGGACCCCGTCTACTATTAAAGCTACGTAGCTCTTACGGTTGTTCCCACTTACCTCCTTGCTCAGTTCAGAATACTTCTTAAATTTGTATGAGTTGGTTGGTTGTCGAATTCGGCTTGCTGTCATCGTACGGCTCTCCTGAGTAAACTTGACCGCGTAAACACTATTTTACAAGCTGGATCTACAAACCGAAGCACTTAGCTAAAAGAAACTACAAAGAGTTTAGCAGATCTAACTGGAGATCTCCAACCCCTTTACACAACAGTTTTTGAATGAAGGAAGCAGCAGACTGTCAGGATTTACAGCCTGCGTGTAATATTACCAGGAGGGAGCTACGAGATGATCTGGCGTGCGACGTAGTTGAAGTTGAAGTTCGCGATGACCCTCGCGTTACCTTCAGCTTCGTAAGCAGTTTCATTTCGGTCTGTTAGCCAGCAGCCACGGTATACCCAGATGCGATACTCTGCGACACCACGGTACCAGAATTCGTGTGCCGTGAAAGGCTTCGTCTGTTCGATGAGATCGTTGAGTTGTGTGCTCCTGTTCCCCAGCCCCAGCTGTACGTCGATCTCCTTGTTCCACATCTCAGCTACCGTGGCCGCGATGGTAAGACCTTCCCATCGACCAGGCACGTAGTCTACGGGTTTGCCCCACGTGAGGTCGCTGAGCTCGTAGACATGCTCACCACCACGTGCCCATGCTCCTGTGGTGTCCCAGCTTTGAATACGCCCGATTACGTTGCCTTCAACACTAATTGCAATACCATGGTAGGTCTTGCTCGTCGGGGCGTGGTCATGCTCGTAGTCGAGCTTACTTGACGTTTGCCCGTAAGGGTTCCCCGCGAAAGGTTCGTAGGCTTTTCCTGCTGCATCTGCCATGGGTCACTCCTCTAAACTACTGCAATGCTTCAAGTACCTGCATCAGGTCAGGCAGTGCAGCTTTAGCGTTTTCCAACTTCTTAGTAGTGGTCACACTTTCGCTCCAGGCGGCGGTGCGTAGCGCACTACGTAGTTTGACTTCTACGTTGGGCTTCTGCTCCGTGCCAGCAACCTCCAACGTGATCTCCCGGACCAACGTACCATTCGGCCCCTCGGGCAATTCCTTCACGCCAAGGTAAGCGCAAGCTAGCTTAACTGCTTTGGGTGCCAGCTTTTTTCCGATCTCGAGAGCATCCGTGTGATGTCCAGCTACCGCGAGGCTGCGCTGTATCTTTTTCAATTCTCTGAAAGCGTTAGCTTTTTTCTGCATACTCATCAGCGCACCTCGCTACGCAGTCGTGGCCTTGATGATCTCTTGCCCAGCTGGCAGCATCACTTGCACCTCAGTCTTACCAAACAATATAAACCTAACTATTCTTTCAGTTGTAAGATCGAGGTTCTTGACGGAAACCACATGGCGCGTCGCCGCTGTAGTATCCAAATCAATTTGTGGAGTGAAATCAAAGTCGCGTAGCGTGCCGGTGGGAATGTCCTCATCCACAAGGTCATACGTGTACGTTCCGCTGTAAAGAGGGTCGTTCCCGAATCCCAAATCGAGCACGTGCACAATTTTCAGATGCACTGCAGATCCGCTGGAGTTGTACAGCCGCAGGAGGGGATCGAAGATAAACTTCGCAGTCTGCATTTCGGTTTCGACCGTGAATGAAATTGTCTCATCGGGGTCGAGGCGATACGGCCACAGAAATTTAACAGGAACCATACTCATGGTGGTCGTCCTTAGTCGGGCTTTCGCTCTTGGCCATCGCTATCCCACGTGTTCGTGTGATCCTTTACCGGTTTCCCAGGCAGCATCGGATTACTGGATATGCCGTCGTAGGGTAGCTCGTCGCTTATCGATACTGCGTTTTTTACACGAGTAGTTCTGTCGTCCTTCAGTAGCACCTCGAAGGCAACAAACAGATGCTTCTGGATGGGAGGATGAATGAAGAAGACGTAGTAGCCTCCCTCCTCTTCGTTGTAGTCTCGTTCCTCGAGCTCCTTCACCAGAATTGGTTCGTTACTCTGAAGAAGGGATATCGAAGCAGACTTCAACGCTCGGTGGAGGGAGGTACCATCGTCTTCTTGAAGTATAGCTGTCGCTTGCACCATGTCTTGCGTGCCGTGGTACGTCGCTATTACTTCAGCAATCATCAGCTACGCACTACCGGTTTACTGCCGGTCATCCCAGAATTTCGTGTCTACGGAGAACAGACCGTACAGGCGTTTGATGGGATACCTGATGTTGTACCAATAACCAAAGTGGTACAGCGTACGGTCCTGCTCGTCCACGAACACGTAGATATCTGAGGAGGGATCGATAGGACGCGGTGTCGGGGGATTTTGCTCATCCCCGTAGCGCGAAATCACACCAGAGGAAACAATTTGTGAGAGCTCATCTGTAAGGAATGCTCGCACAATTGCTACACCTGCTGCAGCACTGGGAGGAACGATGGCAATGAGCGCTGCATCCATGTCACGAGCTACCTTGCGTGTGACATAGATTTTCTGGTTCATCGCGCTGATCTCTTTCAGGTCCTGCGCGGATGGGTCGACGGTGGTCGACTGGTTGAAGCGGAACAGCCCACCACCTACAGAGGAGGCGTAGAGAATCTGCGCCCCTCCCAGAAGAATCTCCTCCTTCTCATTCCACACCTGCATGTCGTCAAACGCTGGTACATCCTTACGCAGCAACGTTGACGCCGGGTCACGGAAGGCAGCGTTGTAAGCAGCTGCCCACGCCGCGAAGAATGAGCCGTCCAACGTAACCGTTGTAACAGTGCCGTCATCCAGCACCACCGTCCGGTCCACAGAGGTGTTGCCCATCAGAATTACGTGGCCTCTACCTGGGTTGTCTCCAGCAAACTGGAGCGTCTTCGTCGCCAGGTAGATCAACGTGTCAGGAGTATTGGAATCCCCGAGAGGAGTACCAATTGGAGCTCCCTGCCACATCATACGTTCTGCGTTCTCGAATGGGTCTGCCATCCGCTCGACAGACGCTTTCGTTTCTGCGAGCGCCGGGTAGAAGTTGACCACTACAAGGTCGGTGATATCTCTCACCGCTTCTGTAGCTTGGACAGCGCGACGGAAGTCTGCGGTTGAGAACACACGGTTGCCCGCTGCATCTCTAACCTGGCAGAAATAGGCGCCGAAGAAACTGGTATCGAAGGCGATGTCACCTGCGAGCCAGATGAAGTTGTCTGTAGACTTCGGTCCCAGGCCCCTTTCCATGTCCTCTCGCGTGAGGTAGCGGGTGGGGTTATCGTACTCACTTCTGAGGCGAAGTCGTTGCGCACTGACGTAGTAGATTGAACCTGGGTCAGGTTCACGTCCACGATGCGTGTACTTGACTTCTACGTCGGTATTTGGGTCCGCAGCCAGCATGATGTACGGAGTGTTCTC
>Ga0307376_10001044_pt1 | contig 31462 bp, 44 predicted proteins | sample TR2MG_FD_202536 | JGI IMG/M metagenome (GOLD analysis project Ga0307376, IMG submission 202536) | Soil microbial communities from Risofladan, Vaasa, Finland - TR-2 | ecosystem: Environmental > Terrestrial > Soil > Coastal area > Acid sulfate soil | place: Finland: Risofladan, Vaasa | collected...
GTACTGGTGCTCCTAAGGTTATCATCAAAACAAGATACGCTCTTGTAGATGCTGGTTTCCATCCCGAAACGCAATATATTACCCTATATTTAAGAACGAACACTGGTAACATTATCTAATAAATAGATAACTTAAATATCCAAAAGAGAGACTCTATAGAGTCTCTCTTTTTTGTTAAAATTACATTTTTTTTGTGAATATATAATTAAAAATAAATAAATTAAAATTATATTATTAAAATGGCTATAGAAAAAACTAATTTACAGCTAACGTATGATACCAGTATGCTTGAAAATACTGTAACTACTTTAAACAGTAATAAAATATCTGCAACAGATATAACAACTGTTGGTGCTACATTAGATGCTTCAATGTATTGGACTAATCCCGCAGATGGATCTAGTTGGTGGTGGGCAGTAGCTTTAACTTAATGAAAATTTTAAGCACTAGTGCTTAAAATTTCTATGATGATAAAATAATTGGGGGTATGGAGAATTAGAAAATATTTCTTTTTCTTCATTTCCCCATTGTGTTGGATCTCTAAATAATTCAAAATTATATTTTGTACATAAAATAGTTAAAACTGATTGATCATGTCTATGATCTCTAAATTCATAAAAATTAGGTCTTCCACACATATTAGGATCATCTGTAACAATTCGTGGATCTCTAAGATATTGTTGCCATTCTTTTAATAATTTAATATTTTCGTCGTTTTTAATCCATAATGAAATTGCGCCATTAGTCATTGGCGCATTCCAAAATTTGCTTTCATCCGAGCCCGTTAAAACAAAACAGTCTCTTTTAACCCACATCTTTGCGATATGAGTTATACCTACCCAAGGAACACGAAATATCAGTTTTCCATCATTTGGGTGACACGAGATAATTTCAAAAAGTGGATCAAGATTATCTATTACAGATACGCCGGCATCCATATAAAGTACACAATCTCCATTCTCAATTAAATCAAAAGTTTTAAGTATAATATATGGTTTCCAACAAAAAAAGCCCGAACCTCGGTGTTGATCGAGTATATACTTATTTTTTTGATAAAATTTTGTTGTCACTAACCAATCTCTATTATAAATAAAAACTTTATCTACTTTTCCTATTTCATATGCCGTTTTTTCTAAAAGTTGTAAACTTTTTTCATAATCAATAGTCCCATATGTACAAATAACTTTTTTCATTTATTTTTCATATCATGATCCTACTTTTTCATTTGTATTATGCCAAACAAACTCTTCTACTGGCAAATGTTTTTGACATCCAGCGCAATATGTTGCACCATAGAATTTTGGGTTTCTTGCATAAGTCTCAGATAATGCCAGACACATAGTTGTAACAGTTCCACAGCCTCCAACATATTTGCCTATATTATCGTATTCTTCTTTATTAAGATATCTACCAACTAATGGACTTCGATTTTCAGGATACTTAATATACCCGTAATAATTATCTTCTTTATACTTTTCTTTTTCTTTTTTGTTTAATTTTCTTAATTTACCTCCTTCTAATTCAATTTTCTTTCCTGTGTGAACATAACTAGTTCTTACTGGGCGAACAAATCCCTTTAATCTTTCTTCTTCTGAAAGAATTAAATAAATTTCATGCTGACCAGTTTCATTTTTCTGACCTTCTTTTAATCTTGGATCATTTGGGTTTGTTGTTAACATATTTTTATAATTTTATTTCATAAGGCATTCCAATATAATCAGTATTTGTTCTAAAGTGTGGTATTTTTCTAGCTCCCTCATTATATCTATCGTTATCATCGTGTATCAATGCTGTGCCTTTTACTAAAGGATATATCATTCTTGCAAGAAATTCTTGATCAGTAGCATAAATATTGACATAGTCTAATTTGTTAAATTTGTTAATAAGATCATCATAATCAATTCTATTTATAAAATCTTTTGTTGCTCCCCACATTCCACCCATTATTTTTGTTGAATGTTGATCATGATCTCTTATAATATGAAATTCTCTTTTACTTCGTTCCCAATCTAAAATACAATTTTTTTCTCTTTGTGTTAATCTACCATCTGTATCTCTAACTATAAATCTTTCTATGTTTTTATCTTTTAATACCTCAAATCTCCAAAACATTCCAGGGGCATCCATATGTTTAATTACAGGAGTTTCTTCCTTTAAAACTACTTCAGCATTTTCTTTATAAAGTTTATTAATCCAAGATAAATTTACAGATTCGTGACAATAAAACCTGCATTTCCAATCTGGAAATAGTTGTTGTTGACACTTAATATTTTCTAAAGCTCCGATAAGATATTTAGAACTATCTCCCCATAAAGAAAACGAAATTATTTTTTTCATATAAAATTATAGATTAAATACACATAAACCGCTCCCACTCCAGTGGCCTTTTTCTGTAATATCATATTTTTCTTCTGTAATACTATTCCAAAAAGCAGTCATTTCTTCATTACATTTATTAATATCATCAAATAATAATAATCCTTTCCAATTTATTTTCTTAAGATGATTATAAAATATATTTTCAAAGACTCCGTCATGTTCTGCATCAAAAAAGATAAATGGACTTTTAATTAATTCTTCATCTTTTGTAGCATCTCCTATTATATATTGTACTCTCGGAAGAATTGGATTAATAGGTATAAATTTTATAATATCATATGATTTAATTCTATTAACCATACCTACTGATAATGCTGCAGCAGACATACATTTATTAGTACCTATGTCAAATAAAATTTCTTTTTTAAACAATGAAGAAATATAAATTAATAATCTATAATGTTCTTTGCCAGATGGTAAATGAAAATATGATATATCATGATAAAAATTATACTGATTGGCAAAAGTTGTATTTAATGCATCTAATTCTGTATTAGATACACCTAATATTTTATTTAATATTTCTCTCATTGTTTAAAATTTCTTTAAAAATTTTTCTTTATCTTCTAAATGTTTATGTCGATAAGCATCTCTATCATGTTCTACTTCCATTCTTTCAAATAACATATCACATGATGCTAAATATATTCCCCACAATCTTTCAGTAAATCCGCATAATCTGTGTTTAACATTATTCATTAATCCCCATCTATTAGTATTTAGTATTTCTTCTAATTCATATTGATAATCTAACATGAATTGACCAAATTTTCTAAATATTTCTACAGGTGTTACAGATAATGATTCACTTAACCATTCTCCTTCCCATACTTTATTAACATCAATTTCAATATTTAATCTTGGAGCTAAATAGTGCGCTATACTTTTTAATTGATCTTTATTAAAATATAATTGATTATTTTTTCTTAATATAATATAAAATATTTTATTTGGATTTTCTTCCAATTTAATTATCATATTATTTATAGAATTGGGAGCAAATAATACATCATTATGTAAAAGACCAACATGAGTTAATCCTTCTAATAATTTTGAATTTTTAACGCAATGTGGAATTAAACCATATTCGTAATACTGAAGAAATTGATATCGATTATTGTACCAGAGCAATTGCCATTCATTTATTATTTTAATTTTATTTGTATTAAATTTAGGAATTGAAGGATTAACCGCATAACAATACACCATTTCTCTTTCACTTTCTGAAAGATTTTTAATAGCTCTATATTCACAGGAATCGGCTGATACTAGATATAATTTTAATTTAACCATTTTTAATAATATTAAGCTTATCTAAATTCATTGTTACATCATGTGGTCTATTATAACTATAGTCATCAAGTACAGGAATTACATTTTCTTTAGTTTGTTTAGCTAAGTCATAAAATGTTTTTATTTTAGTTCCTACATTATATACTCCCGACGCATCATTTTTAATTAATTCAATTATTAATTTTGCTATAACGTCAATATAATCTGCATTTGTTAACATATCAATCCATGCAATATCCCATGGATAAGGTCTTGATTTAAATGAAGTTCGTATTAATAAATAGTGTTCTAATATTGCCTGTACATAACCATCAGCTAATAATTTTGTATAACAATACCAATTATTTTCATGCACAGGAACATCACTTTCTTTTGCAAAGGAGTTTGTTTTTGAATATAAATAATCAGTACTAATATGAACTAATTTTTTATGTCTTTTTTTACACTCATTAACTAAATTAATTACTCCTACATAATTTATATCCCAATGAGCTTCTTTTGTGTTATCTTTAGTATTAGTATTTGCTATACAATTTATAATTGTGTCATATCCTTCAAGAAATTTAAAATAAGATTCTGGATTAACAAAATCAATATTATCTTTTTTTCTGCTAACATAATCCCAAGTAGTTTGATTGTGTATTTCTGTAGCTAATTTACCATCTCCAAGTATTAAATAATTATTCATCAGTTAGTTTATTTTTAAAATATTTTTTTGAAGGATGATTTAATGAAGGAATACTCCATAAAGTCGACATACTATCTGCATGATATGTCATATATGGAACTAAATAATATCCTTGTAATTTTCCATTTTTTATTTTATGCATTATCATATCATCATATGTTGTTGTAAATTCTCCGCAAAAATCAATTAATTTTTGCATACCCGATTTATTAACTAAATATGAAAAAGCTCCTATCATTTGGGGTGCTTTTATTAATGTAGGATTTTCATAATATGGTAGTTTAACATAATCTGAATGCCCAGCTAAATAAGTATACTCCCAATCTTTGGGTAAATTTTCAAATAACCATTTTATTCTTTCTTTCCAATCTTCGCATAAAACTACATCATCTTCTAGAATTATTACATTTTCAAAATTCATAGTTTGAGCAAATTTAAGAGCTCCTATATGCGACATAATAATGGATATTTCTCCATGCTGTAAATTTCTTCCTATTCCTGTACCTTTAATAATAGACGCGCTAAAAGAAATGTTAATAATATTTTTACCATCAAAAGCAGGAAAAAAGAAATAATTAGACAATTCAAGTTTTTTAAATTGTTGATCTAATAATTGTTTTCTTTCTGTTGATCTTTGTAAATTTAATACTACTATATGATACATAAGTTTATTTTAATATTCTATGAATTATTTAATATAAAGTTTTTAAATAAAGTTAACTGTTGCAATTAAACTTCTTGATTCAATGTTAAACATTCCTCTTGGTATAAATTGCGCCATTTGATTATAAGTTATCCACATATAATTATCTGGAATATCTAATTCTTCATTTTCTGGAATTTCAACTATCATATTTCTATTTTGAAAATGATAAAATCGTCCACCTTCTTCTGATTGTAACACATCTAGATGAACTTTGTATTTATCTGATTTCATAAAATATTCGATAAATAACGGTTCTTCTTTTGTATCTATTAAACGTTCATAATTAGAACAAGAAATCGACGGTGATAAGTCGATAATATCTATATTTCCGGGCATTACTTTTGTTTGTACAAGAAAATGTTTTATTCCATTTATTTCTTTAGCTATAAATCCCATTAATCCTATATTCAAATCTTTTATCATAGGCTGAGTCCACGATTTAACTTCTCGATTAATTGCTTCAACTTTAACTGCAATAATAGAAAAGAAATCATCATCATGTTCAATTGTGTCATCGGTTATTTTCCAGTCTTTCATATAATGAAAGGGAATTTTTTCTAATTCAAGCTCATATTTAACCTTTTGATCAATATACCATGATAAAATTTTATTTGTAGGAAAATATTCTCTTTCATCTTCTCCGGGTAATAATGTCAAAGGAATCGTTGAGACTACAGATCTGGTATCCATATTAACAAAATTATCAATACGTAAAAGTTTTTTAATTTCATCTAATGTTAACCAAAAGAAATCATTAAAAACAGGAATATCCTCTTTAACTTCTACTATCATGTTTCTGTTTCTTTTTCTTAAAAATCTTCCTCCTTGTTCTGATTGTAATTGGTCAATAATAATTTTAGATTTTGATCTATCTATAAAATACTCTAGGTAATTTGGAAGTTTTCCTTTATGAACTTGAGAAAAATTACTTTTTGTTGCTTGAACGGTTGGAGATAATTGCAATGTATTAATGCACCCAGGCTCCATTTTAGCTTGCATTAAATAATATCTTCTATTTTTGAATATTTTTGTAATAATTCCAAGTATGCCAATTTCATGCTGATTAATTATCGGTTGATCCCATTCGGGCCAATATCCGTAATTTGTTTTAACTCTAAGACCTTCTATTTTAAAAAATTTATCAGAATTATGTTTTAACCACATTAATTCATCATCAAAATGCCATTGGTCTAATTTATCAAAAGGAATTTGAGTTACATTAAAATAATTAACTTCTTTTCTCTCGTTAAATAACTTTAAAAATTCATCATATGTTTGAAATTGGTTTTCCATTATTATAAAATAAAATAATTCGATTCTGGTGTAATTAACCATTCTTTAAATGTTTGCGCATTTTTATCTTTATCTGATAAAATTGGAAAATCGATTGGCCAATTTATGCCAATATCTGAATCATTCCATAAAATCTCTGATTCATTTTTGGGCTTATATTCTCCTGTAATTAAATATTGAACTTCGGTTATAGTTGATAATGTACATATGCCTCTTGCACATCCTGCCGGGGCCCATAGTTGTTTTTTATTTTTTTCAGAAAAATAATCTCCATACCATTTTCCTAATGTTGGAGAATTTTTTCTAATATCTACTGCAACCAAATATGCTTCGCCTCGAGTAACTCTCATTAATTTTCCCATAGGAGGTGACCATTGAAAATGAAGTCCTCTGATAACATTTTTTTCTGAACGAGAATGATTCATTTGAACAAAATGTGAAGGAATTCCCAATAAATTAAAATCTGTTTTATTAAAAACTTCCATAAAAAATCCGCGGTCATCTTCAAATAATTGAGGTAATATTACTTTAACATCTGGAATAAATGTTTCTTCTACAATAAATTTCATAATTATAGTTTATTAAATTCTTCAAATATTTTATTTTTCCAATATTTCATATATAATTTTTCCATATTATATTCTTTATTTAAATATGAATAAAGTAAATCATAGGTAATTTCAGAATAATCATTAACTTGAATTATGGGCAATTCATTCCAATGATCATATATATAATGTTTTATTACAATGGGAATACACCCGCAATATAGAGCTTCATATGTTCTTTGTCCATCTATTCCATTTCCTGGAGGAGATATCACAAATTTATAATGCGACATATTTTCACAATATTGTTCAAAGGATAATTTAGATTCTAATTTGTATTTAATGTTAGCAACTTCTAATTTTGGTATTATTTTGTTTCTATCTGTATTTGTTACTGTCCAATTGCAATATATTTCTTCTAGGTTTTTTTCGTTTGTTTGTAATATTTTTGAATTATCAATTAACCATAAAGGATTTTGCCCCTTTGCATGCCACATTCCTCTGTGAGTTAATAATCCAGTTGGAATAGGAATTAAATCTGGGTGTTTATAGGTTACATTTATTCCAAACCATTTAATAACATTATGAGGTTTTCTAGAAAAACGAAGAGCATCCACAGGATAATCAGAATGGTGCGTTATAAGAATATATTTAAATATAGATGTTCTTAAAAATTGAAAAAGATAATCTATATAATCAATCTTACAAAATATAATAGCATTTCTATATAATATTTCTGGTTTAAAAATTTTATCATCTTCTCCAGGAATAATTGAATAATTACAAAAATCTTCATATACCGCAGGACTAAGGAAATTTAATTCTTCATTCATAATAATTTATTAATTCTTTCTAAAATGCATATATTTTCATATCCATTATATGCATCAGAAATCGGTTTGTTTTCTCCTAATATACAATTAAAAAAATGTTTGCATTGTTTTTCAAGAGGTAAAGGATTCATTTCTAAAGATATAGTTTTTTCTACTATACCATTTTTGTTTGTAATTAATATATTTTGATCATTAAATATAACTATTTTTTTGGAACCGATTATTACTATTTCTCTTGTTTTTTGAGGATGATTACAATTAACTTCAATATATGTGTTTATATTTTTATATTTAATATTAATTATGCAATGACTTATATCACCTAATATTTTAATGTCAGAAATATCAAGATTTAAAAGATAATCAAAAATATAAATGTCATGGCAAGCCATTTCCCATAGTGAATTTGGATCTTTATTAATATTCATTCTATGAGAATTAATTTCTATTAAATCACCAAGTTCTTTATTTTCAATTATATTTTTTATTTTTATTATTCCTGGATGATGTAAATAAACATGACCAATTAACAAAACTTTTTTCACTATTTTTGACAATTCATATAATTCTATTGCATCAATAGAATCACAAGTAAAAGGTTTTTCAACCAAAACATGTTTTTCAGCTAATAAACAATTTTTAGTAATTTCATAATGAGTTTCTCTTGGCGTAGCAATTATAACACAATCAATATCTTTGTTATTTAGCATTTCTTTATAATTGTGTGTATACGCTCCAATTAAATTTGCTTCTGGAATATTTTTTAGTGTTTTTATATAAATTTGCCCCCAATATCCTGCTCCAATTATTGCTACATTCATAATTTTTCTTTTATTAATGAAACGATATTTTCAGCAACTAAGGGAGCTGAAATAAATTTGCCTTCAAGAATTGAATATATTCCTGGATATTTTTTATGACATTTTATTCGTGTTTTTCTACAATCTCCGGCATTTTCTAATTGAGCTACAGGTATTGGACGTGAGCCATATAATGAACTTATATATTCAAGTTCAAACGGAAAATATAAATAACAATGTTTCAACATATTTTCAATGTTACTTTTCATTTCTTTATCTTCAAAGAAATATCCTGTAGTTTTTTCTAATACTGAATTAACAACATCATAAAGCAAATATAAATTATTTTTGGGATTTGCGTATGGCATCAATGATACATATGGTCCATCCATAATAGTTATAGAAGGTACATATTTTTTGGTCCTAAGAATTGCAACTTCAGTGTGTTGAAGAATATATTCTGTCATATCTTCCTCTAAATCTAAAATTTTAAGTATGTTATTTGAATATGCATATGTCGCATTAATAATAATATTTGTATGAAATTGCATAATATTTAAAGCAACATTTGATAAAGGCCTACAATAACAATAAATATTATATCCATCTTGAAAAGGATTAACATCGACTAATGCCATCGATGTATAAATTTTAATATTTTTATCTTTTGCTATTTTTAAAAATATTTCTTTTAATTTAAACATATCAAAAATCGGTTCATGAACCTTAAATCCGCTGACAATATTAGTTTTAATTAAATATTCATCAGATGGCATAGTAATTTCATATGGATAATTTAATATATCACAGAATTTTATGTAGTCTTCTACTGTTGTTTTTGAATCTTTTGAAATAAGATAATAAACATCTTTAGGGTATATTAATGCTTCAGAATATTTTTGTTTAAAATATAATAATCCCTCTAAGCACTCTTGTGCGGTTTCCATAGATCTTGGATAATGATAACCAATATGCGCTCTATTATGTGTAGATCCAGACGTTCCTTGAAATATTTCAGGATTTTTATCAATTACAACAACATCAAATCCTGCATTAGCCATAGCAACAGCTGTGGTTAAACCGTGAATTCCGGCTCCTATTATACACACTTTATTCATTTCCAATAGCTATAAAGATTTTTATCTATTTCGTATTTATATTTTTTAACTTTACGAACTGGTTCTTCTTTAGCCCATATAAACATTTGTTCTATCAATGATCTAATATCTGTATGATCTTTAAAATTTAATAATGATTTTGCTTTTAGATGATCACAATATGATATTTTTACTTCATCACGAGTTTCAAAATATTTAATTTCAGGGTTAAATTTTTGTTCTTTTGCTACATCATACACTATTTGAGATACTTCATTTATCGTATAATGCCTATCTGCTCCAATATTAAAAGATTCTCCGTTCCAATTATTCATTACTTTTTCTAATGGTTCCATGTAATATGATATATCTGAAAATGACCTAACTTGATCTCCGTCTCCAAATATTGTAATGGGCTCATTATTTAATACTTGGCGAATCCATATTCCTATTACATTACGATATTTATCCCAAATATTTTGATATATACCCACTACATTATGCGGACGAATTATTGTATATTCCAGTCCAAATAAATTTTTTGCAGCTTTTAAATCTAATTCAACTGCGTATTTTGCGATTCCATAAGGATCTACAGGAGATGGTGTTTGCCATTCTGTATAAGGAGTATCATTGTTTCCATATACTGCCATAGAAGAAGTAAATATAATTTTTTTAGTATTATATTTTATAGCAAAATTTATAAGATTAGCTGCTCCAATAATATTATTATGATAATTAAATTTTCTCATAAATGGTGATGCGCCCTCAGCAGCATATGCTGCAAAGTGATAAATAACGTCAGGTTTATGTAATTCAAAAATATTTGTTAAATCCGAATTAACATCAACTATATAAATTTTTTCATTATCAATGAGTCTATTATCTACAAAATCGATATATCCCCCAAATAAATTATCAATTCCTACTACATCATATCCTTTATCTAGTAAATATTTTGAGAAATGTGTGCCAAAAAGACCAGCAACTCCAGTAATTATTATTTTCATTATATGTTATTTCTTTTTAATTATTAATAACTTAGATGTTCCATTTATTGGTGAATTGTTTCTATTATTGTTTTGATATAAAAAAATGTCATCTATGTTGTTTAAAATGTATTCGATTTGATTTGAATTCAGATAAATACTTTCTAATTTGCCGGTTTCTAAAAAAGTTGTAAACACATGATCGGTAGAATCTGAAGCATCTTTTCTTTTTTGGCCCCAATAATTGGCACCATTAATCATACTTTCTTTATCAATAACATCTTCTATAATATAATATTTTCCCGATTTAATAAATGGAAACAATAATCCTAAACTTTTTTGCTGATGTTCTTGAAAATGTTGCCCGTCATCTAAAATAACATCAAATGAATTACATTCAAAATGTTTAAAAGATTCGTTTAATTGTTTTAAAGATCTTTGATCTGCTGTATAGCATTTAATTCTTTTATTTTCTAACCATGGGTAATTCAAATTTTCTACAACTGCTTCATATTGTAATAGTTTAACATCATCTGTTGATGGAAATGAATTATTCATGCCAGTTTTCATTTTTGAGCCTGGAACTATTCTTCCATTATCTATTCCATAAATTTTTCCAATAGAAAAAAAGTCATGCCACATTCTTATAGATGCGCCAAAATAAATTCCTATTTCAAATAAATTAATTGGATCATTCCGAAAATCTTTCAACAATTCATAATAAACTCTTGTATAGCCATTTCCGGGTTTATCAGTTTTACATTTTTTTCCAATTTGGCATAATTCTGTTTCCGGAATAAATCTATTTAAATCCTTTAATTTCACTGTTGAAATATTTTATATGGCTTAATATTATATTTTTTTTCTATAATCTCATCAAGATGGGCATTTAATTTTCCCGCATATGAATTTCTTAATTCTGGATCATTCCATTTATTATGCCAATGATATGCAAAACATCCTTTAAAGAAATTATTTAAATTTATATCTTTATTTGTTTCTTTAAAAAATTGTTCGAAATTATTTAAAGAAAAAAATGAATAATCAGCATCTTGATTAGGCCACACAATATCAAAAAATGCTGTTGGTAGTGATGTAATATTTAAATTTTTATGTTTGTAACTCCAAGCTTCTGGATAGTTTTTTTGATATAAGTTAAAACATTGAGAAGTGTGTGGATTATTTAAATACATTTGTTCATATACATCAGATCCTTTTTCTAATTTAAGAATACACGCTTCTATATATTCATTTCTCCCCCATTTAGAGCACCAATTTTTTAATTTTATTTCTCTTACATCTCTTAATAAAAACGTATCTAAATCTGTGTACACTCCTCCATAAATATTTAGAATTATCCATCTAAATATATCAGTTTTATATCTTTTATCACCGTGAAAAGAATTATAATACATCCATATTTTTTCTTTATTTTTTTCGTTTCCTGCTGCTTGAGAAAAAACTTCTTTATCAAACACTTTTATTTCTACATATTTACGCAATTGATTTAATTGAACGTAATTAGGAGAAGTCATTGTGACTAAGGAGTTTTCGATCCAAAAGAATATTTTATTAACTTCTTGTGTAGCTAGTGTAGATTTTAATTGTAATATGACTTTATTATTATCTACAGGACCTCTCCAATGAACATGAAAAATACCATTATATTCAGTATCTTCATTTCCGATAGTTTCATGAGAATTTAAATAATTGTAACAATATTCAGCGTCATTATATTTTTCAAATGGAATATCTTCAAACGTTTTCATATATTTATATTTTATCAATTATAGTTGATGATGAATATCCTTCTACTTTATTAAAATAAACAATTTCTTTTCCATATTCTACACCAATTTTTCTTTTATTTTTATATTCATCTCCCCAAACCATAATATCTGGATTAATATTTTTAATAATTAAACTTAACTCTTCTTCAGAATCAAAAATAAACACCGTGTCGATATATTTTATCGCAGAAAGAAATTCTAATCTTGCTTCTTGATTATTAATGGGGCGGTTTTTTCCTTTTAATTCTTTTATACGTTTATCACTATCAATACCAACGATTAAATAATCCCCTTGAGATTTTGCAAACTCAAAAAGTTTTATGTGTCCTAAATGAAGAACATCAAATGTTCCATTTACCCAAACTTTTTTCATATTAATTTTTGTTTTGGAAATGCAATGCCCTTTTGTTCAACAACTTCTCCTGCACAAATATTTGCAAATTCAATTGCTTTTTCTATATTTCTATTTAATAGATAATGACATGATAATGACGCCAAAAATGAATCTCCTGCTCCAGCAACATCTCTAACTAAAACTTCTTTAAACGGCTTATAAAGTTTTTCTTTATATTTTGCTCCTAATTCACCTAAGGTTATGATCAATTTTTCATTTAATTCTTTATGTATAAAATCAAAATTATTTTTAGGATTCATATATTCTGCTTCATTAATTTTTATATACGATGCATTATTAATCCAATGATCAATAGGTTTTTTTGAATCAATAAAACTTAATTTACTTTTTTTGAAAATTAAATCTATATCTTTTTCTCTTAAAAATCCTTTATCATAATCAGATACTATTATTAGATCATAATCACCAAAATTCAAATTATCAATATTTTCAATAGGTTCTATATGATTATCATTATCAATTCTTATTAAAACATAATTAGATTTTTGATCAATATATCTAGTTTTAAATATTTCTTCTTTATGAGTTAAAATATCGGCATCTAATCCTAATGCTTGTACATTTTTTAGAACATTTCTTGCCATTCCGTCGAAACAAATTTTATGAGTTTCATTAAGTACCGGAGTTGGAGCTTCAGGGTTTAATCTATAACAATCTCCATAAATGTATATGTCTGTACAACTATCTCCTATTACTAAAATTTTATTCATACTTCTTCAATTCTCTTTGCTTTATCATCAATTAACATATCATACATTGGTTTTTCTCTTATACTAACATTATGAAATTTACAACCCCATTCCTTTAATTGTTTTAATGTTAATTCTGCCCAATTTAAACCTGTTGACTGCCCTCTTGCCGTCCAATAAATTATAGTATGTCCTTCATCAAATAATTTATTAATTTTGTTAATATTTTTTTGAATTGGTTGTGAATTAACATAATCACTATTATCCGTTTCACAAATAGTTCCATCTATATCAACATAAATTAACATTGATTGTTTTTTATTTTTTTTATTTGTCGCTTTCATTTAAAAATTTATTAATAACATCTTCTTTGAATTTTATCATTTTTTTTGTACCGTTTCCGGCATGCGGATATGTAGGTTTGTATTCATATCGTATTACACACTTTGGCCAATTCATTATATATGTACTATTTCTATCTTTCTTCGAAGATTCAACACTTCTATTATTATCTTCTATGATAAAAAAACAAGGGAGTTTCATAGATTCAATAAATTTTACAGCTTCATAAAAATGCCCTTCATCTTCAGCGCCATCACCGATAAAACACCAAACTTTTTTATCAGAATTTTTTATTTTTAGTGATAATGCAATTCCTGCTGCAATTCCACAAGTTCCTGCCAGTATTGATGACGACAGAAAATTTAATTTACGATTAAATACAAACATGCTATCACCATCTTTAATTTTTTTCTCTAAATCTTCTTCGGTTCCGCCCGCTAAAAGATAATGATAATGAGTTCTATGCGATGAAAATATATAATCTCCTTCATTAATATTTTCAAATATTTTAATAAGTTGATCTTCATTTCCTCCGCAAAAATGCATTAAATAGGGTAAATCTCCTTCCTCAAATAAAACTCCTATTTTATTTTCAAAATCTATTAGTTGTTGTTTTGTTTTATTTTTCATATTTACATTTTTATCATTATTCTTCCTGCTTCTCCTGATCGCAGAATATTAAAACCTTCATTAATTTCTTCTAAAGAAAAGATATGAGTAACCAGTGAATCGATTGAAAATCCGCCTGCAATATAATATTTAACTATTCTTGGAATATCTTTTGCTGGATTAGTTTGTCCTCCTTGTGAAGCTATGATTCTAATACCTTCTCCTACAAATAAATTCATTGCATTAGATATATGAATACTAAAATCAGAGCCGCCTTGTCCAATTAATATTAATCTGCCATTAGAAGCTAAAAATGGAAGCCATTTTGCTATTAAAGTTCCATTACCTGTCGTATCAATTATAACATCATGGTGATAAAATCTTTCAGCATTTGTCTGACCACCCAGAGATTCAATTAATGATTTTTTAGATTCATTTTTTTCAACAACGAAAACATATCTTGCGCCTTTAAGTTTAGCAGCTTGAATTAAATTCAATCCTACTCCACCAGCACCTAGAATCATTACAGTTTCTCCTAATTTTAAATTAGCTTCATTATCTATTGCGCCGAATGCTGTAGTTAAAGAACACCCCAATAGACAACATAAACGTTCGTCTGTATTTGGAAATACTGGTGTTAACCTATTTTCAGAACAAATAGAATATTCTGACAACGTTGTAACTTTTCCACTAGTAATTATTTTTCCATCTAATATATATTTTGGATAATCAGATTCAATTCCCTTTCCTGTTCTCCAATGCATTACAACCTTTTCTCCCACTTTAACATTAGTTACACCCGGGCCTATTTCTTTAACTATTCCACAACCTTCGTGCCCCATTAAATGTGGCAAGAATTTTTCATTTCCTTTAGCACCTGTTATTTCATGAACTTGTGACCCACATAATCCGCTCATCAAAATTTTAACTAATACTTGCCCCGTTTGTAATTCTGTAGTATCAATATCTCGAATTACTAACGGCATATTTAATTTTTCTAATATTGCAGCTTTCATGTTGTTATTAATTTTATTCTCCAATAATCTAATAAATCAATCATAGTGTCATCTATAGATATAAGAGGCTTCCATTTTGTAAGTTCTTTAAGTTCTGTATTATCTCCTATCTGAATTTGAATATCAATTGATCTATAAAATGGTTCATAAATTCTTTGTTCAACTTCGTTATAGTTTAAAGTTGACTTTTCTATTAATAAATCTGTATAATATTGCATTTTATGAACTTCATCTCCACATATATTATATACATGTTTATTTGATTTAGGATTCGTCATTAATAAATAATATGCGTTTACACAATCTCTTACGTCCATGATGACTCTTTCAGTTTGAAGGTTTCCAATTTTCAAAACTTTTTCTTGCTTTCCAATTTCCATTAACGCAATTTGATATGCATCTGAACTTATACTAAATATTTTTCCTCTTCTTGGGCCTGTATGAGAAAATGCTCTTGTTACAAATCCATCGATAAATTCATTATTAGATCTTTCTTGTACGTATAAATCCATAGCAGCTTTTGAAGTTCCGTAAGGATTATTTGGTTTAAGGGGAGTATTTATTGTTAATAACCCCACATCTTTTCCAGAATCTCCATATACTTCACTGGTTGAACAAAACATAAATCTTGTTGTACTTCCTTGTATGGATGTTATTAAATTTACAGTTGCGGTTACATTTTCTTGCCAAGTTAATATAGGATCTTTAAAACTTGTTGGAGGATGAGATTGCGCAGCTAAATGAAAAATTCCATCAAATTTTTCTTCATCTAATATTTTCTTGATTCCATAATAATGTTTTAAATCTGCAATATGAAATTTAATTGCATTTAATTCATAAATATTTAAAACATCTAATAAATCAAATTGCCTTCCATTTGCCGTTCTAATTATTCCGTGAACTTCATGCCCTTCTTTTAATAAAAGTTTTGCTAAATGAGGACCAGCAAATCCAGTAATTCCGGTGATTAAATATTTCATGTCAAAATTGTATTATATAAATCTTTTTCTTCTATTATTAATGTACTTTTATCTGATGTATATGCTTCAGAATAGATTTTTTTTATTTCTTTATAATTAGTTGAAAGTTTAATAACGGGAAAATTTACCATATGTCTTATAGCTTCTGCAAAATCTTGAGTATGAGTTGAACCTGTTAAAAAAGGAGTTATAGCTCCTCCTATGACAGCTCTTATTATGACTTTGGGCGCATATTCATTATGAGATAATTTTTTAAATTTATCTAAATGATGTACAATTGCATCTAACGCATTTAAAATAAAATTAAATCGTTCAAAGTAAAGTATAGGCAAATATCCTTCTATACTAAGACCTATTGTAATTCCTGTCATTAAGTTTTCAGCTACAGGAGTTTCAAATATTTTTTCTTCAGGAATATTTACTAGCATTCCTCCAGCTCTTCCATTTCTCACATTATATCCCACGAAAATAGAATTTGGAACTTTAGCCAAATTTTCCATTTCTATACGTATTGCATCTTTATATTTAATATTTTTTTCCATGTTTAAATAAATTCATCATTATGTTCTGGATATTTAACTCTATCTAAATACCGATTAATAACATCTAATCTACAACGATAATCTTTACAATTTTCAAAATTTAATTTTTTTATTTTTTCAATTATTTTTAATCTTCTTTCACTTTTCCAAATTTTTTTAAAAGTATTTTTATATAAATTTCCAAAATAATATTCTTCATTATTAAAAAATACATTACATGGAACTATATTTCCTTTAGCATCAATATTTATATAAAAATGAAATCCATGGCATTCGTGATATGTTTTTTCTTGTAAAATTCTTTCAGCACTTTTAGTACGTACAACTATAATAAAATTATTATCTTCTAATTTTTGTAAATCTTCTTGTAATTTTTGTTCAACAAATTTATAAATAGGCGGAGTGTAAGAACTGTTTGGATGATTATGTGCAGGTTTAATTTGAAAATTATCAACTCCTATAGATTTGCACCATTTAGCCAATAATTCAATTTCATCTATATTTTCGGGCATTAATATTAATTGCACACCAATATCTATATTATAATTATTATCTTTTTTTATTTTAACACAATCTTCAATATTTTTTTGAATTTTTTTATAACTATTCATAGATACTCCGTGTATTTCTGAGTGTGTTTTTGAGGTTCCAGCATCGATGCTAAATCTTATCCAAGATAAATGTTTTAATATTTTATTAGCTAAATTTTTATCAAATAAAGAACCATTTGTTGAAATAGCTTGACTCATGCCTAATGATTTTCCATAAGTTATAAATTCACTGAGATTTTTATGTAATGTGGGTTCTCCTTCACCCGCATAATAGTTAACTTTAACTCCCATTTCACTCATATCTTTAATACAATTTATCATTACATCTTTATCAATATTATCTACGCCATGAGTTATCCAATCTAAAGTACAAAATTTACATCTATGATTACATTTATTCGTTACGCCAATTTCTGTATACATTGGTGTAAACTCTCCATTTAACCATTGAGTTACTTTATTTGGGTGATACATTAATTTATGTGAATCACTATCTTTAACACTCATAATAAAAATTATTTATAAATTGTCCATTGTTTTTTAGTATCTGCTTTTGTATAATCATATAATAATCGTGAATATTCATGCGCAAAAAGCTTTCCATTTGTAGGAATTGAGTCAATAAGAAAAAAGAATGCACTTTCTATTACATGAATTTCGGCTGCATTTTCTATGAGATAACAATAATCAAAAATATTATTAGTTAAGTATTTTTGGGGTTCAATTATTTTTAAATCTAATGTTATTTTAGAGCGATCAATAAAATTTTCATTAGCTGAACCCCCCTCATGTAAAAATATGTACTCTCCTTCTTTAACATTAAACTCAGAAAAAAATTCTTTTTCTCGTTTTAAATCTCTTTCAACATAAAAATCTGACCATCTTTTTTCAAAATCTATATTAAATTGTTTATAACAGCTTTTTCCGAATGTTGTTGATTTATTTAAATTTTCATATCCTAATACATAAAGATGATATGGATGATGTTTTATATACGGTAATATGTATGTTCCGTTAAATTCAACAGGAGGAATATATAAATATGATAAATTTTTTAAATCACGAAACATAAAAGGAATAGAAACATTATGTAGCACATTTGTGAATAATATGTATTCTTCGTTTGGCTTAATTAAATTTCTTATCAATCCATTGCATAATAAATAATCTCCTAGTCCTAAATGCGGTAAAATATAATTCATCATTTTTATAAATGTTTAAAAAATTCTTTTTGTTCTCTTATTTGCATTTTTAAATCAGGAATATTAAATTTATTTACATCGTTGTATATCGTATGTAGTGTGCGATCGCACATTAAAGGAGCTTCAATTTCATTTATAGATAAATTAAGATGATATTTGTCAGAAATTAATTTAATTAATTGTGATTTAGTTACAGTTGTTGGAGAATATATATGTCGTATTCCTTCCCAAAATAAATTTTTATCAATTATTTGTTTACATATTTTAGCAAATTGAAGACATGTAATTCCATTCCAAATATGATTAGTATAGCCATTAACTTCTTTATTTTTATTTGATTTTACCCATTCTAGAAGTGATCGTGAATTATTAATTTCTTCTCCTATAATTGAAGTTCTTATCAATGTAGATTTAGTAATTTCTCCTAAAGATTTAGTTAATCCATATACATCAAATACATCATGTTTATCTGTTTCAATATAATTTCCTTTATATCCAGAAAATACACAATCAGTAGTGGGATGAATTAATCTTAATTTTTCTTTTATAACAAATTCCTCTAACATATATGGAAAAATTGAATTAACTTTTAATGCAATATATTTTCCCAATTCATCTACTCTTGGTTTAATGGTTCCGATACAATTAATGATAACGTCATTTTCTTTTATATTTTTATTTTTAAAAATATCTTCTAATTCTTCTTGTGTAATTTTTTCCGCTGACAATTCATTTCTATTTAAATCAATCACTTCAAAATAAAATTTTAAATATGATGATATATATCTGCCTAACATTCCGGTAGACCCAAGTAATAATATTTTCATAATTTAACTATATTCTTTATTAAAAATTGGAAATTTTTCATATGGTTCTCTAATATCATCGACTTTCGATTCTTCTAAAGTCGAAGTACTAAAAAATAATATAATTGTGTTTTCTTCTAACGTCTGAAACCCATTATAATTTTCAGGCGGTATATATAAAATTTTAGGAGATTTATCACTTAATACGAATTTTTCTACATCATGAGTATTAAGATCAATTACTCCTATCCATATAGATCCTTTGACCACATATACATATTTTGCTTCTTTTTTGTGTCCGTGCCATGCTCTTATAAATCCTCTTTCATGATTCTCTACTTGATAAAATCTTTTAATTCCTTCAAAATTAAAGTCATTAACAAATCTAAGTGTACCTCTATTATCTATAAATATAGCACCATTTAATAATTTAGAATTCATAATTTTTCAATTTATTAATTAAAAACAATCCATTGTGATAAACTTCATCTTTAACATTTTTAATTCTTTTTTCATTAAAAATGTTAATCAAATTTTGTACTTCTTCTTCAACAGTTATAATCGGGAGATAATCATATGTTTTATTTGCTTTACTTGTATCTACTTTATAATTTCTTGCATCTTGAAATGAAATATCCGTATAAATTATATTAGAAGTAGGAATTATCATTTTTATTCTTTCTGCTAAATCACGAATTATAACATTTTCTTTAGATAATATATATAATCCTCGAATATTTTTATCAATAGTTTCTTTAACATATGGTGCAACATCTTTTACAGAAAGTATGGGTCTCCATTGTTCTCCTCCAGAAACTCTCATAATATTTTCTGTTACAGCATTCATAGTTAATACGTTAATAACTAAATCTAAACGTATGCGAGAATGTGTATCGCTCAATCCATACATTGTGCCTAAACGAAATATAGTTCCATTAATTTCTAGTACATGTTTTTCAGAGGCTAATTTTGTAGATGCATATAATGAAAGAGGATAAGTAGGGCTTTCTTCATTTAGCGTTTCATTTTGTGCACCATATACTGAACATGTACTAAAAAATATTACATGTTTATTCTTTGAAATATTTTCGCAAAATCTTTTAATTGCTTGATGATTAATTTCTTCAGTAATACTTTTATTTACATTACAGGCGGGATCTCCTACAATACCCGCCATCAATACAATCACATCAAATTCATTTGATATTTTAATTAATTTATCTGTATCTCTAATATCACCATATATAAATTTTACATTTTTTAAAAATCGATTTTCATATATTAATTTATCATATACAGCTACAAAATAATCATGAGATAATAAATAATCGGTTGTATATCCTCCAATATATCCAGCGCCGCCTACTATTAATATTTTTTTATCTTGTGTCATATTAAAATACTTCTGAACATTTCATTTGTGAAAAATTAACCAATTTATCATTAAAAAATTGTAATTTTTTATGGCTCGGTAAACTAGTTTTTATCATCATCGAATCGTTAAATGACATCCAATGAGATTCACCATTTATAGGGCCCAGATCGTAATCATAAATTTCTTCTTCTAATAATCTTCTAATTCGGGTTCCATCTTCAAACCATTTTTTATTATAAAAACTTTCTGCTAAATCACCTCTCCATGAAGATTTCATTGTAACATATGGTGTTTCATGTGATAAATACACGGCAATATCATGTTCTATTAATCTTCTTCCAAAATCTCTATCTTCTTGTCCTCCACCAATAAATCTTTCATCAAAAAATCCTATTTTTCTTATTAAATTTTTTGTAAAACCAAAAAACCCAAAATGATATAATCCTACTAATCCAAATCCTTTATTTAATAAAAATAAAATTTTTTTAATATGAAAAGATTCAGGTCTTACTTTATCATTGGCAATTATAATAATTTCTTTATCCGCAGATAAAATACAATCGTTTATTAATTTTGAAAAAGAGGGATAATTGGATCCACTAAAAATTTTAGAATCAAATTCGGATAAGCATTTTTGTGTCTCTTTCGCCATTTCTAATCTATTTGATGGAATAATTATGTTAAAATTTTGTTCCATATTATATAAATTTTAAAACTCTTCTGTCTAAATTTCTTCTAACTATAGTCAATCCGGGCTCATCTATCGGTAAAACCATTACATTTAACTCTTCATAATTATCTTTTATCCAATCAACTATTTTATAACTATCATTACAAAAGTCTGGATGTAAAAGTCTAGGTTCATTAGGGTCACTATCATGTATCAATATTGTTCCTCCTTCATTTAAACATTTTATTGAATTAATAAAATCTCTTTTAACACTTTCAAATTTATGATCCGCATCTATAAATATTACATCAGGCTTTTCATTAAAGTGCTCAAAAAATTTGTCTGTGTTTTCTTCATAAAAAAAGAAAAACTCTCCAGGCGAAAATTGTCTTCTAATGTCTACTCCAATTACTTTTCTATTTACGCCTATCATTCTTCTAACAGTAGTTCCGTGCTGACATCCCAGCTCTAAATATAATTTACATTTTGTTGTTTCACAAATTGAGTAAATAACATCTGTGTAATTCATTTTTATATTTATATGGCTACATCAATATAAAAGTTTTAACAATTTTTTAAATCTTCTTTCATTCTTTTTTCCCAATAAGATAACGTTGCTTGTTCCCATTTAAATTTATGATCATTATAATAATTTAGATAATTTTTCAACAAATCATTTGTTACCTCTGAATAATCGTTAACTTGAAGTATAGGCAAATCAAAATCTTTATATACTAAATTTTTTATTACGATAGGAATACATCCTATATAAAGAGCATCCCATGTTCTATGACAATCTCCACCATTCCCAGGAGGAGATGCCACAAATTTAAAATTTGCCATTTTTTCGCAATATTCAGTAAAAGGAACTATTGATCCTGTAGTTTGCCCACCAGGATGTATAAAACATTCAACTTTATTATTTTCCATTTTACTTACTACATGTTCTCTTGGCGGCCTTAAATTATCTATAGTAAAATTGCAATAAACTGTTATATGATCTTTTTCTATTAATCTTAATCTTTCTACATTATCAAAAAACCATTTTTGCCATACTTCATTTACTGTTGGAAATTCGTTATAAAATACCGAAAAGCCAATAGGCATAGTTATAAGATCTTCATTTTCATATTTAGGAGTCCATGCATACCATTTTTTAATACAATTAGGTTTTTTTAAAAATTTTATACTATCAATGTAATAATCTGAATAATGTGTAATTAAAATATATTTTTTATTAGAAAATTTAATATTATCAAATAGAAAATCTATGTAATCAGTTTTACAGAAAATTATTGCATTTTGTCTTAATATATTATAATCAAAAAGTGTTTTATTAGATATTATATTAAAGTCTGCAAAATTTCTATATCCTTCTGCTCCGTTTATTAAATCTTTCATAATTATTATTTTAAATCTTCTTTCATTCTTTTTTCCCAATAAGATAACGTTGCTTGTTCCCATTTAAATTTATGATCATTATAATAATTTAGATAATTATTTAGCAGATCATTTGTTACTTCTGAATAATCATTTACAATTAAAAAGGGAAGATCTAATTTTTTATAAATTAGATCATTTTGCACAATAGGAATGCACCCCATATAAAGAGCATCCCATGTTCTATTTGAATCGCCGCCATCACCCAATGGAGATGCAACAAATTTAAATCTAGCCATATCTTCACAATATTCTGTATATGATAATTTTCCATAAGGTGTGTGTTTATTTTCCGGAATAAAGCATTTAACTCCGTTAGCTGTAATTTTTGGTATTACTTGATGCCGCGATGGCCTTAAGTTATCTATAGTAAAATTACAATAAATTGTCGTAGGATCTTTTTCTATTAATCTTAATCTTTCTACATTATCAAAAAACCATTTTTCTAAAGTTTTATTTACTTTAGGAAAAACATCATAAAATACAGCAAATCCTATGGGTAATCCAATAAGATCCTCGTGTTCATATTTAGCTGTCCATGCATACCATTTTTTAATACAATTAGGTCTTGATTTAAACATCATTTCATGTATATGATAATCAGAATGATGAGTAATCAAAACGTATTTTTTATTAGAGAATTTAATATTATTAAATAAAAAAAATACATAATCAGTTTTACAGAAAATTATTGCATCTTGTTTTAAAATATTATAATCAAAGAGACTAGTATTATTAATGATAATAAAATTCGAAAAATTTTTATATCCTTCAGCTCCATTTATCAAATCTGTTATGTTTATCATCTTCTTATTATGTTTATAAACCAATTTTCAAATTCTTCTATATTGTTTAAATGACGTTCTCTTTGTTCGTTTGTAAAAATTGGTTCAGTATATATTTTATTAAATAAGTGATTATTAGTTTCGAATTCTTTTATTAATTTTATAGTATTATCTGTTCCAAGTTTTCCTACATTAATAAATGCATCTTTGTTCCAATCTTCATTTATTTTTGGATCTCCCCAATATATAGGAATACTTCCAGCTAAATAAGCATCCATAAGTTTCTCGGTACAATAATAGGGATATGAACTATGTTCAAAACATATATTATATTTATGTTTAATTTTTGAAAAAAACTCAAATTTTGCATCTCTCCAATACTTTCCCTGAGAAGCTCTTTGTAATTCAAAATTATTAGTTTTAAATCTTCCATATGAAAATGTTTGTATAGAAGAATCAGATTTAACCGCATCATAAAAAGCATTTCTAAAGAAATTTGCGGGGTTTGAAACTACAAAAGACATTCCTCGATCAAACTTTTCATGGTTTACTCTAGGGCCAAATAAAAGATCTTTTAATTTTGGATTTAAAATTAAATAAAATTGCCACAACGGCAATCTATAATTTGTTTCATCATGAGGATCAAAAGATATTGAATAATCTGATCCATAGTTTTTGGCTCTATAATTTTCTCCAATAAAAAGTATTTTTTTACACTTATATTTTTGAGCTTCTGTTACTCCGCCAAAAATAGAATGAATAACTATATCAGGATTATTTGTAGTTATTTCAACATCAAAATGTTTTTGTAAAATTGGTAAAAATATATTTTCATCATTTATTTCTGGCCAAAAATTACATAATGCTACTTTAAGTTTTTCCATATTTAAATTGTATAAAATTTTATAATTTATTTTTAATAAATGATCCCCATAATACTTTCTTTAATTCATCATAATGGGGATAAAATTTTGATAAATGATTTTTATGTATGATTTTTTGTAATCCATCCCAGGATGATTCTAAAACTGATGTCCACCCTCGTTTATATGCATATTCCATCCATTCGTCAAAAATCTCAGCATAATCATGAGTCATAATAACATCAATAGGTTTTAATACTTCACAAAATATTTCAAATTCTAATTGTTTGTTACCGCCATCGCATAATAGCAGTACTCTCTTTTTATCATATGAGATCATCTCTTTAATTTCATTTTTAATTTCTTCTGAAAAAACGTTGCCATGGCGAAGATTAATTGCATATTTCTTCGGTATTTGACATGTCTCAGAATTAATATCATATGATATTAATTCTGTATCAGGTCTTTTTTTGTCATGCAACATTAATGTAAATCCACCAGTATATGTTCCTATTTCAATAATTCTATCAAATTCATGAATAAATTTCGAAAAAACATGTTCTACCTCTGGAAATTGAGACATCGCAATTTTTTGATAAAAAAATTCCACGTTATTAACTATTAATTTATTTAACTTCGTAAATCTTGTAATACTTCAGGTAATAGACCATCATATTTTTCAGCTCTTGACCAACTATACGGCCAAATTGGGTGTAAATCTGTCATTTCAAGAGTCCAATTAAGCCATTTTTCTTGATACCATTTTTCTACGTCAAAATCATTTCTGTGAGCCCATGTTTTTATTTTTCGATAAAGTTCTTCATCCGTTAAAACATAAGAAGTGTGATAATAAATTAAATCACTTTCATCTAGAATTTTATATGTTTTTGCTCCTGAATATCGAATATGTGTAAATTTGTGTTCTGTTTTTAAATTCATTACTACTTCAGCTATGCCAGATATTTTTCCTCCAAACGTTACACCATCTGCTGTTAAAGGAGGAGCTATAAGAATATAATCTAATGATTTCCAAAATACACACATACGCACTGCATATGCATCATTTTCAGGATATTGTTTAACAATATCTTTTAACTTTTCAAAATCATTATGAAAATAAAATTCATCAGCATCATGAATCATAAGATAATCCATTCCATCATTTTTTGCAGCATATAGAATTTCATTTCTTTCATCGAATTCATAAGTCCAATCACCTTCAATTATCTTTATTTTATCTTTATATGGTGAGTTTTTAATAATGTTTATGTCAAATTCATTTAAACGCAAAAATCTTGATTCCGGATCATAATTCCATGGATATTTACTATAACCCACATAAATACGATCAACATGTGGATATGCATTTTCAATATTACGCATTATCCATTTATCTTGATTATATGCTAAAACAAATGTAGCAAATTTCATAATTCAACCTTTAATTATATTAAATATGTTGTAAACATTGCCGTATGGTTTACGCAAAAAATTTGATTTAAAATTTTCATTACACGTATAATCTTCTTTTATCATTGAACACCATGAAAAATCTATTATACGCAATTTATTTTCTTTCATCAAAAGATTTTTTTCTGAAAAATCATTATAATAACAATAGTTTTCTAATAAAATTCGCAAAATGTTTAATAACTGTTGTTGTGTATTTGAAGATCTTAGATCATTTTCATTTATTGGTTCTCCACAATAAGTCATAATAATAGTATCTTCTAATCTTTTAATAAATTTAGGAGATATATCATATAACTCAAGTTTTTTTAACCAAAAAATTTCTCTTTCAATTAATTCATTTGTATCAACTCCATAAAAAACAGTTTTATATATTAAATTATTAACTCTTTTAATAACACTAGGCTTAATATTTTTTTCTGTATTTAATTGAGAAATCATTGTGTCATAATATAATATAACAGTATTTACTTCAGGCAAATGTATTTCGTGCATTGGTCTTGATATTTTTCGATATATAGAAGCAGTACTCTCAGGAAATGCTAGTATAATGTGATTACTAATTCGAAACATTTCTTTCAAATATTCTTTCGGTTTATCGCGTAGATGATGAAATACTCTTAGCGCAATAAAGATATTATATTGTTTATCTTTTACGGGCCAAGGAAGAATTCGTAGGTCATGATTATACGTGGGTTTATAATAGAGGGGCCATCCAGCTCCTGGTAAATCTATATCAATAGTATCAGAATCTTTATTTACACATATTCCCATCGTTCCTGCTTCTAAAACAGAATGTGTCGATAAATATCCTAATATTTCAATAGTTTTTTGATGATATAACCACCTTGCTTCAGCAGATGACCAATGTACTTCGTACTTATGCTTTGCGGTTTCCGCTAAATATTGTTCTTTGGATAAATAATTATTATTCATCTAATTTCATATATGGATATAACATATCAAAAGATTCTTTATATCCGCAATTAAGGCAGTGATGCTCAAATTTAGAAGGATTTTCAGAATGTATTATTCCATTGGGCCACATATTTCCTGTATTGCATTTTGGGCATATTTTATTTACTTGTTTTGACATGTCGTATTTTTTTTCTGGTTCAGAAGTGCCAGAATTATTATTCCTTTTTGCCATAATTTTATTTATTTTAAATATATTTTTAATCTGTCATTCCATCTTCATAAGCCTGTGAATATATTTCTCTAAAAATTCCCATTAATTCTGTTTGTTGTTTTTTATCTAAATTAGCTATAGTTATAAAATTATCGATTTTATTTAATAAACTTTTTGACAAATCTAAAAAAATAGATGAACTTTCTAATAGCTGTTTATTTACAAGTGTTTTCATAACATAATTTTAAATTAATAATTAATTAAGTATAATCTGCTTCATTTATTCCCATGATAAAAATTGATTTTATTTTTTCATAATTTTTATTGCTCCCTCTTATATTTGATGTTAATTCTTTTGATGGTAATATTAATGGAGGGCTGGCAACGTAAAAATTATAATTTAAATGAGTCATCATAGTCCAAGATCCTCTATCTGCAATCATAGGAGTTTCATCTTGAAGTTTAATATACCCTTCCATGGCTCTTTTATTCAATCCATACGCAATAAAACTCCAACTCGCAAAACCTTTTGTCCAACGAGGTTTAACTCTAATATTTTGAGGTTCAAGTTGACTCATAAAAGAATATAATAATATTCCATCGGCGTCTTCAGGAACTGTATTTAAATATTTTGGAAGTAATTCATTCCAGTCTTTATGAAATGAGCAATCATCTTCAAAAACAAACAAATTTTGAGCGCCATCAAGTAACGCAGATTTAATTACATAATAATGACTATGTAATGTTCCAAATTCATTAGGAAATGATTTATTAAAACGTACATAATTTTTTGACTCATCATTATATTTATCTGCGTAAATATCCACAAAGTGACGTGCGTAATTTAAAATAACCGGTCGATAAAATTCTACTTGTATATCATGCTGTATGAATTGTGATAATGCATACTTATACTTATCTTCTCGTTCCTTAAGACAGATGCAAACAACTTTTGAATAATGTTGATTTATTAAACTACACATAAATTTAATTTTTAACTTTTGAAAATGAAAATCCTAATGTATTGTTTTTATAGACTCTAACATTTATTTTTTCTATAATCTCAAATTCTATAATTTTTTCTTTAAATATATAAAGTTCTTTATCATCATGAGAATATTTTTCATCCATTATGACAGTAGTACAAGAGTTTTCTCCACCAGGTTCTTGTATATGATACCAATTTCCAAACCAATTATCGCTATTAATTTTTAATAATAAAAAAGATGAATCTTTACCTATAATTTTTTGCCCATAATCGTAAAAATTTAAAGAATTATCAGTATAACTATAAAATCGATTTCTGGGATGAATAAACAATTTACAGTAAATCATATCTTTAATAAATTTAGAATTTTTATAAGTTTCTCCGTCCCATGTATATATACATTTTCTTTTTGATAAATTATGATTTTTAAAAGTTTCCCAGTGATGATCTAGATCTACATATGTAGGTAAAATTCCATATTTTAAGATACTATTTATATTTTGTATATTAGTTAAATGTAAAAGATCTTTACCCATATATCGTACTCTTTAAATTCTTTTAAATAGTCTAGTAATTTTTGTTTTAAATTTACTTTTATTAGGAGTCAGTATATCTATAATTTGATTACAGGAATCAATCATATCCACTTTTTCTTCTTCCGAATATACTACACTATGTTTTATATATTGTATGGTTTCTTTATATTCTTTTATTATTTGTAAATTTTTTTGTAAATTATCATGTTTCATTTTCTTATATTGTAATCTTGCTCCAATAAATTGAATTACTATTAAAACACAAGTTATAATAAATAAATACAGTTTAATGTGAAGATCTTTAATAAGCCAAATACTTAAAATCGTTATCAATACCACAGGTATAACAAATAATGTATTATACTTCACAAGAAAATTTTTAATTTTCTCTAAAATTTCTTTTGTTTTCATTTTTTAGTATTTAAGATAATTCAACATAAAATCTTCTAACCATTCCTTATAATATTTAAGATATTTAGTTACGAATTCTCCATTTTCTCGTTTTTTGAATGTTGGCAATTCTCCTGTATTGTATCGATATCTTATTTGTCTTTCCATTCCTTTAGCGCCCTCTAACCATTCTACATATTCTTTTGTCAATCCTCCTTTGTAAGTATAACCATACCCATCTTCTCCATATGTAGGAGAAATTCCGGTTTCAAATCTATATTTAATTCTGAGATCTAATCTTGTCATGAATAAAGTTTATTTTGGTTAGATTCAATATCTTCAAGTTTTTCAATAATATTTTCTGGCAAATCTTCTGCAGTAGGAAAAATACATTCTATTTTTGTGGGTTGATTTTTAACTGGAATAACAATAATTTTAATTATTGTGTTTGTATCGATTTGAGTTTGTTCATCAAATATTTTTTCAAAAATTGCCCATGTTTCTGATATTTGCCTTTTTGCTTTTACCAATGATATGCTATCAGTTATTTGCATATAACATACTAAAATAACTAATTGTTTCATAATATTGGATTTTTAAGGTTGTCTTTATATTCAATTTTGCGATATAATAAATCTGCGCTATTTCCTACTAGCACAACCGTATACATATAATAAAATACAACTTTGGGAGCTCCAGTTCCTTCTACTTCAACCTTGGTTTTTGCACCATTTTTGTAGATAAAAACTTTAATACCTGGGTGATCTGCTTTTGTTTTTCTTCCAATATATATGTTATTATCGGTCCACAACATATGTGGATTAGCATAAAAGGTTATTCCGGCCATTTTTCCAAATGGATATATTGAACCTGGTGGAGGTATTATTTCTTCTGTAAGAGCCATTGCAAATCGGCTTTCTTGTTGTAGCATAGTAGCTGTTTTTACGCTACATATTGCAAAATTTCCATAGCCCATTTTTGATTTTAGAGCAATAATATTCGATTCTCGTATTATTGCGGCTAAAAGCTCTTTTACAGTAGAAACTTCGATATACTTTTTGTATTCTTTTTTGACTAACTTATATGCCCAAGTTTTTATTTTATCTAAACTGGTGAATTCTTGCTGATATGTGTTTTCAGTGATATTTCGAATTTTCGAAATAACATGTTCAGAAAAACCTTGTCCTACTTCGTTTATTATAATATTTTCAATCAGTGCATACGCATCAGTATTATGCTCTGATTTAAGTTGTTCAATTTGATCTTGTGTTATAGATACAGTAACACGAGATGTATCCACTTGTACAGAATGAATAAGACGTTTGAATATGGATTTTAACTTATCTGTATAATCAATATACGGATGATCATATGTAGGAGTGTCAATGATAAAAACATCGACTAATTTTTCAACCTGTGATATATCAACAATTTGTTTGTTAATTACATTTACATCAACTTCCTTTTTTGTAGTTTCTTGTTTTGTTTCTTCTGACTTAACTTTTTTTATGCGTCCCATAATAAAATATATTAAAATAATGATTTAGTTTTGATAATTTTTGCTTTTTCTAATTTTTGAACATCATCTACAAGTTTCTGAAAAATCCAATTACTATCACAATGATTTTGAGTTATTGCATAACTGCAATCTAAATAATGTTTTTTAAGAGTCTTGTTAGAATATATATCGTTTATTTTGTCAACTATTTCTTCGACATTACTTAGATCTTTTTTTACAAATAATCCATATGTATCTAGATCTATAAATCTTTTATCTGTTTTTTTGCCGTCCTGATATACCCAACAGTTTTCTGCCCAATGATAATCAAACATTGGAACTGTACCGACACCTACGATTTCACATTGTGCATATTCAAAGTTATCACCATACGCATCTGCATTTAAGTGATAAAAGTCTGCACCTACTAATGATGAGCTCAAAGTTTCCATTCCATCTACATAATCATATGGACCAAAGATGTAAACCTTATTCAAATCTCTTTTATCATTATCTATTACAAGACCATTTTCTATGGCCTTTTTATTAACTTCAATCATTCTATGATTAGGTTCCTTTGAACCTGAGTCTAAATCTTCGTAAAAAATCTTGAGGGCCCCAAGCGATCTTTCGACACCTTTCATTTCAAGTAATAAGTTATTATTCTTAGCATAAGGCAAAAAACCATAGAGTCTCTCGGGTTGCTTAAATGTAGCAAATCGGCCAAGGTAAGTGATTTTCTTGAAATGA
>Ga0307376_10001045_pt1 | contig 31455 bp, 22 predicted proteins | sample TR2MG_FD_202536 | JGI IMG/M metagenome (GOLD analysis project Ga0307376, IMG submission 202536) | Soil microbial communities from Risofladan, Vaasa, Finland - TR-2 | ecosystem: Environmental > Terrestrial > Soil > Coastal area > Acid sulfate soil | place: Finland: Risofladan, Vaasa | collected...
CTAAAGTAAGAGATGCCCAATATCATATGGCTCTTTATGAATTATTAGCTGAGTTAAATAATAAACATTCTGCAATACTTAAAAAACGTCAGATTGCATCTTCATATTTTCATATGGGTAAACTTATCAATACCTATTGGTTTGAAGAAGGTAGTATTTGTAAGATTGGCGCATCACTTAAAGATTTCATAAACGACAAAGGTTCATGGAAATTTTTAGATGAATATAAAACATTTCTTAATGAACACACTGCTTGGTACAGACCAAGTAATCCAGAAAAAGTTTTATTATGGCAACAACAGATTGAGGTTAAAGTTGGTAACAGAAAAACAGCAAGAGGTTTAAGATCAAAAATACAAGGGGGATCATTTGAGAAAAATGCTACTACTGGTGTAGGTGGTCCATGTACATACTTCTTTCATGAAGAAGCGGGTATTGCTCCAAAGATGTCTGAGACATATGAGTACTTGCGTCCTGCAATGTCTTCCGGTATGATGACTACGGGTATGTTTATTGCTGCGGGTTCAGTGGGAGATTTAGAACAATGTAATCCCCTGAAAGAAATGATTACTAATCCAATAGCAAATGACATATATGCCGTTGAAACTAATCTTATTGATGCAGATGGTACAATAGGTATGGCTGGTTTATTTATTCCAGAACAATGGTCAATGCCACCATACATAGATGATTATGGAAACTCTTTAGTAAAAGAAGCTGAAGTAGCAATACATGAAGAAAGAGAAAGATGGAAGAATGAATTAAATGGTGAACAGTTTCAATTAAGGATATCTCAGAAACCTTTAAATATTGCTGAAGCATTTGCCTACAGAAAAGCATCTATATTTCCTCAAGGTATTTTGAGTAGACAACAAAAAAGAATTGAGGAAAAAGAATACCCCTATGAACTAATTGAACTAGATAGGGATGAAAAAGGTATTTTTGCAAAAAGAACTAGCAAGCTTCCAATTAGCAGATTTCCTGTAGATAAAAAGCAAGTGGATAAGACGGGTAGTATTGTTGTTTGGGAACGTCCTGTCAAAAGTCCTGAGTTTGGGGCTTATTATGCCTCTATTGACCCCGTATCAGAAGGTAAGACAACTACTTCTGATTCCCTATGTAGTATCTTTGTATATAAGAATGCAACAGAGGTTACAAGAACCATGATATCAGGAGATGTAGAACAATTCTTAGAGAAAGATAAAATTGTAGCATCATGGTGTGGTAGATTTGATGATATAAATAAAACACATGAAAGACTAGAGTTAATTATAGAATGGTACAATGCCTGGACTATAGTTGAAAATAACATATCTTTGTTTATACAGCATATGATTGCTAGAAAGAAACAAAGATATTTAGTACCTAAACAACAAATATTATTTCTAAAAGATCTTGGTTCAAACAATAGTGTTTACCAAGAATATGGATGGAAGAATACTGGTACATTATTTAAAAGTCATTTGATATCATATGCAATTGAATTTTTAAGAGAAGTCATAGATGAAGAAACTGATGTTGGTGGAGTTGTAACAAATCAAACATTAGGTGTTGAAAGAATACCTGATCCAATGCTTATTAAAGAAATGCTAGCATATTACCCAGGTCTTAACGTAGATAGACTGGTGGCATTTGGGGCACTAATAGCTTTTGTTAAAATACAACAATCAAACAGGGGTTTTTCAAAAAGACGTGAATCAGAAGAAAAATCTTTGGTAAATTCAGAAAATTTGTATAAATTAAAGTATAGTCCGTTTAAGAATATTGGACGTGCTGGAAACAATACTGCAAATACAATAAAAAGATCGGGTTTTAAAAATTATAAATAAATTAAATTTAGAATGAAAGTACTTAATGCAATGCAGCTAAAGGCTGGTGCAAAAAAAGAACAAGGTTCTACCTTTTCTAGTTTAACGCAACCCATACAGTTTTTACCATACGGTGAAAAAACAGATGACTGGGCAGCATGGAATTTAGACTGGCTAGAAGAACAAGGTGTTCAATTTTTAAAACTTAATTCCAGAAGACTTTTAAAAAATTATAAATTAGCTAAGGGAATTATAGATAAAACAGACTATATAGTTGAACCTGATAATGACTATAAAGATTTAATGGATGTTTTAACTAAAGAAAATGATTCAGCTTTAGAACTTAAATTTTACCCCATTATTCCAAATGTAATTAATGTATTAAGCGGAGAGTTTTCTAAAAGATACAATAAAGTGCAATTTAGAGCTGTAGATGATAAGTCATACAATGAGATGCTTGAGCAAAAAAGAATACAGGTTGAAGAATCATTACTTGCAGATGCATCAAGAAAGTTAATAGAAAAAATGATCCAAATGGGAATGGATCCGGCATCTGAAGAAGCTAAACAACAACTTGCTCCAGAAAACATTAAAACATTACCTGAGATTGAAGACTTCTTTAGTAAGTCATATAGAAGTTCTATTGAAGAGTGGGCATCCCATCAATTAAATATTGATGAGGAAAGATTCAAAATGCAAGAGCTTGAAGAAAGAGGCTTTAAAGATATGCTTATTGCTGATAGAGAATTTTGGCATTTCCGTATGTTAGAGGATGATTATGATATTGAGTTATGGAATCCTGTTTTAACATTCTATCAAAAGTCTCCAGATCAAAGATATATTTCTGATTCAGCTTATGTTGGTAAAATTGACCTAATGACTGTATCTGATGTTGTAGATAAATATGGATATTTGATGAGCCAAGAACAATTGGAATCATTACAAAGAATTTATCCTGCAAGATCTGCTCAATATCAAGTTAATGGGTATCAAAATGATGGTGCTTATTATGATGCAACAAGATCACATGCATGGAATACTGATTCACCAGGTTTAGCCTATAGACAATATACAAGTAACTACATGGCAGATCCTGCTAGAGGTGGTGATATCTTAACTCAAATTTTAAGTCAAAGTGAAGATTTAGCTTATTATGGTGATAGCAACTTGATGAGAGTTTCTACAATTTATTGGAAGACTCAAAGGAAAGTGGGTCATCTTACTAAGATAGAATTTGATGGAGAAGTTACTCAAGAGATAGTTGATGAAACATTTAAAGTAACTGAGAAAGCTGTTTATGATACATCAATATTTAAAAACAAAACCAAAGATACATTACTACAAGGAGAACATATTGATTGGATCTGGATTAATGAAATCTGGGGTGGTGTAAAAGTAGGACCAAATGTACCTGCAATGTGGAGAAGTTCAACTAGTGGTGAAATTAATCCTATGTATTTGGGTATTAATAGAACTAAGCCCGGTAGATTACCATTTCAATTTAAAGGAAACAATTCTTTATATGGATGTAAGCTACCTGTAGAAGGTAGAGTATTCTCTGATAGAAATACTAGATCTACTTCTTTAGTAGATTTAATGAAAGCATATCAAGTTGGTTACAATATGGTTAACAATCAAATTGCCGATATCTTAATTGATGAATTGGGTACGGTGATTATGTTTGATCAAAACGCATTACCGCGTCACTCTATGGGTGAAGATTGGGGTAAGAACAATTATGCTAAAGCATACGTGGCAATGAAAGATTTTCAAATGCTTCCTCTTGATACTTCAATTACTAATACAGAGAATGCAGTAAACTTCCAACACTACCAGACTCTAAACATGGAGCAAACTAGTAGGTTGATGAGTAGAATACAATTGGCCAATTATTTTAAACAACAATGTTTTGATGCAATTGGTATTAATCCTCAAAGGTTGGGCGGTGCTGTATCAGCCGAAACAGCTACGGGTGTAATTAACGCTATGCAACAATCATATGCTCAAACAGAAATTTACTTTGTTCAGCATTCTGATCAACTTATGCCAAGAGTTCATCAAATGAGAACAGACTTAGCACAATACTATTATAGTACCAAACCCAGTATAAGGTTGAGTTATATCTCTACCGAAGCAGAAAAGGTGAACTTTACTATTAATGGTACAGATCTTTTATTAAGGGACTTAAATGTATTTGCTACAACTAAAACAAATCATAGAGCTATTCTTGAGCAGTTAAAACAAATGGCATTAACTAACAACACAACGGGTGCTAGTATATTTGAACTTGGTAATATTGTTAAAGCAGATTCTATTGCCGAAGTGACAGATATATTAAAAGATTCTGAAGCAAGAATTACAGCGCAAAGACAGGAAGAAATGCAACAGCAACGTCAAATGCAAGAGCAACAATTACAAGCACAGGCACAAGACGCTCAGATGAAAGCTCAAATGCAACAACAAGAATCTGAAAAAGATAGACAGAAAGATATTACTGTTGCTGAAATTAGAGCCGCTGGATATGGAGCTGGTGTTGATATAAATGAAAATCAAGTAAGTGATTATCAAGATGCGCTAAAAGATATTCAACAGACAACTCAATACAGAGAGCAAATGAATATGAAGCGTGAAGAGATGGTATCTAAATCATCAACAGAAACCCAAAAGCTTCAAGTTGAAAGAGAGAAGATAGCAGCTCAAAAGCAAATAGCACAAACTCAATTGGATATAGCAAAAGAAAACAAAAATAAATATGATATGAAAAAATCAAAAGATAAATAATTTATGTTAGCTATATACTGCAAGAAACTTTACAATTTTATCAAATATAATAAGTTTAGTGTGGTAAAACCAAATAAAGATTTATTATATTATATATATAAAGCATTAACCATTAAACCAACAATAAAATGAGTACACAAAACAACACAATGAACAGTAATGTAGAGACTTTAGACATTGATTTAGATACAATATTTAATGCAGCACCTAGTGGTGCTGATATTACTTTGCCATCTGAAAAAAATACTAAAACTACAAACAACATTTTTTCAGGAATAAATAAAAAAGCAGATTTTTCATTTGCTGATCCTGATGCAAATGATGCAGATGATTTGACTAATATAGGCGAACCTGAAAAATCAAACAAAGATCTTCTTTCAGATAATGAAGAAGATGGGGAAATTGTATCTAAAGCAAATAAAGAAGATACAAAAAACATTATTGATAGTTTGGGTGATGAAGATGATGAGGAAAAAAAAGAGACTAGAGGTAGAAAACCTATTTCCGGAATCTCAGATGTCTTCTCAAAAATGATTAAAGAAGATAAATTAGTTCCCTTTGATGATGAAAAATCTTTTGATGAATATACCCCAAAAGATTGGGAAGAATTAATTGAAGCTAATTTAGAAGAAAAAGCAAATCAAGTAAGACGTGAAACACCTAAACAGTTTTTTGACAGTTTACCTGAAGAATTACAAATTGCCGCAAGATATGTAGCAGATGGTGGTACTGATTTAAAAGGTTTGTTCTCAACTTTAGGTCAAGTAGAAGAAACTAAAGATTTAGATGTTAAGTCTGAAAAAGACCAGGAGACAATTATCAAAGAATATCTAAACGCTACTGGTTACGGAAGTGCTGATGAAATAGAAGAAGAGATTGAAATTTGGAAAGATTTAGGAAAACTTGAACAACAAGCATCTAAATTTAAACCAAAGTTAGATAAGATGGCAGAACAAATTGTTATCAAAAAAGTGCAAGAGCAACAACTAAAACAAAAACAACAAGAGCAAGCATCTAAAGTATATATGCAAAATGTATATGATACTTTAAAAGATGGTAATCTTGGAGATATTAAAGTTGATAGAAAAACTCAAGCAATGTTATATAATGGTTTAGTTCAACCAAGTTACCCTTCAGTGAGTGGTAGAAATACTAATTTATTAGGACACTTATTAGAGAAGTACCAATTTGTAGAACCAAACTATTCATTGATATCAGAAGCACTGTGGTTGTTGCAAGATCCTCAAGGATATAAAGCAAAAATTATGAATAAAGGAGCTCAACAAAGTATTGAGCAAACAGTAAGAAAACTAAAAACAGAACAAGGTAATCATAGTTCAACTTCTCTTGGTATTCAGGATAAAGATGAGGAAACAAGAAAGCAACCAACTAAAAAATTACCAAGAACCAACAACATTTTCAAACGGATTTAACAATCAAATATATAAACATTTAACAAAAAATAAAACAATTAAAAATTATGACAACTCCAGTATTAAATAATGGGATTTTCCTAAGAGACACAAGCTACAAAGCTAGTTCTCATGTTGATTCTTATCACCTAACCCAAATGCTTGGTAATGCCGAGCCTATGGATATGGGACCAGTTGATCTTTGGGCTATGACCCAGAAGGTAGAAATGCCTTTGTATCAAATGGCTTCTTTTGGTGGAAAGAACACAATCATGGTGGACAATGCACGTGGTGAGTACAAATGGCAAACTCCTATTGCGCAAGATCTTCCATACATTGTGGCAGACATTGAACCAGCTAATGCCGCTAAAGGTGTGGATGGAACAACATTTAAAATTAAAATTTCTAAAAGAACATTTGGACATGGTGATATTATCACTTATGACAAATACAACGGATTAGAACTTTACATCACAGCTGATGATATCATCCCTGCTGGTGACGGTTTTATCTATACTGTTCAATTAGTAAACAACAACAACGTAGCTAGCTTAGATAATAAGTATTTAGCTAAAGGTACTAAGTTCTTCAGAAAAGGTTCTGCAAGAGGTGAGTACGGAGAAAGATTCTCTGACATTGAAACGGGTTCTGGTTTCCGTGAGTTCTACAACTTCGTAGGAGGAGCTGAAGCACACGTACATTATTCTGTTTCTAGCCGTGCTGATCTTATGATCAAAGGTGGTTTGAATGCAGATGGTACTGTACCAGTAACTGAAATCTGGAGAAACTTTAACAATGATCCTAATAATCCATCAGTACCTAGCATTGAGGGTTTAATTGCCAACATGGGTAAAGCCGGTGCAAGAGAAGCATTTGAAAATGGTTCATTGACTAAAACATTTATCACAAACATGGAAGCTGCTCACTTATCAAAAATTGCTTCTGATATTGAAACTTACTTAATGTGGGGTAAAGGTGGTAGAATCAAACAAGATGGTCCAGATGATATTAGATTATCTGTGGGATTATGGGCACAGTTGGATAACTCATTCAAAAGAGTTTACAACAAGTCTTCTTTCACACTTGATATGTTTAAATCTGAATTGTATAACTTCTACCAAGGTAAAGTTGAGTTCAAGGGTCCAGATCCACAAAGATCACTTGTTGTTCAAACAGGTATTGGTGGTATGCAATTGATCAACAAAGCTATTGCTGATGAGGTATATGGTTCTGGTCTAGTACAAAATGCTAGTGATATTGGAGCTGTTAAAGGTTCTGGTATGGATCTAGATTATGGATTTGCTTACACTTCATTTACTATTCCTTTCTTAGCTAACGTTAAGTTTGTATTGAACCCTGCGTTTGATAACTTGAATACTAATGATATTGAGAATCCATTAATTGATGGTCGTCCATTAAGTTCTTACAGTTTCATAATCTTTGACGTAACAGATGAAGGAAATGATAACATCCATTTGTTGAAATTATCTTGGGATAATCAATTGAAATGGTTCTACCAAAATGGAACTATGGATTACATGGGAAGAAGTCAAGGTTTTGCATCTACAGGTAACTTTAATGGATACCGTGTAATGATGTCACAAACTATGCCTGCAATCTGGGTTAAAGATCCAACTAAAGTTCTTAAAATAGTTATGAGAAACCCTATTACCGGTGGATCATTCTAAAAATAAATAATTAAAACGGGGGGCGGTTAAAACCTCCTCCCTTTTTTCAATCTTTAAAATATTAAAAAAATGGCACTAGATATTAAAAAAGCAAATAAAACAACTGAATTTACTAATTTAAGTGTTTCTAAGATAATGGCTTCAAAAGCTGTAGGTAAAGATATTTTAACTAGAGCTCACGCAACTAATGCTGCTGCAAAAACAGCTGGGTTAGTCAATGGAGATCTATATCATACTGCAGGTATTTTAAAAATAGTATACGAAGTTTAATTAAAAATACTCAATTAACTTTTGTCAGTGTAAAAACTGACATTAGAAATATTAATAATAATAAACTGTACATAATTATGTACTTTTGACAAATGATAACAATTATTAAATTTTAAAAAACCAAATTATGAACGATTACACAATTGTAGAAAAGTATCAGCAAACAAAAAATCAAACTATTGCTATACGTCCTTATTTTAATTCTTCAAAAGAGAATATGGGCTTAGAGCATTACGGATTATCTTTGCATGATGGAGTATTTCATGAAGAAACATTAGCTTGTTTAGAAATGAATGGTGTTAAACGGTATCTTACAGGACTGAATGAATTTGCTCCCGATGTAAAAATGTTACCCCCAAAAGAAAAAGCAGCAAAGGCAAAAGAGATTAGAAAAGTTGTTGCTCAATTAGAAGCTGAATTAGCATCTAATGTTGTTGATATTGAAGATAAAGAATTTTGGAATAAGCTTACAGTAATGAAGCCTGATAATTCAAAATTCTGGGATAAGATTAGTTTAAGATGTGGTAATGATCCTGTATTTTTAGATCCAGAAAAAGATCCTTATGACTTAATTAAATTACATGCTATTCATGCAGGTGGTTTTTCTATTGTTGCAAAATCATTGAGAGAAGCAAGAGAATCAGGTAATCCACCTAAGTTCTATCTTGATACAATGGAGGAAACATTAAGTACTAGAACAGAACTTAGTAAATTAAAAAATAAAGCATTAGTTGAATTACAAAAAATGTATGATACAAATGTTTCAAAATTAATGTATGTTGCTAAAATTTGTGATGCTGATAGTGTGCAGTATATTAAAAGTACACCTAATGATATTCTTTATGAAAACATGGATGAATACATTAATGGTAATGGTGCTGAATCTTCTAAGAAAAGAGCGGCTTCACAATTCATAGAAGTATCTGGATTATCAATGGAAGAATTAAAAATAAGAGCTTTGATTAAAGACTCTTTGTATTATAGATTTATTACTACTAAAGCCGGAGGTTGGATTGAACCAATTGATAGTGGAATTAGATTAGGTAAGTCACCATCTGAATGTCTGGAATTTTTAAAGAATCCAGAGAATGAAGAAACGTTGATGTCATTACTTAATAAAGTAGAGCCGTACTGGAACTCCTAAAATATAAAAAATGGATAATAACACACTCTTAATTAAATTAAAGCAAAGATTAAATAAACTAGATAGCCAAGACTATGATAACATAGAATGTTGGCAGTTTGTTGAAGCATTTAATAAAGTACAAGTAGACTGGTGTAGAAGAAACTTACACGGTGGAAATATGTATAAAGAGGGTGATGAATTATCTAAAAGAAGAATTGATGATTTACAGCCCCTGTTGAGAGAGTTATCTTTAACAGGAGTTGTAACTGATCAGTACTTTGAAACAAATAATTTTCCAGTAGGTACGTATTTAGAATACAAAAGAGTAAGTACAGACGCTACAAGTGAATGTTGTCCAGATCCTAGATCAATGACAGTATATTTAGCTGAAGAGGCTAATGTTTCTCTATTACTAAGAGATCCATTAAAGGATCCAAACTTTGAATGGGGTGAAACATTTTGTACAATGTTGGGAAACAAAATTAGAATCTATAGAAAACCAGATTTTAATATTGTAAATCCTGTATTGACTTACTATCAAAAACCAGTGTATATTCAAATACTAGGATGTGTTGATCCATATACAGGGGTTGTTAGTACAGCTAACATACCATGTCAATTTAAAGATGATGTAGTTGAGGTATTATTAGATGACACAGCTTCACTTATTGCAGGAGATATAGAGAATATTTATCAACAACAAAGGGGCCAAGGTTCTGCTGAAAGAAATAACTAATCATGGAAAATAAAACAAGGGTATTAAAACTAAACACTGAACCGGCTAAGACAATTAGTAGACCATCTGCAAAAGTTGAAGAAAAAAAAGAAGAATCTGTTATAGCTAAACCTGTACCAGATACTGGTGTTGGTGGAAGTTCTTTAGATACTATGACTGCTAATTTAGCAACTGAAATGATGAATGCTGCAATCAGTTTTCATAGACTACATTTAAAAGTAAAAGGTGAAGGTTCTTATTCTGCACACATAGCTTTAGGTGGTTTTTATGAAGGTTTACATGAGCAAGCAGATGTTTTAGTTGAAGGATATCAAGGTGTTAGTGAAAAACTTTTATCATATAAAGATTCACCAATTAGAACATTAGATACTGTAGCAGATGCTGTAGGATATTTGAGAGATTTGTATAACACGGTTAACAAATTACAAGGTATGATGCCTTACTCAGAAATTGTAAACAACTTGGATCTTGTAAAAGATTCAATTAATTCAGCAAAATATAAATTAATTTTCTTATCATAATGATAAATTAAAAAAGTTTTCTTATATTATATCTGTACACGAAGTACAACTTTATATATTTATTAACAAAAAAAAAACAAAAATTATGGCTTATTTTAATCATGCGTTTTACAAAACGTTTGTTGCTACATCAACCCAAGCGTCAGCTGGAGTAGCAACCTCAGCATTAACTGCTGGACAGCTTGGTTTAGTTACTGATGCAACATGGCAAACAATTGCTGTTGCTGGTGGTACTTTACCTGCTAACTCATTAGCTTATCTTGTACAAGGTAGCTACTACACTAAAGATACTATTGGAAACAATCCAGGTAACGGTGGTTACAAGGAATCTGTTAAATCAAAAGGTATCAATCCTAAATTTATTTCAAGAGCATGGGTAACTAATTGTTTGGTAGCTCAACAATCTACTGCATCTTTGTCTTTAGCTTCTGATTGTGCTCCTTGTGGAAAAACTCAGTTCATGAGAATTGACGTTAAAGGTTCTCCAACATTACGTTTCTTAAATCACAATGCATATGCAATTGGTGATAGTGCAAACATTTGTTGTGTTGATGGACAAACATATTTAGATCCAACATTGGTTTCTGCAGCTATGGCTCAAATGGTTCTTGGTGATCCATTAATTAAACCATTTGTTGCTGAAGGTGATGTTAACGGTGTTCAAACTGCTACATTAGCTGGTGGTTCTGGATATTCTGTTGCTAACGCTGTTGCTACAACTGGTGGTACTGGTTCAGGATTTAAAATTAATATTTTAACTGTATCAACTGGTGCTATTGCTACTTATAGCGTTGCTGCTGTTGGTGCTGGTTATACTGTAGGTGATGTATTAACAGTTGCTGGTGGTACTGGTGGAACTTTAACAGTTACTGCTCTTACTGCAGGTGGTGTTGTAGTTACTGAAACTACTGGTGCTGTAGCTGTACAATCTGTATACAGTATTGATCAAGCTTTAGGTGCAGCTGCTTCTGGAAATTATTTTCCCTCAAGTGATCCTAATGGTACAACTAAAGTTAGTGCTACAGTTAATTTTGTAGGAGCTTATGTTGATACTAAATTTGGTAACTGTTCATTTGATACTAGGGATCATTTTAACGCTGAACCTGTAGTTATCATTGCTTCTATTCTTGATGAAACTGGAAATCCATGTAATGATTGTGGTGTTGCTACAAGCACTCCTGGTCAAATGCAAGAAACTCAAGGTGAGCAAGTAGTTAGAGATTTAATTTTATCTGAAAGATACAGACAGTCTCCATTCAATCAAGGAAATGCAGATAGTGCAAGAATTAGAGAGATTGAGATGTCAGATGAAATCTTAGGTGCTGTTGATAGAAACGCTACTTATAAAGCATACTATATCCAACATACTGTTCCAAGATTCAATAACCCAAGTGGTTTATTTGATAATGACCAATATGTATACCAAATATATGTTAAGTGTTCAGATACAACTGCTAACACAAATGTATTAGCATTAGTTAACAAAGTGGTTGCTTTAGCAAATACCGCAGGTAATAACATTGCATTAGAAACTAATTCTTACTGGTAGTCTTTATTTCTGAGTAAGATTATTTTATTAAAAAGGGGTGGGGGTGAAAACTCCCACTCTTTTTTTTTATTTATTCTAATTTTTTTTTGTATATTATATATATAGTGTATCAAAATAAATAAAAAAATGGCTGACAAACATATATTAAGTTTAGAAATACCAACAGTATCTAACTGCAATCTTTTGTGTATTAAAGATACAAGTCAGTATTCCTCAGAACTTGCTGTTGATTGTGAAGAATTATTAATCACACTTCCAGGATTTACTGTTCCTGTATTACTTAAAGTAACAAAAGGTTTTGACATGTGCTTAACTGCATGTGCTCTTGCAATACAAAAAGTTAATTGTGGAACTATACAACAAGAAATTCCTGATGGAATTTATGTTATTAGATATAGTGTATCTCCTAATTCAAAAGTTTATGTTGAATATAACCACTTAAGGATTACTAGATTAATGACAAAGTATTATGAAGTATTATGTGATTTAGATATTCAAGCATGTCAACCCGAAACATACAAACAACAATTGTTAGATGAAATGGGTTATATTAAAATTATGATTGATGCTGCTGTAGCTAATGTTGAATATTGTCAATCTCCAGCTCAAGGTATGCAATTGTATAACTATGCAAAAGATAGATTAAATAAAGTAATTTGCCCATCAGGAAATTGTGGTGGAAAAACATACTTATACTAATTATAGAGATTTAAATAAACCAAAAATAAATTAATATGAATTGCGCAAACTGTAATAAGACTTTTACTTGTGGTTGTCAAAAAGCATTTGATGATCAAGGAACAGCCATATGTAAAACATGTGTAAATGAATGGTCTAACAAAAGATTGAGTGGTGAAGAACCTTCACAGGTATTACCAACAAGAGATTTAAACTTACAATTAGCTGCTCAACAAATAAGAGATTTTAGAAACAAATAAAACTATGGAGCAAGCACTTATTAAAAGAATTAAGACTGAACAAAACTTTGCAGTACAAGCCTATACAAATTTTAAAGAAATTAAATTTGGTATAGAACCTTGTTGCTATACTGATTTTGAAACAGCTGCTTTAAATAAGTATTTGTGTGACTGGCAAAACAGTGCTTCTAACAAAATAATTATTGATAGTGGTCAAATAGGTGTCTTTATTGAACCATTAGCAACTATCAATACGGAAGCAAGTATGTCTTGCCCAGTTATACCAACTAATGTTTGTACAATAATAGATTTAGAATCTATTTTATGCAATACAGGGACATACATACATACTCAAGATGTGCCATTAGCAGTTTGGGTTATAACACATAATCTAGGGAGTTATCCTTCAGTGACAGTAGTTGATGATTTAAATCACGTTGTTGTTGGTGATATATCATACAATAATTCAAATACATTAACAATAACATTTACTTCTGCATTTGAGGGGTATGCATATTTAAATTAAAAACAATAACTAAAAACAAAAACAAATATTATGGCAATTAAGTATTTAAATAGTATTGATCTAAATCAGAATGAATTACAATTTGCTGTAATACAGAATTTAGGTGCTGTCCCTTTAACGTCCACGGAGGGTCAGATTTATTATGACACACTAACGGACAAATTACAATTAAAAACAGCTACTGGTTGGGTACCAATTCAATCAGGACCTAATGCTAATACAACTTACACATTAGCTACAGCTCCAACAGGAACTGCAATTAGATTAACAGGTAGTGATTCTACTACTAATGATGTTACATTTACTGCTGGTAGTAATGTTACTATTACAAGAACAAGTGGTACAGTATTAACAATTGCATCAACAGATCAATTTGTTGGTACAGTAACTTCAGTATCTGGTGGAACTGGTATTACTATTACGGGTACATCAACAATTAATCCTACTGTAAGTATTCTTTATGCTGGTGCTTCAAATGCAATTTTAACTGCAGCAGCAGCTACTCCGGTTGGTGCTGATACATTATGGTTTAGTGATGCTACAGATAGTACAATTAAAAAAGCTTTATTTTCATCATTCCCTGGATTTGGTGCAGATGGAACTGTTACAAATGTTAGTGGTGCTGCTTCTACATTTGTTTCAATTTCTGTAGCTACTGCAACAACAACCCCCGCTATTACAGTTGCTTTAAGTGCAACAGGTACACCAAGTGCATCTACTTATTTAAGAGGTGATAATACTTGGGCTACTTTTGCAGCTGGGTATGCTGGATGGAATGTAGGTGCTACTACTGGAGTTGCACAATTAGTTGCATCAGGTGCAACTACAAGTTTTTTTGCTGGTTCGGGTATTACAACTACAGTTGCTCCAAATGCCGGTAATCCAACTGTAACTATTGTGAATACAGGAGTTCTTGCACTTACAGCAGGTACTAATGTTAGTATTACAGGTACAAATTCAAACTTAACTATTAACTCAACAGACCAATTCCAAGGTACAGTAACTTCTATTACATTAGCTGCTGGAACAGGAACTGGTACCGCAATTACATCAAGTGGTACATTTACATTTGCTGGTGGTACAAACGTTACAACTTCAGTATCTGGAACCACAGTAACAATTAACTCTACTGATCAATTTGTAGGTACTGTAACAAGTGTTGCTACAGGGGCCGGTTTAACTGGTGGTACAATTACAAGTTCAGGTACTCTAGCTGTTCAATACACAGGTGCAGCTAACGTTGTAAATTCAGCATCAGCAGTAACTGCACTAGGTACTGATTCCGTTTTAATTCATGATGCTTCAACAGGTAATGCTGCTAAAGCATTGATTTCAGGTATTTCATTAAGTCAATTAGCTGTACCAACAGCTGCTTTATCAATTGGTACACAAAAATTAATTAATGTTGTTGATCCAACAGCAGCTCAAGATGCTGCTACTAAAAATTATGTGGATACTACATTTGCGGGTTCCGGAGCATTAATTTATCAAGGCGCGTATAATGCCTCTACAAATACACCAAACTTAGATGTTCCCCCAACGGGAACTGTTAATAAAGGATTTACTTATACCGTAACGGTAGATGGTACTTTCTTTACTGAACAAGTTAGAGTTGGAGATTTGCTTATTGCAAATGTTAATACACCAACCACATTATCTGATTGGACTACTGTTCAGAATAACATAGATATTGCTAGTACAACCACGGTGGGTATTGCTAGTTTTGCTGCTGCAAGTTTTGCGGTAAGTGCGGTTGGTGAGGTTACTATTAAAAATGGTGGTGTTATATTAGGTACACAAACTACAGGTTCTTATAACCCCACTGTTGGTACAAGTACAAGTATTAATATTGGAAATAATGGTGCATCAGGTGTAGAGGTAATAAATACCGTTTCATTAACAAATGGTGTTATTACAGCATATACTTCTGAAAACATTCAATCATCAACTACGGTTAACCCTGGGGTAATTTTAATTGCAAGTGATGCTGAAGCTACTGCTGGTATTGTAACCACTAAGGCCGTTACTCCAGCACAATTAATTTCTAATGCAATTACTACTGTAACAAGTAGAGAATTTAAACAAAATATTTCTGCAACAGGAAGTTTAACACATAACTTGAACTCATATGATATCATGGTACAATTGTATGATACAGTTACTTTTGAAACTGTATATGCTGATGTAGTAAGAACAAGTGTTAACACAGTCAATATTATATTTGGGGCAGCACCTGCAAATGCCATTAGGGTATTGATTACAAAAATAGCATAATTAATATTTTCATATGAAATATGAATTTTATAAATAAAAAATTGTACTTTTGATACCAATATAAAAAAAATAAAGATGGCAATAAAATTTTTAAGTAGTCAAGATATACAAGCGGGTTCATTAACTGTATCAACTATATCCAATTTAGCCACAGCCTCAGATTTTTTTTTAGTTTCAGATGGTGGTTTAATTAAATATAGAACTGCTGCTCAAGTAAGTTCTGATATTGGTGGAGGTGGGGGACTTACGTATTTTTCAGAAGGCAATGTTACTTCACCACAAGAAGTTTCCAGCTTAAGTGCTTTAGGGGTAGCAGCTGATGTATATGCAGCAATAGTTCCCAAAGGTACAGGAGGTATTCTTGCATCAATACCAGATGGAACAGCTGTGGGCGGTAATGCTAGAGGAACTTATGCTGTAGATTTACAGACAATAAGAAATAATGCTAACCAAGTGGCAAGTGGTGTTTATTCTGCTATAGGTGGGGGAAATAGAAATAGAAATGATGCTAATTTTGGCACTGTTGGTGGAGGTTATTCTAATACGTTAACAGGTGCTGGCAATTCTGAGAGCGCAACGATTGTAGGTGGTAGAGGTAATGTTATAACTTATGGTTATGGCGCTATGATAGGAGGTTATATAAATTCTTCTAGTCATAATGCTACTACAACTTTTGGTATTGGCTGTAGTAATGGTGGCCCAGGTGGTACTATATGTGGCGGCCAATATAATACAATAGCTAGTTTTAGCAATAATAGTAGTACTATACTGGGAGGTGCTTATAATCAGATAATAGTTAATGGTTATACGTCAGGTTATAATACAGCCAAAGGGTTTAGATCACAGGCATATACTTATGCCATGCACTCTGCTAGTGGTGGGATGTTTTCGGCTACAGGTGATGCACAGAGAATAGAGTTATTTCTTAGAAGGCTTATAGTAGGTACTACAGTTACTAAATTAACTGTAGATAATAGCGCTAACACAACAACTGGTATATGGAAACTAATGCACACCAATGGTATACTTAGAGTGGTTGCAGAGGTTGGTGCGGTTACTACAGTGGCTGACGGAGGAGTGGTTTTGGGTGCAGTTACAGGAGAGACTTTGACGTTTACCATGAAAGTAATAGGTAATATAATAAGTTTAGTAGGCTCAGTGGTAAGTAGTAATAGACAGGAGGATCCCACAATGTCCACTTCGTACTTTACTATAGTTGCAAATAACACAAACAAGGCTATTGATTTTGAATGGACTCCTCCGAGTATTGGTGGGCCACTTTCTACGTACAGAGTAATGGCCGTAATAAAAGCACTAGAAATTAGATATTAAGATTATGATAGAATTTATAACAAAAGATAAGGTTATAGTTGACCCTAGAAAAGGTACAATGGAGAAGGTAATTATGAATGTAGATTCTGTATGGTATGGGCCATTGGGATATGCTGCTAGTATAAGTTATAGAACTTCATCAGGTGAAATACTACCTCACCCACCAATAGAAGAATTTACGATATTGGAGGCAGAAACTCTGGAAGATTATTTGGGTGTAGATGGAGTTACTGTTACAGAAAAATTTACCTCATTAATTGAGAAGGTAACATTATTTAATTTGAATTTAGATAATACTTATGGTAGTCAATGGGAGATTTTAACTTAAAACCAAATAAATAATAAATTATTTTTTGTAATAAATAAATTATATATTTGCGTAACAATTTAAAATAAATCAAAAATGAGAAAAACCAAATTACCAGAAAAAGCAGATGTTGAAGTAAAAAAACTTGCAGCTGAAGAATTAGAAAAAATTGTTGAAGTTCAACAAAGAATTAATAACATTACTTTAAATTTAGGTAATGCAGAATTAGCCAAAGCAGAAATAATGATTCAATATTCTAAAGTTAAAGCTGAATGGGATATTATTGCAAAAACGTTAGAAGACAAATATGGTCAAGTTAATGTTAACTTAGCCGATGGATCAATTCAATCAATTGATCCTTCTGCAAATCCTTTGGGATAATTTCCTTATACATAAATATTTTATAAAAAATTTTATAACTAAACTTTCTTGTTTGGTTATAAAATTTTTTGTATATTATAACTGTATAGATTGCAATAAGATATTACATCACAGTAAAAAAAATATTTATGATACCAATAAATTCAAGTAATTCAACTAATGGATGTGATAGTATTTCATCCAATTGTGTCATTTGGCAAGGGCCAGATATTAGTTGTATAAATCTTTGTAATGGAGATACAATCAGTGAAGTAACTGCTAAGTTAGCTGAATTAGTATGTACAATAATTGAAGATGGTGTTGCAATTAACCCTAATTTAACAGGTTTAGATTTATCTTGCCTTAACATACCGGGTATAACCCCCACTACATTAGTTCCTGTTTTACAAGAAATGATTAATGCAATATGTGCAGAAAATTGTTCATGTTCTGAATATACCCTTCCCATAATGACATTACCTAATTGTATGCAGTATGATGATGCGGCAGGTAATCCGGTATATGAATTACCTTTAGATTTATTTACTGCTTTAATAGCAAATAAAGTTTGTGATATATTTACAACTATAAACCTTATTCAAATAACATTAGACAATTATGACACCAGAATATCAGTTTTAGAAGCCTGTGTATTACCATGTACGGGAGCTATAGCAGAAACACAGGTTGTTCCTACATGTATAATTAATGTTGGTCAATTAACAGATGTATCTGTTTTATTGCTTGCTTTAGAAGTAAGATTTTGTGCATTAGAAACAGCAGTAGGTTTACCTGCTGCAATTAATGCTGCTATCAGTCAAGGATCGTGTATATTATCAACCACCACTACATTAGCTAATCCATCAATATCATATGGTTCAATACCCGGATGGAATAATACTCCAACAAATTTAGCACAAAGCACACAAAATATATGGGCTGTGTTATGTGATTTATATAATTCTGTTTTAAACATCCAAACTAATTGTTGTCCTTCCGGTTGTGAAGGTGTAACTTTTGGTTATAACACATTAAATATATTAGACACTAATGGTGTAATTTCAGGTATCAATTTTAACTTTCAAAATACAACGGGAACGGGATCGGTTATTCCAGCAACATTTAATGATTGTGCTGGTAGTACAATTATTACTATTACAGATAGTAATAATGTTTCAATTACTAGTACAGTAAGTGTATCATCTTTACAAAATTCTGCTAGTGGAGTTACTATATCATTGCCGGGATTAAATATATATAACGGTTTAACTACCAGTGTAGCATTTTGTGTTACAGATGGTAGAGATACATGTAGTTATACTATAGTTAAATCAATTGATGGTGTTATACCTTGTCCATTGCCAATTATAACAACCATTACGGAAACAGAAGCCACCGTTACATTTACAAATTCTTTAGGTATAACCCCTGTTTATATTATAGATATACTTAATAATACAACAAACGCTCTAGTAGCAACATATACTCAAAATTCTCCGGGCATTAATGTAACGCATGTCTTTACTGGTTTAGTTCCGAGCACTGAATATAAAACTAGAATAACAATTCAAGTTGGTGGTGCAACAAAAGTTTGTACTAATACAGTAACATTTACAACAGCGTCTGCTGCAGCTCCATGTAGTAATGGATTAGATGTTGTATTTATATTAGACTATACAGGTAGTATGGGTACTGCTATTAATACAGTTAAAGCTGGTATACCATCTACAATATCCACAATACAAACAGCATCTGGTACTAATGATTATAGATTAGCTTTAGTTTTAGCGGATGAAGCACTTAGTTCTACTCCAAGTTATGATACTTCAACAGATTATGTTGCATTACCGGCATCACAAAAAGTTATAAATACAGGTAGTGGTGGCAAATATCAATTTATTACTGCAGTAGAAAAATTTGCCACAAATAATGCAACATCATTTACTACACAATTAAATAAAATTAATACCGGTTCACCTACTGCCTATTGGCCGTTGGGTGATGGTGCCGGCTTCCCAGAACCTACAGATATGGCAATTGGTTTTGTTATAGAAGGTTTAGATTTTGCAGGTGCATTTAGAACAGGTGTTGCTAAATATCTATTAATTTATACAGATGCTCCAGCAAGTGGTGATGATGATACATTTAATAATACTGATATTGTAAGATTAAACACATTGGCTCAAAGTTGCTTATTACAAGGCATTAAGTGTTTTGTATTAGGAGCGGGTGTTGATGAGACATATACCCCAGTTGGCGGAACACAAACATATCCTTGGAGAGTATTTGCAGATGCAACGGGTGGTGCGTGGAATCAATCTTATTCAACTGCAACCGTAAACGCATTAATCACCGATGGTTGTGCATAACTTTAAATAAAATAATAAAATGGCATGTAATTGTACAAAATGTAGTAGTAAATGTGGTTGTGCTGATACAGCACTAACTAATCCGTGTACATATACCGACTGTAGTGTTGGTAGTGAAAGATGTGATGATATACAATGCGCGGAATGTGTTAGTTACTGCGGTACTTCTTTTCAAATAGGTGATCCCGGATCATTACTTCAAATAACTAAAGGTGAAAGACTTGATTCTATCATACAAAAATTTGCTATGATATTATCTAATGGTTTGGGTGCGTGTACATCTAATGATCTACAGCATGATCCGTTTAATGTATATGCTGGTATAATTACAAGTGGTACAGCATCAGTATTATGGAATGGTACTTGGAGTGGAAGCACGGGTGTTAATATTTATTATAATACACAAATTGCACCAGGTACATGGATTTTAGCTAATCCGGTACCAATAGTTACAACCATATTTAATTATACAATAACAAATCTTATGGCTAGTACAGCATATAAAGTAAAAATAGTAGATGCTAATAATTCAGTTTCTTGTAAACCAATAGAAATATTATTTTCTACACCAGCAGTATAAAATTAAAAAAACAACAAAAGTGATAGTTTGTTGGTTTTCTGTCACAGGAGTTGAAAGAGGCTGGGGTAACTTAGTCTCTTTTTTTTTTAAAAACGCATAATGTTATAAAAAAACTTTAAATTTGCATATGAGTTATTTAAAAAATAAAATACTTGAGTCATTAAAATGGAAGAAATCACCGGCTTATTGTGCATCAAAATTAGGAATATCAGAGGAAGAATATATTAAGGTTAAAAAACAAATATCAAATAAATTTAAAAAATCTTCTTACAGACAAAACCCAGCAATAGCTGAATCTGTAGACTTAGAAAAGGGTCAATCAACAATATCGGGTTCATTTACATATGAGCCAAAATCAGCAGAAGAGATAATTAAACTTTTGAAAATTGATACAAAGGTTTGGAAGTTATCACAATATTGGAATAAACAAATGGGAGACCATTGGAGAGTTTCAGCTTTAATAACTAAAATTAAAGAAAACACCAAAGAAGATTTATTACTAAATGTATTAAATAACTGGAAACCAAAGGTTTACAAAACACTTACTACAATTAAATTCCATGACTCTAATAAAGCAGATGTATGTGGAATTATATCTTTACAAGACATTCATTTTGGAAAACAAGGAAATGAAACCATTGATAAAGATTTTGAAGACACCATCAAAAATTTATTAAGCAGAGGGGTAGCATCACACAATATTAAAGTACTATACTTTGTGGTTGGTGGTGACTTAATCAATATGGATACTTTTGCTGGTACAACAACAAGTGGAACACCTCTTGATAACTGTATGTCTGCAACAGATGCATATATGCAAGCTTTTGATGCAATGCATTGGGCTGTGAATTATATAAAACATTACTGTGAAGAACTTGTAATAGTATATGTTCCCGGTAATCATGATAGATTATCTTCTCATCATCTGGTACATGCCCTATCTAAATCTATTTATAATGAAGGAGATATAGTCTGGGATATAAAATATGAAGAAAGAAAAGTACATGTATGGCATAATAATTTTAATGCATTTGAACATGGTGATAAGTTAAGTAAAAACAATCCTTTAATATATGCATCAGAATACCCAAAAGAATGGGGTAGCACAATAAACAGGACATTGTATAAGGGTCACATCCATACTGATAGAAAAGTTGAGTATATGACCTCTAATGAGACCGCAGGTTTTATAGAAAAAACATTACCCAGTTTAGGTAAGACAGATTATTATCACTACAGCAATAAGTATACTGGTAACAGAAGATCGGGTAAATTAGAATTACAAGATCCAATTTTAGGAAATATATGTGAATTAACTCATCAATCAATATAAAGACACAACTTAAATTTCATTAAGTGGTCTTTTTTTTGTAAATTATAAATATAACCATATGATTAACAATTTTAAAAAACCAGATTTAAAAGCACCAAGATACAGAGAAAAAAGATTGGGTATATTAAATGAAGAAACAATAAAAGAATTTAAAGAAAAAAAACCTTTATATTCTAATATAGATAATGATAAATTAAAAAAAATAATAAAACTATATAATGTAAATTTATGGCAAGCAGTAATTAAAAATAGAGATGGTGTAGAATTACCTGATTCACTGGGGTACTTGTTTATTGGAACATGTCCTTCATCTAAAACGGTAAATACAAATTATGCATTGTCTCAACAGTATGGTAAAGTTTTACAAAATAAAAATTGGGAAACTGATGGTAACATAGGAAAAATATTTTATACTAACTGGTCAACAAAATATAGATTTAAAAATAGAGAGCTATGGGGATTTACAGCATGTAGAGAATTTAAAAGAGCGGTGGCTAAAACTTACCCTCAAGATTGGACTAAGTATGTTGTAATGAAAAACAAATATAGAGTAGCACATCTATATTATATGAATACAAAAGAAACCAAAAAAGAATTAGAGTCTTATAATGAATTTGAAACATAAACAAAATGTCACAGATAATAATAGCAGAAGCAATATCAAGAATAAGAGGCCAGGTTAAAGCTGAGGTTCAAGATTCTTTTGTAACAGATAGATATATCTATAGTTTAATAGAAAAGTATTCTCAAGTTTTAATGAGAAGGCAAGATTCATTAAACAAATTAATGAAATTTAACTCAGTATGGGCAACCCTTCCATACGTTGAAATGGTTGATGTTGACAAAGTAGAAGCATGTTGTTCTGGAATAACTAGTGGTTGTACCATTAAACGTTCAAAACTTAAGTTGCCATCAATGGTTGAAGGTTATTGGGGTCCACTGATTAGAACTATAAGTTCTATAGATGGTTCACAAGAACTTCAAGCTACATATCCTGGAGTATATACATCAATGACTAAAACAACATCCTTTAAATATAATAGAGTAAAATATTTTTGGTGGTTAAATGGTTACATTTATTCACCTAATATTGAATGGGATGCTGTCAAAGTTGAAGGTGTATTTAATGATGATATTACAAAGTGGAACTGTGATGAAAAAGATGATTGCACACCAAGATATAAACAACCAATATATGTACCTGAAGCAATGTTTGCTGAGATTGAATCTCAAATCATAAATATTATGATGAACACAATGAAGATACCTGGTGAAGATTCTGATAATAAACAAAACATACATAGATAATGGGAGTATCACATAAATATAGAACATTCACTCAACTATATGAAGATGTTACAGTTGACTTTGCATCTTATTCATTGGAAGGAATGATTGAACCACAACAATTAATTAAAGTTGCTACTAAAATTAATTATGAATTAGGTTTAAAAATACATAGAACTAAAGAAACAATAATTGATGTTGAACACGGTAGAGCTCAATTACCTAGAGATTTTGCATATATCAATTATGCATTTCTTTGTGGTGAATATCATATCAATGCAACAATGCCATCAGGTACTCATGTAGAAACTTTCAATGATGTACCATATGTTCCGGCACCTGGTGAAGTTGCTGCTTGTAGTACAGGAACTGGATGTGCTGATGTATGTGTAGTTCAGACATGTGAAGATAAAAATAGTTATCAGTTAGTTCAAAGAATTTCACCAAATCAATATAGAACTTATAGTACTTGGACAGAATTAAAAATTCAAGACATAAATCAAAAGAGTTGTTTTTGTCCTGACCTTGCTGCACAAGCACCTGATATTGCGCAAATAGTTGATGGATTTTTAATGACTAACTTTACTAGTGGTAGAGTTTATATAAGTTATCAAGGAGCTATGGAATCTCCTGATGGAGACTTATTAGTTCTTGATCAACCTCTTTGTAATGAATATTATGAGTATGCCTTAAAACAAAGAATACTTGAAAATATGATATGGCAAGGAGAACAGGTTGCACCTCAATTACAATTAGTAGAAATACGTTTAAGAGCTGCAAGAAATAATGCCTTATCATTTGTAAACACTCCGGATTTTGCTGAAATGCAAAAAGTATTTACAATGAATAGAAGAGCTCAGTATCATAATTACTATAATATGTTTTTGAGTTATGCTCCCCATAATCCAAGGCTTCATTCGGGTATCAATACATAAAGTAGTATTAATAATCCCACACACTAATAAAAGAATTAAATTATTATGGCACAGCAAAATGAAAATCCAGGAACATCATCTGTAATTACTAATTCATTCTTAAAAGGAATGAATAAAGATATTACACAGTCTATGGAGCCAAATGAAAGTTGGAGGCATGCGCGTAATGCCATGAACAACTCTACTGATGGTGATCTTGGGGTAATTGGTAATGAACCATCAAATTTACAGTGTGGTATAATACCATATACAATTATTGGTGCCATACACAGATATGGAGATCAATGGGTTGTGTTTTCTACAGATGATATAAACTCGGAAATTGGTAAATTTGATGATAGTTTGTGTCAATATGAAGTTATTGTTAATGACCCTTGTTTAAATTTTAACAGAAAGTATTTAATAACTGGTGCAGCAAAAGAAAATTTTGATTGCACTTGGCAAGTATATTGGGATGATAGTAATAATCCATCACGTACATTAAACATTGATAATGTTCCCTGGATTCAAACTGTATCATCAGCACCAGGAGATCCTTGTATAACTTATAAAGATACAACAAGTTTAAATTGTGAAAAGATTAGACTTGCTCCTTTATTAGATACACCCTGTGTTAGTTTAAGTAAATCAATAGATGGTGGTATGTTACAAAATGGTGCATATCAAGCATTTATTGCATATACAGAAAATGAACAAAGAGTAACTGATTACATTGGTGTTTCTAATATTCAAACGTTATGGTCACATTCTGGTACGGGGGGTTCATTAAACATTAAAGTAAGCAATTTAGATAAAGATTATGATTATTATGAGTTGGTATTACTTGTAAGAAATCAAGGTCAAACATATGCAAAACGCATAGGTCTTTATAGTACGCAGCAACAAGATGTTAATATTGATTATATTGATGATACTTTATTAGCTATAGATCTAAAAATAATTCCTCAAAGAAGCCCTGCTTATGAAAAATCAAATGCAATGTATGTTGTAAATGATTGGTTAATTAGACAAGGACCTATTACCCAATTTGATTTTAACTATCAACCAATAGCAAATGAAATTAAGGTTAATTGGGTAGCAAATCAAATAGATGCAAGTTATTATCATTTGGGTGGTAATAAGATGGGTTTTTTAAGAGATGAGCAATATGCCTTCTTTATTAGGTGGATTTATAATACAGGAGAAAGATCTTCTTCTTATCATATTCCAGGAAGAGCACCAAGGCCATTTACAACCCCGTCAGGAACTTATTTAGAAACAGATATTATATACGGTGCTAATGTTTTAGACACTGCAGGAGATCCTTTATATAAGGTTTATAATACAGGAACAATTACAGCACAAAACTTAACAGAAGTTCAACCAGATGGTTCATTAATTATTGCCAGAGGTGAAATGGGATATTGGGAATCAACAGAAAGATATCCTGCTGATAGACCTGATATTTGGGGTAATCTTTGCGGTAAACCTATTAGACATCATAAGTTCCCCACTGAAGAAGTAGGGAATGCAGATTCACCATTACATATTAGTACAACGGGGGGGGATTTGATTAATGTTTTGGGTGTTGAATTTACAAATATTGGTAAACCAAAAAACAATGATGGTTCATATATTACTAATATAGTAGGATATGAGATATTAAGGGGTTCTAGAGCTGGAGCTAAATCTATTTTAGCAAAGGGGTTATTTAGAAATATGCGTAAGTATACTATACCCAATGCAGAAAAGCCAATAGGTAGTACTGTTCAAGGATTATATCCTAATTATCCATATAATGATTTAAGACCTGATATTTATTTTCATGATGGAAATGCAAACTCTATTCATAGAACAGAAGGTTGTGATAATTTTACTCAATCATTAAATACTTTTAAATCATTAGGTTCAGCTCCCCCTATAGATGGTGATCCTTCTGGATATTCTAAAAAAGTATTTACATTTTCATCACCCGATCTAATGTTTACTAAACCATTCCTTAATGCATATGAAACAAGATTATATGGTTATTTAAGTGGAAATCAATTGGGTTCTTTTATAGCATCAGAAGACCATCCTCAATTTAAATTGTTAAGAAATGGTTCAGCATTAATGGGTGCAATTATAGGATTGGGTTATGCTATAGCTCAAGTTCAAGGAGATAGAGGAACCCATAGAACTTCAGGAAGCGTGGGACCATGGATGGCAAATGGTGATAGTGCAGGAATAGTTGCAAATGCGTTATTAAATACTACAGGTGCTAGTGCTAATGCGGGAATTATTAATGGTGCTGTAATTACTTATGAGTCTTTAGATAGTACTTTAGGTTTAGCTGATTTATGGACGGGTGGTGCAGGTTTAGAATTTGCTAATGGTGTATTTAGTAATACAACGTCTTTAGTTGGTATAGCTCCTGCAGGAACAGGTGGAGAATATACAATAACTAATAATAAAAATACACCGCTTTCTCAATTACCTTTTGGATTTAAACTTATAGTAACTACTTTTACAACGGCAGCTAATATTGCTATAGGGGGTAATGAAATAATAGAATTAATTTACAACTTAGTTAATAAATCTGATTTTGTATTAAAATATAATTCAGCAGGGTTCTTTAATAAATTTGATAAAATTAATACAGGATTATTTAGAATAAAAAATACAGACTCAAATTATTTAGGTCAGTCATTTCAATCATTTGATAGTGGAAAGTATAAGATAAATAATTTATTTAGACCGTCTACAGTGGCCGTTTCTTTAAAGGAGGATATAACTGAACCAAGTGTAAATGATACATCAAGATTTACAATTGGTGGAGATATAAATACAAATGGCACAGTTAATGTTTATTCTGGTGATTATTTAACTAATCCATCAGATAAAAAAATAAGACCTATATCTGCTTACTATGGTGCTCTTAAATTTAATTTTGATAATCAGTACGGTCAATTAGATGGTATTAAGCAAGTTCAAATGCGCGGTTGTGTAGAATATTTAGACCGCACTAAACCCAATGCTTTTAAATATTCTAGTTCTGCTATATTTAGCGGTGATACATTTATTACTAGATATACTGAAAAAGTTATCATGCCAATATTTGCACAATACTTATTAGGTCAACCTGATGAATTTACATATGATTATTCACAACATGTTAATATTCCATATCCGAGGTTTTGGTTAAATTCTCAAAAATTTGATATGAGTAAATTAGGTAGAAAAATAGCATCTTTAGGTATTATTAGTGGAAGCGGTTTAGATGCTTTGCTACCTAATGATTTATTTTATTTAGATAGAGGTAATGATAGTTGTAATAATCTTATTACTAGCATTGTTAATAACAGTGATCCTAATCCAATGTTTGCTATGAGATATGCATATATGTATTCTCATTCAAATGGTATATTAGATTTCTTTGTAGAATCAGAATGTAATTTAGCTCATAGAGATTGGGAGGATAGAGCTGATGCAAGAATATATGACGTATATGGATACAATGATGTAAAAGAGTTATTTCATGCACAAATAGAAAAGAAAGATAACTTTTATAAATATGATGAATCATTAAGTCCATCTAAATTTGTAACACAGTTAAGTAGTTTTGGAGAAATTCAACCAAGGTACTATGATCCATATGTTGCTGCTAATTGTTATGTAAGTTATCCAAAAAGGTTAATTTATTCTCTACAAGCACAAGTTGAATCTAAGAAAGATTTTTGGAGAGTATTCTTACCGTTTAATTATAAAGATTTTAAAGGTAAAGTAAGTGTAATTAAACCTATAGATAAAAGTGGGGCTATAGTATTCTTTCCTTATTTATCTCCGCAGATGTTCCAAGGATTGGATATATTAAAAACACAGTTAGATACTAAACTTACTATTGGTGATGGTGGATTATTTAGTCAACCATTCCAAAATGTTGTTAATTCAGATTTATCAAATGAATATGGTTCTTGTGAAAGTTTAAGAAGTGTTATGAATACTCCTGTGGGTTTGTTCTTTATATCTCAAGCTCAAGGAAAAATATTTCATTTTACAGGTCGAACACTAGATCCAATATCCAATAAGGGTATGAAGTGGTGGTTTAATAAATATTTACCATCTCAACTTGTTAAACAATATCCTGAATTAGAATCTTCACCATTATCTGATAATGCAGTAGTTGGTGTAGGTTGTCAAACAATCTATGATCCCAATGATGATATAGTTTACTTTATGAAAAAAGACTATAGAGTTAAGGCTCAGTATATTGCAGATATTACGTATAATGAAATCATAGGTTTTTCATTAAATAAAAATCTTATTATGTTGGGTGATCCAATATTTTTTGATGATTGTTCGTGGACTGTAAGTTATGACCCCAAATCTCAAGCTTGGATATCATTCCATGATTGGCATCCAGAATTTGCATTGCCCAGTATTAATCATTTCTTTACAACAAAAACATTGCTCACAGATTTTCCCCAATGTCCACCGGGATATAATTTTAACTCTACTAATGGTTTATGTGAAAGATCCCTTAATATTGATGAATTAGCAATAGTTACTGTAGATCAACTTAACTCTGTTGTTAATGGTGGACCTTCAGATTGCTTAGTGGATATTGTTATTGCAATGGACGTATCAGACTCAACAAACTCATTAGGCCGTAAACAAGCTCAATTAGCATGGTTAGATGCATTCTTAAATGATTCAAACATAACAACACCAATGGCTGCAGGAAGAATGCAGATAGGCTTTACTGCTTGGGATGATTTAAATATAAACTATGATATACCCAATCCTTTAGGTGGTACTTGGACAATGAGTAATACAGTTACCCCAACACAAGTTGCGGCATGGTATAATGCTAATTGGACAAGTATGGGCACCGATGTTTCTTTAGGAATGTCTGCTGGTCAAACAAGATTAAATAGTAAAGCATCTAGCCAGTTAGGTGATAGAGCTTCACAACCCTTTTTTAAACAAATTTTAATATTAGTTACAGATACAACAAGTAATCCTGGAAATATTGGTTGTCCATATCAAGGTATTGGTGTTTCTCCAAGTGCAGCTGGTCCGGCAAATCAAAGAGTATATGCATTATTTTGTGGTGCAAATACTTCTATACCAGTTCCGGGTGTATTATCAAATATATCTTGTACAGCAGGACCCGTAAATGTTGATGGATATCAATTTGGAATTAATGCGGCTGTGCCTGCAACGTTTACGGCTGTAGCAACAACTATTGCAAATTCTGTTTGTGCAGTTCCATTTGTATGTGATTGCGCACCCGGTTACACAAAAGTATTTTTTAATACAGCAACTAATGTTTATACTTCACCAACTGGTATATGTGATAATATTACACCACCCGTATGTAGAAAAGTAAGCTGCACATGTCCGGAATCTCCTGCTGGTAGTATTACAACAACAACGGGAAATTGTGATGATGTTTATTTACTTGGGGATCCAACATATGTAAATCCAGATCCTCAAATTTGTAATTTTTATAAATATGAATCAACACCGCCTAATTTTAATGTTGGTTCATTTTGGAGACATAATGTTAGATGTGATAGTTTTTCTAATTTCTATGGTACTAATTATCCATGGGAAGTAGAATTGATCTCTAATACTGGGCAAATAGTTAATACTGTTAGAAGTATGGAATATCAATTAGAGACTTATGTGTACAAAGGTGATATGGGATTTGCTTGTAATGATGATAGATGGGAAGATTTAAACTTTAACTTTGACCAATCAGTTATTTATAATAATGAGCAAGTATCCGGGTTATTACAATTGACTCCAACACCATATAATAATCCTGTATTAGAATTGAGCTACCCTATAATAAATTTGAATAACATAAATATTCTGTGTTCTAAGGTAGAACAAAAATATAGATTCAATCAGTTTTATGATATTACTAATGATAGAGGAGAATTTACAAACGTTGAACAAGCAATTTGGGATACACAACCAAATGGATATATTAAAGATTTAAATACTACAAATTTAAGTTATAATAAAGCCCCATTACAACACAAGAAGTTTAGACATTATTATAACAATGTTATTTTAAGAAGAGTTAATTCAGGAAATAGAAAGATGTTATTAAGATTGAATAACACTAAATTACTTTTATCAATGAGATAATGGAGAAAAAAATACAACATACAGAACGTAGAGGATTACCCGGTGGTCCAAATGAAATGCTTACTTATATTACAGGAGTATTTTCTACAGAAGGATTCAGAATGGATAGTCCAGATGTAAATAATGAAGTAAACATTATTCCATCTGGTTCTATTACTATGAAAGAAAGAGATGGTAGCCCTTTAAGAAAGGGACCAATTCATGGTATAGATAATCTAGGTAATGAGCAAGTTATGTATCCAGGATTTGATTATCAGTTTCCAGGTACAGAAGTAACAGAAACATTAATAGCCAAAATGGGAGGTGCTCTATTAGATAAAACTATTGAGTGTGGTAACTGCGGTTGGAAATGGAAAGCTGCTGACGGTGGAAGTGATTTAACAACTTGTCATAAATGTGGCGGAGAAGCAAAGATAAAAGCTCAAGATGGAAAAGAAACTTCTTGGATTGACTATATAAATCCTTATAATTGGGGAGTTACAGATTATTCTGATAAAGGAAATTTTAATTCTGCTTATGCTGCTGCAAGAAAAGCAGGAGAAAAAGAATTTATGTGGAATAATCAGAGATTTAATACTACTCAAGTAGGTGAAGATAAAAAACCTGATACTAATTTTTTAAATAAAGCATTAGCAGATAACGTAACAGCATACGGTTTCTGGAGTGGTGGAAATGATAATGTTGCTCCCAATAAAGAATTAGCAGCAATTAATGATAAATATAACCGGTTAAGAGAAGAAGCAAATAAAAAATACAATTATGTTCCAAGAACATCTAAAGAACAACCAAGAGTTGCAGTTCCTACAGAATTAAGAAAAATCTATAAAAAAAATACAGAAGAATATAATAAAGAAATTTCTAAAATAGCATATAATGTAAAAACTGGAGAAAAAATAAAATTACCAAAACATATAACTCCAAATACATTTAGTAAGAGAGTAGAAAATTATGTGGAAGGTAGTGATATACATTTTCCAAAGGTAAGACCAGCTAATATTAATGCTTCACAAGATGCTTTAAGTATTCATCAAGGACAACCTCAAAAATACAATTCATTTGAACTTTCTAAGTATAAACCTACTGTAACTAAAAATAATAATGTAAAAAATTATGATTTCAGGGGGGATGCTAAACAAGAACTTGAAGATGATTTATTTAAGTATAAAAACTCAGATTTTATTAATTCAAAAGAAAAATTTAGACAAGTTACAGGTAGTCATGTTG
>Ga0307376_10001048_pt1 | contig 31390 bp, 18 predicted proteins | sample TR2MG_FD_202536 | JGI IMG/M metagenome (GOLD analysis project Ga0307376, IMG submission 202536) | Soil microbial communities from Risofladan, Vaasa, Finland - TR-2 | ecosystem: Environmental > Terrestrial > Soil > Coastal area > Acid sulfate soil | place: Finland: Risofladan, Vaasa | collected...
TGCTCAATCCTGACGAGGAGTTGCGCATCTGGGCGATGGCCGAAGGTGCGGGGCAGGGGGGCTACAACTGCGGCTTTGGCAGCAGCATCTGGAATAACAGTGAGCCTGATCCTGCTGCACTCTACGACAATGCGGGGCAGCTGGTTGCCAGGTATCCTTAGCGACTGCCCCTGACTGCATCACTATTTGACTTCTGCGGTAGATTGCACTACACTATCATCACGATGAAATGAAAAGCGCCTCGCGGCTTTGTCTAGCCCGAGGCGGCGACCAGGACGGTGGGCGCCCTGGTAGGCGAGATTCTAGGATAAGGCCCGCCCCCGTCAAGGTGCGGCGGGCATTGTGTTGCACACGGTTGAACTCGGTAGGAGTTTGTGATGGCAATGACTCGTAAGCATGGTGAACCTGTGCGGACGGAGACCCCCGGCATCGCGGAAGAACAGCGCGACCACCTCAAGGAACTCTTCCCCGAAGTCTTCAGTGAAGGGCGTGTGGACCTGGAAAAACTGCGGGCCACGCTGGGTGACCTGGTGGACGAGGGGCCGGAGCGGTATACGTTCACGTGGGTGGGCAAGCGGGATGCCATCCGGCTCTTGCAGATGCCCACCCGCGCGACGCCGGTGCCCTCCCATGAGGAGTCGGTGGACTTTGACGAGACGCAGCACGTGTTCATCGAAGGGGACAACCTGGAGGTCCTCAAACTGGTGTACGAGCCATACTACGGGTGGGTGAAGATGATCTACATAGGCCGGCCGTACAATACGGGCAAGGACTTCTTCTACCCGGACAACTACGCCGACCCGCTGGGTCAAGGGCGAGATAGCTTGCGCCAGGACCGGTTGATAGTCAAACAGCCTCTCGGCCCAGCGGGTGGATTGCTGCTCAACTTCTCGTAGATGCGGCCGTGCCGCGCTTGCAGATGCTTGCCCACGTGACGCGAGGATTCCGCGCCTGCCGCCGGGTCACGCAGCTGTCGACTCTAAACCATGCCCAAAATCCGCAACACTACTGCTACTTGACAATCAGCGGCAGGTAGACTTTGTTCGGCAGTGGCGGGGCTTCTCTGGCATAGGCAGGGTAAGGATCGCTGACATTTCCCACGCTGTCTTCGGCCTGTGCCCACACCACGCGCCGCTCGTCAAAGACCCACGACACGGTTTCGGTGTACGGCAGCGTTGCTACGCCGTCAATCATCAGTGGGTCGTTGCTCAGGTACATCAGTGTCACGTCCGATAGTTCATCGTAGGCCGCTACTGTTACAGTGCGCGTGAACGTGGTCGGCATGGTGATTGTGCCCGTGCCTGCCAACGCCTCGCCTACCTCCACGTCCACGTACACGACTGGTGGTACAGTATCCACTACGAGGGTATCGCTATAGATGTCCGAGACGTTGCCGGCCAGATCGCGGTACTGCGCGTACAGTGTTTCCGGGCTTGAGAGCGTGGGCGAGATCGGTACCACCATCGTATCAGTGTAGGACTGCCAGGCTGCGTCCGCCAGGTCGGGAGTATGCCCGAAGCGCAGATCGGTCACACCGCTACAGTTGTCCTCAGCGCCGAAGTAGACCGTGGCAGTGACGGCTTCCACGCCAGCCACGCGCTGGGTAAAGGCCAGCCCGCCGAGCGGCGGCTGCGAGTCGAACACAAAATCAACGCTGCTGACCGCTGAGAGGTTTCCCGCATTGTCGTGGACACGGGCGAAAACGGTCTTGACGCCGTCTTCTTCACCCGGCGGCGTCCACTGCATCACAGCCGCAAAAGGCTCCCAGGCGATGCCGGTGAAATCATCGCTTCCACTGAACTGCATCTCCGAGATGCCGCTGTTGTCGTCGTAACCGTCAACGAAGATGTTGATAGAACCATCCGGGTTGGCTGGCAGCACGGGCAGGGGTTCTTCGAGCATCGCGCCGCCCACTTGCCGCGCGTACGCGACGTTGCCTACCCGGAATGTTGCCGCGCTCGCAGCGGTGACCTGAACCTCACTCGCGCCGGAACTCATAAGCAGGTAACTGCCTCCCGGGATGCTGTCGCCCACCATCAGGCTGCCGCTGGGCTGGTTGGGGTCGTAGATGACGTCGTCAAAGTACGTCCCGTGTACCGTGCCGTCGGCGTCTTTGAAAGCGGCGTAGACAAACGCAGGCTGCACGAATTGGCCTGGGACAAGCAGCATCCAAATCTTGAGTTCGGCGTAGGGTTCCCAAACCGTGTCGGTCAAAGTCTCGCTGCTACCGATCATCATCTCCACCGCGCCAGGGGCGCAGATGCTCAAGGTCACGCGAACGTCATTGGTGAATGCTGTATCTCCGTTGATGCGGATTTGCGGCGTCTTGCATGCCAGCGGCGGTTCAGGTTGGGGCGCCGGACCTGGCTCAAGCACTGGTGCTGGCTCGATCCACGGCTCGGCGGCCAGGAAGCCCGGCTGGTGCTGGAAGCTGGCGCTCGTGATGGTCGTGTCGTTAGAGAGGCCCACTTCGCCATACGTGCCGATCATCACGTAGAGCGTGGAGGTCATCGTCGTCGCAACGTTGCCCGATGCAAAGATGCCGTTGACGAAGTCGTAATCCTCGTGAGCCGGCTCCATGATCGGTACGGCCTGGCTGCCCACTTCGTAACCGTTCCACAAGACAAAGTGCGTGCTGGTCACGGCAGGCGAGTCCAGCACCTGCCCCAGCGTGCCGCGCCCCGTATGGGTTGTCGAAGTATAGCCGCCCGTGCCCGCGCTGATGGTATTGTCGAACAGCCAGAAATTCGCGGAACGCGGGGCTTGCAGGTTCACGTCCAGGTAGACCGTGTGAGAAATCACCGCCGATGTCAGGCCCACCTCGTCTTGCACCTGCACGTAGACCGGCCAGGCCTGGCGGCTGATCGGGGGCACGATCCAGGGCCGTTCGTCGGCATAGACTTCCCACGGCGTCCAGTTCTGGCCGTCGGTGGAAAAGCGCATTGCTCGCACGCCGCTGCCCTCGTCGCTGGCGATGATGTTCAGCGTGACCTGGGTCTGGCCGGTTTGAGTGACGCCGCGATTGAAGGTAAAGTCCACCGTGGGCGGCACGTTGTCGTAGCGTAGGACAAAGGCCGTGCTCCACTCGTTCGCCAGGTTATCTACGTTGTCTACGCTGCGCAGCCGCAAGTAGCCCGTGCAGGCCCCGTTCAGGTCACACAGAGGTGCAGGGTCTTGGAAGCGATTCGTCGTGAGCAAGTTCGTGGAAACGCCGTTCGGGTCGGTCCCCCAGTACCCATAGTACCCCTTGATACCGGAGCCCTCGTCGTAAGGCACAAGCCAGCTAAAGTCCGCGGCGTTGGTGATCCGCTGCCAGACGGTGCTGGTAATACCCGCCGTGTGCGTGACCGCGCTGGGGTTTTCTGGCGGTGTGCCGTCGTAGCGATAGATGAACGCGGTCGTCCAGGCGCTCCAGTTGCCGGCGTTGTCGCGTGCTCGCCCGCGCAGGTAGTACACGCCCGTATGCACTCCACCGGGCTGCGGCGTCCACTGGCGCGGATCGGCCGCCGTGAAGGTTTGGTACCCCTGGCCGTTGGAATCCTCGCCGAAGTAGAACTGATAGCCCCACACGCCGGAGGTGGCATCAGCAGAGGCGGCCCAGGTGAACGTGGGGGTATTGTGGGCCTTTTGCCACTGATTGTTCAAGACACCGTTGGTTTCGACGACGCCCCCTGGCGGATTGGGTGGGGTCTGGTCAATCTGGAAATTGACCGTGCGGACGCCTTCGGTGTTGTCCAGGTGGTCCACCGCGTAGAAGGCGACCGAGTGCGCGCCGTCGCTGCTGACGGTGAAATTGACCGTATCGCCACCTTGCGTCTGCCACGCGCCACCGTCGAGTTGGTAGCGCACCTCGCGCACGCCCACACGCGCGCGCCCAGTATTGCCATCCACGGCGTACAGGCGCACCTGCACCGGGCTGGCGAACCAGGTGGGCCAGTAGGCGGGGTTGGCCTCGTTGTTGAGGCTGGACTGTGTGGCCGGTGCGGCCTGGTCAATTCGCAGATCCAGGTGACGGCTAAAGGTATAGTTGCCCACATTATCGTAGGCGACAAAGTACACGTCGTTTTGGCCGGACATGCCGTTCCGCGTGTGTGACCAACTTGTGCCGTTGGTATGACCAGCCTGCCAGCCGCAGTTATCGCCAGAGCAGCGCCACTCTACGCGGCTGAGTTGGCCTTCCGGATCGCTGGCCGCGCCACGGAACGTCCAGTTGCTCTCGCGGGTGTCTATACTGCCTGACGGGAACGTGTTGCCATTGGCACTGTCGAAGGAGATTGAGGGCGGGTAATTGGGCGGCGCGACGCGAAAACTCCAGGTCTCACTCCAGCCGCTGTCTGCGCCGCGCGCGTCGCGTGCTTTCACGCGCCACTGGTAAGTGTGGTATTGGTAATCGAGTTGGCCGGGCCGCCAGCAGGTACCGTTGATCCAACCGCTGTTGGCGTTGATCGGGCTGTTGTAGACTTCCGCGTAGAAATACGTCTGGTCGCCGTCTGGGTCGCCATTGTTATTCCAGCATAAAGTGGGAGCGCGATAGTTGGTCGCTACGTAGCCATTGCTGGGGCTCTGGAGGGAAGGGGCAAGAGGTGGATTATTGGCCGGACAGGCACTCGCGCTGGCAGTGCTATTCATACCACCACCCCCGCCACCCCCACCAAGACCTGGGGGCTGACCACACGACCCGCTGTGTACCGTGACGCCGCCCACGCGATCGTTGACGTCCGGAGACCGGAAGACAGGAGGAGGCCAATTACCAACACTGAAAAACCGATTGTCAACAAAACTGGCGTTATCAGCTTTATCCTCACAGTACATCCTCGCAAATCCATTTCCGCCCATCTCACGTAAATCGATATAGTAGCCTAGCGGTATTTGGACCGACGAAGCCCCGAACCCGTAAAAATACTTGGCTAGTGTGAAGGGGACCGAGGTACTATAACCATCAGAGGCCGGGACACTAATGCAACCGATTCCCTCACCACCCTCACCGCCGCTATCATAGTCTGTGTGCAAATAAAACGTAACGCCTTGGTTGAAACGTGGATCGAATGGATAAGGGGCCTTGGGAGGAAGGGGGCAGCTATATCTGGACAGGCCGGATGCCCAGTAATCGTTAGGATTAATGGCCACTCCATTATGGTACAAGCCGAAATGTAAGTGAATACAAGGGGGTGTACAATGACAGAGATTTCTGTCTCCCGCAACACCGATTCTTTCTCCCCTTCGCACAGGGATTGTTCTAGGACATGTCGGCAAGAATCCCTCAGCGGAACGAAGATGATTGTACTCTGTAAGGTAGTTTTGGCCATTGAATTGGTGGTATATCTTAACATAAGGACCTGTCGGGTTCCGCAAATTCGGGCAGGTCAGCGTGAGCTTCGGAATTACACAGGCATTACCACCTGCGGCTGCTAGCACATCAAAACTACGCCAAGGGGAACCGTGCTCCGTTACGTTAATGTAGTCAATGCCATTATGACCTTTATCGACCCAATCCCATTGTACTTGCATGCCGGGGACATTTGGAAAAGGATAAGTCAAGAATCCCGTGTTAGCTGCGATTGATTGACGAAAACTCTCGTTCTCCTGTGTAGTCACCGCAGATGGCGGTTGTGGGGATTGTGCACCAAGCGGCGTTACTGCAAATGAGGCCAACAGTACCACCGCTACTATCAGGTTGAGCAAACGATATGCGTGTATGCGTCTCATATCGCGCCTCCCAAACAGCTAAGGCTACGTCATAGCCCAACAACTGGCTCTTTGCAGGAGCGAAGCCTTGCTCCGCGCCAAAAACGTCGGCAGACCCGTCACGACGAAGATCGCGGTGAGACCCACCCGCAAGCAGGCCCCACTGCGCCGGCAGGTCACTTGATTCTCACCAGGAAAATCAACCCTACGTACTGCGGCCGGTTGTCCGTGGCGCTCGACAGTTGGGCATTCGTATTGGGTTGACTGGCGCCGCTGACGCCTGACCATGATCCGGTGTTAGTACCTGATCCTGCGTAGTTAACCAACGATGTGATGTCTCTGTGTACTGAGGTCGAACCTCCCCCCATGCAGTAAACATCAGACGTTCCATGATCGTGATTGTAGTCATGCGCATGCTCCGGGAGAGAATGAGAGTGACTGTCCACTTGGTGAATGTGAGACAGATTAAGAGTGTTGGTCCCTCCAGTGACGCCGATATTACCCGACGTTACGCCCATGATGAACCGGTCGGTCAGGTTGGGCAACGCTCTGCCGTACAGCGGGCTCTCAGGGTCGGCGACGGTAGACCCATCGGCCACCGCCCATTCGTCGGAGGGAAGCGGCGTGCCGGCATCCGGCCGCCACCAACTGATGACGCTGCCAATCGGAACACCCGGAGGAACTGCGTCTGGCGCCAGGTCTTCGGCCTGGATGGTATTATTGGCAATCTTTTCCGTCGTGATGCTATCATTCAGCACCGTATTCGCCTGCACCGCAAACGGCACGCTCCCCAACTGCACGCGGGGCGTCATCTCGTCGTCCGAACCCACGGTGATTCCCAACCAGAGGGTGTTATTGTCTGTAAGGACGCTCTGTGGGATGGGCGTCAGGCTGCCCAGCATCACGTTAAACAGGCCGTCTCGGACCTTGACGCTGTTGGGGCCGGTCCATTGTTCTTCCCAGAGGGGCGTAGAACTCGCTCCCGCCGAGTTGTACAGGCGAAAGATCATTGGGTAAATGCCGGTGAGCGGGGTCCCGGTGGCGTCCGCCAGGCGGCCCTGATAGGCGACGGTACCAGTGGATGTGGGAGCGGAAGCAGGGGCGCGAAGTGGAAGAGCACCGGCGCTCTGCGCCCAGAGCAATGCAACAATGAGCAGAGTCACAACGATGTTGCCAGGGGATCGAAGTAGGCAGTGTAGTGTGTTCCGATCAGGCCACCACAACGGAATTGTGAACCTGAAAACTTGGAAATGCTTTTTGGCTTTCACAGTACTTCCTCCTAGACAAGATCCTGTTGGCCAGATCAATCAACGCGAACTGGTCTATAAACCCGCCGCATTTTCGCACCTCCCACCCGGGGGGGGTGCATGGCTATTTTCCCACAGCAACGTTAAGGTTGCGTATAGTTTCTCTGATAACTTTATGAGTTGGCGGCAATCCCATTGAGTAGTGATATTGTTTCAAGCCCCACTGAAGTACCGTCTTGGGGGGCAAGACCGCCGGTATGCCCCACTTTCAACATCTGCGAAGGCACTTATTCCGGGCTTTGCCCCACCCTATGCTAAATCGCTACTTCATGGAGCTACTACCAGTACCCCCGTCCGCGCTCGAAAGAGGCGTCGCCGGTCCACCGGTGGATGTCGGATAATGGAGGTGACTTGCCGTCTTACGTCGCGCTGCAGTTTGCTCCGCTCGGGAGAATCTGGGAAGATGACTAAACGGGGATTGCCCGAACCTGAGTGCCAAGTAACTGGCTACAGCGGGAGCGCCTGAAAAATCAGGTCAGGCAATGGAGCTGGCGTAGTAGTTGGTGGAGTGATGTCCGCCCAGGGGACGCGGGAAAGCTACATGCAGGCGAAGGCCAGCGCAAGAACGTTCACCGGTCGAGTGGCTCGACAAGTGCCACAAGAGTCGATCGGTTGACCAGTAGTCACGCGACCACGTGCTACGACCCTCTCTGCGCGTTGTAACAACGGCGTGATAGCGAGGTCCTCGTCTATCTCCAGCCAGTGAAGACCATAGCCGGATGGCGAAACCTCGAGGCGTTTCCGTTGAGACATGGTCGCCTTTGCCAATCGAGGTGAGCAGTCTGCCCAGCGAATGCGATATGATTGCCCGTCAACTGTCAGATAGAAGTACGTGATACCTGCTCGGATTGAGCTAACGTGATGCATCTTGTCCATTGGGCAGTCCCTATCTCCCTGATCTGGCCAAAGAAGTCTACTTCAAGCGACTGAAGTCGCCACTACGGCCCTCCTCACATTCGCTGTTCATCAATTCGCGACTTGCGATTTGCCCTTCGCCATCTCCCGAGTTGTTCATTGTTCATTGTCTCATTGTTCATTGTCCTCTGTCCTCCAGCCTCCTCCTCATCTCGGCGTGGCTCGCCCGCGTGATCGGGTACCAGATCAGGAGCGGCAGGGCGACGACGAAGAAGAGGGCGGGCACCAGCCCGAAGAACAACCGGATGCCGAAGAGGGTGTGCGTGCTCTGCGGCACGTTGGGCACGTAGCCGAACAGTTGCAGGACCCAGCCCGTGGCCGCGATCCCCAGCGCGTCGGAGAGTTTGGTCGCCAACCCCCACACGCCATAATACATGCCGCCGCGGTGCTCGCCCGTCTCCAGCCGGTCGTACTCGACCACGTCCGGCACCATGGCCCAGGGGAAGACCCACTGGGCCGAGAAGCCGATGCCGGCCACGACGGCGATGACGTAGACCCACGGCGTGGGCCCGGGCGGGAGGAGGAAGGTGGCGGCCACGGCCAGCCCGCCCAGCGCCAGCCCGGCCGCGTAGGCCGGCCCCTTGTTCAGGCGGTCCGAGACCTTTTTCCAGGGGAAGAGGAACAGCGCCACGAACAGCAGGAGCAGGAACATGACCACGGGCACCTGGGCCTCCATCCCCAGTTGGTAGGTGAGGAAGTAGGCCAGCAGGGTCTTGATCAGGGCGAAGCCGACGTTGGCGACCAGGTAGGCCACGATCAGGCGGACGAAGGGCTTGTTTCGGAAGGTGGCCAGGAGGGTCTGCAGGGGTGGGGTGTGGGCTTTGCTCTGGCTGATCTCTTTGCGCTCCCGCAGCCCGGCGGCGGCGATCCACAGGACGGCGGCGGCCAGGAGGCCGTAGATGACGCCGACCCAGCCGTAGCCGGTGCGCTTGGACTCGAACAGGCCGACGAGGGCGGGGGTGAGCGCCGCGCCGACGATGTAGGCGGGCACGCCCAGCACCATGCGGAAGGCGGTCAGGCTGGCGCGCTCGTCGTAGTCGTCGGTCAGTTCGGCGGTCAGGGCATAGTAGGGGACGTTGGTCAGCGTCCAGGCCGTGTCGAAGAGCAGGAAGGTGACGGCGATCCAGGCGAAGACCCACACGTCAGGCAGGCCGCGCGGCACGAACCACAGGAGCATGATAGTGACGGCCAGCGGCAGGGCGCCGAAGATCATGTAGACGCGCCGCTTGCCGAAGCGGGAGGTGGTGCGGTCGGAGAGCCAGCCGAACAGGGGGTCGTTGATGGCGTCCCAGATCTTGCCGACCAGGAGGGCGCTGGAGGCCAGCGCGGGCGCGATGAGTACGCCGTCGGTGTAAAACACCATGAGGAAGAACTGGACACTATCGGCTAACGGTACTGACTGCCCGTCTGGTTCTGTAACTTCGGCGGCCGAAATTCACATGGCGAGAACGAACCTGGTACGATACCGCTAGGTTTTTAGTGTGCGCTCCACACGCGGTGGAGAGTTCAGTATACATCAGGAGGATAACCATGACAACCTTGAAGTTGAATGCCTGGGAACGATTGATGCTCACAAGGACCCTCCCCCAGGGGGGCACGCTCCAGCAGATCGCAGTCTACCTGCGCGTCCTGGAAGCCCTGCGCCTCAAGGAAGATGAGCGGGAAGCAGTAGGCTGGCAGGAGAACGCTGATGCAGGGACGGTCACCATTCAGAACGCTGCCCACGAGTTCGACGTCGAGATCGAGGACGCCGACTTCGCCACGCTGCACCAACTGACCAGCCAGTGGGATGGCTGGCCGACCGCGCCCGAGTCCCTCACGCTCATGGCCAAACTGGACGCAGCCAGGTAGAGGGCCAACACAGAGAGCCAGGTGTAACAGCCGCCCCGGTCATTCCAACCGGGGCGGCTTTTCTGTGTTAAAGTTGCAAAGAGGAGACTGCAAGTATTGACTTTTGCGCAAACGTGCACTATACTGTAAGCGCACAATAAAAGACGCCTCGCGGCTTTGGCCAGCCCGAGGCGGCGACCAAGGCGGTAGGGCGCCCTGGTGCTAGAGAGTATAACCCGGAACCCGCCCACCGTCAAGATTGAGGCGGGCGTTTTGTTGGGGGTGGTCCTGCTCGCGGGTTGTCTGCCGCGCCTTGGATGGCAAGTGTGGGTGGTTGTTTGCTGATGTTTCATCACCCCAAGAACGCCAGCACTTATCAAGATTTCAGATATTGAGGGAATCTATGGACATATACACCACGATAGCTAGTTGGGCGGGGTGGCCTGCCACCGTAGCGTTGTTGCTCGTGTTAGGTGCTGGTGCCTATTGGGTCTTGAATAAACGGAATGACTTGCTCAAGGAGAGAAATGAATTGCTAGTAACTCAACTAGGAAACCAGAAAGAGAATTCCCCTGATGTTCTGGCACAGCAACTTGCAGGTAGATTCCACATTGCGACGCAAGAACTGGAAAGACTGCATGCAGATCAGAAGACCAGTCAAGACATAATCGGAAGAAAAGAAGCTGAACTTGCTGGGATAAGAACCGAAATAGGAGAACTCAGAAGCCAACTGGAAAAAGCACAGGAATCGCTGACTGTGTTTTCTGACAGTGGCTTGCTTTGTCCGCATTGCGGAGCACCGCTAGAAACTAGAGAATATCATTCTGAATGGGCAGAATATGATGGCAGAGATTTAGAAGTTGACCATGAGTTTATTCGGTATGCATGTGGATGTGAGATTGTAGATGGTAGAGTGCAACGAAATTGTACAAGAAGCGGTCTGGGGTAGGGACAGTCTTCTCAATCCTGAGATTGAGGGATGTAGAGCGGCTTAACCAGCGGTTCTGCGATCCGTCTGGGCGCCCGTGCGGGCGTCTGGTCAATGCATTACTGGATGCGACCTGTCACCAGGGACAGGTTTTCTCACCCTGGTGCTTACAGTGCCAGGCCGCTCTGAGGAGGAGCACCTGCATTGGCCGAGGCAGCAAGAGCACTGAGGAGGTAAGGGTTGAGGTAGTAAGAGCCAGTCCGCCGATAAGATTGGGGTGTGTGTTTTATTGTTGTTCTCTATCAGCGGATGGGCCGGCAACACCTCTGCATCGGCAGCGCTGCCTTGCTCGGCATCTATGGGGCAACTCTGCTTACACACACCCGGACCTTGGACCACTCGCAAGTGCCCAGTAAAGGAACACAGCATCGCATTTGGATAAGGAGTAGCTTCAATGGATGAGTGGAGTAGCATCGAAGATATGGTCGCAGAATTCTCTCTGAGCGCATCTAGCGATGACCTTGAGTTACTAAGACAGGAGTTGGTACAACAACTTAGGGAATTCCATCCCGACAGGACCGGAGGTTCGTTCCAATCGAAGGAAGATCAGGAGAGGTACTATCGCATTAGTAGTGCAATAGAGTTTGTGGACAATCAACGAGTTGACGAACTCGCGGTTATGCCAAGTTCTCGACTCAGTGCAGTAGTTGAGGCTGTTACTAGGGCTGTCGTTCTATCCAGTCAGACTGCACTAGCTTTGCAGACTGAGATAGCATTCGAAGAGAAACACAAGAAACGTGTGTCAACTCAGCTCCAGTTTCCCAGGATTTCATCAGCTGCGATTACAGTCATCTGTGGGCTTGTTTTCACGTTTTGGGAATATATAAAGGATAACCCTGTTTTGAGTGGCCTAGCCGATCTACGGATGGTTCGCCCCCTGTGGCTCCTTGTGTCTACTTGTGCTGGTGCGGCATTCCTGTTGACAAAAGTATATGAACACCTTTCCCAGTTGCACATCGAATTCCTTCTGAGCGAAGAAGGCCTTATCTCAACTATCAGCCAGTGGGTCATAGGGCAATCACACATGATTCAGCATTTGCCGGATACGGGTTTTCGATTTGCAAAGAGAGAGCTAGTTGACTTGCTGCGGTCTGGTCGTGTAAGGAGTGCCGGTTTTCTATGGTCACGAGGGATCTCGCGCGATCCTTTCTTGAGATCCTACAGGGAACTACCGCTAGGAATTGCTTCGGAGTGTGCAGAGATCATTCTAGGCAAACTCAAAGAACGCGGCAGTGTACGGAAACTGCCCCGGCAAGACATAGACGAATGGTATGAAATCCCTAGCAATGTGGTGCACAGTCTCTGGGCGCGGCAATCATACACGGTGGAATCGGATCAGCCCACTTGGAAGCGTTTCCTGGTTTCATTTCCACCAGCACTCACCTTGCTGGTAGTATCAGTCTACATAGTGTTCAACGTAGTTTTCTACATAGTTTATTTCACGCCGTTATTGAGGAGGCCAACCCCAAGCGGAAATCCGGCAGTGATCGAAACTCTGACAGTCTCAAGCTCTTCACCAATGGCTACACCAACTCAATCGCCCACTGAAGTACAACCTACACCTTAAGAGTGGAGGTTGTACCTACCTGGGTTAGTGAGGAGATACTGAGCGCCAGTGAGCGCAGCGGGGACAAGCGGGCAGTTTTGTGGATGAGCGAGAACTGAGCGAGACCGGCGTTGTTCAGGGAGGAATAGAACTTGGCTCAGGAAGACACGACCGAACTACTTGAGCGCCTGAAGCGGCTACTGGCACAGGACCCTACCCTCGCCGCCCGGCTGGCTGCTATCACCGGCGACGGCAACGTGGTCGGCGACCACAACGTCGCCACTGTCAACAAGCTGTCGGCAGGCGACTACGCCATCCAGATTGGGCAACTCCACCTCACACTCTCCCCCGACCAACTGCGTTCCCTGCCTGTGTCGGCCTACACCGCATCTCCCCTACCTGCCGCCTCTACGGAACTGCCACGCCGGTTGAGAGTGTTTCTTTGCCATGCCTCCGGCGACAAGCCTGCAGTGCGCGATCTCTACCGTCGCCTGCGCTCCGATGGCATTGCTCCCTGGCTGGATGAGGAAGACCTGCTACCCGGACAAGACTGGCAACTGGAGATACCAAAGGCCGTGCGGTCTTCAGATTCGGTTATCATCTGCCTTTCGAGTAGGGCAATCACGAAGGCCGGTTACGTACAGAAGGAGATCAAGTACACTCTGGATGCGGCTGACGAACAGCCCGAGAGTGCTATCTTCTTGATCCCTCTCCGCTTAGAAGAGTGTGAGGTTCCTGAACGTCTCCGTCGTTGGCAGTGGGTTGACCTTTTTCGGGAGACAGGGTACGAGCGCCTGCTCCGCGCGTTACGAGCACGTGCTGAACAACTAGCTCCACTCTACGAGCAGTTGCAGGCCGCCGCCGAGCGGCGGGAGTGGGCCGAGGTGCTGGCGCTGGGTGGCCGCATCCAGGCATTGGACCCGGCCTACCGCGACGTGGCGAAGTGGATGGGCCGGGCGCATGATCAGCTGCGCCGCCCCCCACGGCGGCCGCTGGTGGCGTTGCTGGTGGTGATTGGGGTCGCCGTCGTGGCCTTCCTAGGCGGATTGGAACCATCTCCGACTCCGGCGGAGGGGGACATCGGTGACACCTGGACCCGCCCAGCGGACGGTATGGTGATGGTCTACGTGCCGGCGGGCGAGTTCCTGATGGGCTCGGGCGAGGCCGATGACCAGGCAGGCGACGACGACAAGCCGCAGCACACCGTTTACCTGGACGGTTATTGGATTGACCGGACGGAGGTGACCAACACCCAATATGAAAAGTGCGTGGAGGCAGGGGCCTGCCGGGAGCCGGGATGCTGGGATGACGAGGACTACAACGCGCCCGACCAGCCGGTGGTGTGCGTCAGTTGGGACGACGCGCAGGCCTATGCGGCCTGGGTGGGCGCGCGGCTGCCGACGGAGGCGGAGTGGGAAAAGGCGGCGCGGGGGACGGACGGGCGCATCTATCCCTGGGGGGACGAGTTCGACAGCACGCGGCTGAACTACTGCGACCAGAACTGTGATCAGGATTGGAAGGACACCAATACCAACGATGGCTATGCCGTGACGGCTCCGGTGGGCCGTTACCCGTCTGGTGCCAGTCCCTACGGGGCGTTGGACATGGCGGGCAACGTGTTTGAGTGGGTGGCGGACTGGTACGAGGAGGGGTACTATGCCCGCTCCCCGGCTCGCAACCCGCAGGGTCCGGATTCGGGGGATGGCCGTGTGTTTCGTGGGGGCGCCTTCGACTTTGGAGGCAGGGTCGTCCGGTGCGCCGCCCGCGCCTGGGGGCGCTTTCCGTTCGGCTGGGTCGGGGACGTCGGTTTTCGGCTAGTGGCGTCCCGTGCGCCAGGATAAACCGGCAAGGTGTAGTACGTGAAAGTCCTATGCAGCCAAGGTCTAGCGAACCAGGCTGGCCGCCAGTCTGCGCAGGAACGAGTAATCGTTCAGGCGAAGCGTTGACAGAGGGGGGGCGTGTCGCCAAGCAGAGAGGCCAAGGTGCGGTTGCCCCTGGCCTCTTCTTCCCACCGTATGCGGTTGTACCCATCGCGTCATGCCTTCCCGTTGATGTGCCTTAGCGCCTCACAGACTTCGCCCATCTGGTGCTGCACGTCGCGCATCGCACCCTCGATCTGATTGATCCACTGGGTCACCAGCTTGTGGTTCAGCCAGATGCACAGGATCACAATGGCGGCCAAACTTCGGCCGCTGAAATCTACCGCCCCCTCTTGCGCCAGGCGGGCCGCTGCTGCACCGGCCTGGTCGCCAGGTAGTTCCTGCGCCTACCCCCAAAGTCGGTGTCCCAAGAGGCCACGAACTGGCCGATGGGATAGGTCCGTTCCGTGGCGTCCCAGGGGTCTACCACGGTCACCTCTTTGTCACTCATTCCGGTGACTGCAACCACGTGGCTGACACCCTCCGGTTTCATCCCCAGCCGGACGTATGCCAGCACATGTCAAGAGCTGGACGTAAATGACCCCCCTCGTTGGCGGAACAGGGGCAACTGTCCAGCGTGGTGATGGTCCCGACTCTGGAGGAAGCGGACTTTTTCGCTGCGCTCCAGTTTCCCTATCTCCCGCCCAACGAGAGGACCTTGGAGTTCATGCAGGACTACCTGGCCGGGTTGAAGGCCGCCAGGAGGGCGTAAGATGGATAACGGTGACGAGGAGACTTTCGACCGGCCAGAAGGGTGCACGTGCACACAGCCGCACCAGGTATGCGACGCCTATGCCGGTAAACCTCGCCTTCAAGTGCGCCCCTCTCAGTACTACACGAGGAGGGCGCTCGACCTGCTTTCGGCCGTATTCAGGTGGACCGTCAACATCTTCCAGGTTGAGCGGCGGCTGAGCAGGCTCAAGAAGCCCCAAGTCTCACACGCCGACGTCGGAGAGGCCGTGCAGCACCTCGACAGGACAGACGACGGGCTATAGGGCTGGGGGCGGCCCCCAAGCCGCCCCCAGGGCTTTGTGCGCCCAGCATGGGCGTTGGCTAAGGGGTGAAAGACCCTGACGGAGGTTGATTGCACCAACCGTAGCTGAAGGCAAGGGCGTCACTGCGAGGTGGGGTCTGGAGGAAGCCGGAGGCAAACCTGCGATTGGTTGCTGTCATCTTTACTGACTCCTTCGGTTCTTCGGTCTCTTCCACTGTGTCCAGCCCTTTCACTCCTGCTACACTCTCGTCAATGCGACGCATACCTTCCAGGAGCAGACTAGACCAGTTCGGGATTATGGTCTGTTTGGGCGGCGAAAGCCAATGCTGCATCGCCTGCAGATCCTCGTCGGTGGCTCGTTGTGTGGCCAGGGTGACGATCTGATCTTCGAGCAGGTCACGCATCTCCTGCAGCTCGAGGATGGTCTCCTTGGCCAGCAGTGCACGCAAGAGAGCGCTATCCAGCACTTTGTGGCAAGTTCGCAGATGAACGTGCCCCGTCCTGCCTGGGCGCTGATGATGCCTTTTTGCAGTCCTGGGCCATGTATGGTAGGATAAGACGACCCTGCTTCGAAACTGTAGGACAAGATGCCATCTTGTCCGCACTGGAAACCCTGTCTTGTGGAGGAAAGCCGAATGTCTGCTCAAGAGTCTGGCAAGGCATCCACCTGGTCCTCTGATCTGGCGGCTTTCATCGAGCAGTTGCAGAGCGAGATGCTTTCACTGGCGCTGCCAGGAATATGTGTGGCGGGCGTGATCCTCCTGAGCGGTGTCTGGGTGTTGCCCGATCCGCTCAAGAGCACGGCGCCCGCGCTGGCACTGTTTCTTTTGGTCGTGGCTGTCTGGATCGTGCGGCGATGGAGTTACACGGCCGCGGCCTGGATCCTGGTGATCGGCTGCCTGGTGACGAACCTGCTCGTGGTGACCTGGTGTGACCTGGTAGCAGCCGTGTGTTTGTTGGCGGTGCCGGTCGGACTGGCCACGCTGGCGATCAGCCGGGCTGCCGGTGTGGGAATGGCAGGGGCGTGTACTTTTCTGTTGCTGTTCGCGCCGCCCTCGCTCCTGCCGGATACTTCCGCGCTGCGGACTGTCGCCTTGATGGGCATGTGGGGCACGGTGGGGATGATCTGGCTGACGTTACGCCCCTTGCTGGCGGCCGTCCAGTGGGCGTGGTCGGGTTACGAGCAAAGTCAAACCCTGCTGGAGCAGGCGCGTGACTACCAGGTGCAGCTCCACGAAACGCTGGAGGACCTGACCGCCGCCAACGTGCAACTGACCCGGCTGAACCAGCAGGCACAGGCTCTGCGCCAGGCCGCCGAAGATGAGCGGCGAGCCAAGGAGCAGTTCGTGGCCAACGTCAGCCACGAGCTGCGGACGCCGCTGAACATGATTATTGGCTTCTGTGAGATGATCACACAAACGCCGGAGACGTACGGTTGGGGCATTCCAGAGACTTTGTTGGCCGATCTGACCGTGGTGTTGCGCAACAGCCAACACCTGTCGAGCCTGATTGACGACGTGTTGGACCTTAGCCAGATTGAGGCCGGGCAGATGGCACTGACCAAAGAACGTGTCTCGTTAGCAGAGATCGTCGAGGCTGCTGCCGTCGCCGTACGCCCGCTCTTCGCTTCCAAGGGCTTGGCTCTGCAAACTGCGATACCTGAAGATTTGCCGCTGGTTTTCTGTGACCGCACCCGTATCCGCGAGGTGGTGCTCAACCTGTTGAGCAACGCCGGCCGGTTTACGGAGCAGGGGGGAGTGCAGGTGCGGGCATCGCAAGAGGGTAACGAAGTAGTGGTCAGTGTGGCAGACACCGGCCCGGGCATCGCAGAGGAGGACAAGGACAGGCTGTTCCGGCCATTTCAGCAGTTGGACGGCACCATCCGCCGTCGCTACGGCGGCACCGGGCTGGGGTTGAGTATCAGTAAGAGCTTTGTGGAGCTGCACCACGGCAAGATGTGGGTTGAAAGCGAGCCAGGGCGTGGAACGACCGTCTTCTTCCGCCTGCCCATAGACCCGCCAGCCCCTCTGGACAGTGGCGCCCTGCGTTGGTTCAACCCTTACCAGCCGTACCAGGAGCACCACCGGCCCCTCAGGCTGCGGCCCGCTCCTGTGCGTCCCAGGCTGATAGTTATGGAGGGTGGCAACTCCATGCAGCGGCTGCTTGGCCGCTACCTGGATGGTGCCGAAATTACGCCCGTCGCCAATTTTGAAGAAGCACTCCTAGAGTTGTCCCAGGTTCCGGCCCAGGCGCTGTTGATCAACGACGTCCGCGTGGGTGAAACGTTGCAGCAGGTCAACCAGTCTACGGCGTTGCCGTATGGCCTCCCGGCACTCATCTGTTCGATACCCGGGATGGAACAGGCAGCCGGTACTCTGGGGGTGTCCGATTATCTGCTCAAGCCAATCTCGCGGGAGGTGTTGTTGGGGGCCATAGATCGCCTGGAGAGAGAGGTGAAGACGGTGCTGATGGTGGACGACGAGCCGGATGCCGTGCGCTTGTTCCAGCGCATGTTGGTTTCAGCCGACCGTGGATACCGGGTGCTGAGGGCCTTCGACGGCCGGCAGGCGCTGGAAATCCTGCGCCGGGAACAGGTGGACGTCATTCTGCTCGACCTGATCATGCCGGCGATGGACGGCTTTCAGTTTCTGGCCGCCAAGAGCCAGGATGCCGCGCTGCGCGACGTCCCCGTCATCCTGATCTCAGCGCGCGATCCCATGGGGCATCCGATCGTGAGCAACGCGCTGGCGGTCACGTGCAGAGGCGGTCTCTCCATCCGGCAACTTTTGGCCTGTATCGAGGCGGTCAGTACGATTCTTTCGCCTGCAGGTCTAACTGTTGATCCAACGTCGCCAGCAGCGTCTCTCGGCTGACCGGTTTGCGGATGAATGCGGCGGCACCCAGTGCCAGCGCCATGCGCTCTTGCGGCAGGATCGTGCACACGATGATGGGCACCGCGCGCATCTGGGGATGCTCGCGTAGCCGGCCCAGGAGTTCCCAGCCGTCAATGCCGGGCAACATGACGTCCATCACAATGACGTGGGGTGCCGATTCCTCTGCCAGCATTAACGCCTGTTCCGGGTCGCGGGCGCCGGTGAAGCGGTAGCGCGTCCCCGCAAGGTAGCGCTGCAACAGCCGCAGTGTGTCGGCGTTATCGTCAATCACCAACACCGGCACTTGTTCAGCCGCCGATAGCACCAGCGTGGCGGCAAATGGTTGCGCTCCGCCCTGCACTGGTACTAGATCCAATTCTCCCCCGAAAAGGTCAATCAGCTGGCGAGTCATCTGCAAGTGCTCCATGATCTCGCCATTCGTAGCCCACGAGCTAGCCTCGCCGTCTATGGCCTGCACGTGCACGTGTATCCCGGCCGGGTCAGTTTCGACAGCCACCTGTACTCGCCCACCTGGAGCAGAGTGCACGGCTGCGGTGAGCAAATTCAGCAAGGCCTGGCGCAGCGTGGCCAGTTGCCCGGTCACAGGAGGGCGGTCCTCCGGTATCCTGCACTCAACCTGCACGCCTGCCGCCTGCATCAACGGAGCGATGTCCCTGAAAGCTGCTCCGATCACCCCTGCCACGTCGGCAGTTTCACTCGGGAACGATTCCCGCAACCATTCCAGTTCTTGTTCTCGGCCGGGGGTTCTTACATTTGGCGGAGTGCCCTGTTCTTCAGTCCAGGCCTGGGATGGTGTGGCTGCAAGATGGCGCGCCTGGGTTTCCAGGTTGTAGTGACCCCACAGATAGTCTGCCAATACGTGCACTGCCTCGTTCTCCTGGCGTCGCAACTGCCGGATGCTGAAGCCCAGATCAATGGCCACCTGCTTCTGCCTCGTCCGTTCCACGTAACGATAAGTCAGCACGTGATAGACGCGCCAGGCGTTTGAACTGAGTGGTACGTTGTCCGCTGGCTTGAGCGCCTGGATCGCATCTGTCAGGATCTTGCCCAGAGTTGACAGCGGATGGCGCTGCATATCCACAGCGAAGAGTGCCAATAGCGGGCTCTTACGTAGTTCGGTCGGGTCGTAGAGGTATTGTAGCGCCCTGTGTAGCTCGCGCACGAACTCTTCACTGGCATGACCGTATTCCATGTTCGGATCCTGGCCTCCCGGTGTCCCCTGTTTGGCCGCTTTGCCCCCCGTTGGCGGGTGGAGTGTATTATAATATAGGTGGAGTGGGGTAGCAATTCCTCACTTAACCGTCCGCTCCACAAATCCGCCGCATGCGTCGAGGTGATATATGTTAGAACTTACCAAGAGCCAACCTGCCCAAGCCGAGGCCAGGACCAGGAGAGAGCGCTTCAGAGCCACGTCAGACCGTTCCACCACGCGGAGTCGCCGCCGGCGCGAGTTGCAGCAAAATCTGCCCTGGATGCTCATGGCTGCGCCGGCCGCCGTGTGGATCTTGATATTCTCTTACGTCCCGATGTTTGGCCTGATCATCGCGTTCAAGGATTATCGCAACAATCTGGGGATGTGGGGAAGCGAGTGGGTGGGGCTGCGGAACTTTACCTACTTGTTTGCCACCAAAGCCGCGCGGGAGATCACCTTCAACACGCTCTTCATGAACGGTTTGTTCATCATTACCACCTTAATCGTGTCGCTGACCGTAGCGCTACTGATGTACCAGATTCATCATCACCCTTTGGCCCGCCTTTATCAGTCGGCGCTGTTCTTTCCCTATTTCATTTCTTACGTCATCGTGTCGGCTTTCGTATTTGGCTTCTTGAGCACAGATGCCGGGCTGGTCAACCGGATGCTCGTGAGCTGGGGATTCGAGAAATTGCAGTGGTATTCTACACCAGAGTACTGGCGGCCCATTCTGACGCTGGTGAACCTGTGGAAAGGCGTCGGCTTCTGGAGCATTGTCTACTTTGCCGGGATCCTGGCGATCAACCCCGAGTATTACGAAGCGGCCAAAGTTGATGGCGCAACCGGCTGGCAGCAGGCCTTGTACATCACCCTGCCACTGTTGGTGCCCCTCATCGTCATCAACGTGCTATTGTCCATCGGGCGCATTTTCTACGCCGACTTCGGGCTGTTCTATCAGGTGCCGCGCGACCAGGGCCTGCTCTACGCAACGACGAACGTGATTGACACCTACGTGTTCCGGGCACTGAGGACTACAGGAGATATCGGGATGGCATCGGCAGCGGGGTTTTATCAGGCCATTGTCGGGTTCTTGCTCGTCTTGGGCTCCAATCTGATCGTCCGACGCATAGATCCGGACAAGTCGCTGTTTTGATTCAGGGGGTCGTTTGATGAGAGACATCTACTCCAACCGCTTCTACAGGATCAGGTCTCAACTGACACAGACCTGCATCCACGTCTTGTTCGCACTGGTTGGCCTGGCTTGCATATTGCCCTTGCTTTTGATCCTCTCGTCGTCTTTCTCAGAGGAGGCCGACATTGCCAGGTACGGGTACCCCCTCGTGCCGCGGCACTGGACTACGTTTGCTTATGAGTACATCTTGAAGGTGCCTTCACAAATCCTGCGCTCGTATGGCGTGACGACGTTCGTCACGGTCGTGGGCAGCGCGATTGGCCTTTTGTTGATGTCACTACTGGCCTATGCGTTGTCTCGCTCGAGGTTCAAATACCGCAAGCAGCTCTCGTTCTACGTTTTCTTCACCATGCTGTTCAACGGCGGGTTGATACCGTGGTACATCTGGGTCACACAGGGCCTTCATCTCAAGGACAAAGTAGAGGCGCTGATCTTGCCGTACCTGATCGTGCCCTGGTTCGTGCTGTTGTTGCGCACGTACTTTGCCCAGTTGCCGGAGGAGTTGTTGGACTCCGCGCGCGTTGACGGTGCGGGTGAATGGCGCATTTTCTTTCAATTCGTCGTGCCGTTGTCCACGCCCCCCCTGGCGACGGTGGGCCTGTTCTGTATCTTGATGTACTGGAATGACTGGTGGCTGGCGTTGTTGTTTATCAACGAGCCCAAACTCCAGCCCCTCCAGTACATGTTGTACACCATTTTGACCAATGCCCGGGCCATGGCTGCCAATCCCATGACCACAGGGATGAGTACACCGATCGCGACAGTACGCATGGCGATGGCTGTGCTGGCCACCGGCCCGGCGGCGCTGGCATTTCTGCTGGTGCAGCGCTACTTTATCAAGGGTATCACCGTTGGCGCGCTCAAGTAGTACGTGAAGGAGGTGAAGATACTGCACAGAGAGACAAATTGAGATGCCCAAGAAGGGCGGACGATTACCTATCTGGATGACCACATATGTAGCATTTGGGAGGAGTAAAATGTCTCACGGAAAATCTAATCTCATAAGTCGTCGCCAGTTCCTCAAGCTGGCCGGCACGGCGGCGGCAGGGACCGCCCTCGCCAGTTGCGGCCCCAAGGCGACACCGCAACCGACGACTGCGCCCACCGTCCCATCCGCTGGTGAACCCACTACTGCACCTTCAGCAGCTTTGCCGGGGATTGAGCTGGTTTACATTTATCCCGGCGGTGTGCCCGCGGACGTGGATCTCGTTGCGGCGGAACTGAGCAAGGTCACACGAGAGCGGTTCAACGCCACTATCAAGCTCCAGCCAGTGGACTGGGGCTCGTTCGAGGAAAAGATCAAGCTGGCCTCTGCTGCTGGCGAAAAGATTGACCTCGAGTTCACCGCGCCGTGGATCAACAACTACGCGCAAAACGTTACCAACGGCAACCTCGTCACATTGGACGAGCTGCTGCCCGAGAGCGCGCCGGGCTTGTGGGCCAGCATGGCGCCGACCACCTGGGACGCTACCCGGGTGGGGGGCAAGATCTATGGGGTGATCAACCAGCAGATCTTTGTCAAAGACTGGGGAGTTAGCACCCTCCGCAAAGACCTGGCGGAGAAGTATAAGATTGATCTGAACCCCCTGAAGAGGTATGAGGATGTAGAGCCAACTCTGAAGACCCTCAAGGATGGGGAGGGCGGAACGCCGGTAGCCGTGGAGCAAGACCGCAGCGTGATTTGGTGGGCCGAGTACTGGGGGTTGGATCCGGTGCTGGAGATCCTGAGCAATTGTACGCTGGTGGGGGTACAGTACGAGGACTCTACCCGCAAGGCCTTCAACGTAGTGGACAAGCCGGAGTTCAAGCAGTCCGTTGAGTTGGTCCGCAAGTGGAAGAACGATGGTTACCTCACTGACCCGCTAGCGACCGAGGAGCGAGACGCGCTGATCAGGTCCGGTGAGACGGGACATATCGGATTCCATATCGTCAAGCCGGGTGGCACGGAGGAAGCGAAGGCCAAGTATGGATTCGATTACGTCGCCAAGGGTATGAGCCCATGGATCCTGACCACGGCGGGAGTCACCGCTACGCTGAACGGCATCAGCCGGACGTGTACGGACCCGGCGCGGGCCATGATGTTCCTGGAACTGCTCAACACCGACGTTGACTTCTACAACCTGATGTGCAACGGCATCGAGGGCAAGCACTGGGTGTGGGTGGACGAGAATAAGAAGTTGATCGGATACCCGGAGGGGGTGACGGGGGAGACCTGTGGGTACCATCCCAACGCCGACTGGATGTTTGGCTGTGTCTTCAACTCCTACTACTGGACTGAGGCGGCAGCGGCGGGGGATATATGGCAGGCCACGCGCGATATGAATGCCGGAGCCACACCCTCCCCGGTGCTGGGCTTTGCTTTTGTCCAGGACAACGTGAAGACTGAAATGAGCCAGATCTCCAACGTCGTAAGTGAGATGTATTTGCCGCTCATTGAAGGGCTGGCTGACGTGGACGAGACGCTGCCCAAGCTCCAACAGGGGCTCAAGGATGCCGGCATTGAGGCAGTGATTGCCGAGGTCCAGAAGCAGATTGACGCGTGGGCGGCGTAGGTCCACAGGCCTGAAAGGCTCGGTGACGAACTTGAGAGCGTTCATCACCGATCGCTGAGGCGACAAGGGCTAACGTTTCGCATCACAGGGGCGACCTGGTCGCCCCTGTGATGCTAGAAGATCGTGCGTGCACACTGCTTGAGAGGCGCAAGGAAGGGAACTGGTACGGCGATAATTGGGAGATTAATGTGGCCGGTCGTGATTTCTTCGCCAGGGTCGCGCTTGAACATCACCCGGTGGGCAAAGACGTGCTGGTTCAGTCGCCGCCCCTGGGTTATGAGAGACACTATTTCAAGTCCTCCACCCTCGTCGCAGCGCGCATCGTAGAGTGCTCTCATGCGGAGAACCTTCAGAGGTTCCAGGAGGATCTGGCCAGCCTGCGGGAGAGATACCGGCCCTTTATGGAGAACCATACGCCCGTCCCTGATTTAGAGAGGCCCGTCACGGAACTCGGGCAGTTTCAGTTTCGCTATGAAACCTCGGAAGACAGCGACTTTTCGCGCGTGCTGGAAGGCAAGGGACAATGGAAGGAGGTCACCATCCCGGACTATCGGGGGCCGGTGGGAAAGTGGACCGGGTTCTACCGGAGGGAGTTTGTCCTTGGGGGTCAGAGGAGGCCGGGCAAAAGGATATTCCTGCGCTTCCTGGACGTGGATTACATTGCCAACGTCTACCTGAACGGTCGCTGTGTGGGCAGCCACGAAGGCTTCTTTGCTCCGTTCGAGTTCGACGTAACTGAATCCTTGCGCTATGACGGGGACAATGTCCTCGTGGTGGAGGTCAAAAATGATCTCCCTACCCTCGGCCACGAGGTCCAGGGCGAGCAGAGGGATGGAGACAAACTTTATGCTGCCACCGGGCCGGGCTGGGATGATCCACTTGAGGCGTGGCATCACTGTCCACCGGGGGCCGGGATATACAACAAGGTCTTCCTGGAAGAAAGGGCCACGCTGTTCATCCATGCCCTGTTTGCCCGGCCTGACATAGATCAATCCTCCATCGAGGCCTGGGTGGAGGTCTATCACACACAGCCCCACAATCAGGCGTTCAACCTCAGGCTGTCGGTGTACCCCAGGAATTTCTGTGGGGAGCCACTTGCAGACGTTCTGTGCCAGGTGGCGCGGGCAGGGCCTGGGGTCAACTACTACCGCATCACGCTCCCGCTGTCCGAATACAGGCTGTGGAGCCCGCAAGCGCCCTGGCTGTACACGCTTCGCGCTTCCGTCGTCCGCGACGGGACGCTGGAAGATCAGAAGGATTGCCGGTTTGGGGTGCGCAAGTTCCACATGGACGAGGGAAGTGAACCGAAAGGCACTCTTTACCTGAACAATCAACCCATCATCCTGCGGGGCGCCAACGAGATGGGCCACCTTCAGCAATGTGTGATGCGGGGAGACTATGATCAGTTGATTGATGACATTCTCATCGCAAAGCTGGCCAACATGAACTACTACCGCATCACCCAGCGGCCCGTCCAGGAGGAGATTTACGACTACTTCGATATACTAGGATTGATGCATCAATGCGATTTCCCTCTGTTCGGCTACTTGAGACGCAATCAGTTCAGCGAGGCGGTCCGGCAGGTAGGGGAGATGGAGCGGCTGATCCGCAGCCATCCTTCCTCGATTATGGTCACTTTCATCAACGAGCCTTTCCCAATTGGCAAGTACGAGGGGGAAGAGGAAGAACGGCTCTACGTTTCTTATGCCGAAAAAGGGCACAGGCATCTCTACAGGAGTGAATTGGAGGCTTTCTTTAAAGCCGCTAGGCAGGCCATCCTGCTAGAAAACCCAGACCGCGTCGTGAAGAACGTAGAAGGGGACTATGATCCACCTACGGCCACAGGGCTATCCGATTTTCATTGTTACACGCTGTGGTATACGAACCACGCTCTACCGGTGGGAAGGCTCTACAAGGGGCATCTCCCTCCGCTAAAAAGGGGATGGAAGGCCGGCTGCGGGGAGTATGGGGCCGAGGGCCTGGACAATTATGACGTGATGATGAAAACCTATCCCAAAGAGTGGGTGCCTGAAGATGACGACGCGGAGTGGCGGCCCGGCCGGATCATGTGCGCCCAGACCCACAGCATGCACGGGGACTGGTTCGAGGAGCAAAGCCGGATCAAGGACTGGATCAAGGAAAGCCAGGTCCACCAGGCATTTGCTACCGCGATTGTGACGGATGCACTCAGAAGGCGGTCGGATGTGGTAGTGTCATCTGCGCTTCATCTCCTCATTGACGCCTGGCCCTCAGGTTGGATGAAGGCTGTGGTGGGCGTGGATAGAGTCCCCAAGCCGGCCTACTTTGCCTTCCAGAAGAGCCTTGAACCGATCAGGGTGAACCTGCGATGTGACCGATGGAAGGCTTACGGCGGGGAAACCGTCGAGGTGGAGGCCTGGGTTTTGAACGATACGCCTGTGGATGTGCGGGATTACAAGGTGATTGCCACCGTGAGGAAGGCAGGCCAGGATTACGGCTCCTTTGAGGTCAACGTAGATGCAAAAGCCGTGTTTCCCACTTACGCAGGGACGATAGTCGTTGATGTGCCTGAGGTGTGTGACAGGGAGACCTTCTTCGTTGACGCGGCGCTGTTGGATGCAGAAGGAAACGTCGTAAATGTGGAAAGGATGGTTTTAGAGGCCTTTGAGAGAGAGACAACCCCATGCCGGATCATGGTTGTGTACGTGGGTGCGGAGATGGGCGACCTGTTTGAGAAGTTGGGTGTCAGTGCCGTACCCTGTCGAGCGGGGGCTCAGGAGAGGCCCGAAAGAATCATCATCAGTTCATGGCAGGATTATCGAACGTGTAGCCACCCCATTCTGGACTGGGTGGCAGCAGGCTCGAGAGCGCTCTTCATGTTGGACGGCATTGAGGAGGACAGCCTGCAGGTCGAGGGCGTACGGATTTCCCTGAAAGAGATGAATGGGCTGACCTTTGTGGCCAGAAATGCGCAAGAAGCGCAGACCAGGGAGTTTGGGCCGAAAGATTTTTCCTTCTGGTATAACGAAGACGATGACCAGCTTGATTTCATCGCCGAGAAAACCGTTGACTGCGAGCAGATCGTACCGCTCGTTTTTACCTACCAGAAACCCGAATTCTCTGGCAGTGCACAGGGGCAGAAGAGAACACTGCCGGTTGTAGGATATGTGCCATACGGGAGGGGCGAACTGGTTCTTTCCACACTGAGGTTGAGAGGATTCGTCGGGGTGAACCCCATATTAGACCGCTTCCTGAAGAAACTACTGGGTATCTAACCTCTGGAGAGGAGACGCAAATATGAGAGGTAGGATTTGTCTCAACGGTGAATGGGATTTTTTGCCCGACTACCGGGGGCAAAGTCCGGAAGAAGCGCTCCAGGATTGCCGTTGGGAGGAGCAAAAGATCAGAGTGCCCTCCAGTTGGCGCTGGATCATCAACCCGGCAGCCTCCTTTCAGCCTTACGATTTGTTCGGCTATCCCCCCACATGGAACGAGGCCGAATCGGGCGTGGTCGGCAGGCCCTTTGCCGTCCACAAGACAGGAGATGAGAGGGTCTTCTTGATCCTGGGGGGTGTTCTGCAGCGCTCGGCAGTCTACGTCAATGGGGAGAAGGTCAAGCAGAGCCAGGAGGCCTACCTGCCCATTGAGGTTGACATTACCGATCAGGTGAGAAATGGGGATGGTAATGAGCTAAAGGTGTGGTGCGGCCCCTTCGAGAACATCTTGACCGAGACGGGGAAGAAAGTGTTGGCCCCGCATGGCTCGTGGTTTGCTCAGATGGCGCGGGGCATCTGGCAGGACGTGTACCTGGAATACCGGCCCCCGGCGTACATTCAGGGCGTATACGTCAAGACCTCGGTGCGACAGCAGCGGATCGTCGTTACCGTGTCTGTGGTCAACCAGTCCGAGCGCCGCCGGGGCGCTGTCAGGCTGCGGATCGTGGATGGGGGCACCCCAGTGAAGGAGATGGCGTCTGGCGAAGTTAGTCTCGAGCCGGGGCAGGTGACCCATTTTCGGCTGGAGGAATCCTGGCCGGACGCCATTCGCTGGTCGCCGGAGCACCCCCACCTGTATATGCTCCAGGCAGAGTGGATCGGCCCAGGGGGAAGCGTGGATCGGTTCGACACGCGCTGTGGGTTTCGAGAGGTGTGGATCGAGGGCCACAAATTCTACCTGAACGGCACTCGCATCAACCTGCGAGGCGACGCCTGGCACTATCAGGGGTTTGCCCAGCAGAACAAGCAGTATGCCCTCAATTGGTATCAGGCCTGCAAGGAGACCGGCATCAACTTCGTCCGCCTGCACGCTATGCCCTATCCCGAATTCTACCTGGATGCGGCCGACGAAGCTGGCATGCTCATCGTAGATGAAAGCGCCATCTACGGCTCCAGCAAAAACGTCCAGGCGGACCATCCCCGGTTCATTGACGCCTGCCGCCAGCACTTGCGCTCCCTGGTACTCAGGGACCGTAATCACCCCAGCATCATCATCTGGAGCATGCAGAACGAGATGCGCTGGGTGGATGGCCGGGATGGCTACAAGGCGGCCATGCCAGGCTTGACCAGGACCATCAAGGAGTTGGACGACACGCGGCCCGTCTCCTACGATGGGGACAACCGGCTGGTGGACCCCGCCGAAATGGAAATCATCAGCATGCACTATAACATTGATGGGACCGTCGCCGGCTGGCAGAAGGACAAGCCTCTGATTTTCGGGGAACACGGCAAATGGCATTACGTCGCGCCGCAGGTGTGTACCGAGCTGGCCGGGCCTGGCGCTTACCTCAGTTTTGATGCCTGCCTGGACAGCATCGGGCTGCACGAGCGGTTGTTCATTGAGTATGCCCGGCGGGAGGAAGTCACCGGCGTCACCCCGTTTAATATGGCCAACTATATGGTCAAGACGCTGCCCCACGCCGATATTCCCTTGACCTGGGACGATCTGTCTACGCCTGGCGTGAAGCCGAAGGGGATCAGGCGGCACGCGCTTACCATCAACAACGGCTACGCGCCCGACGAGCCGCTGTTGCGGCCCAATCCCTCCTGGAAGCACGTCCGGGCTGCCTTCAAGCCGGTGACGATTGTTCCCAATGAGTACAACACCGCCTTCTTCGGGGGGAGTACCTTGAGCCGCAGTTTCAGCATCTACAACGACACCGAGAAAGCGGCTGAAGCGAAAATCACCTGCCGGCTGCTGGCCGGCGATGGTGAATGCATTGGCGAGGGAGAGGAGGCCTTTGCCCACGCCCCCGGCGAGCGCCGCGAATGGGGCCTGACCCTCCCCCTGCCCGACGTGGCGGAGACAAAAGTTTTCACGCTTGAGTTGGCGCTTTACCACGGCGGCGATCCGGTTCACACGCTGGGCCTGGCGTACAGAATCTATCCACGGAGTTACAAAGACACTCCTATCCACACTTGCAACAAACGGGTTGCCCTGCTGGGCGACGACGCCAGTTACGCGGTCATCACCCGGCTGCTTGACCGGCTGGAACGGCTTGAGGATTGCAGTGCCGGCTCGCTCAGAGGCCTGGACGTTCTCGTCATCGGCAAAGACTTCGAAGGGCAACTGGCAGCACTCCAGCCTGCTCTACAAGATTTCGTAGCCGGGGGCGGCTTCCTACTCATCATGGAGCAAAGCCGGGAGACGCCCGGCGAGGTGACACTGTCCGGCAGGCGCTTCTTCAGCGCCTTCATGAACGACAAGGACCACCCCATCTTCAGGGGACTGGCGGATGAGGGCTTGCGGTTCTGGGGCGCGGACAATATCAACCAACCCGGATGTGCTTTTATGGTTCAAAACGCCTTCTACAAGCCGGCCCAGGGCGATTTCACCATCCTGCTGGAATGCGGTGAAGGCGATTTCGGCTGGGGTGGCTTGCTGTGGACGCCGCTGGTTGAATACACCATCGGCCAGGGGAAGGTGGTTCTGAACCAGGTAGACCTCATTGCCAACTTTGACCATGTTCCTCCGGCCTGTCTGCTCCTGAGAAACGTGCTCGCCTATGGAATCGAGCACGAGGGGAAACCCATGGGCAGGGCGGGGCTGCTCGCGCTGCCCGGCTCGGCTTCCGAAGGCTTTCTAAGGGAGACAGGGCTGGAGTGTACGCCTGTATCAGGCGCAGATGAGGCAGGGAGTTATTCGCTCATCGTCCTGGACCCGGACGCGCTGGATGAGCAGAAGGCACGCTGGCTGCACGCTTACGTCGAACGCGGCGGCAGGCTTATGGTACTGCCGGTTGAACCGCGCCACCAGGCGCTGCTGACTGCACTGGTGGGTGCGGCTGTGGAGGTCGAAGAGGCCACCGTCTACCAGGTCAAGGCCAATCCTCACGCAGTGACCAGGGGACTAGCGCCCCACGACCTGTACCATTTCGAGAGAGTCACTTACACGCCCGCCAACAAAGAGAACGTCATCCTGTGTCAAAACGCTATTCGGCTGGCCGGTGGAGAAAACGTGTTCGAGAGCGTCAAGAATCCCTGGTACGACTATTTCGTCCGGGGTTTCGACGGGGAATACTTGAAAACTGCCATCGCCACGATGGCCGAGGAGGCGGAATGCGAGCCAAAATGCTACGGCGTGGTCAAGGCCATCGGCAAGGGCGCTATCCTGCTGAGCCAGATCAGGCCGCTCAGGGGCAATGACAAGATCAAGCGGGTGTATACCCGCCTTCTCAGCAACGTGGGGGCCTCCATCCATACCCATCTTTTGAGAACCGTGAAGGAAGACAGGGACTATGGCATTGAATCTTTCATGGCGCTTCCGTACCAGGAACACGTTGAGTATGACGAGATGGAGGCCTACTTCCGCGACCGGAACTATACGTTGAATAACCTGGGAGAAGGGGTCTATGGTTGGATGAGGCAAGTTGAAAAAAGGGAAGGGGTCATCGCTATCCCTGAGAGTGCGGGCAAGACGTACTTTCTCACCGTCTTTGTTGAATCCGACATCAACCGGGACCCCACCAGGCGTGTGAACAACGAACTGCCGGACAGCAGCATCGTCCCTGACCTGTACGTGAAGATCAACGCTTCCTTCAAGCTATTCGTGGACGGGCACTGTTATGCGGACTGTGAGAATCCTCAGGGAGACGACCTGGATCTGAAGATTGACGACGTGGTGCTGGATAAGGGGATGAACAATGTGCTGCTGGTCTGCAGGGGTAGGAAAGAGGACGTGAGGTTGAACGTCTGCTTCAAGAGCAAGTACGGCGACTTGATGGAGGGTTTGAGGTATCATCTCACGCTCGATTAGAGCGGTTTGACTTGCCGCTCGTTTGCTCCTGCCAAACACCTGTTGAGGCAGTGTACCGTTAAGCGAGGAGCGAAGTGGGGAGCGATGCTCGGCGAGTAGTCGGACAGCCGAGTAGTACCTGAAGCGCAGTGAAAGCTGCGTGACCTCGGAAGAGGCAGCCGAGTGGGCTGGGGAAGGCGGCTGGCAAGGGTGGAAGGGGAGAGACAGGAAGCGAGCGAGTAAGGGAGATGACGCGGACAAGTTCCATAAGTGAAAAACCCATAAGCCATCGTCCGAGGAGACTGATCGTGTTCGCCATTCGCTATTCGCCATTCGCCAATCTCTTCCGCATCTCCGCGTGGCTGGCCCGCGTGACCGGGTACCAGATCAGGAGCGGCAGCGCGACGACGAAGAAGAGGGCGGGCACCAGCCCGAAGAACAAGCGGATGCCGAAGAGGGTGTGCGCGCTCTGCGGCACGTTGGGCACGTAGCCGAAGAGTTGCAGGACCCAGCCCGTGGCCGCGATCCCCAACGCGTCGGAGAGTTTAGTCGCCAACCCCCACACCCCATAGTACATGCCGCCGCGATGCTCGCCCGTCTCCAGCCGGTCGTACTCGACCACGTCCGGTACCATGGCCCAGGGGAAGACCCACTGGGCCGAGAAGCCGATGCCGGCCACGACGGCGATGACGTAGACCCACGGCGTGGGCCCGGGCGGGAGGAGGAAGGTGGCAGCCACGGCCAGCCCGCCCAGCGCCAGCCCGGCCGCGTAGGCCGGCCCCTTGTTCAGGCGGTCGGAGACCTTTTTCCAGGGGAAGAGGAACAGCGCCACGAACAGCAGGAGCAGGAACATAACCAGGGGCACCTGCGCCTCCATGCCCAGTTGGTAGGTGAGGAAGTAGGCCAGCAGCGTCTTGATTAGGGCGAAGCCGACGTTGGCGACCAGGTAGGCCACGATCAGGCGCACGAAAGGCTTGTTTCGGACGGTGGCCAGGAAGGTCTGCAAGGGCGGAGTGTGGGCTTTGCTCTGGCTGATCTCTTTGCGCTCCCGCAGCCCGGCGGCGGCGATCCACAGGACAGCGGCCGCCAGGAGGCCGTAGATGACGCCGACCCAGCCGTAGCCGGTACGCTTGGACTCGAACAGGCCGACGAGGGCGGGGGTGAGCG
>Ga0307376_10001049_pt1 | contig 31387 bp, 48 predicted proteins | sample TR2MG_FD_202536 | JGI IMG/M metagenome (GOLD analysis project Ga0307376, IMG submission 202536) | Soil microbial communities from Risofladan, Vaasa, Finland - TR-2 | ecosystem: Environmental > Terrestrial > Soil > Coastal area > Acid sulfate soil | place: Finland: Risofladan, Vaasa | collected...
AATGAATACATATATAGCTGGGAGTGGATTATATAAACCATTTGATAAAGCTATTTTAACAGAAGAAACTGCTAAGAAAGACCCAAAAACATGGAAACTTCTTTCAGAATATAATAAAGAACAAGAATTATTAAGAGAAAAAGATGCTTTAAAAGAAACTCCAGAAGCTAAAATTAAAAGATTAGAGCACGAATTAAGAGTTGCTAATAAAGAAAAAAAAGAAGGAATGATAGAAAAAGAGACTGGTGTTGAAAAGACAGACCCTTTAAAAGAACATAGAGAAAAATTAGCTAAGGCTAAAGAACTTGGTTATAAAGGGACTGGCAAAAAAGAAGAAATAAATGCTTTCCTAGAGGAAAATAATGGAGATAAATAATGTCAGATACTACGGAAATTTGCAACTTAGCTTTGTCTCATGCTAGACAAGACGCTACTATTGTTAATCTAGAAACAGATAATAATACAGCTGCAATAAGATTAAGAAGAATATATAAACCTACATTAAATAGGGTTATTCAACTTTTCCCGTGGTCTTTTTCTCAAACAGAAATTTCCTTAGCCCCTTTAAATAAGGAGGCTTACAATGGATTTGATTTTGTTTATCAAATCCCATCTGATGTATTAGAAGTACAAAAGGTTTCTATAGAAGGTGGTTTATTAAAAACCCTGTCTGTAGGTTCAGATAATAATTTATGGAAGGTGTTCCCATCTGCTAATGGTTTAACAAAAGAAATACATACTAAGTTTGAGACAGCTACAGCATTGGTTAATTTGACATCTAAAACAGATGCTATACTAGACCCTTTGTTTGTAAATTATTTTGCATATGAGTTGGCAAGACAATTAGCAAATATATATAAAATAGATGCTAAAGAGAAATCATTACTATTGCAAGAGTTGCTTTTAGCTAAAGAAGAGGCTATGTCTAGCTCTGCAATGCAAGAGGATACAGAATTTGATAATTATAATTATTATGTAGATGCTAGAGGAGGTTTCTCAGAAAATGTTGACTTCAGTATCTACCTTTAGTTTTGCTGCTGGGATTATTTCTCCAGAATTAGCAAGTAATATAGACTTAAGAAAACAAGGATTAGGAATAATCCAAGGTAATAATGAATTTGTTACATCATCAGGTACATTATCAAAAAGACCTGGAACAGAATATATAGCTAATGCTAAAGGCAAAAATAGACTAATACCATTTACATTTAATACAACTCAGGGTTATGCTCTTGAGTTTGGAAACTTATATATAAGATTTTACAGAGATGGTGGACAATTAATATCTGCTCCATCGACTCCAGTTGAAGTAATAACAACATATACAGAAGCAGAAATAACTGATATAAGGTTTACACAGTCTGCAGATGTGCTATATTTAACACATCCAAACCATCCTCCTGCAAAATTAACAAGACAAACAGATATAAACTGGACTTTAGAAGACTTGATATTTGTTCCAGATGTAGAGCAGGTATTAAGTTTAGGTTCATCTATAAGCGACCCCATAGTAGCCTCTTTTGATTGGGAATATACTGTGACTGCCGTGAATGACTTAGGACAAGAGGGTCAGCCAGTAGCTTCAATAACTCAAACAGCCGATATAGACTTAAACGATACGCCTATAACAGTTACTTGGAATCCTCCAGTTGATGTAAGTGATATTAAAGAATTTAGGATTTATAGAAAAGAAGGAATATTCTTTTATCTTGTAGCAATAGTTAATGAGACTGGAGCAGGAAGTTATTCTAAATTGGATTCTGGTCTTGTAGCAGATAATACATCTTCCCCTCCAGAGAATTTTACAGATTTTACAGGAACTGATAACTACCCTACTGCTTGTGGTTTTTATCAACAAAGACTTGTTTTTGGTGGGACAAATAATAAACCAAATACTATTTGGATGAGTAGAATAGCTGACTTTGAGAATTTTACAGTTACATCTACTAAAGCCACTAATGAAGCAGTTCAAGATTTAAAACTAGACTCTGGTCAAGTTAATAAGATAAGTCATTTTAAATTAAGTGATGATTTAATTTGCTTTACTGAAGGAGCTATTTGGAGAATAAAAGGAACGCCTAACGTTGATATGATTGCTTATATTGAATCTTCAATAGGAGTGAGTGCAGTTGACCCAATTAACACAAGAAAATCTCTTTTATTTTTAGAAAATAATGAGAACACAGTTTCAGATTTTATATATAAACAACAAGTAGCAGGGTTAGATGGAGATGATTTAGGAGCTTTTTCTAAAATATTATTTGATGGTTATTCATTATTAGATTTTACTTTTTCAAGTAGTCCAGAAGGAAGATTATTTGCCCCAAGGAGTGATGGAAAAATGTTATCCTTAACTTATTTAAAATCTCAAAATATTGCTGCATGGACAATTTTAGAAACAGATGGAACATTTGAATCTATATGCACTGTTGAAAAAGCAAGGAATGATGAAATATACATAAGTGTTAATAGAGACGGAGTAAGACATATAGAGCTAATGAAAAATCAGTTTTTAGCAACAGATGATATTTCTGATGCTTGGTTTGTAGATGGTGGTGTTAAATATGATGGACAAAAATCAACAGAAATTATAATCACAACAGGTAATGTGGTTTCAACTACAGATGTTTTTGTACCAACAAATGTTGGAGATAATATTATTATAGCTGGAGTTAGATATGAGATATTAACTTATACAGATGCTAAAAATGTTACAGTAGCAAATACTTTAACGGTAACTACATCTGATTGGATATTGACAGCAGATAAGATTACAGGACTAACTTGGCTTGCTGACAAAAATGTTGTTGCTTTAGCTGACGGTGATGCTTTAATGGATTTAACAGTTGATGGTTCTGGTGAAATTAATCTAGAAGATACATATAGTAAAATAACTATAGGATTACAGTTTGAAGCACTAATAGAAACTGTTCCTGTAAATATAATTTCAAATAATATTGGTTCTTCTTTAAGTAGGTCTAAGAGAGATATTAAGGCTTTTGTTGATTTATATAGAACTAGAGGGATTGAATGGAAAACTTCAATGGAAGACGCTAAATATCAAGAACTTCCTGAACAAGACAATCTTTCTGTTAATACAGATATACCTTTGACTTCAGAAAAAGTAGATCTTGATTTATTAGGTAATAATGCTTTAGAAGGAACTATATTTATTAAAAATAATTACCCTTTACCGTTTAATATATTAAATATAACAGTAGTAGAATCAATAGAAGGAACAGGATAAATTATGGTAAGTATATTTGGTAAAAAATTAAGCACTATAGAAAAGATAAAATTATCAAGCGATATTCTAGGTTCTGTAGGTGGAATAGGTGCTACTTTAAGGTCTGCAGCAGCTGATAGAGATGTTGCTAGGTCTTATGCAACCAATGCATTATTAGCTACTCAAGATGCTGATGAAGCTGTTAGAATTGGGCAAGAAAATGCTCAGATAGTAAATATAGAAAGATATAAAACAAAAGGGAAACAGTTATCATATTTTGCTGGCTCTGGATTTGCTGCTGGCTCAGGCTCATATGCTGACACTATAGCAAATACTGAAAGTGAATATTATAAAACAATAGCAGCTATACATTACGATGCAGAAGCTAAGAAAAATTCTTTTAATTTTGAGTCTAAAAGAGCAAAAATAGAATCTAATTATATGAGAAAAGTTGCTGGAATAAGAAGCAGGGCAGGTATAATAACAGGAATTACTGGTATAGTTAGCAGTATAGCTATGACAGGGATAGACACTGAAGTAAAAGCAGAGGAAGAATAAAAATGGCAGTACCAATATTTAATAATACAAAAGTAGGAAGCTCTGAATCATCAAGAGTATCAACAGCAAGAACTGAAGAAGATTTTATCACTCCAGGTATTGCTTCTGTACAAGAAAGGCTTGGTGCTTTAGCTAAAATAAAAGAGCAACAAGCTGAAAATGAAGGTACTGGAGAGTACTTAAAATGGAATGAAGAAGCTTCTGCAAAAAGTCAAGAATTACAATTAAAGAATGGTAGTAATGCTGTTGGTTTAGAAGATGAGTTTAATCAATGGAATGATGAATATAAAAATAATCTGAACTTTAGTAGTAGAGAGGCAGAGCAGGATTTTTATGATAGAGCTTCAACTAGCCTTTCTAATTATAAAAAGAATATAAAAACATATGAGGTTAAAGAAAACTTTGAATATAGTAATCAATTAAAAGAAGCTGAATATTCTCAAGCAAACCAGAATTATGTAGTTGCTTTGTTTAATAACGATGAAAAAGCTCAAGATGACACTAAAATAAAAGCTATGGTAGCATTTGAACAGTTACACGCAGGTCAGCCTCAAGAGTTTATAGATATAGAATTTCAGAAATCTTGGGATTTGACTACAACCTCAGTTTTAGATCAAATGGTTAGAAACGGAGAAGTTGTACAAGCCTTTACTACTATGGAAAAAGCTAATGCTAATAAGCAGGTTAGTGATGCTAGTAAGTCTTTATTTAATAATAAACATAAAGTTTCATTGTCTAAAAGTTATGGTGAAACTAGAGCTGAATCTAAAGTTGGAGAGTTTACATATTATAATAATGAGGAGTGGGCAGAAAAAAATGGAATAGATATTACTGATATGACAGAGGCTCAAAAGAAAATGAACTCTGGAAATATAAGAAATTTTGTTGAGAGAGTTACTATGGCAGAAAAATCTCTTTTAAAAGATTTTTATAAAGATGAAACTTTCTTTGCAGGAGATAATTTTTTTGATAAAATGGTTGATAACGATACTCAATCTGCAGTACAATCAATAAAAGATACTCAAGAAAAAACATATAAAGATTCTATAGATAATATTGTAGAATCTGCTAGAGATGATATTTCTAGATTTGTAGAAACTGGAGATGAAAAAGCCTTAGAAAGTTATAATGAAAAAACAAAATCACTAGAAGAAAACGGTGAGTGGGGAATAATAACAACGTTAAAATCTGATTTTAAAAACACTATAATATCTGACCCAGAAGTATTTAATAATGTTATGGCTGGAGCAAGAACTGGATCAACTACAAGAAGAGCGATAAATGAAAATATGAGATTAAATAGAGATGATAAAAAAACATTACTAGATATGTTAGATAAAGTAAGTAATATAAATTATGCCAATGCTGAAAAAATATCCGATAAACTTGTTAGAGATTATTTAGGATATTCTCCTACTAAAAAAATTAACAAACTATCAGCTGTAAAACAAGCAGAATATTATCAATACTCTAATGCAATGATTACATTACTTAACAAAAACTTTGACAATGATCCTATTTCACAAGAAGATATAGGTAAAATGGTTGAGGGAGCAATAACAAGTAATAAGTTTGATATTGATAAATTTGATGATTCTACAATAGAAACAACTCTTTATGATACAGATGGAGATAAAGCTAAAACATTTATCAAAAAAAACAACATAACAAATGATGAATATATAAACCTTGTTCAACAAGCATCTGCCAGTGGATTTTCTGGTTCAGAGACTATAGAAAGCATGCAGGAATTTGTTGATGCTGATAAAGAATTAAATATAGTAATAAAAAAACAGTTTAATATTGATAAATTTGGAAAAGAAGTAAATGTAAGAATAGGTCAAAGCTTACTGGAAGACGGAGTAATTTCTCAATCAGAAGCTAATAAAAGAACGTTAGATAGCATAGGGTCTGAGATAGATAAATTACAGAAAGAGATACTTATAAAAAACCTAACAAGAGGAAGAAGATAAATGTATAAAACCTTTAGAGAACAGCAAATGGAAATAGATGTTCAAAGAAATATTTTAAATCCTAAGTTAAATCCAGGGCAAGCACAGCAGTTATTAGACTTAGGTGCTAGTGAAGAGGAAATTGCATTAACTTATATGAATAGTGGTGTTCTTACTAGAATGAATAATAATCATGCTGCTGAAATTGTAAAAAATTATCCAGAAATATTAAGCACGATTTCTCAAAAACCATTTGATAGTATTTCTGTTGATTATTTAGATGACTTAGCTAATAAAGCTCAACTTAATAGAAACTTTAGTGAACTTCCAGAATATGAAGATGATTTATTAGAATATTACACTAATGCAACAAAAAGAAGTTATTATACATTAAATGCAAATTATTTAAAAGGAAGAGCATCTAATCCTAATGTTGAAGTAGATAAGACTAATTCATTACTAGAAAAATCTCAAATGTATTCAAGGAGAGCTGCAAATGTTAGAGGTCAAATACCAACTACATTTGTTCAAAAAACATTAGATTTTACTGGTAGCTTAACAGGAACAACTGGAGAGTTCCTAGGATTATCTATAGCTGCTACTAAAGCTGGTGCATTGTCAGGAGGGACAATCGCTGGTGTTCCTGGTGCAGCAATAGGTGGTGCAGCAGGATTTACTGGTGGACTAGCTCATGCATTCAGTAAAATGTTTTTTGCTTCTCAAGGAGAGAATATTGAAAGATTAAGAGAGGTTAATCCAGAATTAAACATAACTGATGCTTATGATAAAGCTAAACTTACATCAATAGCTCAATCTGGAGTTGAACAAATTGATTTAATATTTGGATTAGGACTATCTGGGTTGGTTAGAAAAGCAGGAACAAAAGTTGTACTAGGAGTTGGTGGCTTAGCTAAGGCTGGAGCAAAAGGAGTCTTTGGAGAGTTAATTCTTGAAGAAGGAACTCAGCAATTATTAGGAGATACTCTAATAGATACTGAAACTGGTGATTTAAGTTTTGGGGTTACATTCTTACAAAACCTTGGTGGTGATATAGAAAATTTATTTAGTGGTGAGCCTTTAAACCAAAGAAATAAACAGATACTTGATATGTTAAAATATGGATCACCTGTGCTATTTGCTGGTGGTGTTATTGGACAAGTATATCAGAATAAGACAGAATGGACTAAAAAAAGAGACGGAGATCCAATAACTCAAGAATATAATAACAACAGGTTAAAAACACAATTAAATAATATACAAACACAAAGCAAAGAAAGTAACTTAGTTAATAGTCCTCAATTGGAAAAAGCTATAAATAGTAATCTGTTTAGACAGCCAGTTGCTATTAGTGTAGAAAACTGGAACACTTTAAAAGAAAATGGACTACAAAGACTTGAAGGGAAAACTCTAGAGGAGTTTGGTATTTGGTTTGCCGCTGTAGAAAAAAATATTGACTTGGAAACATTAAATGAAACCAATGAAGATATAACTCTGCCAGCTGCTGAATATCTTGCAGGAATAGGAATTGAAGATGAATTACTACAAGAAGGTATGCAATATATAAAATCTAATGAAAATTATTTATCAGAATCAGATAAAAAATTAGTTGATTATGTGAATCTTGACAAACAACTTGAAAGAAAAAGTTCTGAATGGTCAGCTATTGAGGATATTATTTCTAATAAAATAGAAAGAAATGAGAATTTATCTGGAAATGAAAAAAACATATTAGCTACTTCTTCTGCTATGAGAGTCGCAGGGGCGAAAAGAGCTTTAAAGGACGGGGCAGATTTAGATGTAGAAAAGTTTTTTGAAGAGCAAGGATTTGATATAAATGTTGTTAAAAATGTTCCTTTAACAGAAGAACAAAGAACCTCTAAACAATCAGAAATAGAAGGAGCTTTAATTATAAAAGCTAGAGATGAAGGTAAATTAGAAGGTATTTCTGGGACAAATATTGATACAATAATCAAAAACACAAAAGATAAGGTTGCTAAAAAACAATTAAAGCAAATAAGAAAAGATGCTAAAAAAGTTCAACAAACTCAAGAAGGTAAGCTAGGTAGCTTTAATCAAGAAAGTAAAGTTATATCTCTTTTTTCTGGAAATAATATAACAACTCTATTTCATGAAGTTGAGCATTGGTATGATGACTTTATGCAAACTGCATATTTTAACAATACTCTAAATGATGATTCTAGAAGAACTTTTGAAGGAGTTAGAAATCACTTTGGACTGGAAGAGAATGAGAGATTTTCTAAACAAAATCTTGAAGATTTAGCTGAAATGAACGAAGAATATATGATAAATGGATCAGCTCCTACCTTTGCCCTTAAAAAGTTTTTTGAAACTATAAAAAACATAATGTTAGATACTTATGGTTTGATTTCTAAAAGAGGAATAAAAGTTAATCCTAAGATAAAAGAATATTTTGATTTACAATATGTCACTAGAGAAGAACTAAAGGTGGCTAGGGAAAATGATAGGCTTATAGCCAGAGGTGATATAGAGTCTGATTATTATAAAGACCAGGTTGAAAAAGCTGAAATACTGGAACATAACATTGTTTATAAAAATCATCAAAAAAGAAATAAAAGAGAAAACTCTAAAGAAATAGAGTCTTTTAGAAAAAAAGAATTTGATTTAGCAATTAAAGACTTATCTACTGAACCAGTATATAAAGCTCAAAAAGCTATAGTATCCCAAGGAAAGTTAGATAGTAAAAATATAAAAGATACTGATTATAATATATCTTCTATTGATGAAAAATATATAAAACAAGGTGGTTCTATAGGGTTTAATAAGGATGCAGATATAGAAATATTAGCTACTTCAGTTGGATTTGTAGATGCGACTTCTATGTTAGATTCTTTATCAAGGAGTACAACTATAGAACAAGCTGCAACCCAAAAATCTAGTTTAGCAGTTCAAGAAAGATTAGATAGGGAATTTGGAGAAGATATATCTGATATCCCATATAAAGCTTTAAGAAATGATAATCGACTAAATGTATTAGTTACTGAAGCTGTTTGGGGAGAAAACATAACTGTTGCAGAAATTAAAGATTTTAAAAATAACTTAATTGATAAAGCTAAAAATCTTCTTGACACTATGAGTATTGAAAGAGTTAGTAATGTAGAAAAAAATAGAAATAATGAAACTAAAAATTCTGATTTAGCATTAAGAGCATTTATAAATGATAACGAAAAAGCAAGTTCCTTTTTTGAATTAGCTGCTTTAAATCATATTATCGCACAAGAGGGGTATAATGCTCAAGAACAATTAAAAGCATTTAATAAATTAACTCAAAATAAAATGAAAAGTTCAAACATAATAAACGACTTAGGTCAAGATAATTACAATACTATAGCATCTATACTAAATAATTTTACCTTTGAATATGAAGTAACTGGCACAACGGGATTAGAAGAAAGGCTAGATTCTTGGATTGATAAAAACAAAGAAGGAACTTCTTTAGACGTCAATGTTATTAAACAAAATAAAGACTTTTTATTAACAGGAGCAAAAGATTTATCTGAAATGAAATATTTCGATTTTAATCTTTTAAGTGAAATAACCAATAGTGTTTTAACTCAATCTGAGTTAATTAATAAGAGACAAGGTTCTAATTTAGAAGCTGGGACTAAAGTTTTCTACGATAAGATAATGAAAGATTTACGTTCTAAAAAAGGTAAAGTTAAAAAAGTAACTTCAAATAGTAATATAGTTATTAAAGCTGACTTTAAAGCTACAACTGGAGTAGAGTCTTCTATGTTTGAATTTCTTGGAAAAGACTTTCAATTAGATTTGGCGTCGCCTTTATTTAGAGATTTAGCTGCCGCCAATGATATTGGTGGTAAAAGGGCAGATGCTTACACTGTTTTATTAAAAGACAATGATATGTTTAGATTAAATACAGTAAAAAACAAGTCAATACCTAGCCTTAATATAAAATTAAGTGATGCAGAGATATTCCAAGTTGCTTGCCAATGGGGAACTATAGAGAGTAGAAATGAAACTTTAAAAAAAATAGAGAATATGTCAGAAAACCCTGATTTAATAATTGCAAGACAGCAAGGTAATAATAAAGGATTAAAATTAACGCCAGAGCAAATATCTGAAGTTGAGAGCATTATTCCATTAAAATATATGGAAATGGCTGAAAAATCTTGGAAATTTTTAAAAGAAGATTTACCTGCTACTAAAAAGACATATTCTAAAATTAACAACTCTGCTATGTCAGAAGTAGATGGAGTTGAATTTAACTTTAAAGAAAAAAAATTCCAAGGTGGATATTACCCTATGTTTAGAGAAAGAATAGGGGCAAGTGAAGCTGTTAACGAAACTTTTTCTATGAGGATGTCTAGAGTATTATTAAACGCAAACCATACAAAAGAAAGAACTGGGATTATAGAAGGTAATATAGATTTAGCTGGAGATAGGATTTTCCAACATATTCATAATGTTCAAATATATATAAACTCAGCAGAATCATATCAATCAATGGGAGAATTTTTTAACGCTAATGGAAATGAAATTTCATCAATAGTTGGCGATGTTCGATTTAAAACTTGGAGAGACTGGCATAATGAAATATTTGATTCAACTGGAGAAAATGATATTGTTAATTTTATAGATAAGTATTCTAAGTTTGTAGCTATAGCATTTAAGGCTAAAACTGCATTGGTTCAACCTACAGCGTTATTAAATGCAATACCTTATGTTGGAGCTAGAAATTTAGCTGTAGCCTCAAGTAAAGTATTAACTAACCCAAAAAGATTAACCCCAAATGGAGCAGTTGCTGCAGTAAATCATCCAACTTTTACTGGTAGAGCTAAAGATGGATTAAGAACTATTGCTGGGGTACAAGATGAATTAAAAGGGAAAAGCACAGCTTCTAAGGTTGGAGACCAAATATTTGAATTAGGATTTGCTGGTGTAGGATATACAGATGCTGTTTTAACAGCCCAGATAGCATTTGAAGCAGGAAGAATGAAAGGTAAGCAGATGGGGTTATCTGACGCTCAAGCTGCCGATTGGGGAGCTTCAATGATGAGAATAACTCAAGTAGATGCTTCTAAGTTTTCTAAACCTAAATTATTAAAAGGACTGGCTAGACCTTTATATCCATTCATGACTTATTTCATGGGTATAAAAACTAATGTTATGGAAAAATGGAGTGCTGGAGATAAAATAGGATCTTCAATTTTAGCATTCAATTTTTTAATAACTGCAGCTGCAATAGAAGCTATGATAGAAGCTTCCATAAATGGTCTTGTTGAAGATGAAGACGACGAAGAAGGTGGATTTATAAATCAATGGAAGAAAAATATGTGGAGAAATGTCACAGGTAATATGGTATCAATAACACCATTAGTAGGGATACCTGGGGCAGGAACAGGAGCATTAAACGCTTCTACAGGCAGCACATTTAAAGGCTCAACACCAGCTCTTTCATCAGTGACTGATACAGGTGTATTTTTACACAATGTTTATCAAACAGGAAGGTCATCATTAGGATTTGAATCAGACAAAGACACAGATGAGTGGGTAGCAAAAACAATAAATAGTGGACTTAGTTTCGTACCAAATAAAAAAATGGTTAAATTGTTGATAGAAAACTTGACAGATGAATAAAAATAATTAATAATATATAAGAAGGAGAAATAAATATGAGTACACCAGTAACGGAAACGGAATTTCCATATGTAGGTAATGATTCGCAGGTAGACTGGGCTTTCACATTTGGGGTAACAAGTACAGATGATGTAGGAGTATATTTAGCTTTAGACGGAGCTTTAATTTCAGATTTATTAAACCCAGCTACTTACACAGTGACATACGATGCAGAAACAAATGTTGGTTCAGTTAAATATCCATTAACTGGAGACCCACTTACACCACAAGATAAGATAGCTATAAAAAGGAATACTATAGTTAAGCAAGGATTTAATTATAAGAACCAAGCGAAGATAGCAGGTATCAGCCTAGAAGGTAGTGATGACAATTTATCAAGACAAATTCAAGATAATGCTAATACAGCAAAAAGAGCTATAACTGTTGATGTAACTTCTACGCAAACAGCTGAAGAATTATTACAAAGTATTTATGATGCTGACGCAAATACAAATGAAAATGCAGCTTTGACTGCAGCTGATGTTGTTAGTACTAATGCTGATGTAGTTTCTACTAATGCAGATGTAGTTTCTACTAATGCAGATGTGGTATTGACAAATGCAGATGCAGTAGCAACAGCAGGAGATAGAGTCCAAACTGGACTAGATAGAATACAAACAGGTTTAGATGTAGCTTCAACTAATGCTGATGTAGTAAGTACTAATTCTGATGTAGTTGAAGCAACAGCTCAAGCAGTAATAGCTCGAGAAGGTTGGAAAGGCGAATGGTTAATCGGAACAACTTATGCAGAAAATGAAAAAGTGCAATATCTAGGAAGTTCTTATATTTCATTGCAAGATTCAAACACAGGACAAAATCCTATAGTTCCGTTAAGTGCTTTTTGGGATTTAATTGCCTTAAAAGGAACAGATGGAGCTGGAACTGTTGCCTCAGTAGTTGGAGGCACAAATATAACAGTAGATAACACTGACCCAGCTAATCCTATTGTTAATAATGATATAACAGATACAGATGATTTAACAGATACAGCAACAAATAGATACACTAACGATACTGATATTACAAGATTAGCTAATACTTCAGGTACTAATACAGGCGACCAAGATATAAGTTATGATAAAGGCTACATAAATGGTGGTGTTATAAGTAATAATGTAGGATTGCCTTTAAAAACAATAGACATAACAGATTGTTTATCTCGTTCACAAGATGATACAGAAGATTTAAGCTTTACTGTAACAAGTTTAAACATAGATACAGCAGGAGATTTTGCTAGCGGAATTATCCCTACCTTAACTTCTACAAGAATTTATATTTGGACTGAATACAATGGAGGAACTAACAGAGCTATATTTGATGATGAAACAGGAACTAATTTAGATAATGCTGGTAAATCAGAGATGATTGGTTATTTCGACACAGATTCTAGTGGAAATATAATAACAGGTTCACAAGTTCAAAGATTACCAGAACCTTTTGAAACAGCTTTATATAGAGGTGGAGATACTTTATTTAGTGGTAGTGCTGGGGTATCAACTATTAACTTACTTAATGATATGAATGAATATAAGTGGTTAGAATTTACAGGAAATTATAATAATACTGATAATATTGTTTGTATAAGACTTAGAAAAGGGTTTCAAGAAGATACTAATACAACATACCTAAATCGTTCTATTGATATTGCTGCAAGAGCAGTAGCAGTTATATATAATAGTGATACATCAATAGATATAGTAGGAGCAACAAACATGACATTAATAAAAGTAGTGGGGATAAAATAATGAAATATTGCATAACAAACACAACAATAGGATATGGTTTTGATTCAGTAGTAGGAGGTCAAAACTTTGAAGGAACTTATGAAGAAGCTGTTAGCATTCAGAACAGCTGTAAAACATTAGAACAATGCAAAGATGACAAAATATCTTTACTTAAAACAAAGTTTCAAGAGTATAAAGACACTCATATAAGGCTAGATTATGATTCTAATACATATTACATCAAAGCAACAGAAGACACAATGATTGAGGCTTCTACAAGGGAGTTAAGAGTAGACCAATTATCAGACCCTATCACAAATGAATTAGATAGAAGTTGGTTTAGTGATTTTAATGCTTCTCTAGAATCTGATATTATACAGATTATTTTTTCAAGTAAATTAGAATTACAAACATTCTTAGGTAAAATAGGACAATATTTTCAATCTAAAAAACAAGTATATTTAGTGGCAAAACAACAAATATTAAGTGCAACAACAATCGCAGAATTAGAAGCTATTGATTTAGAAGCTATTGACTGGGGTTCAAACATTATAGAGGTGTAAAATGGAAAGTTTAAAGAAGAAAGATTTAGATTTTAAAAGTGTAAATGCTTTTTTGAAGTTAGCAAAAACAAATAATAAAATAAAAGATAGTAAATTAAAAAATTCAAAGGTAACGATATGGAATATAGGAACTTAAACAACGAAATCATAGAATCTACATTAGATAACTCTCCTATAAGAATTATCAATATGTCTAATGAAGTTATATTAGGTATTATATTATTTTTATGCATAGTTATTATAGCTAAATTCTACTTTAAATATAAATCTAATATAAGAACAGTAAACATAGATAAAAATACAAAAAAAGATTATGATTTAGTAGATAGAACAACACCTTTAGGTAATCCATTTAAACTTAAAGATTTTCCTCCTATAGAAAGTATTAAGTCATATAAAGGTTATCTTAACTATAAAGTACATATTGAAAAAGACCCAGCAATTATCAATCAACTAAACGATCTTTACAGAAAGTCTAAAAATGGTAAAATAAATTTAGGGTGCCACTGTAAACCATTACCTTGTCATAGCGATTATATAGCTAAATTCGTAAAGAATATGAAGGAGGAGTTATGAACATAGAATTAGTATTTTATAAAGGTAGTTTCGGACTTAAAATTGGTAAATACATATATAGATTTAGAAGAAATAAGCCTACTATGCAAAGGTTAGAATTTAAAAACAACAAAGATTGTGAAATAATTGATACAGGTTATCCAGTTAGTATGATAAATGAAAGTGATATAACTAAACTATTAAAACAGAAAGCAAGACAACCTAAAACATTATGGCTAAGATGTAATTGTTTGAGAAGTCATAAACATATACTAAACAAGCTAAAAGGATATGAATACAAAGGCGAAGTATTGCCGTCAATTTATTTAAGGAGGATAAAATGAAACACACAATGTTCACAGCAAAAGATGCTGTAATAATACCTACTGGGCTATCAGCTCCTGTATGGGTATCTGAAGCTACTGATTGGCTTGGTTTCTTTATAGGAGTACTTACAGTAATATATTTTATATTTAAGAATATAGACACCTATTATCATTGGCGACATAATAGATGGAAACAAAGAAAAGAAGAAAAAAAAAGAATTAACAATAAAGAAAGGTAAATAATTATGAGTACAGCAGCAAATGTAAGTCTAATAGATGGAAGTGTAGGAGCAACCCCTGCAAAAATAGTAGATGGAGGATTGAATGTAAACTCAAAAAACTTCAATCTGTTGGTTAATATGGGTAAAGTACCTGGATATTCAACTATCACTAAATTCGGTAAAAATAATATAATAACGACAGGAACTGATCCTGAAGATATTTGGGAATTTGGAGGATTATATGTTTTTGATGCTGATGGGACAGCACCTATACAGTATCTTAGTTCTAGCGATGTTCTTGATGTAAATATACCTATAAAGATTTATGGTTTAGACATCAATGGTAATGAAGTAATACAAATAAAAGCAACTGACGGTCAAGGTGTAGTTACTTTAGACACTCCTTTATGGAGGGTTTATAGATTAGAAAATAATGGAAATACAGGACAAGACTTACAAGGGGTTTTATATTGTCATATTGACCCAACCCCAACAGATGGTGTCCCGATTAGTTCATCAGTAAGAGCTATTATTACTAATGGAAATAATCAAACACTTATGGCTCTCTATACAATACCAAAAGGAAAAGTAGGTTTTTTATATAAAGCTGAAGCTGGTTTAAATTTTACAGGAAATCCTGCTTCTGGAACTCATTTTGCTAAGTTTGTATATATTTTTAGACCTTTTGGCAAAGTTTCTAGGATTGGTAAAGAGATATCTAATATAAATGTTGGGTCTAGTAATTATCAAGATATTAGGTCTTTTCCAGATATATTTCCATCACTAACAGATATAAGATTAAATGTCCTTGAAGTTAGTGATAATATGGGTGTTAATGGTTCTTTTGATATATTACTAATAGATGAAACAGAATTTAGTTCAGAATATTTAACAGCTATAGGTCAACCAGTATAAGTGGCTAATTGATAATGAGGCATATCAATAAATTTTGTCCAATTACCACCCCATTCTAATTCAATACCTAACCTATTAGCTGTACCAAGTATGTGTCCAGCTAATAGAGTCAAACTCTTTTTATCCCAAAGAGCTTTTTTATCGTAAGCATATAAATCTATAGCTTGACTAGGATTGCTTTGATGTCTTGACTTCTTATGTATTCCATCTAATAAACTCTTGCCGTCTTTAAAGTATTCTTGCTGTTTTCTTGTTGTCCTGTGTCCTTCAGACACACCAAAGTCTATAGGGCTATTTTTAATAGCTTCATTTATAACCAGTTGTATGTCTTCCGTACAAGTCTTTAATCTTCTTTTCGATGTGCTGCTTAGTTTGTATTTACTCATATTATAAATTCTCCATTTTCTATAAATACATAATCAGGGTGATTTCTAGCCCATCCTTCTATTTGTTCTCTATTGTTTCCATACTTTTTAACTTGTATTGTATTTTTACTTATCATTTTAGCTAAGAAAAAAGTATATTTATGTTTAATTTTATTCCAAGAATACATATTATGTAAACCGTAAAGAGTACTTTCTTCTTTCTCCATACGGAGAACATTATCTATTCCTCTTTGGTTTTCATGTGATCTATTCATAATATCCTATTTTAATCCTATGCTTTGTTCTTTTTATCTTGTATAGAATATGTTTAATAATCTTTATCAAACTAAAACCATATATGTATATTAGTTGTAAAAGCATAATAGCTACATCACATACCTCATCTAATAGTTTTTCTCTATCTATATTTTTTCTTTTTAACTCAACTTTTAATTCATCAAGTTCTTCTATTGATTTTAATCTTTGTGTTTCGCAACCAAAGTGATTTGCTATTTTTTTAATCATCACAACTCCATTTATCACACTTTTCCCACCAATGTTTAGTTATATTGCATTTATGCCAAACAACTTCATTCCAACACTCTAAAGATAATATTAATTCTGGGTTATCTATACTTTTACTACAACCTATTAGACTTTGACTTACGAATAATATCAGTAGTATTTTGTTTATTTTTAAGTTTTTCATTTTTTCTCCCTTGTTTATAAAGAAACAATGAAGGCAAAAAGTATGAAAAAAACTTTATTAAATGTTTAAGGAGGTCTGCCTTCATTGTTATTTCTCTTTTCTTATTTGTTTTTTATATCAGCTATAACTTCTTTAACTTCAGCTATAATTAAATCAGCTTCAGCTTTTGTTATTTTACCATCTTTACAAGATTCTAAAATAGTATCTATAACATCTACTGCTCCAGCTACAATTTTGTATTTTCTTCCTTTAAATATAGCTACAACTGTACTTATCCCAAGGATAGCAGTTAAACCATATTGTAAAGCATATTCTAATAATTGTTCCATAATGTTCTCCTCTCTTCATATATTATAAAATAACACAAACAGTTTGTCAAGTAATATTTATCTTTCTTTGTAATAGTCTTTTTTTAACAGCATTAATAAGTTCTTCTTCTTTAATATCGCAGTCATAAGCTCCATACATCATATTAGCTGCTTTAACATAATTATGATTTTCATACCCACAAGCTAGTATAAATAATTCAGCTTTAACATTTATATCATATGATGGGTAAAGCCTTTTTTTGTCTTGCTCGTAAGTCATATCATAAATATTATCCAGTCTTTCCTCTGTATAATCTTTCATAGCTAATGTTATTTTATATTTAAATGTTGCTCTGGTCATCGTGTAATCTTTCTTTTGCAATATTAAAATACTTTTCATCAAGTTCTATTCCTATAAATTTACGATTTAGATTCTTGCAAGCTACTCCTGTTGTGCCACTTCCTAAAAAAGGATCGCATATTATTAAATTATCAGGTAATATACCAATTATGTTTTCCATAACCTTTAATGGCATTTGACAAGGATGTTCTGTTTTATCTTTACTTATATTTTTAACTTGATTTATATTCCACCAATCATATAGTTTAGCTCCAGTTTTTCCTTCTGCAATTCTTTTTTGTATTCTTTTATCTTTTAAATTCTTATAAGGCTGTCTAACCTTTTTAAAATCTGGTTTAATTCCATAAAAAGCTATTTGTCTATGTTGTTTTCCTGTATTAGAATTATAAACCCAACTAATAACTTTTTCAGGAGCTTTGCCTAATTTTATACTTAATTCGTGTAATTGCTCTGCATAGTGTATAATTACTGCAGGTTTATCTTTTATTACTCTTGATAACATATTATAATATTCTTCTTTTTTCATTTTATCTTTATAAGAATTGTATTTATAACCTATGTTAAATGGTGGATCGGATACAACTATGTCATAATCAATTTTATCCATTGACTCTAAGCAATCTCCATTATATAATTTAATCATCTCTATTTCATCCTTTGTAATACTTGACTAGCTTCTATTTTTGTTAATGGTATCATATCTGGAAACTTAGATTTGATAACATACTTTTGTTTATCAGACCACTTATGATGCCCCCAAGTCTTCTTAGCTACCTTAATATTCCATATAGGTACAGCATCAGATTTTTCATTTAATGTTCTATATATTCTATCAAAAGCTTGTTGTACATGCATTATATCACTCTCATATCCACCACTAGCAGTAATCTTACATCTACTTAAACTGTCTGGTGTACTTATCTCTATCCATTTATTATCTGGCAAAGATACATTCATTCTACCATCTGCATATTTAAAGTAATTAACTCCGTGAGTTTTTAGCTTATTCTTTCTAGCCCACAAATCAAATGTCTTAACATTTTTAATCCATTGCCCTGGAGTATCTAATTCTTCTTCTATAAAATCTGGTATCTCAAATAAATCACCTTCTAATTTCTTCTTATTAACTATATCATCTATATCCATACCAATTAAAGTTGGTGCAGAACAAAGCGAACAATTACTACTTGCAGACACACAGTCTATTAAAAGCATTGATTCTTTACCTGGGAAGAGCCTAGCACCACGACAAACACCTTGAGTGTATAATGTGTTAGATTGAGTTGGTCTAGCCCATATAACGGTCTCTATGCAGGGTATATCAGTTCCTTCTGTAAATAACATACAATTTATAAGGCAATCTAAATCTCCGTGTTCAAACTCTTCTAGTACCTCTGCCCTATCTTTAGAGCCTGCATGAAGATATTTACTATTGGGTATTTGTTCTGATATTTTTCTACAATGCTCAACATTCACACCAAAAACAAGAGTCTTACCTCTTGCGTGTTTTTTATAAGCTTCTGCTATACCAAATTCAGTACCTTCCATAGCATCGCCTAGCTCTGCAAGATTAAAATCATTCTTATTCATTTTTATATTGTCTAAATTATAATCTAGTTCTACTCTTTTACAAGTGATTGGAGATAAATAACCCTCTTTAATTGCTTGTTCTATAGGGTATACGTATAACATATCTTCAAATAAATCACCTAACCCTTGACCATCTGCTCGATTCGGAGTAGCTGTGAAGCCAAATCTTCTTCTTACATTAAAGTGTTCAATAACTTTTTTAAATGTTTTTGCCATATAACCATGACACTCATCAACCATAATTGTATCAAATAGACTAGAATGTATTTTATGTAATTGTCTTGTAATTGTTTGAGTTGAAGCTATCACAACATCTCCAGATAAATCTTTATCTTTTGCTGTATAATATGACACCTTACAATCAAAGTGTTTATGTGCTTGTTTAGCTAATTCTATTCTATGAACTAATAGTAATGTTTTACCTGGTCTATCTATTTGACTCATAATAACTGTTTTACCTGCTCCACAACACAAATTAAATATACCGTTTGTTGATGTTTTTGCTATAGATACGCAGTCTTGTTGATAGTAGCGTAAATCCATACCTACTCCACCTCTATATAAAAATTATTCTTATCAACCATAGCTTTAGCTTCTTTAAAATTAATAGTTAAAGGAGTGCTTGTAGCTAATCTCTTAGGCAATACTGTAAACTTTAATTTAGTTTTGTTATTTTTTACAAACCTTCTTACTTTTTTTTCATCTAGTTGTAACTTCATTATTCTCCTCCTTATTCTTCCAATGTTGACACTATCTTATTAAGCATTGTTGTCCCTATAAGCTCTCCTAGTTCTTCTTCTATATCTTTATTGAAATTATAGTTTGTTTTATAATCAGGATATCTTTTATATATTCTTTTTATTACATCATAAGCTTCATTAGTTACTTTGTATTCAACATCTGACCTATTCCCTAAAGAATGATTCATTAAATCATCAATAAGCTCACCTAGAGTATTCGCTGTGAAATAAGCATATACGTGTTTTCTATCTCCTTCGAACCTTTTAACTTCATACCTATAATCTAGTCTTTTACAATAATCAATACCTTCTCCTTTTCCCATAGTTTTACTCAGTCTTTTTTCTTTATCTTTAATTGATTCTTTCATTTTGTTCTCCTCCTTTAAAAAGAACCTAGTGAGGACGAGGCAAATCATATAACCTCACTAGGTGTTTGTGTTTAGAAAGGAATAAAATCACTTTCTATAGGCGTACCTGTTTCTACTTCTGCTTTAGCAACTCCACCACCCCAAGCAGGTAAATCTCTTTGTTCATCAAGAGGTAACCATTTTTTAACAACAGCATTTTCTCTTAATTCACCCTCATAAGTAGTTGTTTCGTTTCCAATTCTAGCAGCTCCTACTTTACCAATCCACAAAGGAGTGTTAATAGAGAAAGAAACTCCATCAAAACTATCCATAAACGCATTAATCATTCCATTAAACATATTTTTTGTTTGCTCGTCATCATCTGAATTAGGGATAACCATCCAATGCTTAACTAAATTTTTACTTCCACTTAACTCTAAAGTGATTGTAGCCATTTTTCTTTGAGGAGTTTTTTTAGTAAATCCTTCTTTTACTTCTTTAATCCTTACTCTGTATTCACCAGGTTCTGGTAAAAGGAATGGCAACACAACATTAGCATATTTTCCGTCAGCACTATGCTTAACTTCTAATTTAGCAGTAGCACCTAGTAAATTCTCTGTACCAAAAGCTTTATGTAATTGACCTTCTGTTTGTTCAAACATTTGTTGTCTGATTGTACTTCCTGTAGCCACATCTTCTAACATAGCTTTTTCATTATCAATACTCTTGATTTTAAATGTATATACACCTTCATCCATTTTTTCAAATGTTGATTTAGCTTCTGGATTTGGTGTGTAATCGTCAAATAGTCCCATTATTTACTCTCTTTCTTTGTTTCTGATTGAGAAAATACTATTGCCTTATTAGCCCACATAGATACTTCCTCTAATTTTTGGAGAGCTATTAAAAAGTCTCCTCCATAAAAATTGCTATTATCCATTATTATTTTGGATAGCCCTTTACAGCCTTCTCTAATGTTTTTAATTTGCTCAATAGATTTTTCTGTAGGTTTTTTGTACTCAAACTTTCTTATAAAAGATTCAGCATATTCTTCTTCTGTGCAACTACATTCTTGTTCCATATTATTTTTCTCCTTTGTAATTTTCTGTTTCAACAACACCTTCTTCGTTTTTTACAACAAATATAATATTATTACCTAGTGTTGCGTCTATACCAGAATTAACAATAATCATATCTCCAACTCTTAACATATCTGTTGCATCGTTAAAATAATCTTTTCCCAATATAGATTTAATTCCATCTTCTGATTTATAGTGCCATTGCGTAAAGTTATTTGAATATGCTAATACACTTAAGTTTTCTAATTTATAACTCATTTTTACTTTTCTCCTTCTATTTTATTGTTATTTTTATCTTGCCCTGTAACAGGACTTGCAGTCTTTGCTTTAGCGTCAGTTCCTGTATTCGGTACTTCCACCACTTTCTCACTTGTATTGTTATCATTTAATAACTCCTCTGGTTTACAACCTTTTCTTCCTGCTCTATCTTTAGCGTAAAATTTACCATCTTTACTTTCAAACATAATAGACCTTGCTTCACTGTTAGGGTCTTTCATTAAATACCCAACTGTATCTACCATACCACAAATCTTTTGTGCATCTGCTCCATTTTTTGAACCTACCATAGGTATTAATTGATCTATTTGCACTCCAGAATCTGTTGTAATAGTAAATGGTGTTTCCCAAGCTGTAAAAATTATATTAACACCTTTTTCTACAAGGTTTTTATAAGACCTTAATACATTTTGTAATGTATAAGAAGCTCTTAAATAATCTCCTTGTTGAGGTGCACACATAGGTTTACCATCTTTTGTAAGGTTTTGCATAGAAAGATGAGTTAAAAAAGCTTCTCTTACTTCTGTTAAAGTATCAATACAAACAGTGTCGTAAATACATTTTCCCTCTAGTTCTGCTAAATGACTAGATAATTGATCCATTCCACTTGAATAAACAACATCAACATCTTTAACGTCTTTCTGTTTTCTTAAAACTTTAGAACCTCTATCTGTATCTATAACTAAAGTCTTTCCTGGAAGCCTACCTAAAAGGTAAGTCTTACCTACTCCTGGTTTGCAGTATAATAATACACTTGCTCCAGTCTTAACATCATCATTGATATTTATTATATCCATAATAATTTCTCCTTCATAAACACCTGTTAAACAAAATAAATAAAATCGGTGTCAGTTTTTTATTTATTGTTTTTATACTTTTGATAATCTTCAATGTAATCAAATAATTCTTTTGCTAATTCTGGTAATAATATATCTATGCCATCAATAGTTATATATTTACCATTAAAAACCTTGTAATTTTTATAACTATAAACATCATAGGGCAATATAAGTCTTGAAAATATTGATATATCTGATATATGTTTTTTCTCAAACTTATCAACATTATCTTTAATGAATTTAATTTCTTTTTCATAAACTTTTCTAGTTAAATTATTAATGGTTTTTTCCACATCAATAATCTTATCAAGGGTTTTTAAGGAATTATCTTGTTGCGATTTTTCTATAGCTAAATTTATTGCTTTTCTCTTAGCTTGTTCTAATTGTTCTTCTGTAAACCCCATCCTTTTCTTAAATATTTCAAACATTTTAAATCTCCTTTTCTTTTGTTTTGGTATAAAATTAATCTTATTATATCTCACTTTCATCACTCTTCTCCCTTATAATACTTATTCCTTACACAACCTAAAGGTAATTCTCCTTTTTGATGTGTTAAACAATAACTTTTATGCTTACATCCACCAAATATATTACAAGCAGTTTTGTTTCTATAGAATAGCTTAGTATCTCTCATATGTCTAGCTAATTCTAATGTTTCTTCCCTATGTTTAGTAACTCTTTCTTTTGATACGGGAAACTTAAAACATCTTATTTTAGATTCTGTATCTGTTTTATACCAATTAACTCTTTCTTTAAAAAAGTCAGCTTCTGATTGATTTTTCTTGAGTCTTAAAGTGCATTTTTTGATAACAGTATATAATACATCATAAGTTTCTTCAAGTCCACAATAAATAGGTATCTGGTCGTCCCACTGTAAATCATACTCAAGTTGCTCATCGATTTTCTGACTTGTAGTTTTATGTTCGACTATATAACGTCTTTTATTAACACTTGTCTTTGCATCGGTGATTGAATTAAGTCTGATATCGTGAGACAGACCAGAATTCTTATATTCCTCAGTTGTTATATCTTCCCAAGAACTAATATCTATATGATTGATAAAAGCTTGGACTAAGTAGTTGTCGCTACTTGTAATTTTACCTAATAAATATTGCTCTAAATCTTCGTGGTATTTGCTACCAATAGCTAGAGTAGAATGTTTTTGAGCTGGTTCTAATCCTTCAATATATGTTAGTTCAAAATCCCTCCTACATTTTTTAAAACAACTTATTTTACTAGCTGATATTGTGTATGGTTCTTCTTCCATTTATTTTACCTCTTTTCTATATTATTTATTATAACACAACAAAAAGTGTTTGTCAAGTTATTTCTTTCTATAAATTGCTTCACCTAAATTATTGTATTCTTTTATCATTGATATATCAGCCATAAGATAAAAGTCTGATTTTACTTTTGTTGTTATTTCTTGGTCGCCACACCAATTAAAGTAAGATCTCCATAAGCTTTCTCTAGTGTATTCTATCTCTTTAACCTCTTCAAAGAATACCATATGAGGATTTTCTGTGTTTCTTAAATCTTTAATTAGATATTTGTGTTCGCTTGTTTCGGTAAACATTGATTGTTTTTGTAATCTTTTATAACCAGCATAACACCAATTAAATATACCAGGTAACTCTAATTCAAGAGTTTTTTCTAAATTAACATCTGCTTTTCTGTGATGAGGTCTTCTTATATCGTTTACATCAATGTGATACTCTAAATCAAATTTAATAAAAGATATTCTTCTTAAAAAACCGTCAGTAACATCTTTAGTTCTAAACATAGAGTTTGTAGCACATATAAATTTAACTCTAGGTGTAAACTCTATATAGTCTTTGTGTTTATAACAACCAGAAACAGGGTCTCCAACCACTATTTGTTTAAAAAAACTAGAAGCTTGAGAAACATCGGCTGACATCTCCGTACAAATATTAACCATACTTTTCATTAATTTTATCCTCTGGAAACTCTCTACTAAATCTGCAATCTCAACATTAGATGTATTTTTTTTATTAAATACTTTAGTTAGTGTGTTTAAGAATACTGACTTACCGTTTCTACCTGCACCAATCATAACAAATGCTTTTTGTAAGCTATTATCTGAATATAAAACATAACCTGCTATCTCTTGTAATAGCTTTTGTTTCTTTTCATTACTATCTGTTATTTCATCAATAAACTCTCTCCATCTCTGACATTGAGCATCTGGGTCGTAACAATAATCTAACTGTATAGTTGATAAAAAAGAAGGGTCGTGGTCTTCCATTTTTCCAGTTTCTAAATTAAGCATACCATTTACAAAATTAAGATAATGCCCCTTATTTAATTCATCAACACTAATAGACATAGCTTCGATATGTTTTCTAACCGAACCAAATATAGTACCTCTAGCAAAATTACCTAACTCGTGTTTTATAACTGAATGTATCTCTGTGTTTTGCCTAGGTCTGTAACATCCCATAGAATACTCATAAAAACCTAAAGCTTCATTAAAAAAATATTTGTGATTTTTGTTTATATTATCAACTATATCTGACTCTGGAGGCATTTTTGTAGATAACTTTTCAGTTTCTTTTAACCATAAAGGAGAAAACATCTTAGCTTCTTTAACTATACCCATAAATTCAGCTACATCATCAGGTGAGTAAGTAGAAGCCATTTTTCTTATAAATCTCCTAAATTCATTTTTGTCTGTAATTCTTTTACCTAGATACAAATGCCCTTCTTCTTTTTGCTCCATTATTTCATTTAATGTTTTTTTTCTTTGATAATAGTCGTTTAAATCTTCTTCTTCAACTGGAGGTATAAATGCTGAAAAAGATATGTTTCTATAAAATAATTTCATTCCAAGTTTAAACATACCATTTTGACCTGGTTTGTCATTATCAAAACAAAGTATAACTTCCTTGGCTCCTCTACAAGCACCCCATACCCTAGGCTCTATTTCTTTATTAAATTCTGTGCTAAGAGGAGATAATGTTTGATAACCTTCTTGGTCGCAAGACATAGCATCTGTAATTCCTTCTGTAATAATTAAAGGCATATTTCTTTTTAACGTATGTAGTCCATAGGGTGATTTGTACTTATTAGGTATCATATCTAAAGGAGCTGATTTATATTTTCCATTAGGGTATATTTTTTCTTGATGATAGCAAGGTAATATTTTTGTACCATACCAATCAAAACAAGGTATTATTATATTATCACCTTTTGTTCCAAGTTTTATACTTTTTAAAAATTCTTCTGTAAATCCTCTGCCGACAAAATAACCAATATGCTCTTTGCTTAGGTTTTTATGGCAACTTTCTATTTCATCTGAGTAATTTTTAGTTTCTTGAACCCAATTATAATTATGTCTTGTATCTATTTCTATATTACATCTCATAGCTAAATCTTTAACAGCCTCCATAAAGTCGCCATTAAATTTAACTTTTTGAGCTAGAGAAATAACATCTCCACCTTCTTTGAGATGAAAATCATACCAACCGTCCTTAGAAAACATAAGGCTATCGTTTTTTGTATTATTTTGTTCTAACCCTTGACATCTATCCCCTTCTTTAGATATAGGAAATCCTAAGACATCTCTTGCATAACTAATAACATCGATTCGTTGTTTTATTTGCGATATTACCTCTTTTATTTTAACCATTCATATACCTCTTTAAAATCCGTGCTTGGTTTTATTATTCTATATTCAAAACCCATTGATTTAACTATAGTTTCAAATAAAACTTGTTCTTTTCTTTGTGTTCCAGTTTCTGTTTTTAACTCTAGAAACACACATCTAGCTTGATTATTTTTTACCATTAAATCTATAATCTCAAGTTTTTTATCATCTTCTAATTCATCTATAAGCTCTATTATTCTATCAATGAATTTGTTATTTTTTGGTCTTAAAACAATTAAGTCAGCTACACCATTAGTCATTCCAGCTAATTTATTCATTCTAACATTTATAATATCAGCTGCATGAAGTCCATTTGGGCAACTAAATACATAATAACCGTGTTTTCTTAACCAATTAACTACTTTAATCTGAAACTGCGATTCCTTCATCTTCAATAATCTCCATATAATTTACTTCTAACGGTTTAGCTAATCTTTTAGCTATATTATTTGTTATTTTTCTTTTACCTGTTTCATATTGATATATGTTTTGAACAAGAATGCCAGTTTCTTTTTCAAGCCAAGTTCTTTTTACTCCTTTTTTATCTATTATAGCGGAAAGGTTACTCATCAATCAGCCTCATCTCATCCAAATCAATTATTGCCCCAGCTCTTTTTAAATCAAATTTTTCGATTAACATCTTCCCTTGCTCTGAATCTGCTTTTATCTCATCTAATGGCAATTTCATATCTTGATACCTTACTTTTTTTGTTCTGCAATCTGGGCAGTTTTGTGTTGTTATAATAATTCTACGCATATCTTCTCCTTTATTTTTTTGATAGATTAATTTATTAATACTTATTTGTCAAGTTTTATTTTATATTGTTTCTTTTCCTTATTTACTATTACTTTATCTGTTTTCATATCTATTTATCCTCTCTTGTTAGTTTGTTTGTTTAAATTCCTAAAACACATACTTAAGCCATCTGCCATATCGTTTAATGGTCTTGGTTTAGGATACTTATACATACAAGGATGGAATATGATGCCATTTTTTATATCTTTTCTAATTTTTTCTAATGCTTGTTTTTGATATTCTCTCATTTCTCTCATTCTCCTTTTAATAATCTTCTCACAGCTCTGCTATGCCTTGTTTTTATATATTTTTTTACTTTACGATTTTTTCTCCAATATGCTTTAGATTCTTCAAACTCATAACCATCAGTCTTAACTATTATCTTTTGTTTCTTCATACATTCTCCTTTTAAAGTGGCAGGCTTGTGTTAATTCAAAGTTGTAAAAAAGAGTTAAAACACAAATTAAGTTGACCTGCCGTTGTTAATCTTTTTTATTCCTTCTATAATCATTTCTGCTTGAGCTTTTGCTATCTTAAATGGCTGTAATGCTTCTTCAACTCTATTTATATCGCCATACTTTTCCGTATCGTTCTCGTGTCTTCCTTGATATTCAACTAACAAATACTCTAATTTTTGTATTTCTTCATCTATGTAACCCATCTCATTCCTCACTTTCTAGTTGTTTAAGTTTTTCCTTTGTTTTTATAATATGCCAATCTTTTCTTAAATCTTCACAAGTTCTATTGTGAACTTCTTGATATTTATAACAAATAGAATTTTTACTTCCATAATTAACTAATAGACTTATTATTGTAATTATTAAAAATATAATACCTGTTGTTATAATACTAGCCCATAATTCATTTTTTTTATCTTGATTCATATCTATTTTTCCTTTCCTTTTAGTTGTTTAAGTTTTGCTTCTGCTTCTGGTCTTGTTGTGAAAATTACATCTCCACTTGCTGCTCCAGTTTTAAGCATTTCATATATTTCTTCAAAATCACTTCTACATACTTTTTTTAAGTATATCACATAAAATGTCATATCTTTCAAACAAGGCATATCTATTTATCCCTTTCTATCATAGTGTTTTTCAATATCTTCTGCGAATAGTCCTAAGAACCACATTTTAATCTTATGTATCATATTATTTCCTCTTCTTTCCTCTCTTATATACTTGATGGTTGGTTAAATAGTTCCTGTAATAATTATACTCATTCCACCAATAATAAGTGATAATACTCCTAAAATTGCTAATGCAAAACTTCTAATAATTTTATTATCATCCCATAAATCTTCTGCCTTAACAAAACTATAACAATAAAACAAAATCATAACAACCCCTACAATATATCCCATATCAATACCCTCTTCTATCATAGTGTTTTTCAATTAGTCTTTTTAGTAGCTTTAACATACTTTACCACACTTTCCACAATAATAATTCATTGGTATTTCTCTGCTAAAACTAATATCTAAAGAACCACAATTACATATTATTACTTGTTTTATGTATCTATACCAAAATATTTTTAGTAGCTTAATCATTGGTGGATTCCTTTAGTTTTAATCTGTTTCTACTATTTTACAAAATTCTTCTAATTTCTTGTAATCTTCAAAATAAAATCTGTATCCGTTAAATACTGTTGATATATTTGACTCTAATAAACTAAATAAATCTTGCTTAGATACTTCAATAGTTTCATAATCTTTTTTATTATCATCTTTTACAAAATCTAAAACAACCTTTTCTTCTTCTGTATAATTTTTTTCGAATGGTCTAAAATGTGTGCTATAACATTCAAATCTTTTATAAATATCTCCAGATATACCTTTATTTAAATATTCTATCATTTGTTTTTTATTTTTTACTTCCATCATCGTTTCCTTTCTCTGTGTGGATGTTTCCTATTTTTTTACATCTTTTAACTTGTGATTCAAAACTAATTGCCATTTCCCCTTTTTTGTAAAGTTTAACATCTTTATATAATTTTATTTCATAACCAAATGTATCTTGACAGAACATAACACTATAATGATAACCATCTTCATCTACTAATAAATCATTTTCATAAATTAAATCTCCGTTTTTATCCTTTAATCCAGTGCAAAACTCTTTTACAAATCTATCTTTTGAAGTAAAAATATATTCAAAAGAAATTGATTTATTTATATCTGACTCAAGGTGCCACTTTAATGTTTCTTTTTTAAAATACCAATGTTCTTTTAATCTAGTATCCCAAACTCTAAATAGTCTTTCTTCCATTACTCACACTCCTTTTCTGTTGGTGGTGCTTTAATATATGGGTCAACTAGACTCAAACATTTCTTACAAGCTGTTTTCTCAAAGTCGTGAGGAAACTCCATATCTTTATTCATATATGCAAAATACATACCTATTAAAGCTTCCTTTAGCTCTTTTATTTCTTTTTCTTGAGATTCTAAAAGCATAGCATACTTTAAAGCCATAGATAAAGCATAATTAGTACCTTTGCTAAATCTTTCGCTAGATATAAATTCTTTTAATTCTTTTATAGAAAATGTTTGTGTCTTTAATCTCTCTTCTACTGTTAAATTACTCATCATTGTTTCCTTTCTCTGTGTGAGGGTCTTTGTATTTAAGATTTTTTACCTTTTTATATCTTGTAAAACTAATATACTCAACTTCTACTTCTTCAGCTATTGCATTTGGTTCTTTGTAGTGTGTTAAATCTTCAAATAGTCCACCAAAACTATCATTTGTATAAACTCTATATAGTTTCCCCCAACACTCAAATATACAAGAATAAAAATTAACAATACCTTTTTCTATAATCTTCTTTTTTATTGGTATTAATCCAGCAACTTCTTCCATATTATTGAAAGCTTTTTTTAGTTTCCAAACCCCAACTTTTTCTGTATTATCTTCCATTACTCACACTCCTTTTCTATTGGTGGTGTTATTGGTTTCCAATGTGTTATTTGTTTTCCATAATATATACCTTCTATAAAAAAGTTATTTTTTTTACCTAAATGAACCTCTGTATATTTATTTTTTATTCCATTATTATCACAAATCAATACAAACCCATTATCTTTACTATATTCTACAACTTGAGGATAACCATAAATTAACTCCCCATTTTCTTTATTCCTAATATATATTTCAAAATAACCATCATCATCCTCTGGCAATTCCTCATTAACATCTCTCCATTTGTTTTGTAATATTTCAGCATCTCTTTCACAATGAGCTTGTATCATTAGATTTCTTAGTTTTTCGTTTTCTTCCTTTAGCTCTTTTATTTCTTGTTTTGACTTAAATAATTTACTTTCATAAGCTTTATAATCAAGTTTATCTATACAAATTTTAGTTTCTAATAAATCTGAAATAACTTTAGGAAACTTATCCTTTTCTTTACTAAATATTTTTATTAAATCCTTATAATCATCTGAAGAAGCTTTTAATAACTCCTTTAGCTCTTTTATTTCTTTTTCTAATACATAAGCCGATTCTCTTATAGCTTGTTGCACTACTCCATCATCCGATATAATACTATCAGCACATTTGTTTAATACTTCTATATGTTGTTCTATTGTTAAATTACTCATTGTTTATCTCCTTTGGTTTGTTTATATAAGCCCAATGTGTTATTTCTTCTAAAATATACATAGAACCTTTTTTAACTAATCCTTTAAATTTAGTTTTTGAATAAAATCCTGAAGAAGCAACTTTAAGACAAAATGTATCTACTCCAAATATACTTTTATTATCATAGAAAGATGAACCTCTTATATGTTTCTTTCTACTAATATCTTCTATTGTTTTTAATTTTACAGGTTTTCCATTTTCAGGCAACCTATCATTTACATCAATCCAATCTATCATAATCTCTCTCCTATTTTGTTAAAATATTATACAAAGTTCTATTATTAACTCTACTATAGCAAATAAAGCTATATCCCAATTTATATTATTCTTTTTAGAATCTATAATTATCAATATCAATAATCCCATATCATCATCTCCTTAAATTGTTAATCTACTTGTTTTAAAGCTTTTAGACCTAGTTTTATATATTCTTTAATTTTTAAATCAGAACCTAACACCTCTGATACTAATTGACATCTGTCAGACTTTTCATACAATTCATCAGCCCAATCTTCAATCATTTTTTCTATAAATTCTAAATCTAAAAAATCCATACTTTCTTTATATTTTTGGATTCTTCCTAATATTTCTAATATAAACTTTGTATCTCTCACAATATTGTCCTTATCTTCCATTATATCCTCCTATTTTAGTTGTTAAATACTTCAAATGTATAATTATTCATTTCCCATTCACTATCAGCATTATCTCTTATAATTTGTTCTATATCATCATCTTTACTATTATATTCTTCAATTATATTTCCTGCTTTATCATAAACATTTAATACAGAATTTTCTACTTCGCTCATAATATCCTCCTATTTTAGTTGTTTAAAAGCTTTAACCTTCTCATATATATTATAACAGCTATAACATACATCATATTTGTTTGCATCTTTTATATTATCGCAATCCTCTTTGCTAGGTAGTGAATAACAACCACTCTCTATAATCTTTTCA
>Ga0307376_10001050_pt1 | contig 31359 bp, 17 predicted proteins | sample TR2MG_FD_202536 | JGI IMG/M metagenome (GOLD analysis project Ga0307376, IMG submission 202536) | Soil microbial communities from Risofladan, Vaasa, Finland - TR-2 | ecosystem: Environmental > Terrestrial > Soil > Coastal area > Acid sulfate soil | place: Finland: Risofladan, Vaasa | collected...
GGACCTGGACGAGGATGAGAGCTACAACAGCTACAGCTTTCCCGACCTGCCGCTGACGATTCCCTGGGATGGCTTCAGCTACTATGCGCTTTGCCCCCTGGGCCACGAGTTCGGAGTGTACGCGAATGCACCGGCCCCGGCGACAGTGCTTTCGGAGGGGACGGTGAGCCTGTCCGCGACGTACGTGGACACCGGCGGCCACGGGGTGGCGACGTGGAGTTGGAGCGACGGCGGCGCCGGAGGCTCCTTCTCTCCCTCGGCCGGCGTGCAGAACCCGAGCTATACGGCGCCGACGAATGTCGGGGGCACGGACGTCATCGTGACGCTGACGGTCAGCGCCACCTGCGACGGCGCGGCGGCGCTGAGCGACAGCGATTCGACCACCCTCGTCGTGGAGCCGTTGATCGTCGGGTCCATTGCCGGGACGGTATCGGATGCGCTGAGCAGCGCGCCGATAGGGGGTGCGCTCGTGACCTGTGGCGCGCACAGCGCAACGACGAACGGGGCCGGTGAGTACCTGCTGTCGGGTATCCTCGTGGGTGATGGGTACACGGTGACGGCGAGCGCCGATGGCTACCAGTCAGGCTCTCAGACCGGGGTGACAGTCATGGCAGACATGACTGCGACCGTGGACCTGAGTCTCGTACCATTGCCCGGGGCTATCGCGGGCACGGTGAGGGAGGCCGCGAGCGGGCTGCCGGTCTCGGGCGCGGCGGTGGCCTGCGGCTCCGCGAACGACACGACAGGCACAGATGGATCGTACCTGCTGCCCAATATCCCCGTGGGCGATGGCTACACGGTGACGGCGAGCGCGTCCGCGTACGTGATGGGCTCACAGAGCGGGATCTCGGTGGCGTCCCAGGAGACGACGACGGTCGACTTCGCTCTGAATCCCAGGATAGGTTCCGTGGTGGGACACGTGAGAGATAGCCTCACCCGGCTGGCGGTCGCCGGAGCGGCAGTCGCGTGCGGGGGGCAGAGCGGGACGACCGATGTGACCGGAGCCTATCGCCTCCCAGGCGTCCGCATCGGCAGCCGGACGGTGACGGCGAGCGCCTCGGGATATGAGTCTGCATCGATCGGTATCACGGTCGCGACGGACCAGACCACGGTGGCCGACCTGTCGATCAGCCCTACGACCTTCGGGACGGTGGCCGGCCGGGTGACGAACGCATCGACGGGGTACGGCCTCCAAGGTGTCCAGGTGACGTGTGGCGCGCTGGCGACGGCGAGCGACTCCAGCGGGAACTATACGATCACCGGCGTGCCCGTCGGCTCGGGCTACCGCATCGGGGCAAGCGCGGCCGGATATTACTGGGCCTCCGTCGGCAGCGTTAGTGTGTCCACAGGCGCCACCACAACCGCAAACCTGTCGCTCACTCCGCTGCCGTCCTCTTCCGGTGCGCACTTTCAGGATCTCGCGTCGGCTGTCTTCATGCGCGGGACCGTGGGGGTCGGCTGGGCGGACTACGATGGAGACGGCTATCCGGACCTGCTCGCGGCCGGCGCGGTCCCGGCCGGCTCTGTGCCGGACGAGCACGGACCGCTGCTCTATCACAACAACGGGGATCGAACCTTCACCGAGGTGAGTGCGTCCGTAGGATTGGACGCGACCCCGATGGAGCAGGATGGCGTGGCGTGGGCGGACTACGACAACGACGGTGACCTGGACGTGTTGGTGGGCTCCGGCGCGGGCTATCCAATGCTGTATCAGTGGGAGGAGGGCGAGTTCGCGGAGGTCGGCGGGGAGGCAGGATTCCGCGTGTCGTTCAGCGCCGGCCGGGGCGTCTCGTGGTGTGACTACGATGGCGATGGCTTGCTGGACGCCTTCTGCTCGAATATCTTCGGCCCCGGGTACCTGATGCACAACAACGGCGACGGGACGTTCGACGAGGTGTCGGTGGCCGCGGGCCTGAGCCCCTGCGATGCCGGGCAGTCCGCCTCCTGGGGCGACTACAACGACGATGGGTGGTCCGATCTCGTGATCGCGAGACTGGGCCAGGCAACTTTGCTCTTCTCCAATAACGGGGAGGGGACGTTTACCGATGTCAGCGACGCCTCCGGCGTCAGCGCGTTCGTGGATGCGTACAGCGCCGTATGGGGCGACTACGACAACGACGGTTGGCTGGACTGCTACGTCACCTCCGCCAACTACATCGAGCCGCAGACGCGGCGGGATGCGCTGTTCCACAGCAACGGCGACGGCACTTTCACCGACGTGGCCAATCTGGCCGGCATGGCGGGAGATGTCTCGGTCGGCCTGGGAGCGGCGTGGGCGGACTACAACAATGACGGCTACCTCGATCTTTACGTCGGCAACTTAGAGAGTGACAATCAGCCCTTCCTCTATCGCAACAACGGCGATGGGACGTTCTCGAACGTGGCGGCGACGGCCGGGGTCGGCGGGAGCCGCCCGAATCAGGCCGCTTGCTGGGCCGACATCGATCTAGACGGCTGGATCGACCTGGCCAGCGCCGTGGCGGGCCCGCAATCGTCTCTCTTCCTCAACCTCGGGGGCGGCGGCAATTGGCTGCGAGTGATCGCCCTTACAGATGGCGACGGTGACGCCACGGATGGTGGTGTGACGCGCGCCGCCGTCGGCGCCCGCGTGGAGCTGGACGTCGACAATGACGGCAATTTCCTGCCCTCGCGAACGCTGACGCGGCTGATCGACGGCGGATCGGGATTCTGCGGCCAGAACGAGCAGGTGGCGCAGTTCGGGGTCCCGGCGAGCGGTCCCGTGGCGGTGCGAGTCATCTTCCCGGACGGCAGCGTCGTCACCCACCGAGATGTCTCCCTCAACACGCAGCTCGAAATCCGCGATGTATCGAGGGACCGGGTGATGGAGACCTTCTCGGATGTGCCGCTCGACTCCTGGGCCTACGAACACGTCGATGCCTGCGTCGAGGCCGGAATCGTCTCCGGGTATGACGACGCGCGCTATCACGGCGACTGGTCCGTGACGCGGGATCAGATGGCGGTGTATATCGCCCGGGCTCTGGCCGGGGGCGAGGACAACGTGCCGGCAGGACCGGGGGAGGCGACTTTCGAGGATGTGCCGACGGACTACTGGGCGTACGATCACGTGGAGTACTGCTACGATCAGAACATCGTGCAGGGGTATACGGCGACGACGTATGCGCCGACGGTGGAGGTGACCCGGGACCAGATGGCGGTGTATGTGGCGCGGGCGCTGGTCGCGCCGACGGGGGAGGCGGAGCTGGCGGACTACGAGCCGGCCGATCCGCGCAACTTCCCGGATGTGCCGACAACTGGCTATGGTGAGGATGGAACGGAGCCATTCTGGGCGTACCGGCATATCGAGTATTGCGTCGAGCATGGGGTCGTCGAGGGGTATGACGACGGCTGCTACCATCCGGAGATCGTGGTCACGCGGGACCAGATGGCGGTGTATGTGGCGAGGGCGTTTGGGTTGTAGGAGGTCTTCAGGCACGAGCCTCAGGTTGGGTGTTCGGGACTTGCGCATTGTGGCGCTCTCGGTGGGAACGAATCCGCGTGGAGCGTCGTCTAACGTGCGGCAGCGAAGGAGGGGAAGGCGATGCAGGAGGATGCGTTCGCGTGGTTTAGTAAGTAGTTGAGGGGGTAGGGGGTTCCGGTCGGAGAACGGCCACGTTCTAGGAGGGAAAACATGAGATCGGTGAGAGCGCTCCTGATAGGTATGGTGGTGTTCCTCTGTGCGAGCCCCGGCCTTGCGGATGAGGTCGTCGTGGGCTGGAGGAGCCCGTTCGGGTTCACCCGATCGCTCGCGGTCGATCCGACGGACAGCAGCGTCTGGGTCGCCTGCGGGGGCAGCATGATGCATCTGGCGGAAGACGGAAGCATCCTGAGCCAGGCGGACGATTACTGGACTCCGTGGTCGGTGTCGGTGAACCCGACTGATTCGTCTTGCTGGGTGGCGGAAAGGTCTGCCCGCCGCGTGAGCCATCTCGCGGCGGATGGCAGCCTGCTGTGGCGGGGTGGTAACTATGAGTCTCCATATGCCGTATCGGTCGATCCAACGGACGATTCGTGCTGGGTGGCAGTGACGTTCGAACGCCTGGTGGTGCACCTGGCGGAGAACGGGACGGAAGTGGCGCGGATAGAGGGTTTCGAGGAGCCGCGGAGCGTCTCGGTATGTCCCGCCGATGGCTCGTTTTGGGTGGCGGACAACGGGGGCAATGTGGCGCGGCTGGATGCTGAGGGAACGGAGCTGTGGCGCGGATACGTGGCAGGCATTCGGACGGTGGCGGCCGATCTCGAAGATGGCTCGTGCTGGGCCGGCCGCTCCTCCGGCGATTCCGGTAATGTGCGGCATCTGGCCGGCGACGGCACGCTACTCTGGTCGAGCTCCCCCGTTTCCGCGAACTCCCTTGCTGTTGACCCCGCGGACGGAAGCTGCTGGGTTGGGGATAGCTGGCGCGGTGAGATCCTGCACTTCGCGAAGGATGGAACGGAGCTCGAGCGCCGGCAAGGATTCCTGGGCCCTTCCGCCATCGCCGCGAATCCGACGGATGGCTCCCTTTGGGTCGGGGAGGATGGGTTTGTCTGGGACGAGCCCCATATGAACTGGACGCTGCGTGAGGCAGGGCTCCAGCATTTCTCCGCGAGCGGCTCGGAACTGTGGTCGAGCAACGGGTTCAGCTTCCCGTGGGGGGTGTCGGTGAACGTCAGCGATGGGTCATGCTGGGTGGCCGACACCGGGAACGGTGAGGTGGCACACCTGGCGCGGGATAGGAGCGTCCTGTGGCGGGGGGCGCCGCTTGGCCGGCCCGAGGTCGTGGCCGCCAACAGCACGGACGGGTCGTGCTGGGTCGCTGACACGACGGCGGGAGTCGTGGTTCTCTTGAGCGCCGATCACATAGAACTCGCCCGCGTCTCGGGGTTCACGGCACCGGTGGCGCTGTCGGTGGACAGGGCCGACGGATCGTGCTGGGTGGCCGACAGGGATGCGGGGGAGGTCGTCCATCTGTCCGCCTCCGGGGTGGAACTGTGGCGCGGCAGCTTCGAGCTGCCGAAGTCCGTGTCCGTGGATCCCAGAGACAGGTCGTGCTGGGTGGCCGACTATCGGGCGTCCGCAATTGCCCATCTCGCGAACGACGGCAGCCAGCTGGGGGTCATCGACTCGACGAATCCTTCCGGCGTGGCGATAAGTCCTTTCGACGGAACCGTGTGGGAGTTGCGCCTCGGCGGGACAGTGAGCCACTATACCGTCGATGGCACGCTGCTCTCGAGCAAGAGCTTCTATCAGCCAGAGGCGATAGCGGTGGACGAGACGGACGGATACTGCTGGGTTGTCACAAGCGGGGAAAACGTCGTGGTGCTGCTGGATAACGAGGGCACGGAGGTCTGGCGCGGCGGCGGGGTGTTCATTCCGAGAAGCATCGCCGTCGATTCAGCAGACGGGTCGGCCTGGATCGCCGACACGAGGAACTGCCAGGTCGCTCACTTCCTAAGGGTTGGGCCCTTCGAGGATATCGCTTACGACTCGTGGGCGAGCAAAGCGATTGAGGCCTGTGTGAGTGCGGACATGGTGTCGGGATATGACGACGGGCTCTATCACGGCGATTGGCCGGTCACCCGCGATCAAATGGCGGTGTACATCAGCCGGGGTCTGGCGGGAGGGGATGCTTACGTCCCGACGGGGCCGGCCGAGGCTACCTTTGCGGATGTGGACGCCGGCAACTGGGCCTACGACTACATCGAGTACGCGGCCGCCGAGGGCGTCGTCCAGGGCTATCTGTACACCATGCCCGACAATCCCGAAGAGACGCTATACCTCTATGAGCCGAGCTGGACGGTGACCCGGGACCAGATGGCGGTGTATGTGGCGCGGGCGCTGGTCGCGCCGACCGGGGAGGCGGCGCTGGCTGATTATGTGCCGACGAGCCCGCGCAACTTCCCGGATGTGCAGAGCACGGGATATGGGGATGATGAGACGGAGCCATTCTGGGCGTACCGGCATATCGAGTACTGCGTCGAGCATGGGGTCGTCGAGGGGTATGACGACGGCTACTACCATCCGGAGATTGTGGTCACCCGGGACCAGATGGCCGTCTACGTAGCCAGAACCTTCGGACTCGCGAACTGACAGGAAAGAGACTCGAGAAGACGCCGAGCATGGGCAAAACACTGGTCTTGCTGGGGCTTGTCGTGGTTGCGTGTCTGGGGGTTGCCGCGACAGGGGCGGCGGAGGTGGGCCGTGGCCGGGAGTACATACCGCTTGCGGGATGGCCGGCCGACGCGCAGAGCACGACGGGCCCGCGGCCGCCGGGGGACCTGGCGGCAAGCCGGGCCGCCGCTGCCATAACCTCACCCCAGGTGATCGCCGGGGTTCCCGCCTACCTCTGGTACCACGGGTGCGGCCCGACGGCGGCGGGGATGGTTATCGGGTACTGGGATGGGCACGGCTTCGGGGCCTTGATCGAGGGGGAGGCGGGCACGCAGAACGCTGTGGTCAACACGGCGCTTGCCAGCAGCGGCAACTACAACGACTACTGCCTGCCCCTGGACAGCGCGCCGGACCCAATCGCGCCGGACAAGTCGGAGCCGCCCGAGGGAGACGAGCACCCGGACGACTGCGTCGCCGACTTCATGAAGACGTCGCAGAGCTATTACGACAACTACTACGGGTGGAGCTGGTTCTCGGACGTTCAGAAGGCGTTCCTCGACTATGCGACCTACACGGCGCCGGACTACTCGGGGGAAAGCGAGCGGTGGTATTGGAACTCGGGCCTGACGTGGACGACGTACAGGACGGAGATCGATGCGGGCCGGCCGCTGGTGCTGCTGGTCGATACGGGCGGGGACAACACGACAGACCATTTCGTGACCGCGATCGGGTACGGATGGGACGGCGAAACGCCGATGTACGCCTGCTTCAACACATGGGGCACGAGCGTTCAGTGGCATGACTTTGCCGGGATGAAGATGGGCCAGTCGTGGGGGATCTTCGGGGCCATCACGCTGAGGCTGAGCGCCGCGCATGGGCTGTTCGTGACGGCCGGCCCGCCGAGTCCGTCGAACGTGATGTCCGAGGAGACGTGCCTGCTGTCGGCGAGCTATGAGGATACGCTGGGGCATGGTGTTGCGAGCTGGTCGTGGAACGACGGGGGCGCGGGCGGGGCCTTCAGCCCGTCGGCCGCGGTGCAGAATCCGACGTACACGGCGCCGGTGAACGCGGGGTATGGCAGCGTGACGGTGACGCTGACGGTGACGGCGACGTGCGACGGGCCGGAGGCTGCGAGCGGCAGCGATGCGGTGGAGCTGATCGTCCGGAGCGCGGGGACGGTCGACCCGGCCAGGATCGTGGCGCTGACCGAGGACGGGGAGAAGTACCAGCAAGAGGCGGCGACGGACGGGAGGCGGGTGGTGTGGTCGGACGAGTGGGACGGGTCATATGGGATTCGCCTGTACGATTTCGATACGGACGAACTCGTATGGATCGCGGAGGGATCGACGGCGCAGAGGCTGGCGGCCGTTTCGGGGGACATCGTGCTGTGGCTCGACGCGACGGCGGGGAGCGGAGGTTTTCATACGTTCCTCTACGACCTGGAGACGGCGACGGAGTTCCAGGTGAGCGAGACGGCGCGGCTGGGAGAGGACCCCTCGGCGCTGTGGCCGCCGGCGGTGGATGGGTCGCTGGTGGCCTACACGGAGCCGGCGGGGGCCGATGACTGGGACCTATATTGCTACGATCTGAGCGTGGACTCGGACTCGGATGGCATTCCGAACTGGCGGGACGGCGACCGGCCGCAGCCGGACCCCGCGCGGCGGGCGCTCGTGGTGAACCCGGGGGAGCAGTCGCGGCCGAAGGTGAGCGGGCGGCGGATCGTGTGGGAGGATCAGCGGAGCGGGAACAGCGACATCTATCTCTACGACCTGGACCTCGGCCAGGAGTTTGCGCTGTGCGCGACGGGGGGGAATCAGGTGGGGCCCGACATCTCCGGCCGCTACGTCGTCTGGACCGACCTGGCGTCGGGCAGCGGGGACATCTTCGTGTACGATCTCTCGGTGGACAGCGACGGGGACGGCCTGCCGAACTGGCGGGAGACGCCGCCGCCGAGCCCCGATCCCGCACTGAGGAATCTGACCCCTGATGCGGCGCGGCAGGGCAACTGCGCGGTGGAAAGAGACTATGTGGTGTGGGAGGACGACCGCGCGGCGGGCGCCAGCGCGACCGACATCTATCTGTACGATCTCGGGTCCGAGACGCGGTTCAAGCTGACGGAGGACGAGTGGGATCAGTCGCGGCCGGACATCTCGGAGGGCGTGGTGGTGTGGCAGGATGACAGCTGCGGGAACGCGGACATCTTTGCGTGGGGCTCGCCCGATTGGTACGGTTGGATCGAGGGGCAGGTGTACAATGCGCGGACCATGCAGGATCTGGTCCCGGCCTACATCACCTGCGGGGAGGTGACGCGGTTCACCGCCTGGGACCTGCCGGGCCATTTCGTGATGCCGCTCGTGCCGACGGGCCCGGCGCAGACGGTGGTCGTGTCGTCGCCGACGTATCACACACATGAGGTGCCCGTCGACGTGGTGGGCGGGGACTCGATATGGTTGGATGTGCTGCTCGTGCCGTGGGGCTACGGTCTCGTGGAGGGGACCGTGAGGGAGGGCGGGACGCTCGAGCCGTTGGTTGATGTCCAAGTCTTGGCCGGGGACACGATGGCCTTCACCGACTCCGACGGGGGATACGTGTTGTGCTTGCAGGGCGCGCAGAGCTATACGATAACGGCCGCGAAGTACGGATATAGCGAGGGTTCGGGAGAGGTGGCGTCGCTGGCGGATGGGGAGCGGGTGTCGCTGGACTTCGTGCTGGAGCGGCTCCCGCGGGGGACGCTCGCGGGCCTGGTGAAGAACGCCCGCACGGAGGCGGCGGTGGCGGGGGCGACGGTGACCTGCGGCGGGGCGAGCACGACGACGGGGGCCGACGGGAGGTACCAGGTCGAGGTGGTCGCGGGCGGCGGCCTGACGGTGACGGCGAGCTCTTCCGGGTATTACCCGGGGCGAGCGAGGGAGGTCGTGGTGGCGGCGGAGGGGACGACGACGGTGGATCTGGTGCTGACGCCGTACTTCTCGGATGTGGCTCAGAGCTTCTGGGCGTTCGGGGAGATCGGGGCCTGCGTGACTGCGGGGGTGGTGGCGGGATACACGGATGGGACGTATCAACCGGGATGGCCCGTGACGCGGGATCAGATGGCGGTGTATATCGCCCGGGCTCTGGCCGGGGGCGAAGCGAACGTGCCGGAGTTTACGGGGACGCCGACGTTCCCGGATGTAGACGGGCTATTCTGGGCGCTGAAGCATGTGGAGTACGCGGTGGAGGAGGGCGTGGTGGCGGGGTACGACGATGAGTTGTACCACCCGGAGTTCGAGGTGGACCGGGGGCAGATGGCGGCCTTCGTGGCGAGGGCGGTCGCCGGCGGGGATGGGAACGTCCCGACGCCATCGGGAAGCCCGACGTTTCCGGATGTGGATGAGCTCTTCTGGGCCTACCGCCATGTGGAGTACTGCGTCGGCGAGGGGATCGTGCGGGGATATGACGACGACTACTACCATCCGGAGATCGTGGTCACGCGGGACCAGATGGCGGTGTATGTAGCGAGGGCGTTTGGGTTGTAGGCCTCACCCGTTCCTGTAGTTAACCCCGAAGCCGCCGCGGGGGTAGCGCCATTCGAGGTTGCCGCATTCGGCGCAGGCGATGCGGCAGGCGCCGCATTCGACACACCCCTCGAAGAAGATGGTGATCTGGTCGTTCTCCCAGCGATAGGTGTTGACCGGGCAGATCGTGGTGCACTGCTTGAGCGTGCAGTCGCGGCATTTCGCCGGGTCCGTGATCTTGAGGTGGGACTCGGTGTCCGGCCGGAAGCCGTTCAGGTAGAGCTTCTGCTCGAGGGTGAGCTTCTTCACGCGATCGACCTCCAGGCTTTGAAGAAGTCGATGGCCATGCGCCAGGGGGAGCGCTTCTTGAGTGCGCCCCAGAAGATCGAGCGCTGCTTCCTGCGCTTGGGCACACCGTCCACGGTGAGCATCTGGCGGGCGGCTTCGTTGAGCAGGTCGGGGTAGAGGCCGAAGAACTCGGGGTGGGTCTCGAAGAAGCGCGCCATGTTTCGGTACTTGTAGAGGTCTTTGTAGATGTAGCTGTCTCGGATGAGCCGGTCGTAGCGGGAGAGCGAGCGCGCCGAGAAATCGCGCCGCTCTCTGGCGTGCAGGATGGCTTCCGCGGCGAGCTTGCCGGATGCCATGGCGAGGTTGGAGCCCTCCCGGTGCATGGAGTTGATGAGCATGGCGGCATCGCCAACCACGAGCATGCCGTGGGTGGAGAGCTTGGGCATGGCGTGCAGGCCGCCCTCGGGGATGAGGTGGGCGAGGTACTCGCGGGTTTCGCCGCCCGCCAGAAGCGGGGCGACCATGGGGTGAGACTTGAGGTGCTCGAGGAGGTCATTGGGCTGGATGCCCCGCTCCACGAGCTGGGAGATCATGGCGCCGACGCCGATGGAGAGGGAGTCGCGGTTGGTGTAGATCCAGGCCGTCCCTACCATGCCCCAGCTTGCATCACAATAAAGCTCGATGGTGGCGCCCTGGTCGCCGGTCAGTTGGAAGCGGTCGTCGATGGTCTCCCGGGGCAGGGCGATGACCTCTTTGACGGCGAGGGCGGCCTGGTCGGGAGGGATCTCCTCGCGGAGTCCGACGTTCTGGGCGAGGAGGGAGTTCACGCCGTCGGCGGCGATGACGACATCGGCGTAGAGGTCGCCGTCCGGGCGGCCGGTGCGGACGCCGACGACTTTCCCGTCGTCCATGATGGCGGACTCGACGACTGTCTCGGGGATGATGAGCGCGCCGGCCTCTCTGACCTTCCCAGCCGTCCACTTGTCGAAGCGGGCCCGGAAGACGCTGAACGCGTTATAGGGCTCTTGATCGAAAGCTTCGTGGCGGTGGGCCGCCTTGAAGGCGGCTTTCTCCGTGAGCACCCAGGCCTGAGTCTCGATGAGGTGGCGCTCGAGGGGGGCCTCTTTCCAGAAGTCGGGGAAGATCTCCGCCGTCGGCTGGGTGTAGATGACGCCGCCCATGACGTTCTTCGAGCCGGGGAAGTCGCCCCGCTCGATGACGGCGACGTTCACGCCCGCCATCGCCAGCACGTAGGCGGCGGAAAGCCCGGCGGGGCCGGCGCCCACGACGATGACCTCAAACTTCTCGCCCCGCTCACTCATCGGGCTTCCCCTGTCTTGGCAGACGGGTCTTCACGGCGCGGGCTCGCCTTGTCAGTCAGGCGAGCCTTCACCGTGCGGGTGAGCGCGGGGACGATCTCGTTGACATCGCCCACGAGCCCGTAGGTGGCGACGCCGAAGATGGGTGCGTTCGGATCGCGGTTGATGGCGACGATCACGTCGGAGGTCTCCATGCCGACGAGGTGCTGGATGGCCCCCGAGATCCCGCAGGCGAGGTAGAGCTTCGGACGGACGGTGTTGCCTGTCTGGCCGACCTGGCGGGCATGGTCGATCCAGCCCTGGTCCACCGCCGCGCGGGAGCCCGACACGACGCCGCCGAGGGCCTGGGCGAGGTCGGCCAGCATGCGGAAGCCTTCGGGGCCGCCCAGGCCGCGCCCCCCGGAGACGAGGATGGAGGCATCTTCGATACGGACGCGGGCGGCGTCGGATTCTCGGACGTACTCGACGATACGAAGGAGGACGTCTTCCTCGCCGAGGGCGAGCTCCTCGCGGATCACTTCGCCGGTGCGGGAGTCGTCGCGGGGCGGCAGGGGCATGACGCGGGGCCGGACGGTGGCCATCTGGGGGCGCCGCTTCTCACAGAGGATGGTGGCCATGATGTTTCCGCCATAGGCGGGGCGGGTCTGCTCGAGGAGCTTGGTCTCGGGATCGATGGCGAGGCCGGTGCAGTCGGCGGTGAGGCCGGTGCCGAGGGCGGTGGCTACGGCGCCCGCGAGGTCGCGGCCCATGGTGCTCGCTCCGAGGAGCATGATCTCGGGGCGATATGTGCGGACCAGACGGGCGAGGCCGTGGAGGTAAGGCTGGGTGCGGTAGTGGGCGAGGGCGGGGTCGTCGAGGAGGTAGACCGCGTCGGCGCCGTAGGCGATGGCTTCCTGAGTGAGAGCCTCTACCTCGCGGCCGAGGAGGACCGAGCAGACTCGCCCGCCGAGGTCGGCGGCGAGTTCCCGCGCTTTGCCGAGGAGCTCCCAGGAGACGGGGGCGGGGCGGCCGTCGGTGTGCTCGAGGAACACCCAGACTTCGCGGGGCGCGGTCGTGCGGGCCGAGGGCGCAACCGCGGGCATGCCGCCTGGGGCGGACATATCCGCCCTACAAGACGGTTCGGCTGGCTCGGGTCCGGACATGGTGATGGCGTCGGTGGGGCAGGGCTTGACGCACTTGCGGCAGCCGGTGCACTTACCGACGTCCACGACGGCGATGCCCTCGGAGTCCATGGCGATAGCGTCGGTGGGGCAGACCGGGACGCACTGCTCGCAGCCGATGCAGGCGGCGCGAGCGATCTCGGCGATGGGCTTCGGTGTCCGCTTGCGGTCCGTCATGAGCCGGGCTCCTCGAAGACGCCCTCGGCGAGGAGCTTGTCGAGCAGAAGGTTGGCGGCGCCGTCGGGGCTGCCATCGTCCGCGGTGAGCAGCTCGCCCCGTTCCCGCTGCGGCGGGGCGAAGATGCGGCGCACCTGGGTGGGCGAGCCGGCGAGGCCGACCCCCGACTCATCGAGGTCGATGTCTGCGATGCCCCAGATCGGAATCTCCGTGCGAAGCCCTTCGATCACCGCGGGCAGAGAGGCGTAGCGGGGCTCCCCGATCTCCTTGACAACGGTGAGGAGGGCCGGAAGGGGGGCCTCGACGATCTCTTCCGCGCCCTCGAGAATTCGGCGGGCGCGGAGGCGGCGGGCCTCCAGGTCGATGGATTCGACGGCCCCGACGTAGGTGATCTGGGCAAAGCCCAGGCGGGTGGCGATGCCGGGGCCGACCTGCGCCGTGTCCCCGTCGATGGTCTGCTTGCCGCAGAGCACGAGATCGACCTCTTGCTCTTCGTGGAGGGTGCGGATGGCGGCGGCGAGGGCGGCCGAGGTGGCGAGGGTATCGGACCCGATGAGGGCCCGGTCGGAGAGCAGAATGGCACGATCGGCACCGAACGAGAGTGCCTTCTGGAGCGCCTCGACCGCCTGGGGAGGCCCCATGCTGAGGAGGGTGCAGGCGCCCCCGTATCGCTCTTTGATCCGAGCGGCGGCTTCGATGGCATGGAGGTCGAAGGGGTTGATGATCGCCGGGATGCCCTCGCGGACGAGGGTGTTGGTCTCCGGGTCGATGCGCACCTGAGTGGTGTCGGGAACTTGCTTGATGCAGACGACTGTGTTGAGCACGTCGCGCTCTCGGCACAGGGGCAGGAGGCACAACTCCTGCCCCATGGAGTTCTGGGCGTTGGTCATGAGGGCCGCGCCTCCGGCGCGGCCCTATGTATCTGGTATTCTGCGCCCGGGGGCGACACCTTTCTGCGGGGAGTGGAAGGTGGGAGGTTGGAACGGGCAGGCAGGCGAAGCAAGGCGGCGTGCTGATTCCGAAGACGGGAAAAGAGATCTGGCTGAACCGGGTGCGGGTGTGGCTGCCGCCGGCCTTCGTGATCGTGGCGATCATCCTGCGGAAGCCGGCGTGGAATCTGTGGGGTGTCCCGTTCATCGCGCTCGGCGAGAGCCTGCGGACGTGGTCGGCGGGGCATCTGGTGAAGGACGAAACGCTGACGGTGGGCGGGCCGTACGCCTATGTGCGGAATCCGCTGTACCTGGGGAGTTTGCTGAATACGGTTGGGTTTCTGGTGGTACTCGGCGACTGGGCACTGGCCGCCGTGTTCGTGGTCGTCGCGCTGGCGATCTACCTGCCGACGGTGAAGCAGGAAGAGGATTACCTGAGGCGGATGCACGGGGAGGCATTCGATGCCTACCGAAAGGCGGTGCCGGGGATCGTACCGCGGGTGCGGGCGGCGCAGTTCGAGGTGGAGGGGATAGGCGAGAGCAGGTTCGCGTGGGGGCGGGTGTTCTCGAATGTGGAGCACAAGACGTGGGTGGCGTTTGCGGTGCTGTTCGGATTGCTGTGGGTCAGGGGGAGGGTGTAGCCATCAAGGTCACAGGCATAGAGAGGATCAGCAATGCACGGGGGCGGCCGAGGAAGCCGCCCCCGTTCCCTGTCAGAAGGCGTCGACCTACACCCGCTGGCGTGACGCCCGTATCGCTTTGTCGACGGCGGCCTTGGTTTCGGCGTTCACGGGAATGGCGAAGCCGATGCCGATGTTGCCGGTGCCTCGGGGTGAGAAGATGGCCTGGTTGATGCCGACGACCTCGCCGGCGGTATTGACGAGCGGGCCGCCGGAGTTGCCGAAGTTGATGGCGGCGTCGGTCTGGAGGAGGTCGCGCATCTCCTCGCGGCCGCGGGCCTGGCGCACGACGCGCCCTTTGGCGCTGATGACGCCGACGGTGACGGTCTCGCTGAAGCCGAAGGGGGAGCCGATGGCGATGGCCCAGGCGCCGACCTTAACGGCGTCCGCGTCGCCCAGGCGGGCAGTCGGAAGGTCAGTGGGGCAGTCGATCATCTTGATGACAGCGAGGTCCTTGTCCTGGACCACTCCGACGAGGCGGGCGGTGTAGGTATTGTCGTCGGCCAAGGTAACGCTGATAGTGTCGGCCTGGCCGATGACGTGGGCGTTGGTGAGGACGTAGCCGTCGGCGGTGATGATGAAGCCCGAGCCGAGGTTGGCGAGCTTGCGGACGCGGGTCTGCGGTCGGAAGGGGGGCCAGGGATCGCGCCACGGGTCGAAGTTGAAGATGTCGAAGCCCCAGGTCTGCTGGCGGATTTCCTTCTCGGTGTTGATGTTGACGACGGCGGGGGAAACGCGTTCAGCGACATCGATGAATGACGACTGAAGGGCGGCGGCGCTCGCCGGCGCCGCGTCCGCGGGCGAAGGGCGGAGCGCGGCGGAGAGGGCGACGGCGACGAGGCCGCCGAAGAGGGCGCTGAGGAACAGCATCGTCGCGAGAGAGCGGGTATTCGTGTGGTTAGAGCGCATTTCATAATCCTCACTCGCCTGGCTGTCCGCTACAGACGCTGGCATGAAATGCGCCTGCTGGAGCCTGGCGGCTTGTGTTGCTGTTTCATAGCCTCAGATGAAGGTTATGAAACAGCTTCTATGAGAGTTCGGCACGGTCTGTCACCTCCTAAGAGATTCTAACAGAAGTGCTAAACCACAAAGACACGAAGGACACGGAGAAGGTTCATCCGCTTCCGGCGGCTCCCCCGGGCCGAACCCGGCGCCCATAATGACGAAAGGAACCGCCGGAAGCGGGCAAAGTTTCTCTTTTTGCCTTGGTGGTTATGTTAGAGATTCTAAGGGTTTAGACACGGGAGGGGCGATTGGGTTCCGGGGGAGGGTATCCCGGCTGTGAAACGAGCCCCGCCTCTTCCCGCTCGAGGGACATGCATGACTGTCGTGTGCGAGGGGCCGACAGTCGCCGCCAGGGGGAAGGGAAAAGCCGCAGAATCCTAACCGTAATTGCAGGCACAGCACGTGCCGGTAGCGGCACACCGCTTCCCGGGTGCGAGTTGAGGTGACTGAAGCTCTCCGTTGGAGGAAATCGATATGAGCCGCGGATTGCGATGGCTGCTTGTCGCCGTTGTGCTTTTCGGGCTTGCCAACGTCGCTCTCCTGATCGTGTCGCGCGAGCCCGAGTCGCCCGACGTGCCTGCACAGGCCAATCCTCGGGATCGCCCTGCTGCCCGGCCCGTCGCCCCCAAGCCGGACGAAGCATCCTTCGAGGAGGTCGTGGTCGTCTGCCAGGTGCCGGCGAGGGAGGAGCGTCTGTCGCAGGTTTCCGGCAGCGGCCATGGGCCGAACTGCCCGACCACCAGAGTTTCCTCACTGCTGGGGATCGCCATAGCCAGCCCTCACGGTATCAAGATTGGATCGGTCGTATCCGAGGGCCCGGCCTCACGAGCGGGCATACTACCCGGAGATGGTATCGCCAAGTGCTTTGGAAACGCTGTCAGTTGTCCGGCCAGCCTGCTGCCGCTTTTGGGTCAGGAGGAGGAACGAAGACCGGTGGAGCTGACCCTCAAACGGCCGATCCGGCCGGCGGAAGGCGGCAGCGACGGAGCTGACAAGCCAGAACAGACCTCGCCTGAAGCCGATGAGCAGTTGAATCAATAGGAGGCACATGTCTGTGAAAAGGAGATCCCTGGGTCGAACGGGGGAAGAGCTGTCGATTCTAGGAATGGGGGGGATAGTCGTATCCGAGCTGGAGCAAGCTGAGGCGAACAGAATCGTCGCCGAGGCCGTCGATAGAGGTGTGAACTACTTCGACGTCGCCCCCGCCTATGGCGATGCCGAGGAACGGCTGGGGCCGGCGCTGGCACCGTACCGCAAGGACGTATTCCTGGCCTGCAAGACCGGAGAACGGGATCGGGAAGGCTCGTCCAGAGACCTGGAGACGTCGCTGACGCGGCTTCGAACCGATCACGTCGATGTCTATCAGCTTCACGGCCTGATGCATCTCGATGACGTGGAGAAGGCCTTCGGGCCGGGTGGAGCCATCGAGACGTTCGAGGCGGCGAAGCGGGAGGGGAAGGCGCGGTTCCTGGGCTTCAGCGCGCACTCCGAGGAGGCCGCGCTTGCGGCGCTCGACCGATTCCCCTTCGACTCGGTGCTCTTCCCGTTCAATTTCGTCTGCTGGTTCGGCGGGTTCGGTCCCCAGGTGATGGAAGCGGCGAAGGCCAAGGGGATAGGACGGCTGGCGCTCAAGTCGGCGGCGCGCACGTTCTGGCCGGGGGAGGAGCGGAAGCATCCCAAGTGCTGGTACGAGCCGTACGACGATCCCGAGAAGGCGCGGCTCGCGTTTTCCTGGACGCTTTCGCAGGAGGTGACTGCGGCGGTGGCCCCAGGCCAGCAGGAGCTCTTCCCTATGATGATGGACCTGGCGGAGAGGTTTCGGCCGATCACGCCGGAGGAGGAGGAGCAGCTCCGGGAGATGGCCCGAGGGCTGACGCCGATATTCCCGCAAGAGGAATGATCGGCCGGGCGTAAGGGGCAGCGACAGGGAACAGGACGCCGCGGTGCGAGCAGGGCTCGCACCGCGGGCGCTTTTGAGAGGGGTGCCCCCGCCTCCGGCGAAGCGCAGGACGGCGCAGATCGCAGCCGGCACTGAGCGCTCTGGAGGGTGACCCATGCGTTTCGATCGCGTGAAGAAGGCTTTTCGCAGGCCGGGCAGTGAATGGCGCGGCGCGCCGTTCTGGGCGTGGAACGACGACCTCGATCCGGCCGAGCTTCGCCGGCAAGTGCGGGAGATGAAGCGCGCCGGCCTGGGCGGGTTCTTCATGCACAACCGCATCGGGCTCGTCACCCCCTACATGGGAGAGCGGTGGATGGAGTGCATCGCGGCCGCGGTGGGCGAGGCCCGGAAGCAGGGGATGCACGCCTGGCTCTACGACGAGGACCGCTGGCCCAGCGGTTATGGTGGAGGCGCCGTCCCCAAGCGCAATCCCGACTTCGGCATGAAGGTCCTCGCCATTGCCGAGGAGGGGTCGGGCGGCCATCGGTTCGCCGTGCGGCTCGACGGCGCGGCTGAGGTCATCTTCTACCGGCGCCTCAGAAAGGGCGAGCGCCTGCGATCCGGAGAGAAGCTGCGCCGGTTTGAAGTCGTGTACGCCGGCCCCACGGGGTGGTTCAACGACGGCCCCTACTCGGACAACATGAACCCCGAGGCGGTCAAGGCCTTCATCGAGATTTGCTATGAGCCCTACCGCAGGCAATTCGCCGGGGAGTTCGGCAAAACGATCCCCGGCATCTTCACGGACGAGCCCAACATCTTCGCTCAAAGGCCCGTCGAAGGGCCGAGCGTACCGTGGACGGGGCGCATGGCGGCGGAGTTCCGCCGTCGCCGCGGTTACGACCTGATGGCGCGGCTTCCCGAGCTGTTCTCATCGAACGATGCGCACTTCAAGACCCGCCACGACTTCTGGCGGACGGTGACCGAGCTCTTCGCCGAGGCCTACTGCGGGCAGCTCGCCCAGTGGTGCGAGCGCAACGGGCTGGAGCTGACGGGGCACATGCTGGGGGAGCAGGATTTCGCCGAGGAGATAGCGGTCGGTGGGGCGGCGATGCCGAGCCTGGCCTCCATGCAGCGGCCGGGCATCGACATCCTCACAGAGCAGACGCGGGAAACCCTGACCTGCAAGCAGGCGTCGAGCGTCGCCCACCAGTACGGCCGGGAGCGGACGCTGAGCGAAACCTACGGCACCTCGGGGTGGCACTTCACGTTCGAGGCGCAGAAGTGGTCGGGAGACTGGCAGACGGTCCTGGGGATCAACACGCGCTGCCAGCATCTGACGCCATACTCCATCCGGGGGATGCGCAAGCGCGATTATCCCCCGCACTTCTTCCATCAGCAGCCGTGGTGGAAGTACTTCCGCCAGGCCGAAGACTACTTCGCCCGCACCTGCCTCTTCACGACCATCGGCGCGTCGGTACGTGACGTCTTGCTTCTGCACAACATTTCATCGGGCTGGGCCGCCGCGCCCGAGGACCGGAACCCGTGGAGCGATGAGCTGAACCGGGTGGCGGAGGACCTGTTGGCGCTGCACTACGACTTCGATCTCGGCGACGAGATCGTCATGGCCGAACGCGGCTCGTTGAAGGGCCGCCAGCTCGCCGTCGGCGAGGCCTCCTACAAGCTCGTCGTGATCCCCGAAAGCGACACCCTCGTCGCCTCCACCGCCGAGCTCTTGACCAAGTTCCTCGACGCCGGCGGCAAGGCCATCGCCATGCGGCGCCGGCCGACTCGCATCGAAGGCAAACCCGCGAAGGAGCTCGACGCGCTCTTCGCCCACAGGAACGTCACCCTCATCAGCCCGACGCGGGCAGAGCTGGAGGACGCGCTTCGGGCGACGCTGCCCCGGCGCGTGTCGGTCGTGGGGGAAGCGGGCCGGCAGGTCGCCCCCGTCATCTATCACGAGCGCCGGCACGGCGGGCGAAGCTATGTGATGCTGGCGAACCGCGACAGGGAGACAGGGCATCACCTCACGATGGAGCTGGCGGGCGAGGGGGGCGTGGAGCAGTGGGACCTGGAGACGGGGAAGACGGCGCCGATCCCCGCCCGCGCCGGGAACGGCACGACCGTCGTCGATCTCTTCCTTCCGCCCACGGGCTCGGCCGCCGTGGTGCTCGATCCGAAGCAGCGGCCGCTGAACCGCAGACAGCGCCCTCGCGAGGTCGTCCGCGAGATCGCTCTTGGGAACGAGTGGCAGCCCCGACGGACCCACGCCAACAGCCTCCCGCTCGATCGCTGCCAGTGGCGCTTCCCCGGCCGCAAATGGTCGGAGCCAATGCCGGTCTTCGCGGCGCAGAAGCGCATCCGCGCCGAGATGAATCTCGTAGATACTGCGAGCGACAACGTGGCCCAGCCCTGGGTCCGCTACGCCAAGCCGAGCACTGTCCCGCCTCGAACCGTCGAATTGCGCTTCGCCTTCGACGTTGCCCGGACGCCCGCGACCGGGATCGACCTCGTGGTGGAGTCGGCGGAGCTCTTCGAGATCATCGTGAATGGCCGCGCCGTGTCAAACCGATCGAAGGGCTGGTGGCTCGACAAGAGCATGCACCGCGTGGCGCTGTCGGGGGTCAAGCGCGGAGAGAACGAGTTGATCCTGAGGTGTGAGTACCGCGACGCCCCCGAGTACGAGCTGGAGGAATGCTATCTCATCGGAGACTTCGGCGTGGAGCGGCAGACCGATGCCATCATCGCCGAGCCGGACACTATCGACGCCGGGGACTGGTGCGACCAGGGCTATCCCTACTACGCCGGCAACCTGCTCTACGGACAGGACGTGAACCTTCGCCTGAAGGACGGGGAGCGGGTGGTCGCCAGGATAGGGCCGCACTTCGGCGCCTGTGTCGCTGTCCACGTGAATGGGAAGCTCGCCGGCGTCCGCGGCTGGGCCCCCTATGAGGTGGACATCACCTCGAAGCTCACGCGCGGCCGGAACCGGATCGAAGTCGAAATCTGTGGCAGCCCGCGAAACCTGCTGGGGCCGAACCACCTGCCCGAGAAGCGGCCCGCCTGGACCGGACCGCGCCAGTTCATCGACCTGGATCACTGGGTCGAAGAGCGGAACCTCGTGCCATATGGGCTGTTCGGCGAGGTGACCGTGGAGGTGCTGCGCTAGGCCGCCAGCTTGGCGGCGATCTCGGCGACGCGCCTGCCCAGGGCGCGGCAGATCACGGCCTCGTCGTCTGTGATGGGATTCGTCGGGGGATGTCCGGAGACATGGCTGGGGCCGTAGGGAGTGCCGCCGGCCTGGGTCTGGACGAGCTCCGGCACGCTGTAGGGAACGCCTAGGACGAGCATTCCGTGGTGGAAGAAGGTCATCATCATGGACACGAGCGTCGTCTCCTGACCTCCGTGCATGCTGGTGGTGGAGCAGAAGGCGCCGACCGGCTTGTCGACAAGCGCGCCGGACCCCCACAGAGAGCCCGTTTGGTCCCAGAAGTTCCGCATCTGTGCCGCCATGTTGCCGAAGCGGGTGGGAGTGCCGACGATGACGGCGTCGTAGTCGCCAAGCTCCGACGGACTCGCGACGGGCACCTCCGCCTGCTCCTTCTTTGACTTCTGCACCAACTCGTTGCCCTGGATGGCCTCGTCGGGCATCAGCTCCGGGACCGTCTTGATGACGGCCTCCGCGCCGGCCTCTCGCACCCCATCGGCGACGACTTGGGCCATGCGATACACGTTTCCCGTCATGGAGTAGTAGAGGACGAGTATCTTCATCGAGACAGCCTCCCATCGGAGAGTAAAGCCTGCCACCGCGTTCTGCTCGTGGCGGGCGAACCTTGCTCGGGAGGGGCGAGGATTGTCACGGAAGCCGACAAAGCAAGCAAAGGCAAGAGAGCGGGGCCTCCACCGACGGAGGCCCCGCTGGCGATCCGGTGAATTGCCTGCCCTATCTGCTAGCTGTCCGAGCTTGGCGGCGCGAGCTGTGGCTCCAGCTCCGCCATGAAGTCGGCGATAGGCCGCGCGCCCTTGTCTCCCTCGCCCCGCTGGCGCACGGACACCGTCCCCGCCTGGGCCTCGCGGTCGCCGACGATGAGGAGATAGGGCACCTTCTGCGTCTCGCCGTCACGTATCTTCGCCCCCGTCGTCGCCTTCCGGTCGTCCACCTCGGCCCGGACTCCGAGCCCCTTCAGCTCCGCCGCCACCTTCTCCGCGTACTCGTGGTGCCGGTCGGCGATGGGGAGGATGCGGACCTGGGTGGGTGCGAGCCAGACGGGAAAGGCGCCGCCGGTATGCTCGATAAGAACGCCAAAGAAGCGTTCCAGAGAGCCCAGAAGCGCGTGGTGGATCATCAACGGGGTGTGGCGTTCGCCATCGGGCGCGATATACCCCATGTCGAAGCGACTGGTCAGGTTGAAGTCGAACTGAATAGTCGGGCCTTGGGCCAACCGACCCATGGAATCCCGGAGCTTGATGTCGATCTTGGGACCGTAGAAGACGGCCTCGCCCGGCGCCCGGTGATAGTCGAGGCCCCGGCTTTCGATGGCGTCGAGGAGGGAGCGCTCGGCGATGTCCCAGTCCTCATCCGTCCCCATGTACTTGCTGTGATCGCCCTCCTGTCTGACGCTGAGGTCCACCTCAAAATCCTCGTAGTTGAAGGCGCGCATCAGGAAGAGGGCAAAGTCGAGCGCCTTCTTCACCTCCTCGCCGATCTGCTCGCGAGTGCAGATGATGTGGGCATCGTCCTGGGTGAATCCCCTGACTCTGATAAGGCCGTGCAGCACGCCCGACCGTTCGTAGCGATACACGGTGCCAAGCTCGAAGTAGCGGATCGGCAGCTCCCGGTAGCTCCGCACCTGACTCTTGTAGATCAGAACGTGGAAGGGGCAGTTCATCGGCTTGACGCGGTACTCTTCCTCGTCGATCTGCATGCCCGCGTACATTCCGTCGGCGTAGAAGCTCAGGTGGCCGCTGGTCTCCCAGAGGTGGGCGCGGGCGATGTGGGGCGTGAACACGAGGTCGTAGCCGCGCTTCAAATGCTCCTTCCGCCAGAACTCCTCGATCAGATAGCGGATGAGCGCGCCCTTCGGATGCCAGAGGACGAGGCCCCCGCCGAGCTGCTCGGGGATGGAGAAGAGGTCGAGGTCGCGCCCGAGCCGGCGGTGATCGCGCCGCGCGGCTTCCTCGCGCAGCCGCAGGAACTCGTCGAGCTGCTCTTGCGACGGAAATGCCGTCCCGTATATGCGCTGGAGCATGGGGTTGCGCTCGTCCCCCCGCCAGTAGGCCCCTGCTATGCTCAGGAGCTTATAGGCCCTCAGGCGGCCGGTCGAAGGCAGGTGCGGCCCCCGGCAGAGGTCTACGAAGTCGCCCTGGGAATAGACGCTGATCGTGCCTTCGGCTATGTCTTCGAGCAGCTCGACCTTGTACTTTTCGCCCCGCTCGCGGAAGAACTCGATCGCCTCCTCCCGGGACATCTCTTTGCGCTGGAGCGGGAGATCCGCGGCGACGATCTCGGCCATGGCGGCCTCGATCTTCTCCAGGTCCTCGGGTCCGAACGTGCCGGAGGTGTCGAAGTCGTAGTAGAAGCCTTCTTCGATGGCGGGGCCGATGGCGAGCGTGGTGTCCGGATAGAGCCTCCGAACCGCCTGGGCCATCACGTGAGAGGCGGTGTGGCGGACCACCTCGCGGCCTCCCTCATCCTCGAAGGTCAGAATCTCGATGCGCTCACTCTCGGGGAGGGGGGCCGTCAGGTCGAGGTGCCCTCCCTCGGCGCGCGCGGCGAGGGCCTCCTCCGCCAGGACAGGATCGGCGCGGCGGAGCCATTCGAGTATGCTCTGCGAGCCTCGGTCGTCCGGTTTCACGTGAAGCGTGCGTGCCATGCTTGCACCTCTGCCCAAGATGTGCGAACGCCCCCCGGGGCTTTCCTCGGGAGGCGGTGGCGGTAGACGAGCACGGGCGCTCCCGGTGAGGGATCAGGTCGTGCCCGTAGTCGTGATGTCCGCGATGATCTCTTTCATCGTCACCTGGTGGGCGGTACTGGACTTGAACCAGTGACCTCTTGCATGTCAAGCAAGCACTCTAACCAACTGAGCTAACCGCCCGTGCCGCTGTCGATTATAGCAAGGAGCGAACGGCTTGTAAATCCGCGCGAATGATTGATTGCAGCAGGCTGAGTCTCTTCGGGACGCCTTCGGACGCCCTGGATGCGGCGAGAATGGAAGGGCAGCCTGCTTCGGTCGCCGAAGCAACCGACCACACCTGTGGGACAAGGATGATGCAATGGACTTCGGCCATTTCAGCGCCGACGGCAGAGAGTACGTTATCACGCGCTTCCCCACCCCTCGCTCCTGGGAGAACTACCTCAGCAACCGGGAGTACGGCTTGCGGGTGGATGAATCCGGGGCGGGATACAGTGCCCTGCCGACGGCCCCGGGGTGCCGCATCACCTACGCTTCGGCGGGTGAGCCGTTCAGCAAGGTTTTCCATCTCCACGACCGGGAGTCGGGCCGCCACTGGAGCCTGACCCGGCAGCCCCTCGGCGCCTCCCACGATCGCTTCCAGTGCCGTCATGGATTGGGCTACACGGTCTTCGAGATGGTCGCGGCGGAGATAGAGACGAAGCTTCGCGCCTTCGTCCCGGTCGAAGATCCCGTGGAAATATGGACAGCCACACTTCACAACTCGGGCCTGAGCCCCCGCCGGCTCACGCTGTTCCCCTATCTGGAGTGGCACCTGGCGCCGTACATGAAGCCATGGGACAACTATAGGAACTACATCCAGGCCCACTGGACGCCTGAGGAAGGCCTGATCGTGGCGACGCTGGCCGATCCGGCGCGGCCGGGAACCTCCTACATGGGCTTCGCCGGAGTCGACCCGGAGGCGGCGAGCTTCGACGCCGACCGGGCGGCCTTCGTCGGTGACGGGTCCCTGGCGGCGCCCGCGGCGGTGGCGGCCGGGTCGTGCTGCAACAGCGCTATGCCGGCCGACGGGCGCGCCATAGCCGCCTTCGCCGTCGAGATCGAGCTTGCGCCTGGAGAGTCCAAGGCTGTGACGCTCCTCGCCGGGTTTGCCGGCGATCCCGAGCGGCGCCGCGAGCTCCGCCAGAAGTACCTCTCGGCCGACAGGGCGGAGCAGGCATTTCAGCAGCTCCGCGCCCAGTGGGAGTCGCTGGCGGCGCAGCCCGCCATCGAGACCCCCGACGAGCGGCTGGACCGGATGACGAACCTCTGGCTGAAGGCCAACATCCAGCAGCTATCGCGCGTCATCCGAGAGGGCACTCGGGGCCTCCGCGATACCCTGCAGGACGCCATGGGCGCCGTGTCCTTCGACGTCGATACCGCGCGCGAGCTGATCCTCACGGCCCTGTCCCATCAGTACCCGGACGGCCGGGCGGTCCGGCAGTTCTCCTACAACGGCGGCCCGCACGACTGTCGCGTCTACAACGACAGCCCGTTGTGGCTCGTCTTCGCCGCCGATCGCTACCTCAAGGAGACCGGCGACTTCAGGTTTCTCGACGAGGCGGTCCCCTTCTTCGACAGCGGGGAAGAGGGAACGGTGTTCGATCACGTTCGGCGCGCGGTCGAGCGGACCGACAGGCTGCGGGGCCACCACGATCTGATACGAATCGACCGCGGCGACTGGTGCGACGCGCTCGACCAGGTGGGTGTCGAGGGCAGGGGCGTGAGCGTCTGGCTGTCGCAGGCCTTCCACCTGGCGCTGCTCCAGTTCGCCGAGCTCTGCGCCCTGCGAGGCGACGAGGCCGCCGCTCAGCGCTGGCGCGAGCAAGCGGCGAGCCTGAAGGCCTCCATCGAGCGGCACGCCTGGGACGGAGATCGCTATCTCTGCGCCATCTCGGATCGCGGCCGGCGGCTGGGAGCGAAGGGCGAGCCGGCGATGGAGGTCTATCTCAACAGCCAGTCGTGGGCCGCTATCGGCGCCGCGGGGGAGCCGGGTCGCATCGCTCGCGCCTTCGATTGCGCCGACAGCAAGCTGGAGACGGATTTCGGGCCCCTGCTGTTCGACCCTCCGTTCCCCCGGTACGACCCGGACGTGGGCCGGCTCTCGGTGCTTCGGCCGGGCTGCGGGGAGAACGGCACGGTATACGTCCATGCCGCCGTGTTCTACTTCCTGGCGAATCTCGTCGCCCGGAGGCCCGACAGGGCGATGGAGGTCCTGGGCAAGATCGCCCCGATGATGCAGCAGCAGGACCCGGCCGTCACCCAGGCGGCGCCGTACTCGTACGTCAACTCCTATGTAGGGCCATGCTATCCGGCGCACGCAGGAAGATCGCTGGCCAACTGGTATACGTCCTCCGCCTCCTGGACCCTGTTCGCGATCACGGACTGGCTCCTTGGCGTGCGGCCCACCTACGAGGGGCTGCTGATCGACCCATGCCTCCCCTCCGAGTGGGAGCAGGCCTCGCTCCGGCGTGCCTGGCGAGGGGCCGAGTACGAGGTCGTCCTTACGAAACCGAAAGGGATGACGGAAGGATCGGTGGTGGTCGCCGTCGATGGAAGTGAGCAGTCGGACAATATAGTCCCCCCGCACGGGGACGGCGCAGTCCACCACGTAAGGGTCCAGATCGGACCGGCGTAGGAGGGGCAGCCTCAGGAGCGGGTTCGTCTCGGCGCGGAAGGCGTTGGGCCCGGACTGTCGTGTCTCTTGCGCTTCGGCGCGAAAGCTGCGAAGATAAGGCATCTCACACCAGGAGGTCGAACAACGCGTGAATCGACAAGACAAGAGTTGGGCGCCCAAGCACGGTCTCGAGCACCATGGCTTCAGGAACATGGGCCGCGTCTACTGGACACTCAACACTCCCGCTCTCTACGAGCGGATTGTGCGGAGGCGGGAGGGACTCATCGCACACCTAGGCCCCGTCGTCGTTCGCACCGGGGACCACACCGGCCGCTCTCCCAACGACAAGCTGATAGTGCGCGAGCCATCTTCAGACGATCATATATGGTGGGGTTCCGTGAATCGTCCGTTCGATCAGGAACACTACAGACAGCTCTACAGCCGTCTGCTCGCATACATCCAGGGCAAGGACATCTTCGTGCAGGACTGTCGGGTGGGAGCACACTCGGACTACCAGACCCCGATCCGCATCATCACGGAGGACGCCTGGCAGAGCCTCTTCGCTCGCAACATGTTCATCCAAATCAAGGACCGGAGCGAGCTCGTCGATCACGTTCCCGAGTTCCGGGTCCTGTGCTTCCCGCGCTTCCATGCGATTCCGGAGATCGACCATACGAACTCGGAAACGTTCATCGTCGTGAACTTCGCCGAGAAGACGATCCTCATCGGCGGCACCGCCTACGGCGGCGAGATCAAGAAGTCGATTTTCACGATCCTGAACTACCTGCTGCCGCGGACCGCGGTCCTGAGCATGCACTGCTCCGCCAACGTCGGCAGCGCTGGCGATGTCGCCCTGTTCTTCGGGCTGTCCGGCACCGGAAAGACGAGCCTGTCTGCCGACCCGAACCGCGCCCTGATCGGCGACGACGAGCACGGGTGGTCTGACGACGGCGTCTTCAACTTCGAGGGCGGCTGCTATGCCAAGGTCATTCGGCTGTCGCCCCAGGCGGAGCCGCACATCCACGATTGCACCCGGCGCTTCGGCACGGTGCTGGAGAACGTCGCCATCGACAGCGACACCCGGCGGCTCGATCTGGACGATGGGTCGCTCACGGAGAATACCCGCGCCTGCTATCCCATCACCCATCTCGCCAACGCTGTGCGGAGCGGCTGCGGGGCGCACCCGAAGAACGTCGTCCTCCTCACGTGTGATGCCTTCGGAATCATGCCGCCTGTGGCGAAGTTGACCCCGGAGCAGGCAATGTACCACTTCCTGTCCGGCTACACCGCGCGGGTCGCCGGCACGGAACGTGGCATCGATGAGCCGCAGGCCGTCTTCAGCGCCTGCTTCGGAGCGCCGTTCATGGCCCTCCCGCCTACGGTGTACGCCGACATGTTCGGCGATCGCATCCGGAAGCACGCGGCAAAGTGCTGGCTGATCAACACTGGGTGGATCGCAGGACCCTACGGCGTCGGACACCGCATCGACATTGCCTCCACCCGGGCAATTGTGGAGGCCGCGCTCACTGGCAAGCTCGACGACGTCCCGACGGTTCAAGACCCGAACTTCGGCTTCCACGTCCCGGCGACGTGCCCCGGCATCGACGACAAGATACTGCGGCCGCGAGAAGCGTGGCACAACCCGGACGAACATGACCGGACGGCGCGCGAGCTGACAGCGCGCTTCCGTGAGAACCTCGAGCAGTTCGAGGGGAACCTCGCCGATGGCGTCAGGAAGGGCGGACCGCAGCCCTCCTAACAGACTCTAACAAAATCCCGCATTCCGCCGTTTGCGGCGGGTCTCTCTGCTGCGCAGCCATCGCCCGAAGGGGTTTTGTTCGAGATTCTAATGGATGTCGCCCAAAGAAGTAACGGGCGACATCCATCAGAAAGCCAGGGAATGCCTGAAGAAAGACGTTCGCGCAATGTTCCTTCATTGCGCGAACGTCGGTAGAGCGCATTTCATAACCCTCACTCGCCTGGCTGTCCGCTAGAAACGCTGGCATGAAATGCGCCTGCTGGAGCCTGGCAGCTTGTGCTGCTGTTTCATAACCCGCCTCGGCGGGTTATGAAACAGCTTCTAGGCGAGCGCCCGGTGCCCCGAATCGCCATAACCGCCGGCGAAGCTTCGCCGGCGGTTATTCATTGTTCCGCCGCGCAGCCTCCACGTTTCCTTCATCGGAGTCTGCTAGCCTGGCAACACTGAGAATGCTGAAGTCGATGAAAGGAGTGCCTCTCCCGTGAACTCGTTGGTACGCAGCTCCGCTCTGTTGGTGCTCTTCACCTTCCTCACCGGATGCGGCGGGTCTACCCCCACCGCCCCCAGCGGCATTCCCGCCGCGGACTCTTCCTCCAAGACTGTGGCGCGGACTCGTCTCGTCGCCTTCGTGGGCGCGGCCAGCAAGCCTCCGACGACGGAGGCGAAAGAGGTGTTCGAGAAGAATCATCCGGACATCGTGGTGGATATCTCGTTCGGCGGCTCCGGAACGCTCCTCAACCAGATGACGCTGGAGGAGACCGGCGACATCTACATGCCCGGGTCGGATGACTACATGGACAAGGCCGAGAAGAAGCAGGCCGTGCTGCCGGAAACGCGCAGCATCGTGGCCTACCTCGTACCCGCCATCTGCGTCCAGGAAGGGAACCCGAAAGGCATCCATTCCGTGGCGGACCTGGCTCGCCCCGGAATGACGATCGGGCTGGCGGAGGCGGGCGCGGTCTGTCTGGGCGATGTCTCCGACGAGATCCTCCGAAGCGCGAAGCTCGAGGAGCAGGTCAAGAAGAACGTCATCACCTATGCCAAGAGCTGCGACCAGACCCAGCAGCTCGTTCAGCTCGGCGAGGTGGACGCCGTCATCGGGTGGGACGCCTTCCAGCACTGGGCGCCCGATCAGATCGATATCGTGCCGATCGACCCCGCCTATCTGAGGGTGCGCAACATCCCGGCCGCCATAACGGTCTACTCCGAAAAGCGCGCCCAGGCGCAGCAATTCATCGACTTCCTTACCTCAGAGGAAGGGAAGGCGATTTTCGCCAAGCATGGCTATAGTGTCGAGCCACCGACGCTCTAGAGCGGCGGCGTCATCGCGCTGCGATTCCGCCGGAGGTCGGCGCGGCCGGGAGACCGGCCGCGCCGGCGTCGCCGCGCTGGCGCTGTTGCTCTCGCTCCCGCTGTTGCTGTATCTTGTCGGCCCCGTCCTGGGCCTGGTTCTAAGGACCACGCCGGCGGTGTGGAAGTCCTACGTCTGCTGTTGGCAGGCCGCAAGCGCCCTCAAGCTCAGCCTCATCACGGCCACGATCTCGCTGGTGACAGTCATTATCATCGGCACTCCGCTCGCCTACTGGCTCGCCCACTACCAGTTTCGGGCCAAAAACGTCATCGACACCGTGATCGACCTGCCGCTCGTCCTGCCCCCCGCCGCTGCGGGCTTCGCCCTTCTGCTGCTGTTCGGACGACAGGGCATGGGCGCCTGGCTTCAGGACCACGGTCTGCGCATATCGCTCACCCCGCTGGCGGTGGTGTTGGCGCAGGTATTCGTCGCCTCGCCGTTCTATGTCAAACAGGCGCGGGCGGGCTTCGAGTCCGTTCCCGAAACGCTCCGCCTCGCCTCGGCCACACTGGGCGCAGGCCCCCTCAGGACGTTTGCGCGAGTGACGGTCCCACTGGCCAGACATGCGCTGCTGGCCGGCGCCGTGATGACCTGGGCGCGGGCCCTCGGCGAATTCGGCGCCACGCTCGTGTTCGCGGGAGCGTTTCCGGGCAGAACCGAAACCATGCCCATCGCCATCTACACCACGAGCACGACCAACCTCCCCGCCGCCATCGCGCTGGCCGCGACCCTCGTCATCGTCTCCTTCGCCGTCTTGATCCTCGCCCGCGCCCTTGCGGGACAACGGCTGCGGGTGGCTGCATCGCCCCAGTGAGCGACCACGCCCCCGCCCGCAGGGGCTGCCCGCACTAGCCGAGGCGCCGGGGGCGCCCATCGGCGCTGGCAGGCAACTCGGGGATGGCGATGCCTTGAGCGCATTTCATAACCCGCACTCGCCTGGCTGTCCGCTAGAAACGCTGGCATGAAATGCGCCTGCTGGAGCCTGGCGGCTTGTGCTGCTGTTTCATAACCACAGATGGAGGCTATGAAACAGCTTCTTGCTTCGTGGCGGCGATTCCTGCTGCAGCAGGGCCGCGAAATGCCGCTTGTCGCCTCGCCCTTCAGTCCTGCCCGGTCCCCTCCGGTGAAGTATCGGGCGTCGCCTTCCGAAAAAAAGGTTGACAGCCCCGCGCGCTGTGGTATAATGATCTTCGCTCAGGAATAGGGCGACTGTCGGAGGACGAAAAACGGCTATCGTCAACGACCGATACTGAATACTGTTCACGAGATTGGGTAGGAGCCAACCGCAGGCGGGGCTCGTCCCCGCCTGCGCTTCTGTCTCCGGCAGATGAACCTTGAAAACAGCATAGTCGTGAGAGTCGAGTGACGTTGTCGCGCTCTCTTGGTCCCAACCAGATCTGTTGTCTGGAAGGGGTTAAGCTACTAAGGGCACGTGGTGGATGCCTTGGCAGAGACAGCCGACGAAGGACGCGGCCAGCAGCGAAATGCCTCGGGGAGCTGCAAGCAAGCTTTGATCCGGGGATCTCCGAATCGGGAAACCGAGCGGGAGTCATGTCCCGCCACCGCCGGGCCAATACATAACCCGGCGGAGGGTACCCGGGGAACTGAAACATCTCAGTACCCGGAGGAAGAGAAAGCAACAGCGATTCCCTGAGTAGTGGCGAACGAAAGGGGAACAGCCTAAACTCGCGCCGTGTCAAGGCCCCAGCCGTTGCGGCGCGGGGGTCGTGGGGCAAGACTGGGCGGACCTGGGGGTTCGCCGGGGAGTTACAAATCGTGTCGTTAGCCGAATTGGCCTGGAACGGTCAGCCAAAGACGGTGAGAGTCCGGTAGGCAAAAACGGCACGACTCCCTGAGTCCTGTTCCCAAGTACCACGGGGCACGAGGAATCCTGTGGGAATCCGGGAGGACCATCTCCTAAGGCTAAATACTGTCTCTGACCGATAGTGAACTAGTACCGTGAGGGAAAGGTGAAAAGAACCCCGCGAGGGGAGTGAAATAGAACCTGAAACTGCGTGCCTACAAACGGTCGGAGCCCGATGTCATGGACTTCGGTTCATGACCGGGTGACGGCGTGCTTCTTGCATAATGAGCCGGGGAGTTGACCTCAGTGGCAAGGTTAAGGGCCTCTGGTCCGGAGCCGAAGGGAAACCGAGTCCGAATAGGGCGAATGAGTCGCTGGGGACAGACCCGAAACCAGGTGAGCTACCCATGGCCAGGGTGAAGCGAGGCTAACCCCTCGTGGAAGCCCGAACCAGTGTCAGTTGAAAATGGCTTGGATGAGCTGTGGGTCGGTGTGAAACGCTAATCGGACCTGGAGATAGCTGGTTCTCCCCGAAATAGCTTTAGGGCTAGCCTCGGGTGGTGACTCGCGGAGGTAGAGCACTGAATGGGCTAGGGGCGTTCATAGCGCTACCAAACCCAATCAAACTCCGAATGCCGCGAGATTCAAACCCGGGAGTCGGACTGTGGGGGATAAGCTCCATAGTCGAGAGGGAAACAGCCCAGATCGCCGGCTAAGGTCCCTAAATCAGGCTAAGTGGCAAAGGAAGTGACTCTGCACAAACAGCCAGGAGGTTGGCTTAGAAGCAGCCATCCTTTAAACAACGAGTAACATCGGACTGGTCGAGTGGAGTTGCGC
>Ga0307376_10001051_pt1 | contig 31352 bp, 26 predicted proteins | sample TR2MG_FD_202536 | JGI IMG/M metagenome (GOLD analysis project Ga0307376, IMG submission 202536) | Soil microbial communities from Risofladan, Vaasa, Finland - TR-2 | ecosystem: Environmental > Terrestrial > Soil > Coastal area > Acid sulfate soil | place: Finland: Risofladan, Vaasa | collected...
AAGAATATTACGATGATGAATTCGATGTTAGTAATCTACTAAATTTAGAAATTCAAGACTTTGAGGTTGTTAACGGAACTAATGATCAATATTTGGATTTAATTGCTATAATTGGTATTGAAAGCTACGATACGCCTAATGCATGGAGCACAAGAATCCGCCTTTTTGATCTAAAAAGCAATGAGGCTTATACTAAATGGAGTCTTAATCAAACATTTATTCCATACGAAAACGTACGGGTTTTACCTCTAAATAATAGTCTAAATAACTGGTTATTATCCGGGATTTTCCAATTCGGAAGTAACTTTAATTGCTCTCATAAATTAATAAGTGAACCTAATTGGGAATCTCAACTATCTCATTTTGAAAGTTATTCAGACTCTAAAGTATTAATTAATTATTCATGGGAAGTCATTCCAACCTTTTCAACAGAAACATATTACAGTTTTACACCTTATGAATATCCTGGAAAAACAATGATATCGAAAGAGGGAAAAATAGGAATTATTGTAGGAGAATATGGATATGTGGAAGAAGAACAGTATGGATATATTGGAGAAGATGTGTACTCAATCTTTTCTTTAATCAGTATCCGAATTATTGATATTAATAGCCGTTCAACAGTATGTAAAATCCCAACAGAAAATTTGGAATCAGCTATCTATAGTTCGGAGAGTAATGTAGGAAAGATTGATTTTAGTGCTGAAGGTGCAGGTTATTTATTACTAATTTCCCATGAAGATTTCAATGGCGATGATTTCCTTGATCACGTTGGTATATATTCTATATATGAATTCTCTGAATATGATTATAGGTATGGAAAGGAATGTAAAATATTTAGCGGTAATTCTGGTGATTCTAATCCTGATATTCTATTTAAAGAATATTTCGAGGAAACTAATATAAACTACGATATTTATGACTCTGATAAATTTAAAATGCCTTTTACTTCAATCGGAGATATTAATAGTGATGGAACCCCTGAAGCAATAATAGGAATACAATCTGATAGCTCTGAATGTAAACATTCTTATATCAATTTCTATGATATTTTTAATAGTAATGAAAATGTACCACTCGAATTAACTAATTATAAATGGACATTAGAACCTGCTAGTTGTTTGACCCCTTACGGTAGTTATTATAACTATGAATTTGTTTTAAACACTGAAAAAATTGAAGATATCACTGGAGACGGACTTAACGAGATTTTTATCCAGCACGATTATTACAGAAGAACAACAGGTGAATGGGGATATGAGATTTATGAACCAATTCCAACAACAGAAATTCTGGATATATTCAATCGGAAAATTCTTTATAGATTTAATATGGATGTTAATTCAATATATCCAATTGTTGATTTAAATGAAGATGGAAATGGTGAACTATTAATTGCGAGTGAAGAAATAGTATATTGCATAAATTCTAAATTTAACATTCAGATTTCAAATCCTACAAATAGTGAATCTATGAGTTCTAATAATTTCAATATTGAGTATGAGACTGATTCACAATATGATTATTTTGAAGTATTAATAAACGGGGTTAGTCAAGGGCCTACCACTGCTAAAAATGTACAAGTTTCTCTTAGTTCAGGTTGGAAAGATATTAGCGTTATTATGCACGATAAGAGTGGCTTAATTTTATCTATTAATACCATCAAAGTATTAGTACCATCTAATCAAATTCATTTAATATTTACTTTCGTGCTTCTTGGTGCTTTAATTGGGGTTTCCATATATTATCGACGACATCGTAATAAACAAAAAGAGTTGATTTTAATTGACAAAAAAATTAGTGAAGGAGGTAAAAAGTAAATGATCACGAAAGATTCAAAAACAAATCTTGAAATTTGGAGCGATAAATTAACAAAAATCTATGGGAAAAAAAATGAAGCAGTAGAGGCTGTGTCAAAGATTGATCTACGAGTGAAACCAGGAATTCATGGATTCTTAGGTCCAAATGGAGCTGGAAAAACAACTACGATTAATATGTTGGTTGGGGCTATTTCTATAACTGAGGGGGACGCTAAAATAAGAGAGAAAAAAGCAGGTACAGTTTCAGCTAAACAATTGATTGGTTTTTTACCCCAAGATCCTGTTTTTTATGGAGATATGACTGGAGAAGAATATTTAATATATATGGGCCAATTAGGAGGATTGCAAAAAAAAGAAGCTAGATTAAAGGCTCAACAACTTCTAGATTTTTTTGATCTGTTTGATGCTAGAACTAGAGAGATAGACACCTATTCTGGAGGGATGAAACAAAAAGTCGGTATTGCGGCATCTTTAATACATGATCCTAAAGTGCTAATCCTTGATGAGCCTACAGCTAACTTAGATCCAATGGGAAGAGCGGATGTAGTTCAAAAAATCAAACAATTATCAGATAGAGTAAGCGTGTTTGTTTCAAGTCATATTTTATCTGAAATTGAGCAAATGTGTGAAGATGTAACAATGATAGATAATGGTAAGATTGTAATTTCGGATTCTATCAGTAATATTAAGAAGAGCTTTATAAGTAATTTATATTTTTTAGATACTGATAAGAATGAGAAATTAGTAGATCAATTGAAAGATAAGGATTTTATATCAAAAGCTTGGAGTGATGACTTAGATGGAAAAATTCATATTATTCCTAAAGATGCTGATAAGCTTCGAGATATCTTACCTCAGATGCTACTTGAGAATAAGGCTAAATTATATAGTTTTCATCAACCTGAATTATCATTACAAGATATTTTTATGGAAATTATGTCAAAAACGAGGGGGGCTAAAAAATGAAAAACAATAGATTAAACAAAGGAGGAAAGATAAAAACTAGTTCTAAGAAATCGAACTCAAATGTGTTACAACTTGTGAAGAGTTGGCTTTCTAGGAACATTTTCAAGAGAACAGCAATAATAATAAAGAAGACCTTTCAAGATATTTTTTCTTTTAAAAAGACCATTATAACTTTGATTCTAGTAGTAATATTTCCTTTAATTGTTGTTTTATTACCAACATCAGTAGATTTTGGTCTGATATCTCCTAATCATGCTGCTACGATAATCGGTTTTGCATTAATCTTCCCTGCATTTTTTTGGACCTTAGGTTTGGTTTACACCATCATTATCGGAACTTCAGGAGCACCTCTTATTGCTGAAGAAGTTAAATCAGGAACAATGTTATTATTAGTGAGTAAACCTATCAGCCGAATAAAAATATTTATTGGTAAATATATAGCAGTATATCTATGGGGAATGATTTTAAGTTTTTTCTCTATTTTTATGATAGGATGGATCGGAGTATTTGCAAAATCCGGTAATATTGATCATTTTTTTAGTTTAATACCATTTTTGACTGCTCTATATATCTATAGCTTATTCATTTTGTTTCTATTTACAAGTATTACAATGGCGTTTTCTTCAATTTTCAAAAAAGCAAGAACAGCATCGATGTTAATAATTTTAATTGTTTTACTTTCTTATATCGCATTTCTACTAATTAGAACATTAACTGGTCCATTTTATGCGACATATCAATTATATCATTTTGATCTTGGTTATCATTTAGGAAATGTATTTATATTATTTGTTGAAACATTGAATGCCGTTCCACCTTCTGCAAGTTGGCAATTGTGGTTTGCAACGATAACAGGAGTATATAGTACTGTAACAACGATAGATCCAGATCAGAATATAAATCTTGGAGGTTTAGAAAAAACTAATTATTATTTGCCAGTGGTTTCATTATTACTTTGGATTTTAATTGCTGCTTTACTTTTAGTATTTGGTATATGGAGTCTGAGGAAAAGGGAAATTTCTGTCTAAAAATTAATCTTTTTTTTACTATTTAATATTAACAAAAAAAAATATGATGATGATTAAAAATAGAATATTTAAATTTAAATGTCTCTTCGATACAAACTTTTATCTGGAACAATGCTCATCATAATTAAATCATCTCTAACTTTCCATCCTAATTTTCTATAAAAATCTACTACTTCTTTATTAGATTTCTCGATAGCTAAGTGGACTTTGTGTACTTTTTTTATATAGAACTTCTCAATTAATTCTTCCATTAGCATTTTACCATATCTTTTTTTTTGATAATCAGGATCTATAGCTAGATGGTGTACATAACCCCTTCTTCCATCAAAAGCCCCCATTACTACCGCTATAACTTTTTCGTTTTCCTTACCGATTAAAAATAGATCAGGGTTTCGTTTTAGCATCCTTGCTACCTCATTTCGTGTGTCTGATGAGCTTACTCCTATACTTGATCTTTTCCAAAGATCAATAATTTCGTGGTAATATTGCATAGTAAAAAGTTCTATCTTCATTTTAATCACTAAAATAGTTAATAGAGAGTTTATTTATTTTCTTTCTTATTTCTGTTTTATTATCAATAATTTCTTTAATATCGTTTGAAATTTCCTTTCTTTTATTAATCTCAGATGGAATTGGTAAAATTACATCCATTATTCTATTACCAATTGTAGCAATAGTGCCTTGAACGAAGGTTATTGCTTTTATTTGCTTTTGAACAATGTCAAGATTTAGAAGGTATAATAATAGGTACGAATCAATATTCTCGTTATTTTTAAGAGTTTTTATCTGAAATATGTGGCTCTGGATAATAATTCTTGTATCTAACTCAGAAATAAATGCCGTATTTCCAATTAGATTTGGACCGCCATCCTTTACTAACAGAATGTCTCCAATTTCAATATTCTGTTTATCTTTAAATTGGTCGTATACCTCGTTGGAAGTTTTTTTATGTGAATTTAGATCGACTTCCCAATTATTAATTTCGCTAGTACGGATAAACGGAATATCGCCTAAACCATAAACATGTGAACCAATTTCGTCTCCTCTTGGTATGTACCCTTTATTTTTTGTGTATATTATTTTTTTATTAATTAGATCGCCGATAGAAATTAACTGAAAATTAATATTATTTTCGAGAGCCTTTAGAGGTTTTTCTACGCCAATGTAATAAGAAGGGATAAAAATTTTATTTTTAATCTGGCTAAAATTGATTTTAAAGAGTTTTTGTTCCTTTTGGTAGTTAAAATCTTCTGTATTCTTTAATTTCAAATGGAGATCGATTAAATCATCATTTATAATAGGGTTTTTATCCTGATCTAATTTCTTAGTTCCATCTTTATTCAATATATATTGAGTTTTTCCATCTTTATCGTGGCCAACATTGTCAACAATTGCAAAATCAATTTTATAATTCTTGGGAATATCTTTTAATTTTTGAAAGAAAAGAATACTTGTCTTATTACAAGTGTAAGGTTGAAAAGTATTTTGGTCTAATGATATAATTCCTAAAATTTTACCATTTGATTTAAGAAAATCCCATATATATCTATCTGAGGGGTTTCCAAAAATACCTTCGGGTAAAACAATTCCTAATTTTCCACCATCCTTAAGGAGCTGAACACATCTTTCAATAAATAGGATCTGTGGAGGTTGTTGTTTTACAATCTTCTCCTGTTTTTGCCAATTTCCATCAATATTCTTCCATAAATGCCCGAATTCATATTCATTTAGTATTTTCTTATTATTTATCGGAATTTTTGCCCCAAATGGGGGATTAGTTAGTATAGAATCAAAATAATTGTTTTTTATTACTTTTTTAGCTTGATCCCGATAACTATTGATATCTAGGGAATCTTCACAGAATACATTAGATTTGCCACTACTTAAGATTTCTAAGTATAATTTACAAATTCTTGCCAAGAACAAGTCTTTATCTATACCATATAAGTTAGAAATTATTTTTACTTTTTTCTGCTCATTATCTATCTTGGACCATAGCAACTCCTTTGTTTCAAGAAGAAATCCACCATGTCCACATGCAGGATCTAATACTTTTGAATCTTCTTCTGGATCTAAATAATTTACCATAAATTTTGCGATATTTGGAGGAGTAAAGAATTGCCCACCTTCATCTTTTAACATTTTACTTACAAAAATTTCAAATGCATCGCTTAAAATATCTTTAGACGATTCAAGAAGTGAAATGTGTTCCAGTTCTTTAATGATTATGAATAATAAATCTTTATTCAAAGTGATTTGCTCGTTTTCTCCCATTATATCAGGATATTTCTTCTTAACATTCAGTTGAAAAAAGGTTTGAATCCGCTCAAGTAGCTCTTGTTCTGTTTCTTCTTCTCTTATATAAATGTCCATTTCATCTTCTGGGGACTTATTTATTTCATCAACTAATTTACACAATAAAAGATTGATTATTTCTTTTGAACGTGCTCGAGTGTCTGTATCAGCGTATTTTAATTTTCCATATAAATGATTATTAATAGAAACAAAAGTTTTCTTTAAATTTGGAGACTTTTTTAAATCTCTTTTTCTAATAAGCTTGCTATTGTTCTCTTGGGCAAATTCTTCTAGAGTTTTAGGCATTTTTTTATCTTTTCAAATTCAATATAATTAATTTTTATTGAGAGAAAATAAATTTTATTCATGTTATTTTAATACCTTAGATTTTGTAAAACATAATAATTCTTCAGTTTGAAAACGGTTTCAAACGAAACCACCTAGAAGAACTCATATGTTGAATGCTTCTGCTATAGATCACTAAAGTCTTCCACAATAATTTATACTATCATCACCGTAAGATTCCTTAAACAAAACAAGAAAAATGTCACAATCTTTAAATCATCGTTAAAGCTAATTAACCTTAGCATAATTTAGATGTTTTGCGAATCAAGAAACATCTTGTAGAGAACAAATTAGATGAAATTGAAAGGTGAAGAAGGTTGGTTGAAAAAAATGACTCAAAAGTGTTTATTGGTAAAAAGAAAGCAATGGACTATGTAATGGCAGCTATATTTGTTTTAAACAAAAAACCAGTAAGACTCCTCGCTCGTGGGAGATCTATTTCCCGAGCGGTAGATGTTGCGGAAATTCTTAGAAACAAATTTCTCAAAGGAAGTGATTACGGAGAAATTCTTATTAACACTGAAACGCTTAACAATACTGATGGCACTAATACTAATATCTCTTCCATAGAGATAGAAATTTTACCACCTAAAAAATAATAGTTCCGTATAATAGCATAAATTACTGGAGAAAATCAGGAGATTTCTCGAACCTTTTTTTTATTTTTAATTACTTTTCCAAAAATTTATAGTGGTTTTCATCAATTACCGGTCGGTATCCTATCTTTTGATATATACTATTTGAGGTTGGATTACTTAAATCTGTAAAAAGAAAGCAATAGGTATTCCCAACTTCTAAAAGCAGTTTACTTAATTTTGCCACGCATTCAGTCGCATATCCTTTTCTTCTCAAGGGAATTGGAGTATAGACTAAGTTCACAAAAACACCATTCGGAGTTTTACCTGCTTCCTTCGCCATTGAAACGAGTTCATCATTCTCAAACAATAAATATATGTGGCTTTTACCCTGTTCAAATTCCTCTCTTAAAATATTAACCATTCTTAGTATATCATCTTCAGTTGTATCAATTAATGCCTCCTTCATCATTTCGCCTGCCCATTGGAACACTAATTCTTGATGAACTTTTGGAGCAACTGAGAATTTTCTGTGTCCAAGTGTTTCTTCTGAAATTTTTTCTAACATATATATCCTTTCTTTCCGAAACAACTCACATTTTAATACATTTTTTACACACCATTGCTCGGCAAATTTATCTGCTGCTTCTTTAAAACTTAACACTCCTGGCAATGTTTCACCCTGCTTTATGAGTTCTTCAGTAAGCACATCGATTGTGCTTAAATTATCAGTGTAGGATATTATAAGATCGTGTGGTGGAGTTCTTAGGACGATCAATTTTATAATTTTAGCGTCAGTTAACGAGAATAAAAGAGGTTTCACTTCTCCATAGGCTTCTACATTTTTTTTTAGAGAATTAAGAATAGATAAAGGAAGATTATTTTCTGCTTCATGTTCCAATAGAAAAGGATATGCTACTTCATAAAATTCTTCAATATCGTCATAAAACCTTGTTTCCATGCTCTTATAAGAAGATTTGCTACTTAATAAAGATTTACGAATGATCTCGTCTACTACTTAAATAATACTCTCTTTGAGATTAATAAGCTGCTTCTCAAAATTTACAATATCGGCTTTTGAAATGGTTTTAGAATTAATTTTCTCTATCATCCCAACGAAATCTTTTATAAGGGGATGCTCCAAAACAACGCAAGTTTGACTCATAGTATTAACGTCAACTATAAGAGCGGATTTTAAAATCTCGCCCATACCAATAACATCTTTGAATAATAATTCATTATCTTCTGTATACGATATAATTACAATATCTTCTAATATCTGCGAGCCATCGTTTTTCTTGATTACCTTAAATTCACACATACGAAAAATTTCTCCTTAAATTTAATAATACCACTATTTTAATTGGTTAAATCAAATAAAACCAAATTTTTTAAAATACGGTTAATAAAATAAAATATAGCAATTATTTAAAAACTTAGTTGTAAAATCTTTAACAGAGGAAATTGATGAAAATATGGCAAGACCATATCAAAAAGCAAATATCCCAGGACCTGAGCAAGGAACCAGCGTTTACGATCCTAAGATCATGGCAAACCTCTTAAAGGACGATAAAAAGAAGGTTTTTGTCATAGGTTCAGAGTCTTTAACTTGGGAGCTTGGTGGAAAAAAAGTAGTCGACTATTTCATTGAAGTAGCTAAGAAACTAGATTGTCACATCATATCTACAGGTCATACTTACAAGTACCTTAAAGATAAAATCCCTAACGATAAATTATGGGATATGTCGCTTATAAATATAACCGGTAGATTAGTTGATAAAGATTGGAAAGGTTTAGATGGCGAAGGACAATATAGTATGGCTATTTTTGGCGGACATCTTGTATATTATGTGAGTCAAACCTTAAGTCGATTAAAGAACTTTCAAAATCACTTACGACTCGTTGAGTTGGATAAATATTCCCATCCAAATGCCAGATTTAGTCTTCCAAATTTGAGTGACGACGATTGGAAAGATTTTTTAGAAAAATTAATTGAAAATTTATAAAATTAAATTATTTATAAAAACTAAGAGGAGAATAAATATATGAGTTTTTCAGACATGCCTGTTGATGTTGGTCCCGTTTACGAAGGGGAACGCATCAGGGCTAAGCAAATGTATGTAGAATTAGGCGGTCCCAAAGTAGAAAAACATTTTGAATTAGTCCGAGTGAAATCTGCTAAGGAAATCAAAGATGGAGAGGTAACATTACATGGTCCTGATCTCAAAGACATGGAACCGGGTTCAACTCATCCAATTGGAATTTTTGTTGAAGTTTCCGGACCAGAGCTGGAAGAAGATTTAGAAGCAGTCTTCGAACGACGGATTCATGAATTCTGCAATTTTGTTAATGGGATTATGCATTTAAATCAAAGATATACGAACTGGATGCGCATTTCTACTTCTGCTTTCGAAAAAGGTTTCAATTCTTTCCAAATGTTAGGTACAATTCTAATTAGACTCTACAAAGCAGAACTTCCTATAATTAAAAAAGCACAAGTAACAATATACACCGATCCGAAAGAAATTGAGAAACCATACGAATTTGCGATGGGTGTTTACGACAAAAGAGACGAAAGAGCTCGAACGATTCACGACGAAGATGTAGATATGTTCTATGGATGCGTTTTGTGTCAATCCTTCGCTCCTACTCACGCGTGTTGTATCACTCCTGACCGAACAAGTTTATGTGGTTCAATTAATTGGTTTGACGCCAGAGCGGCAGCGAAGGTAGATCCAAAAGGGCCTTTATTCGAAATCCCTCCTGGTGAATGCTTAAACCTAGAAGCCGGCGAATATACTGGAATAAACGAAATGATAAAAAAGCGCTCGTTAGGTGAAATTGAAAGAATTTATCTATTTTCAGGAATGGAGTTCCCTCATACATCGTGCGGTTGTTTCGAAGCTATTGACTTCTATATCCCTGAAGTAAATGGACACGGAATTGTTGATAGAAACTATAACGATGTAGCAATTAATGGACTTCCGTTCAGTGCGATGGCAAACCAAACTGGCGGCGGCAAACAGATGCCTGGATTTAATGGTATCAGTATTCAATACATCGTATCTCCAAAATATCAGCAATATGACGGACTGCAACAAGGATTAGATAAGGGAATTGAGACTATTGTTTGGATGAACAAGGGAGTAAAGGATAGAGTCGGAGAATTCCTTCCGAAAGACCTTTTACCCAAAATCGCGACTGAAGAAGATGTTCCCGATATTAACAACTTAAAGAAGTGGTTAGAGGAAGTGGATCATCCTATAGTGAAGACGTGGGCAGAAGCGTTAGGTGAAGAAGAGGAAGAAGAAGAAGGTGAATGGGAAGCTGAAGGTGCAATGGTTCCAATGGGAACGCAAGCATTTACTATTCCTGGAGTAGGTGGCTCGGGTGGATTCAAAATTATTTTAAAGAATTGTAAAATCCACGCAGAATCAATTATAATCAAAAAGATTAATCCTCAAGCCAAACGGAAGAAATAACTTATCTAATACTATTTTATTTTTACTATTTTTTGTATAATTAGCTTTTTAAATCTTACCGACTCATTGTTAGGTAAGGGAATGTCAGATAAATACTAAAAAACCAATCTCAATTTGGTGTTGTAATAGTATCGATATTTTTGGTAATTAGGATGTATTTTGGTTGAATTAACATTCAGCTTAAATTAGGTAATTATCGCATAAAGCTCCTATCTTTATGTCTTGATTCAAAATAATTCTTGTCTCTTTGAATGTCTTCGCGTATTTCTGTTAAAATCTCGTTTTGTATTAAATTCTCAAAAAACGATAATATAGACTCGTAAGCTTCTTTGGCATAAGTATCTGTTTGAGAGAATTCAAAAGAAATATCTTTTAGTTGATCAAAATCTAAATTAATATCGACTTTCCTTGTTCTTTCAATTTTGATTCTTAATCTTTTGTCGTGATAATTAGTCCATATTGCTTCATAGAAAAAATAATTAATAAATTGAATTGTTTCTGTGGCAAATCCAATAGAAAAGGCAGCAATCAGATTCCCTGTAACTATGAAAATAACTAGCATTCCAAGAAAGATTGTTATTATCCTATATATTACGCTTTTAAAGAAACTCTCCTTAATAGTGTCCTTCTTTTTTTTTAACTTTTGTATTAATTTCATTTGATAATAGATAAATAGTCTAAATATTTATTTATTTAATGCCAAACGAAGGATATATTTAATCTATTATTAGTCTATTTTTACAATTTTTTTCCTATATATCAATTAGATGAAAATATGTTTTAATAAACATTAGATGAACATTAGAATCTGTTCGTGAGAATACTAATAATAAGTTAAGATGGCTGTTTTGACTGCTTTCCAGAATATCGTTAATTATTTCAATTTTTTTTATAAAATACACATTGGAATGGCTCAAAGGAGGTATTAGTTATCATGGTTTTATTTGGGTCGAAGATAGAGTTCCGGGAGATTATTCCAAGGGAAGTAACTTTATTCTCTTAATTCCGTTATCTTCTTCAGATAATTGAAGAAAGGAGCTTCAATATTTCTATTAAGATTGGAAATTCTAAGTCTTAGGTTGCAGTATTATTATAAAAAAACTAGATTGGAGTTAATTTACTTTATGCTTAATTCCCTTATTCTTGTTATGATATTCCATTTTTTTACGAGTTTGACGACAGCGGTAGGTAAGAAATGTTCCCAGGGTTCTCCTTTTATCATTGAATTGCGAATATCGCTTCCACTCAATCCCTTTTCTCCTAAAGTTACTTCCCATAGAACATGAACTTTCAGCCCTAACGACTCTAAATACACTTTCTTTTGTCTTCCCCAACCATCGTAAATCGAGAGGAAAAACACCACATCCATGGGGACGTAATATTTTAGCAACTCAGGAACATTAATAGGAAATGGTACTATTGAGAATTCTGAGAAATTGAGCCCCTCTTCTAATAAAGCTTCTTTGATCATTACATATCGCTCATAGTATGTTAAAGGGTTAGCAATAGGCGTACTGCGATGTGGATTTGAGTCGTGTTCTTTCGTTAGAGATGGATCGGGGTTAGTAATTCCCACGATTAAGTGTTTGCATAATTTTTTTCCGGCCATTAAAAATTTCATATGGTCGTTATGGAAAATTTGAAATCTTCCATGAATCGTGCCTAAATCATATTTAAATTTGTTTTTTGGCATGTTAATTTAAATTCTAAGAAGGGTTTTACATATTCGATTGAAAAAATAATTAATTTTCACAAGAATATTATTCGAATATATCGTTTAAGTTAATAAATTTGTCTTTTCTCTAGTTTCACTACTTCTTTAGACTTTTTTAATTTATAAATTGTTATTATATTTTATTTATTACCTTTGCTACACGATAATTTAAGATAGATAATTATGACGAGCGCTAATGGAACCAACATTCAATCCAACACCATAATGAAAACTCAAAAAGAAGGGAGGCATTTAATAAAGTTTATACATGCGAGCGATATTCATTTAGGTAGCCACCAATATCGAAACGAAGATCGCGCGAATGATTTTATAAGTGCGTTCGAAGAAATACTGACGATCGCCGTTCTCCATCGAGTAGACTTTATCCTGTTAGGGGGTGATGTTTTTACCTCTTTAGAAATGTTGCCCGGAAAGTTAACTAGAGTAGTTAATTTACTTAATAATTTTAAAGCTGAGACCAATAATCAAATTTTAATTGTAGCAATTGAAGGAAATCACGATATCCGCAAATTTTCGAGAGGACAAAGGTTTAAACAGCGGGGTCAATCTTGGTTGAAGTTAATGGCGAGTTTAGGATTAATTATTTTGCTAGATGCGGATGTAGAATTACCACCTGATGAAATGTTTAAAGAATACGACTTTAAAACGCAGAAAGGTGGCAAGATCAGAATAAAAGATGTAATTATTTATGGTACCAGATACTTAGGGCAAAATCCAGAGGAATATCTTTTAAAGCTGAGGGACGGAATCGTAAAAGAAGACGATCTTTTTCACATTCTTCTTCAGCATTTCGGGATTGAAGGTCAAATGGAAAAAGTTCCTGGTGTTGATTACCGAAGAATCCAAATACTAAAGGATAGAGTAAATTATTTGGCACTTGGTCATTTTCATTTACAATTTATCTTGGACGACTGGATTTTTAATCCAGGATCCTCTGAAGCCGCATGTTCCTCGGATTTTTCATTCATCAGAGGAATATTTTTAGTCTCTTTAACCAATAACGAGACCTATACCAAATGCGTTAAAAAAATTCGATTAACGAATAGAACATACCGCTGGGAAACTTTATGTTTAAAACGAGAATACCGGAGTAAAGAAAATCTGTATAATTATGTTATTCGAAAATTGAAAAACACATTCGATCCAATCAATAACTCTGAGTCCGGTCAGAGAAGCATGCAATTTCCTGTGCTCTTTTTGGTATTAAAGGGTATGAAACCTCACCATAAATGTAAAATTAACATGAAAGAATTAACTGATTTACTGATCGAGAACCTTGCCGTTGTAGACGCAAGAATTTATCAGAAGTTTTCTAATTTCCTTAAAACGATTGACACTTTTATGTAAGATGTGATGTAGTTTGAATTAAATTAAAACTATTTTAAAGGATAAAAACAAAGTTATAATTATGCGGTTAAAATCGTATATTTGTAATAACAAAGTATTTTCACTGTTAACGCTAATATTTTCTTTTTGGTTTGTGATTTTGATACTTTTAGCAGTAATTGGTCCAAGAACGATTGTTTTTTACGACGCTCTTAGTCTAAATGACGTTTCTTCGGAGTATTTTAGTCTACTGCCCTTAGCAAGGTATATAATTGAACCATTTATGGTAATCGCTACTACTTTAGAATACGAGTTCACTTGGCTTTTCTTGTTCTTAATATTTTATCCAATTCTCCGAGTTATCTACGTGTTTTTAAGAAAAAGAGGAAAATTGGCTTCAAAAAAATACAATCACCTTAGGCATGTCATAACAGATTTTATTTATTTCGCTTTTAAAGTTTTATCCATAACGCTTGTTATAATCTTATTTATTATACTGATAGGTTATTTAATTCAAGGATTTTATTTTGTTAGCCGCTATTTTATGGTTCCTATTCAAATTGGAATACATCTTTGCTTTATTTTAATTGGAATTAAGGTTGGATACACGATTTTAAAGTTAATTCATCCTAGGCTTAAACTTAACCTTGCTGGAAAAATCGAGAATAATGATCGTCGAGCTAAGTCAAAAAAGACAAGAATTACCTATAATTTGAAAAAAGAATTTGTGTTTTTTACGGGAATTTTATTATTACTACTTGGTACCAATGTGGTTCTGCTGTCAATACAATTCCCTACTCACAGAATCATCCCTACCACACCTTTAGAGGAGGATGAATTTTTATTTGATTTTCATGTGCATACAACTTACTCTGATGGGTGGCTTACTCCTGAGGAGAGAGTTTTGTGGTATATCGAACATGGTATATTAGGAGCTGCTTTTTCCGATCACGATAATATTAGAGGCGCTCTAGCTGCTCGTGAATTCGTTGAAAAAAATGGACTGGATTTTAAAGTTTGGATTGCAGAAGAATGGACTAATCATGAAACCAGCCCAGAGATTCATATGAATTACTTTGGTTTAGAGGAAGAAATCGTTCCTCCTGAATCTTACACTCTTGGGGGTCCAAAAGTGATGAATGCTTCAGAACTAATCAGCTATGTAAAAGCGAATAGCGGTTTTATAACAGTAAACCATTATAATTATGATGCGAATCCCGAAGGAGGATATGGTGCTCCGTATACCCTTGAACAATTAAGAGATTGGGGTGTTGATGGTTTTGAAATTATCAATGGAGGAAGCTATAATAGATATGCACAAATTCGTCAATTTTGCTTGGATAACAATTTGTTATGTATAGCAGGATCAGATATTCATATAAATGAAGATTTACATACATTTACGAAATTAAAATTGGACGATCCAAACAATAAAACCTTAGAAAACATTTTTAAGAACTTAAAAAACAACACACACGAAACAATCGCCATTCAATTTTATCCTAATATTGTTAATTTTCCAAAAGAGTTAACAGATTTAGGATTATATGTTTTAGAAGATTTTATCAACTATTTTTTAAACATAGATACATATCAAGCTCTCTCTTGGATGATATGGTCATTAAGTGTATATCTAATATTGTATTTATTCTATAAAAGAGTAAAGAAAGCGGATATAAATCGCTTGAAATATAAAATCTCTTAAAATCTTTTTTTTATTTTATTAACTTAGGTTAAATATAATAAGAGTTCTTATCTTCGCCATAATCGTCGCTATCGTCGTCATTATCGTCATCCCCTTCATTCTGCATAAACATCTTAGAAAACATTTTTTTTACGTCGTCAGGTAAATCTTTTAAATCGTTCATGTCAATACCTATTACCCCTGGTCGTTTGACGGAAGGCATTCTATTTCTCATTTGCTTTTCCATTCTTTCTTTTTGTTTTGCATGTATCCTTAATTCTTTTTCCATAAGGCTTTTTAATTCACTTGCGACTAATTCATCTAATTCTTGAGGTATGAACGATAGCAGAGATTCTGGACTATAGAGTTTAGAGAGTTTCTTGATTACGCTATTTTTTTTATCTTCGGGGATCTGGTCAATTGTATCTAATCCCAAGATTGTTATAATATTTAACCAATCAAGTTGGTAAGCCCAAGCTTCATTTTCTGGCATATTTTTCAAAAAGTGATTTTTCTATTATTGTAATTTCGGATTATAGTTAAATATTTTCCTATGATTTTCCATGAAAATGTAACCATATAAATCTATGCTTTATGTTATATTAAATCGAAAAAAAGAGAGATACCGCTAACTGAATCACACATAATAATTAAAAACAATAGATAGGCTAATGAGAGGGAAAATATAGACAAAAAGTTAGAAAAATTCTTTAAAGGAGGAAACGACTAGTTCTGGTTGGTCGTGCATTACCCAATGTGATGAATTTTCAGCTCGGACAATTTTTAAATCGTCTACATAATCGGATAATTCATCCAAAACTGAGGATAACACTGCACTATCTTTCATACCATGGATAACTAAAGTTGGGACCGTAATTTTTCCTGTCCAATCATCAAAGTTAACATTCGCCCTGTAATAATTTACTCCTCCTAAAATTGCACCCGGTTGTGTCCACGCACTTAAATACTGCTCCTTATCGAAATCAGTAAGATTGCTCTTATTTTTCATCCCTTCGAAAACAGCGAATTTTAACCACTTGTAGTCATCCTTAAAAAGAAATTTTTCTCCGTCGGGTTTAAGAAATTCGAAAATGTAAAAACTCGCTTTTTGCTGTTTTTTATCTGTTCGCAATTTTTGTTGGAATATTCTCATATGAGGAGCGTTCAATATCGCCAACTTTTGCAAAAAATCAGGATATTTTTCGGCGAATGCCCACGCCACTACACCCCCCCAATCGTGCCCGGCAAGAAAAACCTTTCCTAAGCTTAAATATTCTATTAAACCTTTAATATCTTCCACCAAAATTTCAATTTTATACTTTTCTACGCCTTCTGGCTTGTCAGACAAATTATATCCACGCATATCTGGTATGATAAGCTTAAACTTGCTTTTAAGACCAGAAATTACACTTTTCCACCCATACCAAAAATCTGGAAATCCATGAAGTAAAACTAAGGGCGGACCTTCCCCTATCATAACAGTGTGAAGTTTTATCCCATTTGTTTTAATTAATTTTTCTTCAATTTCATCAAACAATTCCATTTTTATTACCAATTTTATAATTTACTGATTAAATTAAGTTCTATTGATTTTCCTCCAATATAAATTAAACTTCTAGAAATTAAATCCTAACATAAATAATAGACTGTGGGTACTGCCAAATAGTAAACAAAATTTTAGATGACAGAAATTAAAAAATATTATAAATTAGATTTGTAAAGAAAAATTTATATTACTATTCAAAATAACTATTAAAGGAATCTTCGAAATCCTTTATACAAGCATTATTAAGTTCAGCAAATTTATAACTCCCTGTTGGCAGTTTTTCCTCTTTCGAAAAATGTTTCCTAAGAGAGCTTTCAAAATCACATGAACTTAAACTATTTTGTTCGGCGAATTTAATTTCACCAAAGAATTTCAAGTATTCTGGTGTACTGTCGCTCATTTTCATTTTCACTTCTTATATGTTTATTAAATTTTTACTTAAATAAATGTTTATATAATAGATCATAAAGGGAAAGTCTTACTTTTAAATATTTTGGTTATATTCCTAAGAGTAAAGGTATGTAAAATTCGCGTTCCGAAAATATTCCAATTGATATCTCTGTAAATTTTTACAAGAAATTAATAATTCAAATTTAGATTTTGATAATTCATTTTTCTATTTCGAACATGAAAAATATTTTAATAAATCTTCTTGTATGGATTTCTTTACTATTTTTATTACAAAATCTACTATAAGATTTCGGGTTAATGATATAAAATCATAAGATTTAGGACAATCATAATTAAATAAGAAAGGATAATTTATTTATTGGTAAACATCATAGAAATAACTTACAGACAATTAAAAAATAGAGCGTGGAAATTTTGAGTAAAAAATTAGATGATAAGACATATTTGAAATACTTACTCCAATCTTTAAATACCGATGGTTTAAAAAGTATCTGTAAAGATTTTGATATTAAAGGATATTCAAAATTCAATAAATCAGAATTAATCGATTATATACTTGATTCTTTAGCTGAGGAAGAACTGAAAGAATTGTTAAAACAGAAGGAAGTAGAAATTATTTCGAAAGAAATTCAGACCGCAATTGCAAAAATAAACGGTGAAGACCGAGAGTCAATTACTGATATAAAGGTTATTAATGATAAGAACCATGAAATCGAGTTAAATTTCAAAGGCTTTAATTGGAAATCAAGTTCGTATTTATCTATAACCTCAAAAAACATTCATGATCCTGAAAGAGACTGCGATTGTAGAGTTGGCTCAAATATGGGTTTGTGTAACCATTTTTGGGTTGGATTTATTTATTCCTTAAAGAAAAATTATTTCAAATTATCAGATTGGAAACTCACTACTCTACCAAAAGATTTTGGAAAAAATGTGGAAAAAATTGTTGTAAAGGGTGGAATGTTAATTAATGAAGGTGCTGTTAGTTCCCTTCTAGTTAGGCACAAAAGAATAACTATCTATGAAGCCGAAATAACAGATATAGCAGAGAAAGAAGATGACTTCCAAGGGAATGTAACCACCTATTACCTTATCACTTTAAAAGATGTTGAATTTGGCCCTCAATTGAAAAAGAAAAGTGATTATCGAAAAGAAGATATTGAAAATGTTGACAACATTATTATAAGGGTAAGCGAAAAACTTTATGCGAGCGATAATTTTAAACTAGGGGATAAAATTACATGCAACGGTGGAGTAAATAAGGATAGGATTTTAGGATTTATGTTAAAGAGAGTTACTGGGTTAAAGAAGAAATAATATTGATGATAATAATGAAAGATTCAAAATCGGGATTTATTAACGACCAAAATTTAATCTTGAGTACTGATTTTTACGAACTAACAATGGGCGCAGCTTACTATCAGTACAATCTCGAAAATAATATTAAAGAAGAGGACGATATTGCTGTTTTTGATCTTTTTATCAGGAAATATCCTAAAAATCGTAATTACTTAATTTTTGCTGGTTTAGAGCAGGTGATTCATTACCTACAGAATGCTAGATTTACTGAAAAAACGATAGATTTTCTAAGAAAAAAAGAGGTTTTTAAAAAAATCGATTCTAGTTTTTTTGACGATTATTTACTTAAATTTAAATTTAAATTAGATGTGTGGGCAATGAGAGAAGGTAATTACTTCTTTCCCAACGAGCCTATTATGAAGATTCAAGGCCCGATGTTCCACGCTCAATTGGCAGAAACCTATATGTTAAATGTTATTAATTATCAAACTCTCGTTGCGTCGAAAGCTTCTCGAATAAGAAATGTAGCGCAAGACAAGACTTTGTTAGAGTTTGGTACGAGAAGATCGCACAGTCCCCTTGCTGGCGTTTACGCTGCGAGAGCTAGTTATATTGCTGGTTTTAACGGCTCTAGCAATGTAATCGCTGATATTGAACTAGGTATTAATTCAAACGGGACAATGGCTCATAGTTTTATCCAAAGATTTGATAATGAAATGGAGAGTTTCGATGTTTATAATAATATCTACGGAGATAATACCATCCTCTTAATTGATACCTACGATACAGAACAAGCAGCTAAAAAGATTTCTAAGTTTAAAAACTCGATTAAGGCTGTAAGAATTGACTCAGGTAATCTCATTGAACACGCCAAAAAAGTGAGAAAAATATTAGATGAAAATGGATGCGAAAAAGTGCTAATCGTTGCGAGTTCAGATCTGAACGAATATAAAATAAAAAAAATCTTAGAGAGTAACGCTCCCATAGATGCTTTTGGAGTTGGAACAGAATTAGCGACTTCTCGAGACGATCCAACCATAGCGGGCGTTTATAAGCTGATAGAATATAACCGTAAGCCTAAAATTAAAATAAGTGAAGACAAATTAACCTATCCTGGTAAAAAGCAAATCTACAGAATTTATAATAAGCAAGGAGAGTTTAAAGAAGATATATTAACGTTAGATATTGAACCAGTACCTCCAAATTCAGAAACACTTCTTATTCCTGTGATGAAAGAAGGAATATTAATAACAGAATTACCTGAACTGAATAATATTCAACAATATTATAATGAAAATATTGAAAAATTGCCAAATAAATTTAAAGAATTGGACGAAAATCACATATTTAATGTAAGAATTTCTAAAAAATTGAGTGAACTCACATACTCATTAACAGAGAAATTTACCTAACCTTTATTTTTAAAATAAAATGAATATTAGATAATAGAAGAAAATAATATTTTTTATGCTATGACTGTAAATTCTTATGAGAAATTAAGAGAGTTTCTTGATCAATTTCCAATAGGTTTCCGTAAAACTAAATCTGGAGTTGAAATTGAAATCCTAAAGCGCCTTTTTACTGAAGAAGAAGCTGAATTGACTACATTCCTAACTATAAGACCAGAAAGAGCCCAAAGTATTGCAATAAGAGCAGGTAAGGATTTAGTAGAATTAGAAGACAAGCTTGAAGTAATGGCAAAGAAAGGACTTATTTTCCGATCAAGGCGAGATAACAAGACTCTATATAACGCTGCTCCTTTTATGATAGGGTTGTATGAATACTCTGTCAAAAAAATTGATAAAGAATTAGCTCAACTTTTTAAAGAATATTACCATACAGCGGGTCTTGAAGAGATAGGCGCAAGCAATATTCCCGGTTTTAAAGTGATTCCCTTAGAAGAGACTATTCAAACTGAAACCACGCTTTTTCCGTATCAAATGCTCGAAGAATCAATAAGGAATGCACGAGTCATTGCTGTAACTGACTGCGTTTGTCGAAAAGAATCGCAGCTATTAAATGAAGGATGTAAACACCCTATGGAAACTTGTTTAAGCTTTGGAGTTGCTGCTGAATATTATATAGAAACTAATTTAGGAAGAAAAATAACATCGAAAGAAGCAATTCAAATCATTAAAGAAGCAGACGAAGCTGGGTTAGTTCATGCGGGAGCAAATTCAAAGCACCTCTCTAATATCTGTAACTGTTGCCCTTGTTGCTGTGTCTCCATGAAAGGCATTACTCAATTTGGACAAGATAAGCAAAAATTCATGAATGCCTTGTTTGAATCAATTATCGATGAAGAAGTATGTGTTGCTTGCGGAAATTGCGTTGAAAGGTGTCCGGTGAAAGCAATAACTATAGAAGATATTGCAATAGTGAATCGGGATTTATGCCTCGGATGCGGCTTATGTGCCAGTGTCTGTCCAGAAGAAGCAATTAGCTTGAAACTAAGAGAAGATGGTGAAGAGCCATTTAACAGAGTGCTTGACATGGGAGTAGCAATTCTTGAAGCTAAAAGAAGAAATAATGAATTTTAATAATCAAAAATAGAAGGAAAAAAATTAAGTTAATCATAGTTGCTTTTGATGGGAATTATCACATTGTTGAATCGACTACTACTAAAGTGAATCGTATCCATGTTGTTAAAAAGATTCAAAATGAGTGTAATAATATCACTAAAACGGTTAAACTTTAAGCACATTTTTTTATTTTTAAATACATCTAATAAAATAGCTGAAGGGACTGCGATCTTAGTTTATAAAACTTATTACTAACTTTAATATTATTAATAATAATAAAGTGAGTATTAAACATCGGATTTTATTTAAATAGCTTAAAACCTATTTTTGTTTAATTAACATTTTAATTAATATTTTACATAAAGGTGTAAAATTAAATATGTATCATTTAGATGGAACAGATGTTTTAGACGAAAAATACTATAGAAAGACTGCATCGGTTTGTCCAGAATGCTTAGAACGAATACCCGCTGTAGTTCAAGAAGAAGATGGAAAAATATTCATGGTTAAAAACTGCCCCGAACACGGCGATTTTAAGGATATTATTAGTTCCAACGCGAAATACTATAAGTGGACTCACTTCCAGATGAAAAAGAAAGATGGGACAATCGCTTGGCAATTCGAAAAAGACGGCGAAGCGAATCCTCCCGACTGTGCTTCAGAAGATGAGAGAGGTTGTCCGTATAATTGTGGTCTTTGTAGTGAACATTTATCAACTTGTACGTTGGCATTAATAGATTTAACAAATCGTTGTAATTTCAATTGCAATTTTTGTTATGCGAATGTCCAAAAATCTGGATATTTAGTTGAACCCTCATTAGAAGAAATCGATAGAATAATGAAACACTTCAGAAGCAAACCAATCCCCGCGGTTGCTATTATGTTTACTGGTGGTGAACCAACAGTTCGAAAGGATTTCCCTGAAATTTGTAAAATGGCAAAAGATTATGGATTTCAAGAAGTGATAGTCGCTACAAACGGGTATGGATTCCAGAAAAAAGACGGTGGACTTGAGTGGACTAAGAAAGTTTATGAGATGGGATTAGATACTTTATATTTACAGTTTGATGGGATAAATAATGCAACTTACGAGAAGACACGAGGCATTAAGAATTTAATGCCATATAAGATGCGCGTAGTAGAAAACTGTAGAAAAGTGGGATTATCATCTATTAATTTAGTAGCTACCATTGTCAAAGGGATTACAGATATTGAAGTTGGAAATATCATCCAGTTTTCTCTTGATAATATTGATGTTATAAGAGGGATAACCTTCCAACCTGTGTCCTTATGCGGTCGTATTACAGCTGAAGAGATGGACGAATTAAGAATTACTAACGCCGATGTGATTCAGGAAATCGAAAATCAGACAGGCGGTAAAATTAGAATGGACGAAGCATGGTATCCTTTATCAACCATCGTTGAATTTGGGAGACTAATAGCTTATCTCGCTGATGTAGAACCCGTTGAATTTACATGCTCGCCTGACTGTGGTTTTGCGACTTATTTGGTTGTAGATCCCGACACGAAAGAAATGGTTCCTATTATGGATTACTTCGATCCTCTGAAAGTCATCGATTTTGCCAACCGATTTTGGGAAAAAGTGAAACATAAAGAAAAACAACCAATTAAATTCTTTGAAGGAATGTTAGGCGACATAGGTAAAACTTTAGATAGCGGTCTTGAATTTTTAGATAAAGCACAACTTCGAGCCCGATTCCTATTAGGGATAGTACAATATACCAAGAAACCTGGAAAACTCATGGAAATGTTTAGTAGATTATTACTGAATGGTGATTGGGAAAGCGTTAGTTCGTTCACTCACGGTACGTTACTTTTATCGAGTATGCACTTCCAAGACGCATATAATATGGATATAGAGCGCGTTAAAAGGTGTATCGTTCATTTCGGCGTAGCAATGCCCGATGGCTCTGTTAGGGAGATAAGTTTTTGCACAATGAACACGCTCCATCGTGAGAGTATCGAGAAACAGGTAGCGAAAAAAATTACACAAAAAGTCAGAGAAGAATTCGACACTACAAGGGGTCAAACGAGAGAAGAGGTCCAACAGGAAGTCGCTCAGAACGGAGGAATGAGAAAAACGGAGTTAGGTGAAGAATAAATGGTGGACGAAGTAATCGAAACCAAAGACGGATTGAAGTTGCGGAAGCTTGTAGAACTCAAAACATCTACGGCTGAAGAATATCAAAAGGCAATGATTGAGCGCGTAGAATATTTTAAAGAGAAAAATCAAAAAAAATCGCAATTTAATAGCACGATTCAGAACGGAATAGTCCAAGTAGTAAGCACTATTTTAGATGTGAAAATCCAAGTGGACAAAGCCCTCGGCGAAGAAAATTTGAAAAAAGTTCACGACTTTTTAGACGGAGTCTTATTATTTGGTCTCTAAATCCTATTTTATCATGTTATAATTATCTTTTATTATTTTCTTTTAATATTAAATAAACCCAATATTTTTATTTTATTTTTTTTGTTGATGTAATGAGTGTGTTTTAGAGATGCCATTACTAATTAAGTTATATGGAAGATTAAGAGAGCATCTAAAGGATCTTAACTTTCAAAAGGGGCTCCCTGCTACCTATAGTATTGAAAGTAATAGCGTTCATTATATATATGATATCCTTGAGAAGTATGGAATTAATGAAAATGAACTTAGTCACATTTTTGTAAACGGCAAATACTGTGGAATCGGTAAGGAAGTTAGAGATGGTGATAGAGTGGGATTATTCCCTAAAAACATGGCCTTATTGTTTGTCGAGATAAAAAATTAAGCTTTTTATAATTTCACAAATTATTTTTTATATTGAAATTTAATTAGAATATGGTTTTCAATTTAATTACTTTACCTATTACGATATTATTTATTGCGATAGGATTTGGTCAGTTATTTTTTGCGATTAAATTGAAAAAGGAGTTCCCAAAGAACCATATTTTCATCAATTCGTTTATAATTTTTTTATTATGGATAATATCAGGTGTTTTATATCCTTATTTTTATCCCTTGGATAATGAATTCGTCCGATTTCACCAATCTTTTTCGATGTCTATTATATGCCTTTTTGCACCGTTATTAGTGTTCTTAATTTTATTATACCAATCTAAAGTGGTTTTAAAGGATAAACCAGAGCTCAGAGAAAACCGAACTATTGAAAAATTCCTTGAAAAATACAATTTGGTGAATGTAAATCAAATAAATAACAAATCCTACTCGTTAAGGACTGATTTTCATAGGAAAATCTTTCATTTACTCCCAGGTTTAATTATAATAATATTACGGATTTTCGCGATAGATATATGGGATGGATTGTTGAATGCTGACGAAGTATATGGCATAACAGGATATGAATATGGAATGTTTTTGATCTTAACGATTGGATATGCGGGAGTGATATTATTTGCAGGTTTAGATTTTGTGCGTTTATCCTATGTTTTTGAAAATTCAAATCTATATCATCTTCTACCCGATTGTCTATCAAATTTATTAATTAAAACGCTTAAAAGGAACGAGAACTACGAATTCACCAAAAATGTAGTATTAGTCCTCTCACTGGTCCCATTATTATTCCTTCCTTTTGGAATTTTCACCGCGGCAGTGCTAATAACAAGTATTGGCGATGGTGTTGCTTCTATTATGGGAGTTAGTTTTGGACGACATCATTTTCCGAAAACAAGTAGTAAAACGATAATAGGTTATATATCAGGATTTTTAGCTTCATTTGGAGCAAGTCTATTTGCATTATGGCTCTTTGAATCATATCTAAATCCCTTTAAAATTATTATAATGTCACTAAGTGGCGCTCTAGTATTTTTAATAATCGATTTGTTAAGTTTAAAGATTGATGACAATATTTTGAATCCAATCTTTTGCGGTTTAATTATGACCGTATTTTACATTATTCTGTAAGGGCGTACTATCAAATCTATTGAACTTGAATATTTATAAAGATTCATTAAGCAGAAATTAACTCGAATTGAGTTATTTAAAAAAATGCATCCATTTTCTTAATACCCTTAATTTCTTCGAATGATATATCAAGAGCGTCTAAAACTTGCTCTAACGCTGATTTTAAAAGCTCACGATACTTTTGGGAATCTATATCTTGAAGTTTTGCCATCTCAATAACTTTTGCTCCAACGGGTCCTTTGCTTTTTATGAATTTTATTGTATCTCCTTTTTGATACTTGTTTTTAATTGCATGAATTTCAGCTGCATGAATTTCAGCATCGCTTGCGTTAGCTTGTACTTGGTTGAGTTCCATCTCTATGAATGCGTTAGCAGCTCTAACATGCTGAGGTATAACTTTTGTATAGTTGCTAAGGCTTTTTTGTAAACCGATATTTATGGCGTAATCTTCTAATGTGAAAGCGTCAGCTTGTCCTATTTTTTTCATATTACTTTTCACAATTTCTATAATATTCTTCTTCGCTAATTTAAACTCTTCATCGTTAGTAATTTTTTTAAGAATTTCTATCAGTTGACTGAAAACTTTTTTAATAAAATCTGGTGTATTTTTCTTTTTTACTACCAATCCTTTAATATCAACAAATTTAGTATCTTTGTATATTCCTACATAATTTTTTTTTCTTTGTGAAAGAGCTAAGAATTGGTACGTTTTTTCTTCTTCTAAATCTAAATCTAGTTCTTTTTTGCTCCAATCTGATATTTCTTTCATCTGAGAACTAGATGGATTGAGAAGAAAAACGCTATCTGTATCCCCATAAAGCACTTTAACTCCAAGTTCTTCTGCTTTCAGTATCGTCTGTTTTATAGAGTATTGACCAATTCCTGTTGTACTTTCTGCGACAGGTAAACAAAACAGGGGGAAATTTTGAGATCCAAATACACCATAACTTGCGTTAATGAACACTTTAAGCGCTTGTTGGATAGTATTATAATAGCTTCTCTGTTTTTGAGTTAGAGTTTTATCGCTTGATTTCGGTTTAAAGTATTTTACTCTTGTATCCCGGAAAAAACCAACCACATAAGCAAAGATCCCCATTTTATGAGTACAGATATGATACGGAGTTCCTTTTATTAGGTTATCTTCGTCATCTTTGTGAGGACAGAGAACAGTTTCATAAGATAAATTAAATTCTTTTATGATAGAAGGATATAAGGAAGAAAAATCCATAACAACTACATTGTAATGAATTCCAGGAACAGGTTCAACAACATAAGCACCTTGAAATTTCTTATCATCAAATTTTGACATTAATTCTCCACCTTTCTTAGCCTCTGATATTTCGGATTTTCTCGGAATGAGAATTTCTTTTCTACGATGCTCGAAGTAGAAGATATTTTGTATCCATGTCGAAATTTGTCTGCGTATCATATCGTGAATCGGTAATTTTGTTATCCGACATAGCAGAATGATCAAATTCCATACTAAGGAATTATTAAATTTAGTTAAGTTTAAAGTTAATATTGAATCTTTGAGATTATACCAAGAGAGTATATCGTACTCCATATCGTGAATTTCTTCTTCATGCTCGTATTTTTTTTCACCTAATAACGCTTCGCTGATAGCGTTTAAGGAAGCGCTTTGATAGGATCCACCAAAGGCGTATCCTGAAATACTTCGATTAAAGAAAAAGTTAAAAATATCTATATGGATTCCTTTCCTTAAATCGCATTCTGACTTCGCCATTATTCCAAAACCCCTTTTTACATGTATTGGATTCAAATCTTTGTCTATTTTCAATCTTTCTGCTCTGTGAAACATATAATTTAAATCAAAATTGTCTCCATTAAAGGTAATAATCACAGGGTATTCCCATAAAATTCTAAAGGATTCAATTAATAATTCCTTTTCAGATTTAAAGAAGTAGAGTTTAGCGTCATTTGGGAATTCTGCATGGAGTTTATCAAAAGTAAATTCTTCGCGCTCTAAAATATACACTAATTTTAAACCGTCTGAAGCTACAAATGATATGGAAATAATTTCTTGTTTTGCAAGGCGAGCATCGGGAATACTATAATTGTGTTCTCCTATTTTTACTTCGATATCCATCGCTAAACGTTTCACATCAGGAATTGGTGTAAGGAAAATATCTATGAACTTCTCAGAAAATTCTTGCATTTCTGGCTTTTCATCTTTAAACAGAGTTCTTAGTTCGTTTGTTAACTTCTTAGTTTCTTCAGAACTTTCTTTAAAATCAATTTTTTTAAGTTTACCACTATTAATTCGGTAAATGAGTCCCGGGATTAACTGCCGATCTAAAATGTAATTTAAATGGTATCGAATATCCGCTTCCCACGCTTTTTTCTCGTTTTTAGCTAAGATATTTTTAATATTGAGCCCAGATCCACCTATATCTATGGGTGTTTTTCCAAATATCCTAGTCATAGGTATTTCTTTATCACTAAGCAAATCAAACTTCTTAATTTCTTCGAATCGTTTAAAACCCTCGTAATCTACAAGCTTATTTATCTTCCCCCCTTGATCTTCATAAGTTAGCTGTTCAAGTATTGAAATTGGTTCTTTACTCAAACAATAAGGCTCGTGGTCGGTTGTATCAATCCATATTTTTATATCGTTGGTGTCCAAATCGTAAAATTTACAATAAGCTTTATTTAATCCCCCATCATAATCTACATCTAAAAGCAAACCTCTCTCCAAATCTTCTACGATTTCTCCCTTTTCAATTAGATAACGAATATATTTCGAACTTACTGATTCCCTTTTAATATCTTGCAGTTGTATACCATCCTCCTTTAAGCCAAAGGGTAAACCAGTACTCTTGAAATAAATCTTTTTTGGAACTTTTTTTAACGCTGGTTCTTCTTTAGTTTTTATTTTTTTCGCTATGTCTTTTGTTTTAGGGGGTACTTGGGTTTTTAATTGTTCTTTTGTTTCCTTTATTTCTTCTTTTAATATCCTACTGCTTTCTTCTTCCTTCTCAGTTTCTTTTTTTTCTACGAATGAAAAAAGAGAGCTTTGCTTTTCATCAATAGGAGTTTTTTTCTTGGTTTTTTTTGGACTAGGCAATTTACTTACCAAATTTAGTAATACAAATTACTTTCTATTTAATATTATTATTTTTGAGGTTTTAATCTCAACTATTCTGAGTTTAATATGTTAAGTGATTAAGATAATTTAAAAAAGGAGACAGATTAGGTTTAGGTTTATTTCTATTTTTTTTAGAAACTTTAAAATTCTTTTAATTTGTTAGGTTTTATCGTTAAAAAAAAGCTAATATTATTAAAATACATATCATATGATTTATCAAAAATATTGGAGAAATTGGGATTCTAATAATGGAGAATGGAAAAGATTTAGCAGATTTTGCTATAGATTATGGTGCATCTTGTGGAGCAAGTTATATCGAAGCAAGAGTCGTTGCCTCAAGAAATGAAAGTTATGCTGCAAGAAATGGTGTTATACTAGGTGGAGGAATTACTTATTCAAGTGGAATTGCAATTCGAGTACTAGCTAATGGAGGTATGGGATTTTGCTCTACTGCAAGTTTAACAAAGATCGGAATTGAAAATGGGATTGAAGAAGCAATTAAATTAGCTAAGGCTAGTAAAAGAATAATCCCTATAACATTTTCTGAAGAAGAAGTAGCTCAAACAAAATGGAAATCTCCTGTAAAAATAAAATTTGAGGAAATATCAATTGAAGAAAAGCAGAATTTTCTGATAGATTTAGATAAAGTTTTGAATAAAGAATTTCGATTTAAGTTACCTACCAGAACTCTTTTACTGGATTTATACTCTGATCAAAAATATATAGTTACAAATGAAGGTTCGAAAGTAGAATCAGAAAATTCAATAATTTCTGCTCACACGTTTAATACAGCTAAAGGTAAAGCGGGAGGAGAACAAAGAATGTTAAGCTTAGGAGGAACTGGGGGTTGGGAATGGATTGAAGAAGAAAATGTGGTTGAACGAATTTTAGAGGATAATATAAGTTTAGTTAAAGCAGCGCGAAATGCAATTGAAAAAGATATCAACCAAATCGACGTAGTGATAAGTGGTGAGGTTGCTGGAATAATGGCTCATGAAAATGTAGGCCATCCTAGCGAAGCAGATCGAATTTTAGGTCGAGAGGGAGCCCAAGCAGGAGAATCTTTTTATATAGATCTACTGGAAAACGAAAAGCTCGGAGAAATTAAAATGGGTAGCGAGCAAGTCACAATAATAGATGACCCAACACAACAAGGTAATTCTGGTTTTTATCTCTATGATGATGAGTGCGTAAAGGCTCGTCCACGTTACTTAATAAAAAATGGCATGCTAAATGAATTGTTTCTAAACCGTGAATATGCTAGTAGATATAACACTCATTCCAATGCTGCAGCAAGGGCAATGGGTTATAATAGAGAACCAATTATTCGGATGGCTAATACTTATTTTGCTCCTGGAGATTTTACGTTTGAAGAATTATTTGATGATATTAAACATGGAATATATATGAAAAGTTTTACTGAATGGAACATAGATGACCGTCGTTTTCAAAGTAAGTATGTAGGGCTTGAAGTATACTTAATTGAAAATGGGGAAGTAACCGATACTATGATTCGTCGACCCGTTCTGGAATTAACTACTTATGGTATATTGGGTAGCGTTGATGGAGTTTCCAAAGATTTTAGTTCACCTCACGGATATTGTGGTAAGGGAGAACCACAGCAAGCTGCTCCTGTATGGCTAGGGGGGCCACATGTCCGACTGAGAAATATCAAATTAGGAGGGGGAATTAAATGACCGAAACTAGCGATCTTCTTAAATTTGGGATTAGCATAGCCCAGGATGAAAAAATTGATGAAGTTATTGCTCAAAGAACAAAAGGTAAAGGATATCAGATTAGGTTTTCGAATTCGATGATAGACAATTCTAAAATCTGGAGAGATGATAATTTAGAACTTTTTCTTGCTAAAGGAAAAAAGTCAACATACCTTGAAATTGAAGCTCCAACTCAAGCGAAAATTAGAAGTCGTATTAAAGATGCATCGAAATTTTTAGAAAGGCTACCTGATAGTTTCCTTTACAATGGGATGGAAAGTAATCAGCATGAATACGAAAAATTAAATAAATTATACGACCCAAAAATAATGGATTTTTCTGATAAAGCACCTGAACTTGTTAATGCAGCAATTCAGGCATCACTGGAAAGTGGAGCTAAAAAAGTGGCAGGCGTGCTTTACTTTGGTCGTTCCGAAACAGAGTTATCAACAAGTTACGGAAACGAAGGCTTATATTTAGGTTCTTATTACAGATTTACTATAAGATCCTTTGTTGATCCTGATAGTAGCGGTCAAGGACTTGCTTGTAGCAGAAACCTTTCTGGAGTTGAAAACGACTTTCTTAAGGCGGGCAACAATGCTGGTGAAATCGCCAAAATGGCAATTGGGGGAACACAAGGAACTCCCGGAAAATATGATGTAATAATGAGTCCAACTGTTGCTGCAAATGTATTGGGTCAAGTTTTTGATGGATTAAATCCTGTCAAAATAATGGTAGGTATGAGCCCTCTAAAATATGAGCATGTTGGAAAACAAATAGCATCTAAAGAATTCACAGTAATAGATGATGCTCTCCTTGCTGAGGGATTAGGGAGTCGACCTTTTGATGTTGAAGGAACTCCTAAAGGTAAAACTCCAATTTTTTCAGATGGAGTTCTTAAGGGATTGCTCCAAAACACATCTACAAGTAATATGGATAAAGTAGAAAATACGGGAAACTCAACATTCTTTGACTTCGGTATTGGATCTAAATTTCTAGCGCCTGGACCCTCCAATATTGCTATCAATGGAGGAGATTATACTTTAGAAGAAATCATTGCTGAAAGTAAAAAGCCAACAATATACATTACCTCTAATTGGTATACACGTTTTACAAATATGACAGAGGGAATTTTTTCCACAATACCTCGAGATGGTATGTTTCTAATAGAGAATGGAGAAATAAAAAAACCAGTTAGAAGACTTCGCTTATCTGACAATCTATTAAGAATTTGTTCGAACATTTCTGCAATTGGAAAAGATGTTAAACAAATTTATTGGTGGGAAGTACTAACACCTACATTTACACCAACAATTAAAGTCAAGGATTGTACAATAACAGCCGCAACACAATAAGTAAAAATTACTGGTCTTGTTTATTTTCTTTAATAACCTTTTTTATTTCATTAAGAAGTAATTGCTTTTCTGCAATAAAAAAGTGAAGTTTACTCTTTTCCGGATGTTTGTGGTAAACAACTTCAGCTATTTCTTTAATTTCGTCTTTAGTCGGTTCTATAAGTTCCCCATTAACATTTTCATTTAGTAATAAGACTAAGTTATCTGTTTCAAGTAG
>Ga0307376_10001065_pt1 | contig 31080 bp, 26 predicted proteins | sample TR2MG_FD_202536 | JGI IMG/M metagenome (GOLD analysis project Ga0307376, IMG submission 202536) | Soil microbial communities from Risofladan, Vaasa, Finland - TR-2 | ecosystem: Environmental > Terrestrial > Soil > Coastal area > Acid sulfate soil | place: Finland: Risofladan, Vaasa | collected...
CCAAGAGTAGTATATTTATTAAGGGAGGTTTAACCGCCTCCCTTTTTTTAACTTTAATTAAATTTTATATAATGAAAAAAAATATTACAATTGTAGATAAAGTCTACAAACTTACCAGAGAAGCCGCCCCTTTATCTCTTTACATTCCTTCAAGCGGTTCAAGAAGAAAACCATTACTATGGTTTGATGAAGAAAAAGGAATTAACCGAGTTTTAAGATATTCACCCAATCAAAAGTCTCCATTTGAAGATGAGCAAGATGAAAATGTTGTTCGTGTTCCTATTGAGTTTGAAGATGGTTTCCTTAGAGTTCCTAAAACCAATCCTGTATTACAGCAGTTTTTATATTATCATCCTTTAAATGGAAAACGATTTGTTGAGGTGGATAATGAAAAAGATGCATCTAAAGAATTAGAGCGAATAAATGTAGAAGCAGACGCTCTTATAGAAGCTAGAAGTTTAACTGTAGACCAATTAGAAACTATTGGTAGAGTTATACTGGGAGCAAACGTAGAAAAGATGAGTACTTCTGAGCTAAAGAGAGATGTACTTATTTACGTTAAAAGATATCCAGAAGAATTTCTAAGACAAATTAATGACCCTCTATTAAAATTACAATCAAATGTTCAGTTGTTTTTTGATAAAGGATTACTGTCTTTTAGAAACAAACAAAAAGAAGTTTGGTTTAATACTAGTACTAACAAAACCAAGATGTTAACTGTACCATTTGGAGAAGACCCAATGTATATTGTTTCTTCATTTTTACAAAGCGATGATGGTATAGAAGCATTGAAAATGCTAGAATCCATGCTTGAAGATTAAGCGTGAGTGTTTCATATGAAGAGAGGTCAAAAATAATTGACCTCTTTTTTTTTGCTTATCTTTGTAAAAAAGAAAGCGATGATAAATTCTGTTAGAAATACAGTTCTTGCTATCCTTAATAAAAATAATTATGGCTATTTATCGCCATCTGATTTTAACCTATTTGCTAAGCAAGCACAGTTAGATATTTTTGACGAATACTTTATTGGTTACAATAATGTAATTAATAAAGAAAATGGCCGTGTGTCTGGAACAGACTACGCAAATATAAAGAGAGGATATGATGAAGTTATAAATACTTTTTCAGTTACCGCTAGTTTAGCTAAAAGCGCTGCTAATATCTATCAAGTGCCAACCACAGCGACTACCGGTTCAGAATATTATTTATTAAACAAGGTTTTAATATATAGCACAGTAACCTCTTCGGGAACTACCACAGCTACAGGAGCAGGTAATACGGCCCTTATAGACTCTAGTGCTACTTTTCAAACTGATGGAGTGGCAGCAGGAGATACTGTATCTATTGTAATTAGTGGCTCTGTAGTAACTAATTTAACAGTACAGTCTGTAACTAGTCAAACACAGCTTATTGTAAATGTGGCTTCTCTAACAGCCTCAGGGTTGTCTTATTCAATTTACAAAGCAGTTAATTTAAAAAATGAAGCAGAGTCGGTTAGCCATAGCAAGATTACAATGCTAAGCAAATCTATGTTAACTGCTCCAAACACTACTTTCCCAGCATATACTCAAGAAGGAACACTACTTACATTGTATCCATCAACTGTTACAGAGGTGGGGAGAGTGGTTTCTCAATACATAAGATACCCAAGAGACCCCAAGTGGACATACATATCATTAAGTGGAGGCGCTCCTGTGTTTAATCAATCTCAGTCTGACTATCAAGATTTTGAACTCCCTGAGGATGATGTTAATAATTTAGTGGCTCGTATTTTACAATATGCTGGACTCTCTATAAGAGAGATACCGACTGTACAATTTGGACAGGCTTTAGAACAACAAGAAAATTTAGAACAATAAGATGGCTTATATAAATCAGAAGAAATATTATACTAACGATGGCACGAGTCCAACCAATGAGAACTGGGGTTCTTATCAATATGTAAGTCTTGAAGATATTGTAAATAATTTTCAGCTTATGTATAGCGGAAACCATTCGTTAGTTAATAACGAAGAGCGATATAAAATATTGTTTCACGCTAAACGAGCAATACAAGAATTAAACTACGATGCTTTTAAAGAAGTAAAAGCGTTAGAGTTAACAGTATATGATGACTTAAAATTTATTTTGCCTCCAGATTATGTAAACTGGATTCGCATATCTCTTTATAAAGATGGATGGATTAGACCACTGACAGAGAACATTCAGGTAAATTCAGCTACTTCTTATACTCAAAGTTCTAGTGTTCCTGATTTTACAGGGAATGATGCTACAATACAGACATCTCAACTAGATACAGATAGATTAGATGGTAATCAAAATAGTATTTATTTAAACCAGGTAAATGCTGAAGACCAAGTTCCTCAAGATACTCAAGCAAATTGGTATGCAGATTATACAATAGGAGCTCGTTATGGTTTAAATACAGAGACTGCAAACATAAATCCTACATTTAGAATAGATAAAAAAGCTGGAGTTATAAATTTTGATTCTACAATGGCTAATGAGCAATGTATCTTAGAGTACATTTCTGATGGTATGGAGAATGGAGACGACTCTAATGTTTCGGTAAATAAACTTTTTGAGGATTATGTATATGCTTATGTAGAATACGCCATCTTAAATAGTAAGTTTAATGTTCAAGAATATATTGTAAATAGAGCTAGAAGAAGAAAGACAGCTTTGTTGAGAAATGCAAAAATAAGACTAAGCAATATACATCCTGGAAGATTGTTAATGAATCTAAGAGGAGGAGACAAGTGGATTAAGTAACATGGCGAATATTCAAAGAAACTTTACTGCTGGCCGTATGAATAAAAGCCTTGATGAAAGGCTTGTACCAAATGGTGAATATGTAAACGCATTAAATATAAGGTTAGGTTCAACTGAAGAGTCTGAAGTAGGTTCTTTAGAAAACTCTAAGGGAAATACGCTTTTAACTACTTTAGCGTTTAGCGGATATCAGTTAAGCAACAGTGCTAGATGTATTGGTGCTTATCAAGATGGTGCTAATGAAACTTTATATTGGTTTATACACGACCCAGCTTTTACAGCAAGTCCAACTGCTAAGTTAGATTTAATTGTTTCTTATAATACCACAGACAACTCAACAACTTACCATGTCATAAGTACTAATGATAGTGGGAATATTAATACCACATTAAAATTTAGTCCTTATCATTTAATAACTGGAGTTAATTTAGTTGAAAATCTATTATTTTTTACAGACAATTATAATCCTCCTAGGGTTATAAACGTAAATAGAACGTATCAGTCTCCTTCAGGAGCTCCAAATTATATTGACGGATTTACCGCTGAATCTTTGTTGGTAATTAAAAAACCACCTGTTGCTGCTCCAGCAATTCAAACGTTGAATTTACCTGGGCAACAAGATGATTTTTTAGAAGATAGATTTATTTCTTTTGCTTATCGTTATAAATATGAAGATGGAGAATATTCAGCTACATCTCAATTTAGCGAAGATGCATTTATTCCATCAGCTTTTTCTTTTAGCTACAATAGCTATTTGAATGAAGGAATGAAAAATACAGTTAATGCATCTGTAATTACTTTTAATTCTGGAGGCTCTCTAGTAAAAGGAATAGAGCTTTTGTTTAAAGACTCAACAACTTCTACAATAAAATCTATTGAATATTTAGACAAAGCTAATCTAGGATATGCAGATTTTACTGATTATAATTACACTTTTAGTAATAGTAAGATATTTACTCTTCTTCCAGCGTCTGAAATTTTAAGGCTTTATGATAATGTTCCTAAAACAGCCAAAGCCCAAACTGTTATGGGCAATAGATTGGTTTATGGAAATTACAAGGAAGGGTATGATTTAGTAGATAAATTTGGAGAAGCTCTTAAACTTGAATACATAACTTCTTTACAGAGCGAACAAATATCAACCACTACTCTTTTAGATTCTAGTGGAGATGGATATTATAGTATAGGTCCAACTCCGGTTACAGTAAACAGAGCTACTTTATATATAGACCTATCTAATCCAGACGGAACTATAATGGATTTAAGTGCTGGCTCAAGTATTAGTTTAGATTTTACTATTAGTCACAGTCAGTTTACAGGAAATACACCTTCAGCTACAACTTCAAATGTTGAGTTAACATTTGATTATACACTACCAGTAGACTTTGCTAATGTGTACTCATTAGCTACTAGCACTGATTTTGTAGAAAAAGTAGGGACTGCTCTTAACATAGAGCCAATGGCTACCGCGTGTAATGGGTTTACATTGACAGACCAATTTAATTGCGCTCTTCCGTATACATTAGGAACTTACACAAAAACTGATAGTGGTATAACGGCAGGTGGAGAACCGATAGCGATAATATCATCTCCAGGCAATAACACTATTGGATTTCAGTTTGTAGCAGCGCAATATGTAGATGGCGCAAATAATGCTTATGAATTTTATGAAGTAGTTAGTGCTACTGGTTATTTAAGAAGTTCTGATACAGTTAGAAGTTTGCATAGTAATAGAGGCTATGAGCTAGGTATTGTATATATGGATGAGTTTAATCGTTCATCTACCGCATTGGTTAGTCCAAGCAATACAGTTCAAATCCCTTGTGCAAATTCTATTAATAAAAACTCAATTAGAGTAACAATACCAACTACCCAATTAGCTCCAGCTTGGGCAACTCGTTATAAGTTTGTTTTAAAACCTTCTGAAACAACTTATGAGACTATTTACTCTAATATTTATTATACCGACCCAGCTAGTAATGCAACTTACTTTTTATTAGAAGGCGAGAATGCAAACAAAGTAGAAGAAGGTGATAGATATTTTGTAAAAGCTGATAGCACAGGGCCTATTTTAAGATGTGTCCAGGCTACCGTTTTAGAGAAAGAAGCAAAATCAGAAGGATTTATTGAGCCTCTTGATGATAGTGGGAATATAATCGTTGTTCCGGCCGGAACATACATGAAAATAAACCCCAATAATTTTGCTACTGAAAGAGGGGATAATGACATTATTGCTCCAGGTTCGTTAACAGAAATTGAAGATGTTGCTGAACAGTACCCAATTTTAGCATATCCAATGAATTTGGAAGACCCTGCTAATCCTGGTCAATATTTAGATTATGACGTTCCTTCTGGTAGTAGAATTATAATGTCTATTCGGCAAGAAAGACTTGGCCCTGGAGATGGCAATGGCAAGTGTGAAAGAAGAATTAGTCAATTAGATGTTGAGCTTATATCTTCTAGAACTTATGACAATATGCAAGATTGGTGGAATGGAGACAATGTTGAAGAAGTTTTATCAAGAGCGGTTACTGAAGTTGGTGGAGATACAGGAAGTATAACGAATACATACGAATCTGCCCTTGCAACAACTAAAATAGACATATCTACTTCAGAAGGAACTAACTATTATAAGTTCTTCAGAGATGGAACTACAAATGAATTAGCTTTACTTATCACAGGAACAGTTCGATGTGGGGGAGTAGCATCAAGAGAAAAAAGACGCTCTACAGTTACTGCAGATTTTCAAATTTACAGAGCAGATAGTTTAGTTGTTTTTGAAACACAGCCTACAGAAGCGTTGCCAGATGTGTGGTATGAAAACCATTTATCATTTCCAATTGATACGGACGGAATGCATTCTGGGAATGTTCAAAACCAAACTTCTAGTCAATCTGCAATTATAGATACAGGGTTTGCAGATTGTTATGTTTTTGGAAATGGTGTTGAAAGTTACAAGATACTAGACTCTATAGCTGGTAAAACGTTAAGCATAGGTCAAAGAGTTACTTCTACTTCAAATGTAACTTACAAAGAAGCAAATCGGTTTGCTGATTTAACTTATAGTGGTGTTTATAATGACGAGACCAATGTAAATAAATTAAATGAATTTAATCTTGGGTTGGCTAATTTCAAACCACTAGAAGATTCATTTGGCACAATACAAATATTATACGGAAGACAAACAGATATTTTAGTATTACAAGAAGATAAAATATCTTATGTACTTGCTGGTAAAAATTTACTTAGTGATTCTGCTGGAGGGGGAGTTGTATCTTCTATTCCTGAAGTATTGGGTACTCAAATAGCTCGTATAGAGCAGTATGGTATCAGTGAAAACCCAGAAAGTTTTGCTGCGTGGGGAGCTAATAAATATTTTACAGACGCAAAGCGTGGAGCTGTAATAAATCTAATAGGAGGGGCGTATAATAATGAGCAGCTTCAGATTATATCAGAAGCAGGGATGCGTTCTTGGTTTAGGGATTTATTTATAGAAACATTTCAAACTAATAAGTTAGGGGGATATGACCCCTATATGAATGAATATGTTTTATCTTCAAACATTCAGCTTCCAATACCGGTTGAGGAATGTTTTGATTGTGATTTATCAAGAAACATAACCCTTCCTGTTGGAGAAACAGTAACCTACTGTGTTAATGTTGGAGAACTTTTGGGAAGTGTAGATATTGATTACACAATAACTGCCGATTCATATCCTAACATAATATCTGAAACTGGAGACAATGTTGTTACAGAATTATTAGGAACTGAAATGATTTTAGAGTCTTCATTTAGCGACATATATTATACTATTACAGCTGTATATAACGGGGTTACTTATACCACTGGAGCTGTAAATACTAGCGGTACATTAACAATAAATAAAAATATAGTTAACGCTTCTACAGTTCAAATCTCTGTAAGTCAAAACGGAACTACCGCCGAAAGCATTGGTATTTATACAGGATGTCCACAAGCGTCTCAAATAACATTATTTAACGTAGCTATAACCAGTAGCGCAAATTCTGGTGAATTTATAACTAACGAATACAGATGGACGGACGGAAGTTATAACTCTCCATTACACTCTAATCAAATACAATTTTCAAGTAGCACACTTAATCCTATTGTTTCTCAATATATTAGCGTATCGGGATATCAAGGTTCTAGTGTAATTCCAGGAAATGGAGATACAATAAGCATTATAAGCAGAAAACAAAGTACTGATACGTTTAATTTTGATATTACTAAAAATAAATTAAAGTATCTAAGAACAAATACTTATTATCCAAACACACCCACTGGTATAAATGCGCTATTAGCAGCAGCAACAAATGCTACACCAATAGTACAACAAACAAGTCCAAGTCAGTATTATGCAAATTTCACTATGCCAAGCACGAGTGAAAGCTATTTGTATTTGGTGTGGGATTATAGGTTACCAGCCAGCGAAGAGTTGTGCTTTTCTACAATATCAATAGTAGACGCTTGTTCTTGTAGTTTTACACCAACGCCTACTCCAACGCCTAGTCCTATCCCAGTTTCTTCTTATATTTGGATATTTGAAGCTGGTGCTGGAAGCGCTACGAGTCCAACGTCTTGTCCTTTAACATCAGTGATATTGTATAGCACTGCCTCAACATTTGCACAAGTATCTGCAGGAAGTACAGTATTTTATACTGACGTAGCTCAAACAATACCATTCCAAGGAAATAATTATTACTTTGGAGTAAGACAGCCAAACGCAGGATATGGATTGGCTCAAGGAATATTTAGAATGACAGATTTAGGAACAGCATCAAATATTGATATCCCTGGCGTATGTGGTTCATAAAAAAAAATTAAATGGCAAGTTTAGGAACATATTATTTTGATACAAATAGTTTTGCAAATGCAACAACTATTTATGATGATGTAGATTTAACTATTGTATCTGCAAATGGTTTTTATTCAGACTCTATTATTGTAAGAGAACAAGTTTCTGGAGTACTTCTTGCTGCTCAAATTTGTGGCGTACCTACCCCTACACCTACACCTAGTCCTGCACCTAGTCCTACCCCTACACCTACACCTAGTCCTGCACCTAGTCCTGCACCTACACCTACACCTAGTCCTACACCTAGTCCTACACCTAGCCCTACACCTACTCCAGCTCCTACACCTACTCCTACGCCTACGCCTAGCCCTACGCCTACGCCTACGCCCACTCCTACTCCTACGCCTACGCCTAGCCCTACGCCTAGTCCAACGCCTACGCCTACGCCAACGTATACCCTTACATTGTATGCTAACGTAAGCTCTGGAACTAGTCCATTACAAGGTTGGGGTAGCTCGACAGATGCTTGTAACGGAACAGGAACTCCAGTTACTGTTTATTTAAGTTCTAGCGCTGCTTCATTGTATGATGCGTATATTAATGGATACACATTGTATTTAAACAGTGGTTTAAGCACACCATACAACGGTGGTAATACATATTTTAAAGATGTGAGTGGTTCTGGCTCAGGAAACGCTTTATTTATTGATAACTTTGGGGTTATAAACACATTTAGTGCTTGTAGTACACCTACTCCTAATCCTACGCCTACCCCTGCGCCTAGTCCCACTCCTAGTCCTGCGCCTAGTCCTACGCCTACGCCTAGCCCTACGCCTACGCCTACGCCCACTCCTACTCCTACTCCTAGCCCTACACCAACGCCCACTCCTACTCCTACGCCTACCCCTGCGCCTAGTCCCACTCCTAGTCCTGCGCCTAGTCCTACGCCTGCGCCTACAGGCACTTGCTATCAATACCAAGTAAATGTTGGCCCTGGAGGAAGCGCAGTTACTTATACATTAACCGGATGTTCGGATGGATTACCTTTTGATACTACTGTCCAATCTCCAAACATTTATGCAATAGTGTGTGGAAGAGAAACAAGTGTAGATGATATTATTTGGACTACTGGCGGTAGTGCAGAATTTTCTGATTTTGGGAATCCAAGTGGCGATTACACTTGCGGTAGTTATTCTCCTACTCCTACTCCGCCCACACCTACTCCAACACCTACACCTACGCCAACACCTACGCCACCTGTTTCAGTATGGTATCAGATGACCGATTGTTCTGACAGTTCAACGATTTATTCTCAGCAGTATAATGAGGGAGATTTTGCAATCAATGAGAGAGTTACTTCATTAGGCGGGTTAACAGCAGTCATTACGGGTGAGTTGTTAGCTGACCCAGGCGGCTTCTTATATGCAATAACATCTACAGGACAAACAGGATGTCCGTAATAAAATTCATATATTTGTAGTATACTTAAATTAAATCTAATGAGAGAAATAGAAAACTTCCTTACGGATAGTGAGTGTAATCAGCTTATAGAGCTTATTAATCAAAACCATTCTCCTTCATCTGTTGTTGTTGGCGGAACTGATATAAGTACTATTGATGTTAATAGCAGAACTTCAAGCACTTGCAATTTAGACCCTAACAATATATTGGTAAAGACTGTTCACAATAAAATTGCTGAATATTTAGGTTTAGACAAATCTCTTGGAGAGAGTCTACAAGGACAATTGTATGAAGTGGGTCAATACTTTAAACCACATTATGATTTTTTTAGTGGAGAGGCGTACAACAAACATTGCCTACACTCTGGTAATCGTACGCATACTTTAATGATTTATTTAAATGATGATTTTGAAGGTGGAGGAACAAACTTTCCTAACCTTGGTTTTACAATAAATCCAAAAAGAGGCAAAGCCGTTACTTGGCAAAATATGATTAATGGAGAAACTCAGCAAAACTCTTTACACGAAGGTGTATCTGTGACAAGCGGTAAAAAATATATTATTACTTCTTGGTGGAGAGAAAAAGCGTGGAACAATGCGGAAGATACTGCTGCTTACATAAATAAGCCTAAAGTATATACTGATGTATCTCAAATACCAAAGTTAACTCAGCTTGGTTTTGAGGTTAGAAAAGTTCCAAATGAAGCTTGGGGTATCATTAAAGATTCTTATGAAATATTAAAAGATAAAGTAACAGAAGAAAATTTTGTTGGTAAAGAAAATTTTATTCCAGGAAAAACGGAATTGCTTTCATACGACCACTTACCAAGTATAAGAAGTATAATTCATCAAAAACTATTTGATATTCATAAAGATTTTGCAAAAGGCGCTGATATTGAACCGAGCTTTATTTATGGAATTAGGTCTTATTTAAAAGGAGCTACTTTAGCTTCACACAGAGATAGAGTAGAAACGCATCATATATCGTCTATAATTATTGTTGACAAAGATTTGAAGTGTGGATGTCAAAATAGAGAGTTCGGAGATGATTGGGCGTTAGACATACAGGGTCATGATGGGGAATGGTATAAGGTATACGCTCAGCCAGGAGATATGATATTATATGAATCTGCAGTTTGTGAACACGCCAGATTAGAACCTTTCCAGGGAACTTATTTTAGAAACTTTTTTGTACATTATAAGTTAGTATGATAACTATTCCAGTTGCTGTAGCCACACCACACTTTAAATGGCAGATAAGTTTTTTTCAGCACCAACATTTTAAAGTATATGGAGAAGAGGCAAAAAATAAAGCATTAATACCTATCATTAATAGAAATCATTTTAAAGATAAACCTGTTCATAGTGTTGATTGGAATTTAAAATTACCCTATGTAATTGTTGATTCTGTGCTAGATATGTATTCAAAAACAGAATCAATATATATCCCCACCAATTGTTACACTGCACTAAAACAAGTGCTTCAATATATTGATGACGAAGAACATATTGAATTATGTGACAGTGATATGCCGCACATAAAACCATATACAGGAGGATTACCTGGTGATAATGAAATATATGCTGATGCCCGTTATGAGCCTTGGCACATGTTCATTTCAACTCCTGAAGGTAAAAACAGAGAAATAATAAATAAATATTTAAAGCATTCGGATGAAGGCTATATGAACGGAGGCTCTAATATTATAGCCAAAGTATCTACAATGAAAAAAATAATTGATGAAGTTATTGAGGTAGGCATGAGTATAGCCGATGAATATCCCAATACAAACCACTCTTGGTGGCAATCAATGTATGCTATTAATGTGGCCTGTCACAACAACCGAATTAAAATGATTGACAGTGACTCTTGTTATTATCCAAACGTAAATGAGCTTGATATTAATAAACACCATATTGTTCATTATAGTTGTGACCCTTTATTCAAGAAAAGTGATTTCCCAAATATAGATATTACAAAATTTCCTAATAATATTTTTTATAATTCAATAAAAGACTGGCTTTATAATGCATAAACAAATACCTCTTTTTAAAGTTTTTATGGCTCCTGAAGCTCCAAAGAGAGTTAAATCTGTTTTACAAAGTGGCTTCATTGGAGAGGGCCCTGAAGTAAAAAGATTTGAATCGGAATTATCAAATTATTTTAATATAAAAAATTATGAGATTTCAACCACAAACTCAGCAACTTCAGCAGAGCATTTGCTTTATCATTATTTTAAAAAAGACAGAGTTTTAGTTGAAAATATATTTGAGGGTGTTGCTTTTGTAACTAACCCCTGGAAATCAATGGAAGGTGGCGCTGTTTTAACCACTTCATTAACTTGCACCGCCACAAACTTTCCCATAATAAATAATGGATTAAAAATAAAATGGGTTGATGTAGACCCTATTACTTGTAATATGTGTCTAGATGATTTACAAAGAAAAATAGATAAGGACACTAGACTAATTACTTTAGTGCATTGGGGAGGAACTCCTATAGATTTAGATAAACTAGAAACCATAATAGAAAATGCGGAAAAAAAATATGGTCATAAAATAATAGTGATAGAAGATTGCGCTCACGCTATGGGTTCTACATACAAAGGAACTCCTGTTGGGTTTACAGGAAATATATCTACATTTTCACTACAAGCCATTAAACACATTACTTCTATTGATGGTGGTTTTATTGCCTCTCCATACGCTTCTTTAAATAGAGATGTAAGATTATTAAGATGGTACGGAATTAATAGGGATGATAACAGAAAGGACTTTAGATGTGAAGCTGATGTAAAAGAAGCTGGCTTTAAATTTCACATGAATGATGTATCAGCAGCAGTGGGAAGTTCTAATTTTAAGTATATTGATAAAATAGTTGGAGTTAATAAAGATAATGGCGAGTTTTATAACGAACGATTAAAAGATATACCAGGGATAACAACTATACCATTGATTCCTAATACCAGTTCTGCTTATTGGATTTATACTTTTCATGCGGAAGACAGAGATGGTCTTATGAAAAAATTATTTGAGAATAATGTATATTGTTCAAGAGTTCATGAGAGAAATGATAAACACAGTTGTTTGAGTGAATTTCAATCCGAGCTTCCTAATGTTGATGCTGCCGTTAAAAGTATGCTATGTATTCCTGTTGGTCATTGGGTTGATAATGAAGACAGAGAAAGGATTGTTGACACAATAGCTCAAGGATGGTAATCCTTCCACTAAAAGAAATTGACTTACCATTTTTATTAGAGGTAAGAAATCATCCTGATACCAGATGTAATTTAGAAAATGACTCTATATATTCTTATGAACAATGTTTAGAGTGGTTTAAAAATTTAAACAACACTTGGTATATTCTGTGGGATGAACATAGGGTAGGATATATAAGGGAGGATAACGACAATCTTATTGGATGTGATATCCATATTGATTACAGAAGAAAGGGTTATGCTACCAAAGCTTTAAGATGGTCTATGGACCAAAAGCATTACGCTCAGCTTTGGGTGTTTAGTGATAATTTTGCTTATGATTTATACAAAAAATTAGGCTTTAAAAAAACAGGAGATAAAAAAATAGTTAGGGGAAGAGACTATATACATTTAGAATGGATGAAGGATTATGATTTTGACCTGCTAAGTCGAATAAATATACATACTTAATAAATTCGTAAATTTGTAACAAATCTTAGCTGATGGCTTTATATTACAAATTAGATGCGTGTAACCCTGCGCTGGGTCAATGTTATACTAGTGTAACCCCTGGTCAAGCAAATCAAAGGTATATTGAGGCTATTAGTGGAGAGTATTATGTTTGGGATAATACAAGCACTACTTCTCCAGGAACAATATGCACTGGAAGTATACAATTAATTCCCGGACAGTCTGGTTGTTATACACCTACACCCACTCCTACACCGAGCCCCACTCCTACGCCGAGCCCCACTCCTACACCTACTCCTACTCCTACTCCTACTCCAACGCCTGCCCCTGACTATTGTTGGAGTGGAACTAATGCAACTACATTTACGTTAGATGGGGTTAATTTGGTTTATACTTTTGGAGGTAATTATGGTGTTTATGGCACTGGCACTGGAATATATGTTCTTACGGGAATACCATCTACAGAAGCTATTGCTTTTCATAATTTTGGTAAAACAAGTCTTATTACATACGAAGGAGAATACAGTGCAGGAACAAAGACGGGTCTAGACGGAAATGTATATGAATATTTTTATGGAGATGTAACTGTAACAATTACAGGAGATTACGGCGTTATCAGTTATGAATCATATAATAGCGGTTATTTAGGTGGAGAAAATAATTTGGTTTTTGATACTGGAGTTTGTGTTAGTTTACAGCCTCCAATCATACCTCCACAGGGAGACCCTGATACTCAATACACACTAAGTTATAGTCAAGGTGTTCAGGGATGGCCATCGTTTTATTCTTATTTTCCAGATTGGATGATAGGGATGAATAATTATTTTTACTCTTTTAAAGGAGGTAATTTATACAGACATAATACAAATGAAGTTAGAAACAACTATTATGGTGTTCAATATAATTCTACTATTACAAGTGTATTTAATGAGCAACCATTAGAAAATAAACTATTTAAAACTATAGCGCTTCAGTCTGATTCTGCCTGGGAATTAACTCTTGACAGTGATATTCAAGCAGGAGCATCTATTGATGACACTTGGTTTGAAAAGAAAGAAGGAGTTTGGTTTGCTTACATTAGAAATAATGGAACTGTACCTGCTGGAGCTTCTGAGTATGATATGCGTTCTGTAAGTGGTATTGGACAAAGTACATCAGTAAATATAGCTGGACTAGCCACAACTATTAATTTTGCAACTAGCATTTCTATAGGAAGTGAAATAAGTGTTGGTGATATGCTTTATTTTGCGCCGCCTCCATATACTTCCATAGAACTTGCTGGACAGGTAAGTAGTATAAACATAAATCTACAGAGCGGAATTAATAATATTGTTATATTTAATGGCACAACTGGAGCGGTAACTATACCAATTCAAAACGCCTATATAATGTATATTAAAAATCAGCAGGCAGAGTCTAATGGATTGTTAGGACACTACTGCTTATTTACAGCAACAAATGATGATACTACCCCTACGGAGTTACTGGCTATACAGTCGGAAGTAATGAAAAGCTATCCGTAAAATTAGTATCTTTGTAATTAAATGAAATTAAATTCAAGACCACTCGAAGAGTCTGACTATGAGCAGATTTTGGTCGGATGGTGGAAAGACTGGAAATGGGAACCTCCATTAAAAGATTTCCTGCCAGATGATGGTAAAAGTGGTATAATTATTTATGATGATAATACGCCTGTTTGTGCAGGTTTTATTTATATGACAAACTCAAAAGTAGCCTGGGTAGATTGGATTATATCTAATAAACAGTACACCAATAAAGAAGGAAGAAAATCAGCTTTGTCTTTATTAATAGACACATTAACACATATTGCACAAATTTCAGGTAATAAGTTTGCGTATGCCCTTATAAAGCATGATGGACTTATAAAAACATACGAATCCTTAGGTTATATACAGGGAGACAGTTACAACAAAGAAATGATAAAAGCATTATAATATGGCAGGGATAACAACAGCAACGATTGTTAGTCTGGGATTAGCAGCAGCTAAGGCAGGCACTGGTTTTGCCCAAGCGTCTAAACAAAAAAAGCTACAACAAAAAGCAGAGCGTGAAGCTGACAAATTTATGGCTGACGCTAGAAAAAGACTAGATGTAAATTACTATGAAAGTCTTGCTTTACAAAAAGAACCTTATGAGAGAGCTAGAGAAGCCATTCTTGCACAAGGAGCTCAGGCACTACAAGCTGCTCAAGAAGCAGAAACCAGAGGGGTGGCTGCAACAGCTGGAAGAGCTATGATGGCTGGACAAGAAGCGCAAAGAGACATTGCTGGAGCGCAAGCTCAGGAGTTATATGGTTTACAAAAACTAGTAGCTCAAGAAGACGCTAGATTAGCTGAAATTCAGGCTGTATTGGATTTAGAAGAATCTACTGGAGCTCAAATTGCGGCAAATGAAGCTGCAAGAAATAGAGCTCAGAAAATAGAGCAGGGGTTTGAGGGCGCTGGAGAATTTTTTGCAGCTGGGTTAAAAGCTGCTCCCTTATATGGAAAAGAAGCTGCTGGTAGACAGCTAGGCCGTATTGAAAGAATTAATGAAAGAACTGGGCAATACGGCAGTTTACAAGATATTAAAAATACATTAGCTCAACAAGGAACTCTAGCGGGAATAGATGTTTCTGGAGTTGGAGGAATGAGTGAGTTAGAATTTCAAGATTTTATAGGACAACAAAACAGAGAATTTGGAAAAGCCTTTAGGAGTGATGTTTTAAATTTAAATGCATTCAATCCGTTCTCTATATTTAAATCTCAGTAACGATGACGTATTATAAGTATGTATCCAGAGAAGGTTCAGATGTTGTAGACTGGGGAGCTATAACTAAATCAGTTAGTGAAAGTTTAGGTCAAGTAGCTAAAGATAGAGAGGCTAAAAAGGAAGCAATTGACGAAGCATCAAGAAAAACTGGAGAAATATTGGCTAATTCACCAATGGGTGAGTCTAAAACCATAAATGATTTTACCCTTGACTATGCTAATAATGCTGAAAAATTCAGACTAATGCAAGACCGCCTATTAAAGAGTGGTCAGATGAGTTTAAAAGATTACAATATTGGTAGAGCAAATTTAACTTCTGGGACTACAGAGCTTTTTAATTTATCCAAAGAATATAATGCAGTATACGCAGATAAGATGGAGCGTATGAATAAAAAAGAATCTTCTCTTGCCGAGTCTTGGGCTATGGGAAATGTTGAAGGTTATGCTAACTTTTCAAAGTCTTCTGCGTATATAGACCCAACAAATGGAAGAGTTGCTGTTGGAAAAAAAGTAAAAAAGAAATTACCTGATGGAACTGAAATTTTTGAATTAACCACTAATGCAAATGATTTAAAATCAGTTAATGAACTTAGAAATATAATTAACACTAAGTATGATAGATTTAAAATATCTGAAAATTTACAACCGGGCGTTGATGAATTAGGAGAGACTATTAAGGTTATAATGAAGGGTGGCGTAAAAACTTTAGAAGACGCAAGACAAAATAAAGATTATTTAGAAGCTAGAAACACCTTTATAAATTCATTTATAAAAACGAATCCAGACATACCTATGTCTGTTCTTGTAGATTATTTAGGTGTTGTTCCAGATGAAAAAGGTAATCCAACAAATGTTTCTTTTGAACTTACTTATGACCCTAAAGAAGCTGCCACATCAAATAGGTTTATCTTAATGACTCCCAATGAAGATACTGGAAGATATGAGGCTGATTTAAGCGAAGACCAAGAAGAAATGGCAAAAAAAGCTTTAACTGCAAGGTTTGAAGCTATGGTTGACAGAAAAGAAACAGCTCGGCAAGAGTTTGCTCCTCCAAGACCAACGGCTTATGATGAAAGAAGTAAAGAGCAACAAAATATAGATGCTCAAAATACTACTGCTTGGGGTCAGCTTTATTATGGAATTCCAGATGAGCAGCGGCAAGGAGCAAATAGATTGCTTGCGTCTCCAATAGCCAGAAGAGAAGACTTAATAGATATTGATGTTAGAACTGAACCAGGTACAGTTATTTTAAGATATAAAGATTCTACAAAAAACAGAAAGATAGATATAATTGATGATGCTGGAAATCCAATTTCCTATGCTGATTTTATGTCATTAGGAAATGAATTGCATGGTGTTGAGGATTATGGTAAAGCTTTAAGGTTAAGTGGAAGGTCTGAGGCAGCTTATAATATAGACAGAAAAGGTAGAGCTACAAGAGCTGGTAAAGCAAATTTATATAGTGACCCAGAGACTTTGGTTACTTATGGTGGAGAGAGAAATAAAACGCCAAAGAGCATAATTGAGGGTATTCCTAGTGAGATAGACGAAAATGCTGTTAAAACAGTATCTGATGTTTTTAGTCTTCTTAATTTGCCCAAACCTACCATAACAACAAAAGAAGGCGGACAAGATATACCTAAAGAGCCAACAATGGCAGACTATTCAGGGCTTACTTTTGCTGAAAAAACTAAACCTTCATTAGAGATAGTATTCCCTGGTGCGCCAACTATAAATATACCTGAAGGAGAAGACTTTCAGGATACACTAAGTAAAGTAATGGAGGTTTTAGATTCTTCATTTAAAACTAATGTGGATATTTCTATAGAAGAAATAAAAGCCGCCTTTCCTACACTAGAGATGTTTGAACTTTACAATCCTGGGTTTACAACAGAAGCTACAACAGGAGCTACAAAGAAAAGAAGTATTGCTCAAATTATGAAAGAAGATGGGGTAACCCAAGCAGAGGCGGTAAAAATATTTAAAGCACAGTAGATGTTTGAAATAGAAGAATTGTTTGATTTAACAATTGAGGGAGCTTTTGAAAGTCCTGAAGATTTTAATGCTTTTGCTTCTCAAGCAACGCCCGAAGAATTATTTTCTGTAATGGTGGAGGGGGCTTTTGAAAGCCCTGAAGAACTATTAGCGTCTTTTAAAAAAAAAGACGAGACCGATATGGATTCCGTATCGGGGGCTGGTTTTTCGGTTTTACCCGCTGGAGAGAAGGACACTTGGCTTGAGCGAACTTTTGGTAAGACCCATGTAACAGATTTTTTCGGAGATATGTATCGTTCAATGCAACAAGGTTTGGCTCAAGGGGCTACTGTGGATGATGCATTAAAACTTTTTTACTCAGGAAAAGACGTAGATGAGGAAGACGTAAGAGACTATATTTCTGCTGTTCAGAACATGGAAGGCTTTCAGCCTTCAGATGAGATGAAGGAGTTTGATGAAATCTACCAAAAAGAAGGCGGTGGTATAATGGGATTTATTAAAGGGGTATATAAAAATCCAACTGTAATTCCACAAATTTTTACATCCTCTATGTTTGCTATGGCAAACAAAGGCTCTCTCGCCACTGGTCTCGGTACTGGGGCAGCAGCGGGATTAGCCACTGGAGGTATTGGCGCTATACCTGGAGCTATCTTTGGTTTATCAGGAGCTCTAGAAACAGGTGTGTCTTTTACTGAGTTCTTAAAAGAAGAACTTGGAGACAAAGCTTTTACTGAGGAAAATATTAAAGAAGTATTAGAAGACCAAGACGCTTTAAACAAGATAAGAAGAAGAGCAGGGGCTAGGGGTATATCTATCGCTAGTATTGATGCTTTAACAGCTGGCGTAGCCAGTAAGGTTGGTGCAAGTGTAGCTAAGGCCGCAGGTAAAGCAGCTGCTGGTACGACTAGAGGTTTGGTAGAAGCAGTTGGCGGGGGAGTTGGAGAGGTGGCTGGTAGAGGATTGGCTGGTCAAGAAATGGATGTTGCTGAGATAGGTTTTGAGGCAATAGGAGGAATGGCAACCGCTCCACTTACTGTCGGAGGTAGAGTTGCTAAGACTGGAATGGCTTACTATAAACTTCCTAAATATAAGATACGCAACGTAGATGTTACCAAGGAGGAGTTCATAAAAGAGATTGAGTCAGCTACTCCAGAGGAAATGCTTTCAATGGATGCGAGTGTAAACAACGATGAAGAGGTATTGGCTATTAGGAATAATGCATGGAAAGATGCCACTATAATCAAACAGACCACAGAAGTATTACCTGGTATAAACGAAGAAGAGCTCGCTGAAATAGTTGAGCTTACCAAAAGAAAAGAGCTATTAGAAGCAAATGGAGGTGAAGTTGCAAAAGCAGAACTGCCTCAAGTTAATAACCGTATAAAAGAAATAACAAATGCCATTCAAGAGCGAAGCACAAAGACGCCACCTGTACAAGAACAAGCCAGAGTTGGCGAAGAGGTGGGAGAAAGAGACACCGCCGGGGAAATTACCGGAGAGGTTGCACCCGAAGCAGGGGTTGAAGTTACCGAAATTCAAAAAGAAGAGGTTCTCAAGCCTACTGAAGAGAAGGGGATTGAGCCAGCGGTAGAGGAAAGATTTGAAACTAAGAGAGTAAAAATTACTGAACCTTTCACAGTTGGACAGTCTCAAGTATTGTTCAATGAAGATGGTACTATAAAAAGCATTGTCAATAAAAAAGGTCAAGAAGTTGCTACTGGTACTCGAAGTAAAGTAGAAAAGATAGTACTTGAAAAAGTTATAGATGTTGATGCTGGAGAAAAAGCTGCAATAGTTGAAGGACTTGCTCCAGAACAAGTTGCTGATTATGTTGTAGAAAATAGTAACAACGTAAGAGAAGTGGCTGAAACTATTGAATATGAAACCAATCGTTATAAGTCTTTATTGACTGAGGAGCAGATTGAATTATTAGACCCTTTTGGCTATAGAAATATTCCTATAGATTTAGAGAGTTGGAAAAGGTTTGATGACGTTAATAATTTAACTCCTCAAATTAAAAGAAATTGGATAAAAAAGGAAGCAACTCCGTTAGATATTAAGGTCAAAGAACTTCCTAACTATACCGAAGGAAATGAAAGGCAAATAATAAATGATATCATTGAGTTTGCTAAAAATAATCCTAGCGGAACACCATCTTTAGAGAAAGGCAAAACGCCAGCTTTATTGGATTTAGAAACAAAATTCGAACAACTAACTGGAACAAAGCCAACGCCAACAAATATAGATTTAGTTTTAGGGATTGAGCCAGGCAGAACTCCTGTTGAGATATTAAAGTTGCAGGAGCAGGAGCAACTTAAACGCGAAGCTGCTGAACCTGGTATGTTTGGCAAAAAGAGAGGGCCTTCTGCTAAAAAGATAGTGGGAGAGCCTAAGAAAATGATTACAGTTGACGAAGCTAAAGCTCGTACAGACCAAATAAAGTTAGAAGTGCGAGCGGCAAGAGAAGCCAAGGCGGACCAAACGCAAAGAAGAAAAGCATTATCCTCAGCCATAACAAATCTAATTGGTCAAGGTCTTATAGATACGAATAAGGCAAAGCAGCTGATAAAACAAATATCTAACGTAGACCTTAATAAAGCAATAAATGTAGAGCGTGTATTGGCGTATGTAGAAAAAACACTTAAAGAGGCTGACTACGCTGCTAAGCTAAATGAAGCTGAAGCTTTAAGAAAAAAAATAAAGAAGCTTTCGAAGAATAAAAATATTGAGGTTAGCTCTACTGAAGCCGCTGAAAACTTTACGGCTATTGACCCGGTGTTTGTTGAAGATATAAATACATATATAGAACAAGCCAATAAAGTAAAAGATGGCGTTACTCCAAGCACGAGACAAAAAATAATGCCTGCTTTAGATATTGCTGAAACAAAAAAATATGTAGACGCTCAAAAAGCAAGACAACAAGAAATAGAACTTACCGCACAGAGAGAGTTATTTGAAGATTTAACGGGCCTATCTCCAGATGAACTTAGTTTTCAAGAAATGAGAGAGATAGTTTATGGTGTAGAACAAGAGCAGCCAGAGGCAGAGCGAGCCTCTGAGCTTGAAAGAAAAGCAAAAGCAAAAGCTGAAATAGTTAGAAAAGGACTTAACAAGGCTTTTGATACTGTATCTACAATAGTAAATGAATTAATTGAAACAGAAACAGACCCGTTTACTGGAGAAAAATTTAGCCTTACTGATGCTCAGAAAACATTGGTTAAGGATTTTATTAATATAGATATAAATAAGCTTAGTGAACAAGACGCTATTATAGCTTTGGATTCATTAATAAACTTTGCTACCAACAAAACTACAGGAGGTATGGGTGCAATAGTTCAAAGAGACAAAGGTAAGTTAGGTGTTGAGGCCATGAAGTCTTTAGGAATTATTGCTAAGCCTTTATCTGCTATTTTAAAATCAGACGCGGGTATTGCTAGAAAATGGGCACAGTATATAGCTACGCTGCCTAACCAACTTGAATTAATGTTTAAAGGGCAAAGTAGAGCTAGAAAATTTGAGACATTATCTGGTTTTGCTGACGTTAAAAAGGGGGCTTCTGAAGGTGAGTCTTACGCACAAAGAATAACAAACGAATATTATGAAAAATTCATAAAATCTTCTTTCTTAGAACCCACAAAAACACAGCCTAATAAACAAAACTTCAACACTCTTTACAATGACGCTGAACGAGGAATGTTTGCTTTTGTAAGAAGAACTGTTCCTGGAGAAGAGCAAATAGAGTTTAAAAGAAGAAAGGGTTTGATTGAACAAACCATTGATGCTTTAAAGCAAAGAGGTGGTAAAGAAGCGCAAGTAGCTGAGGTATATGAAGAGGTATATAATAAAATTTTAAAAGATGCTAACAGCGCAAGTGAAGTAGAGTCTAAAGTTGACCCAATAAATATAGACGCTGTAAACTGGATGACTGATATCTGGAAAGACAACTACAGTCAGTTGAGTGAAGTAAATTTAAATATATATAATAAGATATTAGGTAAAGATAAAAACTATACTCCTGATTCATTTATTAGATTAGGTGATATAGAAACTGGTTTTGAAATTGGAGAACCTATTTTTGATATGGTTTCTAAAAGAATTTCAGACAAAAAGACCGGAGTGTTAATGGAGGTTGTTAGACCATCTTCTCTCCCTAAAAACAGAATAATAAATTTATCTTTTGATAATCAAAATATTAATAATTTAAAGAAAGCTAAAACAGAAATAGAAACTGCAGGAGCTATACAACAAGTAAAGGGATTTTTTGAATCAAAAGAGTTTGAAAAGATAGCTCCTAATCAACAAGACAGAGAGCTTTTAAAAGAAAGAGTCCGTCAATATATTGAAGCTAAAAAAGGAAGAGAGTATATTGCAAAAGATGATACCGCATTACTAAAGCTTATAAATAATTATTCTGGATATGCTGTTTCTCGTACGCTTGGAGGAGTAACTCAGCCACTAAAACAAGTTTTACCAGTACTAGTAAACACCATGATGAACGTTGGTCCTGAAGTATTTTTTGGAGAGCTTGGAGTTTTAAGTGATGTGGCTACTGATTCTGCAATGGCACGATTTGTAAAAAACTCTGGTTATCCAGTTTCAACTAGAGGCCTACAATCAAGTACTACTTTAGAAACTAATAATAAAAAATTAGAAAATGCAGCAAAAGGGCCTGCCACTAAAGTTGTCAGGGGATTAAGAGATTTACAAAGAGGATGGCTTGATACGTTTTTAGTAAAGCCAGATAGATACGTTGCTCAAGCTTCATGGATGATGTATTACATCAAAAGCCTGAAAGAACAAGGTGTTGATGTACAAAATATTAATTGGGATACTCATGAAGTAAATAGAAAGGCTGGGGATTATGCTCAACAGCAAGTAGATAGACAGCAGAACGTAAGTGATGCTGACTTGCAAGGAGAATTGTTTAGAAGTAAAAGGCCTTTTGTTCAGATTATTAGAAGAGTTTTACTTCCATTCTCTAACTTTTTGTTAAATCAAAAAACAAGAATGTATTCTGATATTACTACTTTAACCAGTAAAACTTCAGAGTCTGTTGATAAGCAAGCGGCCCTTCGTTCTTTATCTGGATTGGTAGCTGAAACAGTTGCTTTTAATGCTCTTGGTTTATTTATAAGTCAAGTGTTGTCTTCTCTGTCTTCAGAGGACGATGAGAAAGAAAAGAAGAAAAGAGAACGTTTTCAAAATAGATTAAAAGGAAGAGCTGGTCAAGCTGTAAAAGATGTATTGGCTCCGCTTCCTGTTCCTCAAGTAGAAGGCCCTCTTATTAGCGGAATAAATGCTTTGATTGAAGCGGCTTCCGATTCAAAAGAACCATTCCAATTCTTTGAACTTCAACCAGAGGATGCTTGGGAAAGAATGGGTATATTCAGCATTCCTGTGGATAAATATAACGAGTGGACTGAAATTAAAAATATGGCACTTGATGGTGTATATGAAAAGGAAGGAGCTTTTGGAAAAACAAGCACCAAAAAGATAAAGAAAAAATATCAAGAAGAGATGTTGGCTAATTGGCTGGCATATACTTTATATGCATCAGGATTAGCCCCATCAGAAGTTGGTACTGTGGTGCGCTATAATGTAAAAGCTATTCAGAATAAATCAAAATAACACTGAAGAGATTAGGTAGAATAAAACTACATTAAGTATAATAACTACCAGAAATTCAAACCTAGGATTTAACATACTTGAAGATGTTTTTATCGTAAAAGTAAAGCATCAGCTCGCCATCTTCTTCAGACCACATGGCTTGTCCAGTTATCCCTTCTATTGGTAGATAATATATACCATCTATACACGACCATATCATTACGGCGTGCAATCTCTTGTCTATAAGTTTGATTATTTTTCTAGCTGGTATGGATAAAGGAAATGATTCTTTCATTTCAGTATCCAACACTTTAACTTCTGCGTATCCTATTACAGATTTGTTCTCTCCGAGGATTCTAAAGTCTACGTCCCCAGCACTAAGTTTCTTAAAGCTACCCCCTAATCTTTTTAGATAGAGCTCAACTGCTTTCTTCTCTTTGTTTAAATCTTGGTCTTGTTCAAACATTATAATTCCATCAAACAGTTTATTGCAGTGTGTCCTCCCAGAACTACCCCGCATCCTATGGCTTGTTTCTTAAAATGCTTTGCGTAGGCCGCTGCGTATGATGTACAATCAATACCACATCCCACCTGCATTCCAAAGATTCTAAAGTTTCTACCTACCATCCACTCCGCATAAGCTTGTGTGTGGATATGTCCTTGGACAGTAGACATCATATCATTCTTGGCCTTCACTCTGGCGCTTCCTCCTTCTCCGTGAATGTATTGCACATTATCATATACAATTCGTTCTACCCAGTTCCAGTTTGTTCCCAACACTTCATTGTAGGATTTAATCCACATACTTGGAATGTCGGAGGTCTGAGCCTTACGCATAATGAGTCTGTCGTGGTTTCCTATAATTACATCGGCATTTGGAAAAGCCTTACGCCATTTCTTTACAGACTTGATAGCGTGTTTAAGCTCATCAGCTCCACCCATTCCATCGCTTGATGTTTCGTGGTATGAGCTATAGTGATTGTCTATAATGTCTCCAATAAATATTACTTGATTACACAGATATTTTGCGTAAGTTTCCTGGCAGAACTCCAGGTATCCATCTAATTCAAATGGTGCGTGTATGTCTCCTATTACTAGGATTCGTCTTTCGTTTGCTGTGAGGTGGTCGTATGCTATTTTTTTATTCCCATTCAGCCTTGGTCTGAAGTCAGAGTTCATCTTGTACTGATTCTAAAATTAATTTGAGTTTTTTTATCAGCGCGTGAATCTCTATTTTTAAAGACACAAAGTCTTTGTCTATCAATGATTCATAGATAGTACTTGAAGAGTCGTGAATATCATCCATCAGAAAGTTGATATTCTGAACTCTTTTATTTTCTAGAGATTTCATACACCATAATTTAGTCCATTGCGTGGATTAGATTTTCTCCTAAATCGGAGTCTACTTGTTTGATGGCGTAATAAATTTTTCTAGATTTCTTCTTTACATTCTGCTTGTAAGTCTTTGAAGACTCCACACCCATATCGCAGTACATAAGAGCATCCATTTCCAGAAGAGTGTCAATTTTTTTCTTGTCACTCCATGTCTTATACCCTACAATTTTAGGTATGTCATTGATATTGTAAATCATAATTCAACGAATTTACATATAAAGTTATAAAAAAATTTTTATAATATGCTAATTTATAGCTTAATAACTTTATTTTCATTATATAAATCTAAATAATCATCGCTTGTTATGCTAAATAATTGAAAGAAATAAGGATGATTATTGTCCTCATAGAGATATCTCAGAGCAAAAAACAGAGGGTCTTTTCCTTGGTTTAGTACACCGCCAACTATTTGTGACTTCTTGTTTTGAGTAGCAAGGTGGGGAACAATCTTCTCTACTTGCAACAAGATTCTGGTTGATTCTGCTATACTCATCTCTTCAAGACTAAGTATCACAGCCTCGTCCAATTCATAAAATAGTTTATCCTCTGTATACTTCTGTAATAAATCCATGCTTTTTTAGTTCTTTTAATCGGTACTCTTGTAGGGGAGATACCACGCCCTTTTTTGTTTTTACTTCACTAAAAATTACATTACAGTTCGGTGGTATCGCTACTAAATCAGGGATACCATTCTTATTTGTTTTGATTAGCTTAATGACATAATAGCCCTCAGCTTCCAATTCTTTAATTCTTTTTGACTGTATTTGTTGCTCAGTCATGTATTGCAAAATTACTGATTTCTTTGATAGGAATTAAAACTGCCATAGAGGTATTGTCATCCCCCATTTCTTTTATACTACCCTTGATGGCATACTCTCTGGTGACCTCCTTTAAACGCTGAGTTTCTACTATGAGCATCACTTTGTCTTGGTATTCTTTAGAAAAGATAAACACCCAGTAGTCTGCTTGGGTGGTCATAATCCCTGAAGCTTTGTTTCTACTTTTAAATTCAATAGCTATATTACCTGTGCGACCTACCCAGCTATCTCGCTTGACTTCCAGCTTTTTATTTTTAAAAAGCTCTCCAACCATTCGCTCTCCTTCCTGGCCTACCTCAAGGTCATATCTAAAGTCTCCGTTATAATTCATCGAATAAGTTTGTTTGTTTACTTTTCTTTGGCAATTTTTCTAACCACTCTCCATCCCATAAATTATTTTCAATTAAATACTCTGGATTCATTAAAGGATATCTTACTGTCTCAGCCCTATGTATTGTTATTTCAGTCCTTTGTATTATTCCATAATCTTTCATTTCTTAAAACAAATCTGTGTTATTGTAGAATAGTATTCTAACAATATATACCAAGCACACAAATGAAGTGAGCCAAATTATAAAGTTTATAAATTCCATCATGGGTATCTTCTTTTATATCGTTCTAATTGTGCATTTAATTCTCTATGTTCTTGCAAAAGCTTTCGGTGTTTCCGTCTATGATGGTCGTGTGCATCTACTAAGTTCTTATAATCTTCCATAAGGTTTCTATGAATAACGTTTAAAACATTATTTCTATTCTCTAATGCTCTATATAATTGAATTTCAACAAAGTCATCCTCTACTTCTGACCTAACCTCTACAAAAATATTTACCTCTGTCATTACCGCATAGTATATCCGTTTCATATTAACATCGGTTTCCATCCAGTCATTTATACTTTTAATTCCATGCAACACAGTGGCGTGATTTAATTTAAAAAAACGACCAATTTCTGATAATGATATACTTTTAAAAGAATCATACATCACTTTACAGGCGATATAACGAGCCTCAACCCTTGGTCGCTCTCTGTTTTTTTTCATTATATTTTGTCCAGTAAGACTTTCTACTGAGTCTTTGATTTTAATTTTTAAAGCTTCTCTATCTAATACTGTTGTTAAACTATACATAATTATAAACTTAATAAATCCTTTTTAAAATGTGATAATGTGTAATCTTTTTTCTTGGTAACAGCTTTGTATATTTTATTTTCTATGCCGTTCTTAGAAAATATCCAGTACAGTTTATTCTGTACAGTATCTTTGGTGGTCATTCTGTCTCGGCTCTGCCAGTAGCTTGTCGCACTGAAGTCTATATTGTAGTACACCAATGCACCGGCTTGTTTGAGACTGATTCCCTCCCTTCCACTTACAATTTGAAGGGCAATACTTTTATTAGTATCCTCAAAGACAGTTAGGTCTGTAGTTAAATCATCCCCGTAGACGCATTTTAAGGCCTCTAGTTCGGCTTTAAACTTATAAAAGATACCGACCTTCATTCCGTGAAAAAACTTGCGTATAAACTTAGCTTTTGAATCATCTAAAACCATAGACTGTCCGCTCTCAAATTTTACTGTTCCTGAATAAATCTGATGAAGCTTCATCATTAGCTTTACAGGAGTGTCTGCAAGTATTATTTCATCCTTCCCTTCAATAACTAATTCCTTTTTTAGTCTTTTAGCAAGGGTATAGGTGGTATCCAACATATCTACATACAACACCTTTTCATTAGTTACCACCCTAAACCCCGCTTCTTTTTGCGAATATGCAATCGTATAAGGTTTCATAGCATCCATTATGGATTGGTATCCTTCAGAGTAATCCCGTATGCGCAGGCTATTAATCATCCTTTCTTTTACGTTTATGTGTTTTCTGGCAAAGCCATAAAAGTTTTTAAACTCTCCAAAAGGATTTAAAGGTATGGCAAATACCTGATGATACATCTGACTATAAGATTCAGGCGTTGGTGTTCCTGACATAAGGATTACATCTGCTCTGTTGCTATATATAAGAGAAGCTACATCAAGTGCCCTCTTGCTTGGTTTAGGAAACGCTCCGATTGAATGTGCCTCATCCACTACTATCATATCAAACTTTAAGTCTTTACTGATTTTATGAAGACTTTCATAGTTAATAGTGTGTAGGTAAAAGTTTGGATTCAACAAATCATGGTCTCTATCAATGGAACTAATTGCCTTTTTCTTTGTTATAAAAAGTACAGACTTCTTATTCAATGCCTGGGCAATGTAAAGGGACGTTAAGGTTTTCCCCGTTCGCACCTCCATAGCCAAATAAACAAACCCTGTCTTTAATATTATTGGAATAGCTTTTTCAGCTATTGTTTTTTGATAATCTCTTAATTCCATTGTAGTATGTTAGTTTAGCTAATAGTGTTTGTAATTTAATGCATCTTCCCCATGCTTGTTCTGACTTATAAAAATTATAAAGTCTTTTTATAGTTTCAACAGAAACTGGTTCGTTTGGATTGTGGATAAAGTATCTTGCTTCCTCCTTGTCTGGCAATGCTCTTCCTGTGATTAGTTTATAAGAGTTGTCCATCGCTATTGATTCATCGATTCTCATAGGTCAAAATGCATTTGCTCTGGTTCTTTCTTTAATTCCTTAATAATAATCCATCTTCCTATAGAGTCTCGCCCTTCTTCGGGTATGTTTCCCTCTTGGTAAATACAGTAAGATACAAGCCATTTATAGAAACGATTCCGTGATATAGAGTACTTCGCTCTTGGACTATAGTCAGGATATTCGTGAACAAAATCCTCGTATAGTTCTTGTTTGTAAATCTTTCCTCCCTCCAGCAGTCTTCTGTTGGCTACTGCCCCATCGATAAGACCACACCATTCAATAAAGTCGTGGGCTGTTTCTGCTGAGAGTTGTCTGATTCTAAGGTTTACAAACTTACTCTTGATTAATCCTTTTCTCAAATAAAGTTGAAGACAATCAATCATGTAGTTGTCAAACTGACTCCATTCTTCCGTATCCCATTCATCAAAAAACTTTTTACCAAATTCATCTTGAGGAACAAAGTTCTCGTGGTAGTGTTGGTGTAGTTCAAGTTCCCACTTTCTTCTCGCAAAAGAATTACCGGCCCCCTTGATTGCGTAGTTGGTAGTAATAATAATCTTAGGAGACTTTTTAAATGGAATGGTGATGGCATCCTTGTTTTTCTTTTCCAATGTCAATCCTTCAGTGACTACACTAAATAGTCTCTCAAAGTCAAAATATTTTTTAACATCATCAAAACATATAATCTGAGTATCTGCTGACACAAGTTGGTAGGCGAATGCTCTCTCAAAAGTAAATGCTTTACCATCAATGGTGACAAGCTTTTTCATGTGTCCTAATGCGTTTTTAAATATGCCCTTACCTGTTCCTCCTTCTGGGTTGTCGGAGATAATCTCATCGTTTAAAATAACGGCGGGACAATAGGATGTGTTTTTGTATGCGTGTAGCATAAACCCAATGGTTGACTCCATTGACTGCGTTCTGCTTGAGTCTTTGTAACAAATGTTATTGATGAATGTTTTGTAGTCGCATTTATCAATCTTCTCCTCTACAAAGTTTCTGTCTATGATATGGTCTTTCCACACATAACCACCAAGGTCTATATAGTCTATAGTCTTTATCTCATCCTTATTGATTCGTACTGCACAATTTTGATAGTACAAATAACTTGCGTTTTTAGAGTCTTCAATAAATAAAATATCTATTGTTCCCAAAAGAGTTAAAAATTCTTCCTTAAAAAATCTTGTCTGGTCTGCAAAGTAGTTGTAGATAGATGGGTCATCTTCAGACAACACATAGTCTAGCACAAAATCTTTTATATCCTTCTCACTTGTATGGTCTATGAGGTTGTTGGTTACCTTAACAAAGACATAGTTCTTGCTTCCTTCTGGACAATACTTATAGAATCCATTCTCTTCTAAAAATTCTTTAAAGATTATATGAATGATTTTGACTATACCCTTATCGTTCTTAGACCAAAACTTCATCTGTTTGTTTTCCTCATCGGCTCTTTCAAGAACAGACTCTATTACCTCATCCTCTAAATCAAGTTGATTGAGTTGGCGTTTAATCTCTGAACGGCTTACTCCTCGTTTTAGTTTTTGCTTTATCTCAGAGATGGTCTGCTCATCTTCGTAATACTTTGTATTAAACTTAGCCGTATTCTGATAGGCTGAATCGATTGTAGTTGCTATCTCTCGTAAAGGAAAATCGTTTGTAGCATATTGATTGCATATATATTGTGCTAAGTTCTTGTTAATACCATAGTCATTAAATGCCATAGCCAGTACATACACATTATGATTGCGTTGACCTTCTACCATAGGGTGGTTCTTGTTCCACCAAGCCAAAAGAATCTCTACAATTTTATTCTCATCTGTAATGGGAATGGTAGGCTTGTCTTTGATTGTTGATACTTCTCTGTACTCTGGCTCTTCTAACTTCTCCCAAGCAGTTGAGTTCTCATTCACATAAATGAGTGGGTCATAAGACTCATAACAAACCCTGCTGATGTTTTTTGTTGTGGTATCGAAGCGTGGTGAGTTGTAATACTTTTCTAAAGATTGAAAGTATCTTATATGGTTCTCAGCATCGTTTGGGATTTTAACCAAAACTTTGAGACCATTTCCAGATGGGGATATGAATACAGAAAAAGTATACTTATCCTTTGTCATCTTCTCCTTGTCTTGAATCATGTCCTTCTGTTTCTCATACCCATCAAAATCCAAACAGATAAGACCGCTATGTTCTAGTATGGAGTTGTCTGCTCGTTTTGAAAACTTACCGCTAAAACAAATGGATGGTAAATTTTTTTTGAGTTCGTTTCTTCGTTCCTTGTTCTTCTCTTTTCTAATATCGGTAACAAGTTCCTTAGACTTACCCTCTCTTATCCTTTCTATTACTGTGCTTATAGGCACATAGAAAGGAGTATCTGTATCTCTAATGTCTTTAAAGATTGTGACGACTTGTGTCATTTTTATGTCGATTTAATTTATGTTAACCCCAGTGTTTGTAATGTCCTGACAAAAATGTCAATATTTTCTATCATATACAAGAAAAAAAAATATATTATATATAAAATATATATAGTAATAGAGAAAGCTATTTTTGTCACAAAAAATGTCACAAAAAAGGGGAGTAGCTACCTCCCCCTTAGTGAGACAAGTTAAAGTCCTATATGTCATGCTTTTGAGCTTGACCAGTTTCTTTAGCTTTCGGTTGCCAAGAATCAACAATAGTATAGATATTACCATTAGCTGATTTTCTTGTTTCTAAGTTTACCCATCCGTTCTTATCGTGTTTCTTTAAGAATGTGATAAAGTCATCTACTTGAATAGATTGGTTTACTAATACATAATCAGGAGCAGTATCTCTTCTCTTACTGATTAATCCATTTGCGAATACTAATTCTTCTTTTGGTTTTTGCATAATAAAAAATTTAAAAATTAAATAGGTGTGTTTATAATATAACTTTCTATATTATCTTGTGCTTCAGGAGCAAACCATTTCTCATAGGATGCTACTGCTTGTGCTACCTTTATCTCTGCATCTCCCATAGATTGTTCTCCCATAGGAAAGATGCCTAAATCAAAGTATTCTTTATTGTTTTTATCTATCTTTTTCTTCTTGCCTATTACCAAAAAGACAACAGGCTTGTCAAATAGTTTCTGATAGATGTATGCTTGAGTATGGTAATTATAGAAAGGGGCATTCCTTTTGAATTTAAAAACATCAGAGGACGTCTTCAAATCAATTACATA
>Ga0307376_10001066_pt1 | contig 31009 bp, 22 predicted proteins | sample TR2MG_FD_202536 | JGI IMG/M metagenome (GOLD analysis project Ga0307376, IMG submission 202536) | Soil microbial communities from Risofladan, Vaasa, Finland - TR-2 | ecosystem: Environmental > Terrestrial > Soil > Coastal area > Acid sulfate soil | place: Finland: Risofladan, Vaasa | collected...
TATTATATTATTCCTTCCATCTGTCATTGCGAGCACCGCTTTGGGTGCGTGGCAATCTCATTACTCCTTTATATCTTTTATCCTTATTTATATTTTATTCTTAATTCGCAGCTTACAGTTAATTTTTTTACTTCCTTTTACTTTTTTATTCCCTATCTTATCACCCAAATCCTTTATTTATAAACTAAATATTAAATACCAACGACTAACGACTGATTTTAATAACTATGCGCTATTCCTATGCAATATCTTACCTTTTTCCGACTCAGAAACTATAAAAAAACTATAATTTTTATAAATAATACTATATTTACTCTATAACTAGCAATTCACCCAAAACGCTATAACCCTTACAATCTAAGGCTTTGAAGGATTTACAAAAACGCTCACATACTGCGTATATGAAGAAAATTTGACTTGCCCCTTATGATTGTACCTATTTTGAAAAAGACCCCCCTTATATGCAAAATATGAGGGTTTATTTTTTTAGGATCAGATAAAAACCCCCTCCTGCTCTTTTAGTGAAAGGGTTTTGTAAGTATTTGTTTATTTTACTTAATTAATATAAGAATTTTACATAAAAAACATTTTTTGAAATATATGTTGTTTGTTTTTGTCATTTAATTATTTTATTAAAAAAATATCCCAATGATCTGTTTTAGCTGGTTCATATTTCTCCCACTATCATCTTTTCAACTTCCTTTTTAGTTTTCTTTACAACTTCTTCTGCCTCTTTTTTTAATCTTTCATTCTCTTCCTTTCTTCTTTTAACTTCATCCGCAATATTTTTTTGAATTTCTCTAGAAGGAGTAATAACCCTTATTGATTCTATTGCATCTCTGGTTATTCCCTTTTGTGCAGCACCACTTATTAGTCTATTAATTTGTTCTTGTCCTAAACTACTGAATAAGTAGGAAAACACATAATAGGGATTATAATTATCCTCAACTTCTATTTTGAAAACATGCTCATTTATATTGCATTCTTTAAAGGGGAAATCTTTAGGAACAATAGCAACTTTTCCTGTAGTAGCACCATCTTTTACAATTAAAATGTCAAATGGCTTAATCCAGCTCTTCTTTTTATTCTCGTGAAATTGTTTTGGGATATATCTTATATTCTTAAAATTAAAATCACCTTCTGATGTTATATGTTCTCCTCCAATGCTTGGTATCCCCTCCCCTATATATTTTACGCCACCTTTGGGCCTTTGACCACTTACGATATTTTTTGAAATCTCTCTTAGTGCTCCAACTTCATAAGGGGAATTTTCAATTGTATTTAATAGCCTTAAATATTTGGGATGGTAGAAAAAAGGGTCTCTTCTGTCTTGTAAAGCAGTTACATCAACCCAATATACTTTTCTATCTTCAACTTGTTTTAGTTTTATACCTAATTCCCGAATTATAAAATCGCTAATTTCGCTTATTATAGATTTTGCTCTTTTAACTATATTTCTTTTTTTTACTTCACCATCTTGTGCTATTTTTACTACTTCATCTTGAACTATTCTTGGTGGAATCAAAACTTTGATGTCTTTAATAGCATATATTGTAATATTTCCTTGCAGACCCCCTGTTCGAGAACGAGTTATTTGCTGTTTTCCTAAAATACTATTTAAAAATAGACTAACGTAATCTGAATTTATGTCTTTATTCTCATCTAATCTGAACCGTATCATAAAAGAACCAAATGCAAAATTATCTGCTTCTTTTGGAACTATTGATACTATACCAATTGTTCCACTTCTTGAAATTAAAAAGTCTCCCTCTTTGACATAATCAGAATAGATTAACTCAGATTTTTTGGCATATATCAAGCTATCTATTCTAAGATAATTTTCTTGCAAATTCTGAATTCTTAAAAATGGGACCTCGCCTTCTGAGTAAGCTTTTACAGATGCACCATAGTTTATTTCCTTTATTAGGTTATCCAACCTTATAATATTATATTTTGTTCGCTTTAGTTTTTCCGTTATCTCAGCATACTCAGGTCTATAGTAAAAAACATCTTTCCTTTCCTCAAGAAAATTTGCATTAATGCTAAAAGCTAATGGCGACTCATTCAATATTTTCATTTTACCTACTCTTGTTTTTTATAGATTTCTAAAATCTTAGGCAAATCATTTTTCCCAGTAGATCTGCCCGTTGCGTCATACCCAACATTTTCAGCAATAGCCATGAAAACTTTACCTTGCCTTAATTCTCCTTTAATGTCCTTCTTTTGTAAAAATAATAAACTTGTTTTCATTCCAGAACCATAAGGCACAAAAGTTTCTTGTGGAAGACTAATAATTGCCTTCCATATTGCATTTTGATCTATGAAATCTCTGACGTATTTTAAAGTTATATTACTCAAAACACCATCTGGCACTACAATAGCCAACATCCCTCCAAGCATTAGTAATTTTAGGCATCTTTCAATAAACAAAACTTCTGTAAGTTGAGATCTTCTTCTTTTGCCAAGTTCATATCTTGCCAAAACATCTTGGTTCTTTATTTTGCTCCCAAATGGTGGATTAGTTAAGATTATATCAAAACCGCCCCTTCTATCAACAATATCTAAAATCGGCTTAATTCTTTCAGAATCTCTTAACCCATCATACGTGAAAATACCACCATGACCGTCTCCATGCATAACCATATTCATCTTAGCTACCCAAGTCATTCTTTCATTTAAATCTGTCCCATAAAGATATTTGGTAGCAAATTTCCATTTTTCTTGTTTTGGATTGTCTAAACCTCTTTGTCTATAGAGTTCATCTATTTCGTCAAAAACTCTGTTCATACAAGTTATCAGAAAACCACCTGAGCCACAAGCAGGGTCGAATATAAAATGCCTTCTTTTAGGCTCAACCATTTCTATCATAAATTCTACGATCTCTCTGGGTGTGAAGAATTGACCTAACCCTTTACCAGTAAAAGTTCCTTTGATGAATAATTCATAGGTTGCTCCTTTAATATCTATAGAGGTTTCTTGTAAGGTATAACTCTGTAGTTCTTGGGCGACATGAAAGATCGTAGGAAATCTTAATTTAATGTATTTTATATCCTCAGTTGTACCTTCAAAAATTTCCGGGTATTTATTTTTTGCTCTCCCAAATACCTCCTTAATTCTTGAACCTACTTCCTCTGGTAATTCGTCTTTACCTATCTTAAATTCATAATCGCTTTTGGGGGTCCTTTTATCATTGTCTTTAAAGCCTTGTTCAACTTCTCTTTCATCTTGCATCTTTGCAAAAAGTAATTTACTAATCTCGTCAAAAGCAATAGTAGGATCAAAGCCTTCTTCGTTCCTTATTATGTCATGACATTTACCTACCACTCTTTGTAACTCATTAAGGTCTTCAAATTTTATTAATATCTCTTCTTTTTCCATATAAACAGGAGGGTTGGGAGCTTTCTCTATTTTCTTTGACTCTCCTTGTCTTTCTCCCGTTTGATACCAATGCCATATTTTCCCATCTGTGACTAGAAAGTAAGGTGCCCCTAATCTCTGAGCATAAGATTCTGCCTGTTCCCAGTCTAAGGCTTCACCGGGTGCCTTTGTTTCTATTAGAATGTGTGGGATTTTACGTGCATTTTTTATTATGTAAACGACCGTATCCGCATACTTAGTTTCTCTCCCAAATCTGACAGGAACTCTTTGAAGTCGTGGATCTATTAGTTTATAGTTTAAATCTTCTCTCAAAAACGGCATAACTATATCTTCTAAAACGACTTCCTCTGGCTTTTTTTTCTTGGATTCGTCACTAATAAGTTTAGTCTGTTTGGGCATTTTGATTACCTCCTATATCTATCTGAATATCTGTTAAATATTTAAACAACATACATACTGCTCTCAAATAATCTTCTAAATAACTTTTTTCTAATGTTAAACCAGTAGTAGTGGCTTTTAATCCTTTCTCAAGATTTTTTAAATTGTGATGGTGAAAACCATCACGAATTAAACGAAACGTTTCTATGATATCATTAATATCGGTAGGCATATTCACTTTTTTATTAACTTCTTTTAGTAATGAAGGATAATCGTAAGGAGGAGGATTCATATTCTCTTTAAATATCAGATAATTTCTCATTATCGTCTCGGATGCATGGTCGGCAATTATAAGAGCTTGTTTAAAATCGCCTTCCTTACCATCGTTAAATTTTTCTATTGCACTATTTAGCGCTGTAATTGAATCACGCATCCATCTTTCAGTCATTTTCTTATCCTCATTTCATTCCTTAAGGCGGACTTGGGTATTTCACTTAACGACCCGGGGGCTATACAAAAGCATAAATCCTTTGTTAAACGATGGGACCAAATACGCATCACTTTTTTAGTAAATCCGCTTTTGCATACTCTCTGATTTTTTTAATACACTCTTCTACTAAACCGTAGCACCTGTCTATGTCGCTAACCCAGTTTCCCATTGGATCTTGTTTCTCTAATTCACGTAATAGTGTTCCTAGTGCAGCAGCTGTATCATCCGAGACTATAAATGTACCAATAGCAGCAGCTTTTGTTATAGATTCTCTTGCTTGCCGATAGTTTTCTTCAAGTTTTTCCTTATGTTTATCGGTCAATTTCTTTTCGTGCAGACCCTCACTAAGCCACCACTCTCCAAAATAATATTGTAAGTAAGATAAATGCTCTACAATGTGTGAATATGCTTCAGCCTTTTTCTCCCACCATTTTTCTGAATAAAACAGTTTCAGTGACAATTTAACCGTCACAAAAGGTGCAATTATTGCAATAATTGCAATAATAATAGATGGAATTAGAGCTATAAATATCCCTTGAGTGAATTCAGTCATATATTTATTTGATCCTTTTAATTTAATAAACCGAACTACTTCGTTTATGCTCCAAATTGGCATTTTTTGCGAAATACTTCATTATAGTAATATAATTTTTCTATATTTATTATACGATAAGTCTTTCAAAAACCCTCTTTTTCAAAAAACTTTTTTTAAAACTCCCCTGCCCTTTTAATGTGAGGATTCCGAAAAGCTTTTTAGGTATTTTAGACCAAGCCCCAACATTTAAAAACATAATTTCTTGAAATATTATAAGAGCGTAATAAGGGATTGTATCCTGTCACATTCTAATAAATTGAGAAGAAATTGGGAGTCTGGATTTATATGGTCTCGTGCAAAAAGTTATAAAAAGTTACCGAATTATTAATTTGGCACCCCTTCCCTATTTATCTAATTAAAAAGTAAAATATTAATTGTCTAAGAAAATTGGATGTCCCTATTTATTATCTTTTCTCTATTTTCACGATTTTATAATCTCTCCTTGCGGCAATTGCTTCAATTCAAGATGCAGGTCTATTTTTTTAGCTGCTTTTAAAATAAATCCCTTGAGGTTCTCACTTACAAGGTTATAATCTTCTTCTTCTAATGGAGTTATCCCGTGAGCTAATATGGAGGAATTACGATAATTTAAAGCATTAAGCAGGCTGCCTTCATTTTCTTTGAACTCTTTTCCGATATCGTCCTTCATTTCATAGAGTAGTTCATAATCTTCCCTTAGACCTAACAATAACTTGTCATTTTCCATCATGTATTTGCTATACTCAGGCCTAAGTTCTTTTTCAAGTTCTTTCAATGTTAATTTTCCCAATTTATAGCCTTTGGTCTTCTCTATTCTAATCTGGGCAAAAAGTTCTGTAGCCCGATACAGTCTTGCGATAGCATCATCGTAATGCTTCTGCATGGACTTCCGTTCTGCATTATTAAGCAGATCACCTACCAGTTCATAACCGGTAGCCTTTGTCTTTCTTAATATTCTCTTGAGGATAATAATGTAGTCAGAGAAATTCTCTCCATAAGGTTGCAATAGTTCCAATGCCTTTTCATGCTCAAACTTATCCCAACAATCAAAAGTTTTACATAATTGCCTTGCTCTGAATAGCCTCGCTTCAAATAGCGGTTCAAGTGGATGAAAAAAAGGTTCAGATATAATTGCTTCTGCTAAGGCATAATCATAATTCTCTAATATTTTTGCTGCTGATACCAAACTTTGCTCAGCAAATATTTGCCATTTATTGATAACCACTGGAATATCCCCACTTTTAACCTTAACTATATCTAATCTTGGCCCTTTGTTAAGCGAAAGATCCCATTCTTCAGTTATTATTCCAACCAAAGCCATCGCAACCGACATTGTTTTTGTATCACCGGTGTAGTTTGCGATAATCTGTGCCTCCGGATATATTTCTCTTATCGATTTCGAAATCTTTATTAGCGTGGAATAACAAAGATTCAAATCATCCGGATCATCTACACTAACTATTTCATATTTATCTTTACTTAGTCCTACCTGGAATGCAACAGCTTTTCCTTTTGGATTACCAATGTAATACTCATATCCACATTCGGGGCATTTTGATTTACTTTTGTTACCACAAGGTTCGCCTGGCCCATCTATAGTCGCGGCACTTCCTTTGTGTCCTGATGAACAAAAGAAATAGACAAAATCAGGTTTATAAAAGTTTATAGCATTCACAATCGGTTCAGAAGAGCCCCCAACCGAAAGGATTAGAATTTTCTTCATAATCAAACCTCCCCTACTATTTCATATTTCCCCAATCCAAAACTAGTCTGTTTGCCAATATGAATATATTCTCCCAGCTTAATAAAGGGTAAAAATTCTTCCAAGTCTCCCTCAAATGTTATGTTACCTACAAATCCACCAAGTTTCATTTTGGTGCCTTGCCTGCTTGAATATCTCTCCCAATCATACCATCTAATATTTCTTTCTTTTATTTTTATATCATCAGCACAAGATATAAAATATTTATAATTAAATTCTAATTCCTCATCACCGTGTACTATGGAGAGCCAGGAAAGACGGCGAAGAAGATTAATAATAAAGAGGTTAAAATCAAATTTGGTAGGTAGCTCTCCTCTTAAAACAATACGAACGGGGGTAAGAAAATTTATCTTTAGCTGTTGATAATTTTTACTTTCTGGAATATTGCATTCATTAATAATATCTTGAAAAGATTTTATCTGGAAATTATTAGATAATTTCCCAGATTCATAAATTTTTTCTCCTTCTTCATTATCGACCCTTACAAGTTCATATTTCCCTCTACCTTTGCCTAACCCACTTTTTCCCAGTTCCTCAAAAACAAAAACAAAATAAGGTAAATATTCAATTCCCCGCCCGATTAGGATTAGATTAAAGGCAATTTCATCATTATGATTATATTCAATCTTTGAGGTAATTGGTGGTTCAAGAACGTAAGGATGAGGGGGACGTTTTAATTTGAATTTTGATTTTTCAAGTAGATTTTGAGGAAGTGGGGTTTCAAAAATATATGAGTATACGCATTTTTCTTGAAGTAAACATTTATTACATTCCCACTCACTATTCATACAAACAGTTTTTTTAAATATATTTCCGAATCCACCCCGCAGGGCAGAACCTTTATAACGAGGAAGGTAAATTTTTTCCAAAGGCTGAAGATAAAACCGGAATTTGGCAAATTTAAACTCTTTAGCTTTTTCTATTTTATTTGCACTCTCAGTCAATAGAATAATCCTCTTATTTCTTAAAAATCATTAATATTCAGAAATAATTAAAATCTGCTCTTATTATTTATTATCACTCCATCCCATCTTCATCTTGAGAAAATTAATAATTAATTCGATACGAAATCTTAATAATAATTCTTCTTCTGTCAAGGAAAGAGGAAATTTTTCCGCTCTATATTTCAGATCGAAATATATGGTATCAATGTAAGTCGGTAGAGACCAATAGCTTGCGGTATGAAGATCTTCTGATAGTTTTAATTTAGGAAGATATATTGGCTCTTTGGCCGACTGATATTTCTGATGTAATTATATTTCCTCTGAAATCATGGGTATATATATGAACATAAGATTTATCGATTCCTTCTTTGGTTAAACGTTCAAAGAATAGATAATCTATTTCTTGTGGTATTTTGATTAATTCCTTTTGTCTGACCCATAATTCATCATTAAAACATTTAAGCAGAACTAAATATAAAAATTACCTTCAATCCTTTTTAAACAAGGCATACTGCTTAAACAGATATTCCCATATTTGGAGGGAGTATGGGAATTCAAATGGAGTTTCAATCCTTTTTAAACAAGGCATACTGCTTAAACAGTATAAATTAAGCTTAATAAAACCCAATCCGAACGTTTTAATCCTTTTTAAACAAGGCATACTGCTTAAACAAAAAAAGGAAATGGGGAATCTGACTGAACATTTTGTTTCAATCCTTTTTAAACAAGGCATACTGCTTAAACAGAAATTTTGGGGCCGCCGCATGATCGCGGTTACGATGGTTTCAATCCTTTTTAAACAAGGCATACTGCTTAAACCCTATATTTTTAGGGGTTTACTGAATTGTCAAAGAACAAAGATAACGATATGAGTTAATAGGATTATGCTTCAAATGGTAATTATACTTCACTTTTTGAGCCTCTATTAATTTATTCCGGTAAAAATTTCGAAAATCGACCTGATTTTATGATTAATATTGTACATATTTAGGGTAGTATTGCTTCAAACCCTTGAAATATATAGATTTTTATTTTCGAAAATCAAAGGCTGTTTTTAAAATTTCAACGATTTTCGAAAAAATTGAATATCTTGATTTTTTAACCCCTTGAAAACCCTTCCTTTTTATGCAAGTCTTTATAGCTATACGGACAAGTTTTATGCTAAAAATTCCAACGCATAATTTGTTTCAATCCTTTTTATGCAAGTCTTTATAGCTATTACATGGACGAGAGAACCAGGAGGAACAAAGTACCTGTTTCAATACTTTTTAAACAAGTCTTTATGGCTATACCTCATATTTTACAAGGGTTATGTGGTTGTCAAAGAACGGGAATAGATAAAATATAAAAGTATAATAATCAAGAAATGCTTGTAAATACTTAATTTCCGTCATCTTATAAAAAATCCTCCAAAATTTACGAAAATCGATTTTGATCAAAATCACAATCTTATTATTATATTAATCCTTTCATATCTTAAAGTCCAGATTTTGACAAGTCAAACTTATATCTGCTCAATAATTTTCCATTATGACACAAATATAAAGCTTTGATTTTCAATCCTTTTTAAACAAGTCTTTATAGCTATACGCAATTGTTATTATATCTTGAAGGGGAAAATTACTCTGTTTCAATCCTTTTTACACAAGTCTTTATAGCTATACACCATACTTTGCAAGGCTTTATGTGATTGTCAAAGAACGGAAATAGATAAAATATAAAAATATAATAATCAGGAAATACTTGTAAATACTTATTTTTTGCCATTTTACAAAAAATCTACTCAAATTTTCGAAAATCACCCCAATTTTAATTTAAAAATCCTATAATCCATCCTAAAAATAATTTATCTTCTTTTCTTATATAGTTCCTATATTCAATCCTCAGATTTTCTTCTAGATCTTTCAGTTTCGGATAAGTAGAATGATACCCTCTTATTTGTTTCATTATAATCTTATCAAATAGCTCTCTGGTCAATATAATATTCCCGGGCTAAGACGTTATAGATTATTCGCCCAATCCTCAAAGAGCTATCTTCAATCCTTTTTAATCAAGTCTCTATGGCTATACATCTTGATACTGAGCCATGGGAAATTAGATATCCGTTTCAATCCTTTTTAAACAAGTCTTCATAGCTATACAGTTGGAATACATTCTGATAAATGTATGGAAGGTTTGTTTCAATCCTTTTTACATAAGTCTTTATAGCTATACCGCGTCTGCATTCAGGACTCACTGGATGTCGGTAAGTTTCAATCCTTTTTAAACAAGTCTTTATAACTATACTCTATACTTTGCAAGGCTTTATGTGATTGTCAAAGAACGGAAATGTCGAAATATGAAAATATAAAAATAGGGAAATGATTGTAAATACTTCCTTTCCGGCGTTTTATCTAAAACTTCCTAAAATTTACGAAAATCACCCCAATTTTGATTTAAAAATCTTACAATTCATCCCAAAAGTAATTCATCATCCTCTCTTAGATATCTTCTATGTTTGTATCTTAGATTTTCTTTTAGATCTTTCAGTTTCGGATAAGCAGAATCATACACTTTTATTTGCTTCATTCTAATCTGGGTAAAGAGCTCTATGGGTCAATATAGCCGACTTAGGCATCTGAGATTATTTACCAAATCCTTAAGAACCTCTCTTCAATCCTTTTTACACAAGTCTTTATAGCTATACTGTCAGGTATGGATGTTAAAAAATGGGATATTCCTGAGTTTCAATCCTTTTTAAACAAGGCATACTGCTTAAACGTGTTTAATTCCCGCACCAGGGCTGGGTCGTTCCCGTTTCAATCCTTTTTAAACAAGGCATACTGCTTAAACTCATCCAGAAACGTTCTTCGGGTAATGTCCAAATCTTGTTTCAATCCTTTTTAAACAAGGCATACTGCTTAAACTTATTATCAGTTCTCTTCCGTTAGAAGATATAATAATGTTTCAATCCTTTTTAAACAAGTCTTTATAGCTATACTTAAAATCGAATAAGCGGGGATTTTCAAGGCTTTCATGTTTCAATCCTTTTTAAACAAGTCTTCATAGCTATACCCCATATTTTACAAGGGTTATGTGGTTGTCAAAGAACGGAAATAGATAAAATATAAAAGTATAATAATCAGGAAATACTTGTAAATACTTCCTTTCTGCCATTTTGTGAAAACCCTCCCAAAATTTACGAAAATCGATTTAGGTCAAAATCACAATCTTATTATTATATTAATTCTTTCATATCTCAAAGTCCATATTTTGACAAGACTAACTTAGAGCTGCTCAATAATTACCCATTAAGACACAAATATAAAGCTTTGATTTCCAATCCTTTTTAAACAAGTCTTTATAGCTATACGAAGAAAGGCAACTGGGTCAACGGGGAGAACCTAGAGTTTCAATCCTTTTTAAACAAGGCATACAGCTTAAACTAGATAGGATAGCAGGTAGTTTAGTTATGTAATATTAAAAGTTTCAATCCTTTTTAAACAAGGCATACTGCTTAAACTTTTAGAGGTCCTGTTATTCTATCTGGTGGCTTTTCTTGTTTCAATCCTTTTTAAACAAGGCATAGTGCTTAGACCCCATATTTTACGGGCTTTTATGAATTTTCAAAGAGCAAATTGAATGGTGTAGAATATAATATAAATCATGCAAACGCTTATTATCATTCACTTTCAAGACTCTCTTCATTGGTTCAGGGAAAATTTTCGAAAATCGCTGAAATTCTGAAAAAAGCTTTTGATTTTCGAAAAAATTTAAAATCCGGTTTTTTTAACCCCTTGAAAACCTTCCTTTTTAAACAAGTCTTTATAGCTATACAGAGAAGAGGCTCATAAATTATATGAACGCCTTGGTTTGTTTCAATCCTTTTTAAACAAGTCTTTATAGCTATACTATGTCTCCTTACACTTTCCAACTTACGAGTACATTGTTTCAATCCTTTTTGAACAAGTCTTTATAGCTATACAATTTAAAGCTCTTATACAAAAAGAAGAAGCTTTAAGAGGTTTCAATCCTTTTTAAACAAGTCTTTATAGCTATACGAGAAGAGATGGTCCTTTCCTAGGAGAAAGATTTGGGGTGTTTCAATCCTTTTTACACAAGTCTTTATAACTATACTGGAAAGAGTGAAAGCTGAAAAATATACCAATAGATGTTTCAATCCTTTTTACACAAGTCTTTATAGCTATACTCTATACTTTGCAAGGCTTTATGTGATTGTCAAAGAACGGAAATACAAAAATACAAAACTACAAAAACACGGAAATAATTGTGAATATCTAATTTCTGCCATTTTATAAAAAATCTCCTCAAATTTACGAAAATCACCCTAATTTTGAGGCTAAAATATTGTATATTAACCACTAAATTGCTTCAAACCATTGAAATATATAGAAAATCATTTTCGAAAATCTATTTGGGGTAAAAAAAGTAATATTTTTATAGTATTACTTTAATTTTATCTAAAAGCCCAAAGCTTAGCATTATGTCTCTTTCTACAACGTAAAATTTCCATATCCTACGTTTCTCTTTGCCCCTATTCCAAAATCAAGGAGTATCTTTTTAAATAAAGCCAATTTTTCGCAGGCAGTTATTATTTGGCCATCCCCAAGGTTACTGTCTTTGAGTTTAACCTGAAAAGTGAAAGTAACGTCAGGAGCAATCTTCAGAAAACGGATGGGTGTCGGATTTTTGAATGGTCCTTTGGTGTGAGGTGTGATATAATCTTCGGCAAATATCTTTCCATTTTCTGGCATTCCTGAGACATAGGCATCGAAGAAGATGTTTCCTTTTTCGAATAATCTCTCCCAGTTATCTTGTTTTATAAGATTCTCTTTATTTAATATTGTATTGACATATGTGAGCTTTTCCTTTTTTGTTTCTTCAGTACCCTCCTCCTTGGGAAAAACGCTCTTGAGGATTCCTTTAACTGTTGAACCGGGTATCAAAGGCATCCCTGTAGTGTGGTCAAAGTAAAAACCAAGTTGAAAATCAGAAGATTGACCTTCTTCTTTTTCACTTGCAGGGTGATTATAACCAGCACCGATGATTAAACCGGGATATGTGGTTTTCAGAGAAAAGCTCATAACGCCGTAAATCATAAAATACTCTAAATATGGAATATCGCATATTTTTACACGATTATCAAGAGTATTGCTCGTTATTCCAAGTAATTCCTCTATCTTTTTTTCATGCAGATTTTTACCAAAATTCTTGCTTCTGTAATATAGAAAAGACGCATTTGTTGCCATAATTTTACCCCTCAGTTTTTTTCTTCCACTTTTATTTTTGGAAAAGTCATCATAGCAAGTTTGCAAGCAACTATTGCTTCAAGGATTAGCCTTTGTAATTTCATCTTTTGCACATAGTAGATTGATGCTTCTTTGACAAAATCAATTAATTTCTTTGGGGACGTATTTTCAAGATAACCTGCTTTTGCAAGTACAAGTGCTAAAAGTGAATTGATTTTCTCTCTCTTTTCTTTTTCATTGAATGCTACCGTTTGGAGAAGACCTGATTGACTAATGGTTGGACCATAAGAACTCACATAACTCGCATAATTTGAAGGTAACTTCCCGTCGTCGTTCAAAATGCTGAGACTATTTTCTTTCAATAAATCCATAGCAATTGGTATCATCTGCTCAATTCTTTTTCTGTTCATTTTTTACCCTCCACAACAAGTCTTATTTTCGTTACCCCATGGCCTATGGAAGCGTTTGCCCCAAACTGAATGAGATCAGAAGTTAGTATTTTTTCGAATTTGTGATTGATTGCCTCATTCTCATCAGTTCCTAACATAAACCATAATCTGCTTCTTCGTGGAAGTACTTCTTCATAGAATAAGTTTTTGCTCGTGCCATCGTCTCCAATCTGGTTCCTTGCGATAACAGGGAGAGATTGTTCACAAATTTCACTAAATATTTCATCTTTAAATATTGCTAAATTTCCAGCACCGATGTATTTCATGATTAATTCTTTTTCTCTATCCCCAATTGGAACAGGCGCACGTTCTTTATCCCCATAATCTTCAATCTCCAGGTCAGTTTCATTTCCAAAGGTTAAAAATATTTTTCCCTTGAAACTTAGACCTTGAATAAAATTCTTTAATTCTCTCACTTCTTCGTTTCCGCAAAATGTTTCCAAGGCATCCAGATAGTCTAAAATTGCCAATGGTGCTGTACAGTTGTGATAGACTTTTTTTGTTGAGCGGAGTGGCAGCGTTAAAAGTCTCGCTTCATAAAATTTTACTTTCCCCGGCTTGTCTTCTTTGTCTCCAAATATTATCTTGATATCATCGTCAAAAAGTTCAGAATCTTTATACTGCTCCATATGCTCCTTTAGTGCACCCTTGATACTGGATGAATGAAAAACAGGAAGGAATGTAACAGGGTCCTTCTGGATAAGGCTATCTACCATACCAAAGTTTGCATCACCAGAACCCACATTTGTGTTTGTGAGCGTTTCTATTAGGTATAGTTTGTGTTTAAACATATCTACCTCCTTATTTTTATTACGTAGTTATAACCGATCTTATAAGGGATTGTCCAATTCACGGTAAGACTTACTGGCTCCTTAGGATAAAACACCGCGCCTGCAGGTATCATAGAAATTGCCTCTGATTTCAATGCTTTAGCCCTTCTTATCATCCTTGTAGCCTGCATACCTTTTACTATTCTGTGCTCCATTGCGCTTGCGAATTTGCAATTTGAATTCTTATCTAAAACAATAGGAGAGAGCGCAACAAATTTTTCCTCGTTAGGACAACTACTTAAATTCTCAGGCAAATTACATTTGTCGTTGACTATCATATTGATGACAGGGTGAGACATATCTCCAAGCGAGGAAACCTTCATAAGAAATGTAGACTGTTCGCCACCAAGGAAAACTACACCATTTTTAAGTATGCTATCTTCTTTTAACCATGCAATAACAGCAAATGCAAAACCGTTCTGTAGCGAATAGTCAATCTTTGTGTAAAACATGCCTTCTTCTGCTACTCTATTTTTTCTGCCAATCCCGACACTTGTGTGAGCAATAAAAATATTGTCTTCTTCATAAACGGAGTTATGAGGAAGTGAGTTACAGTTACCACACATATATGTTTCCCAAAAATCTTTGCCTCCAAGATAGTGAACCCCGTCCAACTTAGAGTTTCTTTCCGAAAGAATTGCATATTCAGCTACCCTTCCTGAATAACTTGATTTCCCATTTGTTTTCGTATATTTAAAGCAGGTTAAAGAAATTTTACCTTCTTTTTCCTTATTATCCTCTTTTTTTGTAACGACATCTGCAGGCACAGGGAAAAGAAAATCTTCTATCTCATTATCTTTGAATTTTACAATAAAAGCAGGAGATATTTTTTCTATGATGCCAAAATTATCATCAGGATCATCTAATCCATTAACCATAGATGAGCCAGTAAGTTCTTTTCCTCTGTCTACAAGTTTCTCAGTGATGGTTTTAGGATCGATAATGGCTATAGGAGAAAGAATGCCATTTTGTACTAATATGGTGTGTCTAATGCATCCAAGAACAGTTGTTGGTTGGGGAAATTTCAAAGATTCCGCATAAAAACTATCCTCAAACGAATATGAGCCACCGAAAAAAAATCTGTTAATCGGCGTAAAAGTAACAAGCAATGCCTTTCCCATATTATTTTTCACCCCTTAAAAATTTTATAAATGCTAACTTGTTGAGTATCTCTTCAACACAATCAAGCCTTTGCTCTCTATGCTCCCTGGGGACGTGAAGCATAATTTCCTTAAAATAATTCATAACCGAGTTAATGCCTGAAGTATATTTGCTATGCTCTGGCTCGTTGAAATTATTTTCAAAAAATGCTTTTAGTCTGTCTTCATCAGGAATGTTTGCAATGACTGTTTTAAATCTTGAGAGATTATAGTGAAGTGAGTGCGGGAAATCAACATCACCTGCAAGGGTTTTTCTCAAAAGTTCGCTAAAGTTTTTAATGTCGCTTGACCCAAAATTAAATTTAACTCCAATTTGGTATCCTGAATGTTTTGTTAAGAGAAGAGCAAGAGCATTTTTGTCATCTTTTTTTGCCTCTTCAAACAGTTGTTTCCCTGCGTTCTTCAAAGCAAGCGAAAGAGGAAATTTGTAAAAAGTAATATTTATACCGATAGATAAAGTTGTCTTGAGTGCATTTTGTGCAACTAACTTTTTGTATTTTTCGGAAAGTTCAATTGCAAGATTAATAATAGTTTTTATATTTCCACTCTCTTCAAAAGCAATTGGAACAAATGCAAGAATATCATCACCACCAATATAGACAGGATAACCTTTGTAAGACCTAATAATCTCTTCTGCTTTATTTGCAAAGTCAAAAAGGGAATTTGAGAAGCTTACAATATCTATATCGTCAAGTACTTTGCTAATATTATCTCCATCTGCCTGAAGTATGGCAAAGTATTTGGGGTAAGCTTTTTTAAGGAGAGAATCTGCCTCTTCTTTACTATAGGTTTCACGAACTGCCTTCTCAATATCTTCAAACTCGTAATCCTTCTCGTATTCTTTATAAAATTTCTTTCTTACCTCCTCAGTCAGTAGTTCAACAGCCGATATGTCAAGAATTGTTGGATATTTAAAGTTGCTTTTACTGATTTTTGCCACAACTTCATTACTCCTATGTGCATAATGTTTAACAAAACACAATGGACAGAGTTCTTTCTCTGTTAGACAAGGCTTTCTTTCTATCTCTCCTTTGGTACCACCAGGTTTGACCCATACATTTGCTTTGATATTAGCAGGCAAAGCTCTGCATATAAAGCATGTCTTATTTAGAATACCTGTATCGAAGAAGCGATTTTCCTCCATGGAGTCGAGATACTTGTTTATATACTTAACGATTTTTGGTTTTTCAGAAAACTGTGATTCCTTTGATGATTCAAATGATGATTCAAATGATGATTCAAAATCATTTGCGTCAAATACAACAAAATTTCTCTGGATGTAACTATTAAGAATAACTCTTACTGCATTTTCATTAGCTCCATTTATATATTTTGCTCTTAATTGTTTAGCAAGGTTATCAATTAAATCAACAAAGAAATCCAGCGTATTGTTACTTGCCTCCTGTATCTCCTTAAAGAGGGAGCCCTTATCTAAATAAGATTGTAGAATGAATCTGTCATGGTATTTACCAGTTATGGAATTATTGGGCTCAAATGGTCCCTTTACAAAAGGTGAGAGAAAATCAATTTTATTATTTTTTGAAAGCTGCTCAATTGTCTTTTCCATAAACCACGAAAAGAAGTAGGAAGCAAACCATAGTTCCCTCGTCTTTCTTGCACTTGAAAGCACTCCGTAAATGGGGCCTATGGTGAAACCAGCGTAGGATTTGATTTCGGTATTATTCTTCATCATTCATCCCTTCTTTGGGTTAATTGAGTCTTTAATTGAGAATAAATATTTTTTATTATTCTAAAACGCCAATTTTCACGTGATTCTTCGTCTACATGTTTATAAATATCAATGTTTAATACAAAATTAAAATAGTCTTCAATATTAAATCGCTCTTTTAGTGGAGGAGTTGTTAGGGTAAGAGTGTCTAATATTTTTTTTTCAACAACTTTATTTATCTTAAATTCTTTATAGAAAATGCCTTCGGGAATAGAATTCAGAATTATATACACTGTGAATGTTGTACTGTCTTTATCGTCTAATTGTATAGTCTTGAATGTAATTGGAGACTTAAATCTCTCTATTTCATTTTTTTCATCATACTGTAAACTAAAATAGTAAGATTTATAAACCTGTGATGGTGCAACGCCTAACAAATCCCTCACAAGATACTCATTTCTGCCTGAAAAAGTTAAAATATCAGAATTATTATGTGTTTTCCTTTGGTAATCAAGAGTTTTAGGATCAACAAATTTTGACTTCATAGCCTTTTTATCCCATGTCCATCCTTTTTCTTTAGCATACAAAAACATTATCGGTTTGAAGTAAAACAATGTATTACCATCTCGATCTTTAATATTTATACCACTTCGCAGTGTTCTATAAAATAAATCAATACTTTCGAACAGTTCCCTATACTTTCTATGGGGATTAGTTCCCCTTGTATCCAAAGTAAAATGGTAATTCTCAAATTTGCTTGGGCTTTTGTAGCAAGAATCTGAAGAGTCAATGTAAAAAGAACCAAAACCCTTTGACTGTCTTGTTCCAAAATTGGTTTTAAAGAAAAATTCGGTAATGTGTTCACTAATTGCATTTAGTACCTTTTCATTAAAAGAAAGAAACTTTATTGTGATTATCCCATCATAAAAGACAAATTTCTTCACCTTTTCAGCTTTTATATTACCAAAGTAAGTTGGGAAAGGCCTATCTCTCCCTCTATTATCGGTCTCTTCTATATCCCAAACCTCTTTATTACAGTCGCCTAAATTAACTCGCACCTTATATGGCAGGTTTCCTTTTTGCCCAAAGTACTTCTCAATACTTGGATCATTTTTTTCATTCAAAAACTTATCCAGTTTAGGTTTTAATTCTGTAGCTCTTAAAGTTGCACCCGTTTGATCCCACTGAAAATGGATTATTGGAGTATGTTGTATAATTTTGACTGTCAATTCCATACTTACCCTCTCCTTTTTCGTCCAAAAGACATTATTGGAACAAGAGAATATATAAGACACAAAAGAACAAAAACAACTACTACTACTATAATGAACAACCAACCAGTTTTTATGTTAAAACCGAAAATAGACGCTTCATTACTCCCATATATAATACACATATTAATTATAATTGCTGCTACTGAGAAAGGTAACAACAATGAAATTTTCTGTAATAGCGAAAGGCGTCTGTTATTATCTCTCTCATATTGAAGATTAATAAACTCGTGCAATCTTTCTATCTCATATCTAAGTTCTCTTAACTGTTCGGCCAATGACATGTTTTTAAATGCGATGTTATACATTTCTATGCCCTGCTCCTGTGGTGAGACTTCTTCAAAATAAAGCCTGTTTACAAAACGAATAAATGAAGAATACAGCATTTTAACACTTTCCGCAACACTTTTAAATTTCTTGTCTATAAATTCACCCTTACTGCTTTTTGCCTGACTTGTAATTTTCGAGACATCGTCTGAGAATTTAAGTATCGATGCTCTTTGAGCAAGGAGGATTACTGCCATTTGATGATATATACTTCTCATATGATTCCTGATAACATTGTATCCAAAATCACCTTCATTTGTTACACAAACAAAACTATAACGAGAAATACCGAACAGAGTACCATACTCAACCCATCGAGTGTAAGTAGCGGCTTTTATTAAATCCCTTTTCATTTTTTCATTTGCTACTCCAATATCCTTTCCATCAACATAAATAAATTTGTACCATTCATTAGATGATTCAAATCCGTATTCATCGCCATTCTTTGGGCAAAGGAGTTTACTAACTACGTCATTTCCATACCAGCACATTGTATACATTCTGTCATCAATAACTGGAATAACTTTATCTTTAAGTCCGTTACCAAGTAAATAGTCAATATATAATGCGACTTTCAATTCTTTCTTAAGGTAGTCTTCGGTTTTAAAATCCTCTGTAATCAACTTTTCACCTAGATAAAGTTCTATTTTATCAGCGAGAAACGCGCCCTTTGTAGCATCAGTCCCATTTTGACTGCCAATAAATTGCGGGTATATTCTTCTTCCAAAATCATTGATGATAAACACATCGATAGGTGAGTCAAACTCATGATTTGAAAGTTCAATGGTTAAGATGCCAACATTTGTTTCAAATAGCCTTAAGGATACGCGCTTGATGGGGAGAGTGTAAGTTTGTCCTTCTTTAATATACAAAAGAATTTTTGCTCCCTGAGGAATGTCTCGTTCAAAATGAAATGAAACACTGTCATTCTCATTACTTGCGTCGTTAAACAAGGTATTTCTAACATATTCATAGAAGTATACGTACTCGTTATATTTTGTAGCCAACTCTATATCATCAGACTCAAAATTAAACGGTTTATATTCCCACCCATCTTCTTTCAACTTTTCTAAGTTGTAATTTGTTTTCATTCTGAATGGAAACATAAATATGTGTTGAGAGACAATTTTTTTTTGATTACTGGTTTCTTCTTCCATTGTGTACCCCCCTACCGTTTTTATTTAATTCATTAAGAATAGTTTTAATTCGATGAAAATAGCTTTTGCAGTTAATGCAAAAAAATCTTAGCGGTACTCCATCATTAAACACAAATCCTCTACCGCTTTCATTATAAAAGGAGAAATCACCTCAAATTCATAAGCACTTTCTATCATCTCTTACCCCCTACAATATTTTGTATTTTCCCAATCCAAAAGAAGTTCCCTTGCCAATATGTATGTAACTTCCAAGAAAAATCAAAGGAAGAAATTCTTCAATGTTCCCAGAATAAGTAATTGTTCCCATTAAACCACTCAATTTCATTCTTACTTTCTGCTTGCTCGAATATCTCTCCCAATCATACCAGTAAAGTTGATTGTTTTCTTCCCTCACGCCTTTGGCTAAACTGTCCTATCTTCAAGATGTGATTACAAACAGACATTCCAAAACTTCCTCTTTTGCCTCACTTATCTTAGTAAAGATGGGGTCAGGCTTCACAGGTTCATAAAAAAGCTATTTTTTTTATTGTTACATTGTTTTTTCAGTATGGATTTATATTTATAAAGCGATTTTCGACAATTATAAACAAAAAAGACAGAATAAGAAAATAATGATATTGTTCTCTTACTCTGTCCTTTTACCTGAAAGATTCTTCCTATGTGATTAGGAAATAGTTCTTTTAGTAAACTCTGTATGGGTTTTCCTAAAGATTAGGAATTGCCCCTTCGGTGCTTTTTGGTATAAAGCTCTCCAGAGTTCTGTCCGGTAACGGTTCTTTTGCCTGAAAGTTTCAATACTTTTGGTATCTTGCCTCTTCGGCTCCTTTTCTTTTATGATGGAAAGAAAAAGTCTCTCCTGTTACCTTCATACAGGTTACGATATTAAATTTTTTAAAACTATATAATACAAAATACTAATTTACGTGAAATATTTCACCTATTATATATCGAGTATACGACATAAGTTTAGAAAATCCTTCTTTTTTGCCAAAAATATTTATATACGGGCGCATCCTATTGGTTTAGCTTTCCATTTTACGAGGTTTCTTTAGAACGTCTATCTATAATAATGCTTAAAACCTCAACTGTCTGGTTAAGAAACTCCTCAGATTCTATAGGTTGTCCGTTAAAAGTTACTGAATCATTGAGCTAGTACATGTGTCCCTATTGTTTCAAAAATATTTTATATTAATTTAATTTTGGTTTAAATTATTTTTTTATTTTGTATCTCTAAATTAATTCTTTAATTGCTTTTCGTCCTATCTTAATCCTCTTTAATCATCTCCTTTAAGCCAGTTCAATTTATCAAATTTTTATTGGTAAATCTTTTTTAAAAAAGGCCAGATTGCTTCTTTCAATCCTTTTTAAACAAGGCATACTGCATAAAGTCAAGCATGGCGAGGCGGACAGTAAAGAGTTAAAGAGTTTTAATCCTTTTTAAACAAGGCATACTGCTTAAACTGAATTAAAGATGGTAACCATCGCTTGGCCTTTGGGTAGTTTCAATCCTTTTTAAACAAGGCATACTGCTTAAACAAAAATATATATCTATTACGATAATGACCATGCCGATAACGAGTTTCAATCCTTTTTAAACAAGGCATACTGCTTAAAGGTTACCAATACGATGGATGCCAAAACATTGTGCAAGTTTCAATCCTTTTTAAACAAGGCATACTGCTTAAACTTTTTTTTTCTTGTTCTATTGGCATCGGAATTGATTATGTTTCAATCCTTTTTAAACAAGGCATACTGCTTAAACTTCATATTTTTAGGGGTTTACTAGATTATCAAAGAACAAAGATAATGATATGAGTTGATGGGATTATGCTTCAAACGGTAATTATAATTCACTTTTAAGCCTTTCTTATTTTTCTCCGGTAAAAATTTCGAAAATCGACCTGATTTTATGATTAATATTGTACATATTTAGGGTAATATTGCTTTAAACCCTTGAAATATATAGATTTTTATTTTCGAAAATCAAATACTGTTTTTAGAATTTCAGCGATTTTCGGAAAAATTGAATATTTTGATTTTTTTACCTCTTTAAAATCCTTATAATGCAAGGCTTTCAAAATCCTGAAAATAAGTAAAAAACACAATTTTCGAAAATCGATTGGTAAAATCTATAAAAATTCGATTTTCGTATTTTTTTTTAAAACCTTAAAATGTCCAAAATCCTAAAAAACCTTTTTTTATCTGAGTTAGATGAAATTAACCAGATTTTAAAATTTTCGAAAATCGATTTTGGGAAAAAAAGTAATATTTTTCTAATATTACCCCAATTTTAACCAAAAGTCCAGAAAAGGATTGCCTCGTCGAAAAAAGTACTCTAAATTATTTTAGGTATAATTAAAAACAGGGACACATCCTATTTTTTCTATAGTTTGGCTTTCCACTTTACGAGGTCTTCCTTTGGGCGTCTATCTATAATAATGCCTAAAGCCTCAAGCATCCGGTTAAGAAATTCCTCAGATCCTATTGTAAGTTTTCCGCAAAAAGTTTCCGAATTATTGGGTTGGTACCCCTTCCTATTTATTTTATTTAAAAGTAAAATATTAATTATCTAAGAAAATGGGATGTGTATTTATTTTAATTATTAAACACCAACTAACGCTGGGTATCTCTGACGTCATTTTTTCTATTCTAACAATAACTCTAGTTCAATCTCATCCCTTAAAGGTATTCCATCAATTCCTGTAAACGGGATCTCTGGTTTTAGCTTTCTTGATTGTTCTAAGGCATTTCTATAAATAGCCACCAGCGAATAACCTCTCAGTTGATAAAAACGTATAGCAGCTAAATTGTCATTTGTTGTTATTAGCCAAAGACGTTTACATCCTTTAAATACTGCAATTTCCTTTACATGCCCAATTAAAGTTGACCCAATACCTTTCTTTTCAATAAAACTTTCCAAAAGAACAACTTCACATTGGTTATTTTCAATGTTGTATAGTATAATTCCAACAGGTTTATTTTTTTGCTCTGCAATAAAACCTGGAAGCTCCACAGCATTATGGATTCTATTTCTGCTTACAATTTTGTCTGAACCCCAATTCTCCTTAAGATATAGGGCAATCCATTTTATATCTTCACTCGTTTTTTCCCTAACATGAAACTCCAAAACATTCAACTCACTTTCAAAAACCTTAATAACTGTAGCGATACGATGCCGCTATAGGCCCAAATTAGCAAGGGATTCCACCTATCGTACAACATTCCAGTCATTTTTTGCGGAGTTACCATAATTGATGCAACTTATCCGAAGGCAAAAACCATAATAATAGGCAATTTGGATCGGAGGGGCATTAGCCCCATAGTCGCAAATATCCTAATACATACAATACTGCTATTATCCTGCCAAAATTAGTAAAAATAGGAAGCACATCCTATTTTTTCCATGGTTTAGCTTTCCCTTTTACGAGGTCTTTCTTTAGAACGTCTATCTATTATAGTAATACCTAAAGCCTCAACCATCTGGATAAAAACTCCTCAGCTCCTACAGGTTTTGCGCTAAAATTTACCGAATTATTGACTTGGTACCCCTTCCCTATTTATTTAATTTAAAAGCAAAATATTAATTGTCCTCAAAGCTATAATAAATTCCATAGGTAACGCCAGAGAAAATTCCATAGTTATATCTATAAAATAATACCTCTCTTAAGTTATAATTTTAACTTAAAGGGAGGTAGAAAGAATGATAGGAGTAGCGATGTATATAACTATTAAATCACTTTGGGAAAAACATAAGAATAAATCATTAATCGCCAAAATGACTGGCCATGATTGGAAAACAGTGGCTAAAAGAATAAAAGAAATAGAAGAAGGAAAAGAATATCTTGCCAAGAAACCCCATCCCCGGATATTGGATGACCATAAGGAACAGATCTTGGAATGGTTAGAAGAAAATCTCTCCGGGGTAAGGATACATGAAAAGATGCAAGGAGAAGGAGTAAAGGTGGGATACTCTACGGTAAAGGATTATATTTGCCAAATCAAAAGAAGAGAAAATATCTTTATCCGTATGCATACCCTCCCCGGGGAGGAAGCCCAGGTTGATTTCGGTTATCTCGGTTATACCCTGTACCAGGGTAAAAAGAGGAAGACCTGGGTCTTTAATATGAGATTATCCTACTCTCGCCTAGACTATTATGAGGTAGTCTATGACCAGAGAGTGGAGACCTTTATCCAATGTCATATCAATGCCTTTTATTACTTTGGTGGAATACCCCAGTACATAAAAATAGATAATCTAAAATCAGCTATTCTGCAGGCCAACTTTTATGAACCCATCTATCAGGAACTGTACAAAAACTTTGCTTGCCACTATGGCTTCCACCCTCTGCCCTGCCGGGTAAGAAGACCTAACGATAAAGGGAAAGTAGAATCAGGGATAAAATACGTGAAGAATAATTTCTTTTTGGGCCGTAAATTTAGCGGTGAAAAAGACCTGAAAGAAAGATTATTTAAATGGTATACCAGGGCTAACCAGCGGATACACGGTACCACCAGAAAGGTCCCGAAAGAGGTATTCGAAAAAGAAGAGAAGGCAAAACTTATTCCCCTCCCTCAAGAAGAATTTAAATTAGCAAAAGTAGGTACCCGTAAGGTCTACCATGATTGTCATATCTATGTAGACTACAACTATTATTCAGTTCCTTTCGAATACGTAGGTAAGGAGGTAGAGATAGAACTGACCAAGAATTTATTAAAAGTTTATTATCAAGGAAAGGAGATTGCCCTTCATTCCAGATTAACCGATAGAGGTAACTTTTCTACCAAACCCGGTCATTATCCTACCTACAAGAGATATTCTGATACCGAATATCAGGAGAAGTATCAGGCCAAGATGGCTCATATCGGAAGATATAGCGAGCAGCTATTCTTCCTGGTCATAAAAGAACATCCCCGGGATTGGGGTAGAACCGTACAGGGGATACTCTCTTTGCAAAAAACTTATCCTAAGGAAGTGATCGAAGCAGCCTGCAGGCGGGCTCTCTCTTTTGGGGTAACCAGATATTCTGTTATCAAAAATATCTGTCATAACGGAAGCTACAATCTCCCTGTAGAATTTGAGAAGGAGGCCGTTTATGCAACTGGTTAAGCAAAGATTAAGAAATTTCAAGCTCTCCGGAATATACAATAATTTAGAGGAAAGAGTACGTTATGCTCAAGAAAAATCCTTATCCTATAATGAATTCCTAGAACTTCTCTTAGAAGACGAAGAGAACAATCGAAGGACTAACAGCTACAAAAAGAGGTATTCTAGAGCCAAATTGCTAGCTCATAAAAACATCGAGGACTTTGATTTTTCTTTTCAACCTTCTATCGATAAACGTCTTATTAATGACTGTCTGACCTGTAATTTTATTAATGAGAAGAGAAACATCGTCTTTATCGGTAACCCCGGTACCGGGAAGTCCCACCTTTCCATCTCTATGGGTATTAAGGCTCTAATGAAAGGATACAAGGTATTGTTTACTCCGGTATCAGAGTTGTTACATAATCTAAATGCTGCTAAAGCAGATAATACTTACTATCAGAAGGTAGATTACTACTTAAAACCTGATCTTTTGATTCTGGATGAATTGGGGTTTAAAAGATTACCCGGATACAGTGCTGATGATTTCTTTGAGATCATCTCTAAAAGGTATGAAAAGGGATCGGTTATTATTACTACCAATAAAACTTTTGAACAATGGGGAGATATCTTTACCGATAATATCTTAGCTTCTGCCATACTGGATCGTGTGGTGCATTATTCCACCATCATTAAGATTAATGGTCCTAGTTATAGAGCAAAGGATCTCAAGAAGGGAGGAGATAAGTTCTAATATTTTTTGTTTTACAACTATGGAAAAAAGTCTGGCTTTTACTATGGAATTTTGCTTGACTTTGAGGTCCTTGGAGATAAAAATAATCAGAGATACCTTCAACAATTACATGTTCCTTACCTGTGAGTAATTCTTCCCCAATAAAAGAAGAGAGGGCTTCTCTAAGTGGGGAAATAACAACCTCATCTTTCCAGAATCGTTTATGGAGTGTTGTCCCTTTATCTTTATCATTTTCAACTACAAAAAGACGTTCTAATCTATGCCAGGGTACCAACATTGGTTGGTGGGTTGCATAAATAATTTGCGATGTTTTGGCGATTTCTTCAAAAAACTCCTTTAAATTTATTTGGGATGTGGCATGAAGATCATGACCAGGTTCATCAAATAACCATATAATATTTTTATTTTCTCTCTGGGTAATCGCTAATCTTGTATAAAATCGTAAAAACCATTTCTCTCCATCGCTTAAATCTTGTAATCCTATAAATTGATTTTGAGGAGTTTTAACCCCAAAAAATAAATTAGTTCCTTTCTGTTTATCTATTTCATAAGAAGATACGTGGGTTTCCCATACTTTATTTATAGAGTCCGACAATTGCTTTGACGCTGCATCCTCAATTCTTTTTTCCTGGGCTCCAAGAGCTTTCTCAAAATCATCAGCTGTCTTATTTGAAAGTGTTAATAAATCAAAAAGGAAAGGGTGAGGTTCTCTTGATTTTAATTCGGCTATTGGGGCCTGATGCTCTATTTTATATGTCTCTATATCTAACAATTCAATTGTAAGGGTCTGGAAAATTTCTGAAATAATTTTCTCAATAGAAAAAGATGCTAATTGTTCAATTTCAGATATTTTATCATTAACTTCTTTACAATATTGCTGATCATACGGTCTTATAGCTTCAATTAAGGTTTTAAGTTCGGGAAGCTTCTGAATTAATTCTTCTTTCCCTATCGATGAAAATTCTTTTAATTTGGTATCAATATCTAATTTGAGTTGTTTTTGTTCCACAGGAACATCCAAGTTATTAAGAAGATTAATTATATCCTCTAAGATTTCATATATTTTTTGTTTACTTTTATCACTTTTATCATTGAAGCCTAATGGTATAAAATGCCTTGATGGCACTTGGTTTGGCTCTTTAATAAGTTCAACCCTAACTCCGCCAATACCAATATCAGTAAAATTAATGCCTTTCTCTTCTAGAAAAGTTTGGTCCTCTTGAGAGAAATGGAAATCAACGTTTATATAAATCGGCTCCGGTTTATCTTTGGCATAAAAGTCATTTTCTGTTAAAAAGTTATCGCTTTTTACTGCTGCAATAGCTTTTAAAATATTTGACTTACCACTCCCATTAGGCCCCACAAAACAAGTTATCCTATTATCTAATAACTGGAAATCTTTTATTTTTTTGATAGATCTATAATTTTTTATTGTGAATTTATTTATCTTCATATTTTCATTCTCCCCAAAGTCTCTTTTATTTTCTCTTCGACCTTTTAGAAGGTTTTTTCGATTTGAGTTAGTTCTTTAGTAATCTCCTCTATTGGTTGGTATTCTTTAGCTTCGCCAAGGTTACTATATTTTGAAGGTGATAAATTAAAATATTTTTTCTACTTCTTCTAAGTTGATAATTTTACTTAGTCCTTCTGTAATTTATTTACTTTTATCTTATTTTTCTTCTTTTAATTCACTTGGAGAAATTTCTTTCTTCTTGGCTTCCTCCAAGTCTTTTATTCTCTTTATTACATTTTTATGGAAATAGAGACACATCCTATTTTTTCTATGGTTTAGCTTTCCATTTTACGAGGTCTTCCTTTGGGACGACTATCTATAGTAATACCTAAAGCTTCAACCATCCGGTTAAGAAACTCCTTAGATCCTATGGGTTGTCACGGTAGGACAGCCAGTTACCTGACTGCCCCCGCACAGATCCCAGCGTGCGGAACTACCGCACTGGGCTCTTCAGAAATACTCGCTTCCGTAAAAGACACATTAGTATTGCCATCTTTGCTATTCCCTGCAGGGAGGTTTGCATTTGTTATCCAGTCCTACTTGCCCGGCAAATGTTTCCTTTGCAGGCTACGTATTCTGTCAGCTCCTTCCTCATTTTGTATAGAGTAATATGAGCTGATCCGACTCCCTATAAGCCATCAGTCATCCTCTCTTTTCATCGGGTAGACTTACCTACTTTAGGAGCTTATAGGGTCTCCCAAGTTCTTTATATCTCTCTACAGACATGCCATGTGCCAAGACCCCGACAGACCCTCTAAGAATCTCGCCATATGCGATTCTTTTGTGTAGGCTTCCGTTGCGAAAACGACGTCGCCATCTGCATTAATCTTTATTTACGAGGCTGTATAATTCACTTCAGGAAGTACGGCCTTCCCTATGGCCTATCTGTTTCCCTGTGTACGCTTCATCTAATGGTTACCCATTTCAATGCAACACTTGGTATGGGTGGTTGGCTAGACCTTACCCAACAAGGACTTTCACCCTGTAAGAAATATAAAACTTCTTGGCGCTCTTCCGCTAAAAGTTACCGAATTATTGACTTGGCACACCTTCACTATTTATTCACTTCGGTTGTTTTTTTAAACAATTTTTTAAATCTACATATTATTTTATTTTAATATTACTTTGATACCGGGATATTTCGAAATTGAGCTGAGAAAAATTTCTTATTAGCATAACATCTAATTTCGAGTAAGGTTAATATTTTTGCCTGAGATGAAAAATTATCAAAAGAGACAATTAGCTTCATAGACACATTAGCAACAAGTGTGTTATCGACTACACAGTCATATTTATTATCTTTAACGTAATTTCCAAGTTGAATACTACTTGCAAAATATTCATTTCCAAACTCATCAAAAATTCTTGTTTTTCCTATACCGCTATTGCCAAATTCACTTATCCATCCTTTATTTGAATAAATTCCAAGCCAGCTATCTTGGTCACTCGTAACGTTTACTTCAAAATATATACCGTCACCTTTCTTTTCCCAATTAATTAATTTAAAATTAAAACTTTGAATATTTACTTCTTGTATGATTTTTGCTTCTTTTAGTGTAGCAATGCCACTCTCTCCATATAAAGTGCTTCTAACTCCACTAACTAAGAAACCCGTAATAGTAGGATCTTTGACCACATCAATTTGAGCAGCAGTTATAGCGGCACCTTTTTCTACATCCAACAAGCGAGCTCTTAGGTCAACAGAATTACCCATATCAGCTACGGTACCAACTACTATGGCTTCTACTCCCAACATCTTTCCTATTTCAGCTGCAGTAGAAGAATCAATCATACCACTAAAACTTTTCCCTAATTCATTTAATACTTGTTCCATTTTCTCTCGTTCTACAACTGTCATTCCTCTTTGAATTAGGTTAGTGTAAAGTATGTCTTGGACATTTCTGGTAAAGTCATTAAATTCATCTCCGTAAGTAAATTCAGTTATAGCAATTCGGGTAACTTTTTTCATTTCCTGATAAACTTTATCACCTTCTTGTATATCCATAATCTCTTTAGTTATTTTAGCCAAGGACATTTCTTTTCTGACCTTGGTTATCTCTATTTGACCAACTTCTGCCTCTGGGTAACCGATGATTTTTTCACCCATCTTAAAGGGACGATCTTTATCTAATCTTACTACTTCAAATTTAATACCTTCAACAATGCCCGATGCCTGCCCAAGATTAATATAAACTGTTTCACCACTCACTCCCACTACATAACCTTCTACGGAGAAGGCTAATTTATCTGCAAGTTCACTAACTTTTTGTGAAGATACATTTTCCTGAGCAAAGATATTTCCTAAATTAAATATCAGGAATAAAATAATTAAGATAAACAAGATTTTTTTCATTTTTACAATCTCCTTTCTTCTTTAAAGTTATTAATTAATGTAAATTTAACAATATATAATTAACCTTTTATAAATTATTTTTTTAAAATATCAATATACTAAATATAATAATTTTTATGATGATGCTTCATCTTACAGTAATTTGCACTAAGTTATCATTTAACTTTTTAATTTCCAAATTTACAAAAGTTATATTACCTAAATCTTCATATAGTTCTTGAATATCTCCTAAAGTTCTAACTATTAATTCGGCTTTTTCATTCTCTAATAGATTCACCTTTACCTCAATAACCAAGAGCATTTTGTTTATTGCTTCTCTCAGTTTTTCAAATTGAGATTTATTTCTAAAATTATCAATAAATAAATTAATATTTCTAATCTCTTCAGGATTTCGAAATTCTGCCAATCTTTCCACTAAATAATCAGTCATCTGTTCTCCTGCTAAATTAAAAGCTACTTTGCAAGCACTATCTTCCGTAATGCCTGCACCAGAAATTTGCAGACTATGAGCTGCTATTACTTTATCTTCGTCTGTTTTGTAAACCCGAATCTCTAAGTAAGCTCGCACAGAATGAAAATCTGATACCATACCTATTTTCTCGCTAACAGCTTTACCAATAATTACTACATTCGCTCCATACTGCATAGCAAGCTCCAAAGTTGCCTGCTTATCTTCTTTTAAAACTTTCTTAATTAAAGGATTCTGACCTATACTATCTCGCTCGTGTTTATTTGTTACTACAAAACCAGCCTCAAGTAATCCATTAATAATAGCTATTTCAGCCGAGTTATCTGATATTTCTTTCCCAGCGTGCGTCTCTGGGATAAAAGCTAATATGCGGGGTTCTAAACTGATAGTCTCCTTATCCTCAATTATTAAACTGCGAATGCCTTCTTTTATTTTTTCAGAACTTTCTATTATTTCACTAGTAATTACATCTCCCTTTGTCCCCTTGTAATATGTAATGAGATTCTTTATCCATGGCGTTGTATAATAAATAATCAATACTATTGCCAAAACTATCGAGGCTATTAAGTATACTTTATATAACATTTTTTCATTATTTTTATTTGCCATTGAATTATTCCCTTGTTTTTTATCCATAAGCAATTCTTTGTTTTTAATTATCAATCCTTTTTTTCCTAAACCTACATTTGAATCAACGTTAATTTCCCTGGCAAATATGTTTTTAAAAATATTTCTAACGAAATTTTTAAAATCCATAGGATTGATTAACCATAAAATAATTGCAAAAATTATACCTAAAATCCCAAATAAAATTGTATACATTGCTGTATCCATCTTTAAAATAAAAACTCCTTCTTATTTTATTTTGATTTAAAGATATTTGATTTTAGGGAGATTTACCGGTTTACCGGGGTCAAATCTTTATCCGGGTTTATCGGGGTTTATCGGGATCAAATCTTTATTCTTGACAAATAGTTTGATTAACTGTCAAAAATAAAGATTCGACCCTATTTTCTACTCCCATACCTAAAGTTCAACCATCTGGTTAAGAAATTCCTCAGATCCTATCATAGGTTGTCACGGTAGGACAGCCAGTTACCTGACTGCCCCCGCACAGATCCCAGCGTGCGGAACTACCGCACTGGGCTCTTCAGAAATACTCGCTTCCGTAAAAGACACATTAGTATTGCCATCTTTGC
>Ga0307376_10001072_pt1 | contig 30975 bp, 21 predicted proteins | sample TR2MG_FD_202536 | JGI IMG/M metagenome (GOLD analysis project Ga0307376, IMG submission 202536) | Soil microbial communities from Risofladan, Vaasa, Finland - TR-2 | ecosystem: Environmental > Terrestrial > Soil > Coastal area > Acid sulfate soil | place: Finland: Risofladan, Vaasa | collected...
TAATTTTATAAGCCATTGCTTAAAATTTTTGGTTAAACGTCAATTAGACTTCGCAAATTTAAACGCAATTCGAAATATAAAAAAAATATTTCCTTAAATAGAATCATTTTAAACTAATTTAGCTGGCCGAGACACATCACACTCCATTACAGGCAGTTAAAAAATCACTCCAAAGACAATACCAACCAGATCAAGCTGGCTGAGCCGTAAAACAAGGCCTCCTCGTCGGGGCTGAAATTCCCAGCATGAAGGCGACCAACGCTCTTTTGACCTGCCACACCAAGCCTAAAAAACACTGAGGGAAAGAGGTGCGAATAGCGAGCAAAATCTTCGGTTGTCATTCTAATATCAAGTGCATTGATGTTCTCGCTACGCCAAAGCCTTGCAAGCATATCAATGGAGTACTGGGTGAGTTCCGGGTTATTGTATAGCGCAGGATAGCCATGCTTAACCTCTACCTTGCACTGCGCACCATGAGCCTTAGCAATGTTCACGGCCACATCGGTAATAACTTGATGAGCATTAGTGCGCCATGTTTCATCAAACGTGCGGAAGGTTCCTTCCACCAAAACTTCATCGGGAATAACGTTGGTGGCCCCATTGGCTACTACCTTCCCAAAGGAGAGCACCGTTGGAATCCCGGCTGGAGCCCGTCGGCTCACCACCTGCTGTAGTGAAACAATGATTTCGGCGGTGGCCAAAACCGTATCGGTAACGGTGTGTGGTAGTGCCGCATGTCCACCTCTGCCGGTAACCTTGAGGTATATCTCATCACCGGATGCCATATACCAACTTGGACGAAATCCAAATTTACCAACCGGTAAATCGGGGTCCACGTGCAGGGCAAACATGGCCTTTGGCTTGAACTTGTCAAAAAGCCCCTCCTCTATAATCTTTTTTGCACCGCCGGGAATCATCTCCTCTCCAGGCTGAAAAAGCAGCAGCACATCGTAGTTCAACTGCTTTTTGTGCCCTATCAGCAGCTCCGCTGCACCCAAAAGACACGATGTGTGTAGATCGTGACCACAGGCGTGCATTACCCCTGCTACCGTTGAGGCAAAGGGCAATCCCGTTGCCTCAGTCACTGGTAATGCATCCATGTCTGCTCGCAAAGCAATTACCTCGGCGTTGGGTTTTCCGCAGCGAACAATAGCATAAACGCCGGTACCAGCAATAGAATGGTGCTCAATACCCAAACCTTCCAGCCGTTCCATTATCAGAGCAGAGGTTGAGAACTCCTGAAAAGAGAGCTCCGGGTGCTGGTGTATCTCCCGTCGAGTTTTCGTCATGTTTGGCAATAGCTGCCGTGCTTCTTTCAGCAATTCATCTACACTTATCATGGTCAAATTTTTTCAGAAACAGTAAAAGCCATGCTATCACTTATCTTGCATAATGTCAAAACAACATGCTAAGTTAACAATTGCTCCGCACTTATTAAAAATCGGTGCTCAACGAAAAGTAGAAAATTCGTGGTTGCCTTACACCAGAATCCACACCCCAAGCCCAATCGAACCGCATAAAGTAACCCAATATTTTGCTTCTAACTCCAAATCCATAACCGTATACAATTGGGTCAAGGTTAGTCTCCACCTCCACCGTAATGGTTCCCTTCTGCTCGGTGCGCTTATCGTAGCCATTCTGTTCTCCATAAGGATTCAAACCCGTCCAAGCCGAGCCAATATCGCCAAAGAGGCATACCTGCAGATTGTCCCAAAACCCTGAACTGAGTGACCGGTTGGCAAAGTATCGTACAAATGGCCAGCGAACCTCGTTGTTGATAACGGCAAAACTATTGCCGTTTCTTACATTTTGGGGAAAACCGCGCAGGTTGGTTGCCAACGTCTGAAAAGCATAGGAAGCCTCCTGTTTCACAGGAATATTATTGTTGAAGGTGGGAACGGTGCTGCTAAAGTTTATCCAATTATCCACACTTCCTAGGTAGTAAACCAACCTAGCCTTGCCAAACGAGGTTGAGGTGGCGAACCGCCAAGCAAAAATGAGATCACGATGAATTTTTGCGTAGTGGCGAAAATCGAAGCCAACCACATGTAAATCTGGATTATTTCCGTTGACCTGCACGTATGATTCTTCAAAAAACTTGTAGCGAGTGCCATAGAAAATGTTGAGTCCACGACGGATGGTATTGTCAAAGATATATTCAAACTTTACACCACCCCATAGCTTGTTGGTATTTGGCGCACCAAGCGTTTGGTAGTCGGTTGCCAGCATAACCTGCCTATCGTGCCTTAAGGTAAAGGTGGCCCTAAAGGCTGAAACCTGTGTAAATGGATACTTTAACGCTAGAAGAAGTTCATGGGAGTGTACCTTCTCAATGGTAGTAGCCGTTTCGTTCTTAAAGGCCTGCCTATGGAAAACCAGCTGTTTATCCCATCGTCCCTTCAGATTCTCGAAGCTGAGCAGATACTCATTGCTAGCAAAATCGCTGGCAAAGCTAACGCCTGCAACTAGGCGGTAATCTTCAAACAGGTCGCGCGTGCCAATTTTGAAGAGCACATTCAATCCCGGGTTGAAGTAAACGGCTCCTCCGGTATAGGGCTGATACGACGCATTCAGAAACCCAAAATCAATTTGGCTAACAAGCGAGTGGGGATAAAAGGTGGTGTGATAAACATGTACCCTCTTCCGCTCCACGCTATCAGCCTCCGGACGTTGAATGTAGAAGTTATCACCATACTTTCGGGCAAAGTAGCTGTTCAATTTCTCGTCCTCAAACACGTAACTATTCACATCTACCTTTGCGTTGTCAGCAGGGGCATTGGCTTGCTCCACGCTATCGGCAACCGTCATGGGAATTACAACCATGGGTGGAGTTATGGCTGCAATGCTATCCTGCTCATGCTCCTTTTTTTGCTCCTCTGCCTCAAACACCGTTGGACGTAAAGGCTTTACAGAAAAGTTATCAAGTTCATTACCTGCTTCATCAAGATAGGTTTTGGTTAAACCATCCTGCATCACCACCTCTGCGTAGGTTGATCTTGCGGGGTTAAAATCGAATGAAGATATCCAGCCTTTGTAGTTGCTTTGTGGTGCCACATGCATTAGATAACGGTAGTGAATTGCCGTGTCGACGAAGCTAACTAAGCTATCCTCCTTGCCTACATACCAGTTGTTAATGCCATTTTTGTCGTCGGTAAAAGCAAAACGATTGTTGGAAAGCTCAACAGGTGAACGCTTAACAGACGAAGAAAAATCGTCGAGTCGAGTTGCCACGGCAGGCAGTGTAGTAATGGGATAATCGATGGTAAACAGGTTCTGAGCGCGCAATGGCTTATAATGTTTGTAATCGGTCGCCTGAAGGGTATCACCAGGGCGATTTGAAGTGAAAAGGATTGCCCTACCACGATGGATAAATCGAGGGTAAAGGTCGGCATAGGGATCGTTGGTAATTTGCTCCACCACCCCGCTGGCCATATTAAAAATGAACATGTCGTTCTGCCCATGAGTTACCGCCGAGAGCACCAGCTTGGAGCCATCGGGCGAAAACGAGTAGGCAAGCACTTTTCTGAAGTTGGGCAGCATACGCTTTGTTAGCTCTCTAGTCTCCGTATTGTAAAAATAGAGGTAAATCCACCCCTCCTCCTCTACGGTAAAGGTGAGTATGGTGGAGTTGGGATGCCAAGCTAAAACAGGGTTGGTATAGTCGGGAATCTGCTCGAGCTTGTATCCTAACGAAAAGATTCTTTTGGTTTTCTTGCGCTGAATATCGTATAGCCAAACGCGCTGCTGGCTCATTTCGTTGGTGACATAAGCCAAATACTTTCCATTGGCGCTCAACTTTACCTGCATGTAGGTTCTTCCAACCTTGGGATGCTTTACCACTGCAAGGCCGGTTGGTTCAACCCTAGTACTATCGTCGCTAAAGCGATTGCAGTAAAAGGCCCCCCAATCTTTCACCAACGCCTTAACTCTAGTTCCCAGCACTTGGTAGAATGCAGAATTAAAATCACGATTCACCCGGGTGAGGTAAAGGATATCGGAGATGGTTCCCCTGCCATAGGTTCGAGCCACAAAGAACCAAAACGATTGACCAGCCAAGGCGGCATCTTCACCCGTAAGGGATATCAGCCGATGGTAGCGTCCAGTAAGAAAGCCATTTTTGAACCGTGCATCGGTTTCGGAACTCCACTCCTGAGCCGTATACTTCTCCAGCCCTTTTTGAAACCATTCGGGGAGATCAACGCTTGTATCTCCAGTGAGCTTATCGCGCAAGGTGGATCCAGTTAATAGGTTCTGAATAACCACTGCTGCAACCACCTCTGACACCTGCTTCTCCAAGTCTTCGAGGCTGCCGTCGAAATAGATCGAAACTTTATTGTCGATAATGGTAGTGGTTCCTCCAATATTATACTCATCGGAGAAGCCCACAAGGCCAATGTTGCTCTGACGGAAATCGGAGAGTCGACTGTAGACAATAAAAATAAGTCGGCTATCGATGGGATTGTAGAATAGTTCCTCTGCATCGCTGAGTTTTTTTTCAGCAATTCTAGCCACATATTGAGCTACTTCCTGTCCTTCCTGGTAGTAGTAAACATCAAAACGGTCGTAACGAAGGTAGGTCCACTGAAAGGTGTTAAACTGGAGCCTACTTTTGCCAAAGCTCATCTGCAATCCGTTGTAGAATTGCCCCTCAACATTGCTGCTTGTTGCCATTACCACTAGCAGCAAGACAATAATCCTCAAGGGTAAATTCATATTGAATACCCTACCAATTGCTGCACGAATGCACAACCGAAAGCCGTAGTGACGACGTATTTTAGGTGAATTAGATACGTGCTCGTAAAGGAAACTCATGCACATTCATGTGGTTATCAATAGCTATAGGCCTCTGCAGCTGTAAAGTTATAAAGAGTTTTCAAAAGAACACACCTACAGACGGTATTCTGAGGCCCATTTCGTTTGAAACGCAATCACTGCAGCCGACTTTTATTCGGCATCAAAGTTAAAATTTCTTAATAATTCAAGATTGTTAGAATATTTCGAGCATAAAATTCAAAAAAGCATAACTTTGGAACAAAAAATTTCAAAAGTCATGAAGAACAACATTCTTAAGCACTTGTCCCTACTCGGTTTGATGCTTACAGCAACAACCATGTTTGCCCAGATTCCTAACTCAAACATGAACTTTGAAAGCTCCGTTCACGATTTTGGACTAATCAAAGAAAATGGTGGCCCAGCCATTTACACCTTTGAATTTGTGAACAAGGCTAACACCCCAATCATTATCAACAATGTAACCGCCTCCTGTGGTTGCACCACTCCCGAGTGGACCAAGGCTCCGGTAGCTCCTGGACAAAAAGGGACCATAAAGGTAACCTACGATCCCAAGAACAGACCAGGTCCATTTGAGAAGACCATTACCATTAACTACAATCAATCGCCAAACGTTGCAGTGTTGCGCATTAAAGGTGCTGTGCAGGAGCACGAAAAAACGCTTGCCGACCTCTACCCTCGTCAACTAGGTGATTTGCGTCTTCAATCATCCTACAAAGCCTTTATTCGACTCATTAACACGGAGGTTAAGACCGATTCCTTGCCAATGGTTAATGCTGGCAGCAATCCACTAACAGTTACTTTCGGCTTTATACCAGCTCACCTTACCATCAAAGCCGTTCCCCAAACTTTGAAACCTGGTGAAAAGGGTAATATTATGATCACCTACGATGCGGCAAAGAAAAACGACTGGGGTTTTGTAACCGACAATTTTGAAGTGCTGCTCAACGGCGAAAAGGTGCCGAATAATCTACTCACGGTGAGTGCAAACATCATGGAAGATTTCTCGAAACTTACACCAGAACAGCTGGCAAACGCACCAGCTATCCACTTCGACGAGTTGGTTTTTGACTTTGGTAGTGTAGTTGCTGGAACTCCTGTTGAACACGTATACAAATTCACCAATACCGGTAAGTCGGACCTCGTTATCAGAAAAGTTAAGGCTTCGTGTGGTTGCACCTCCGTTGCGCCCGATATTAGCGTAATTAAACCGGGCCAAAGTTCAGTTATCAAGGCTACTTTCCGTTCCGATCACTACTCAGGCCATCAAACTAAAACCATAACGGTTACTAGCAACGATCCAAAAAACTCCAATGTTATATTACGTCTCACTGGTGATGTAATGCCAAAACAGGAGTAGCCACAATTTTTCGGTCTAAATATTTAAAAAAGCGGAAGCGTCACATGATGCTTCAGCTTTTTTATACACCAAATCAACTACCTATATATCAACTTATTGACCCAATCATAGACTATCGCAATTGCAAAGTTCGGTTCCCATTCTATTTTGTCCGCCTAGCAAGCCAATCCTGTCATCATAAAATTCTTACATTTGTAGAATAATCATCAGGAATTGTGAAAAACGTGGATCAAAGAAGTGCATTGAGCGTGAACAGTGGAATTGACCAGCCTCCGCAAGTTAACCCCAATGCAGCCAACCAGATACGAAAAGTAAGAAAGAAAAAATTCACGGTTGACGAGTATGTTGAAGGAATAGTAGCTGGAAATCGAACCATCCTTAGCCAGGCTATTACCCTCGTTGAAAGCGCACTACCCGAGCATCATTCCATTGCACAGCAGGTTATTGAACGATGCCTGCCCCACTCTGGAAATTCCATACGCCTTGGAATAACAGGTGTTCCAGGGGTAGGTAAAAGCACCTTTATTGAGTCGCTCGGCATGCAAATCACAACTCAAGGCCATAAGCTGGCCGTACTGGCCATCGATCCCTCAAGTGAGCGATCGAAAGGGAGTATTTTGGGAGATAAAACGCGCATGGAAGAGCTCTCCAGCGATGCTAATGCCTTTATCCGCCCCTCTCCTTCCGCCGGGTCGCTGGGTGGTGTGGCCCGAAAAACTCGGGAATCGGTAGTGCTCTGTGAAGCAGCCGGTTTCGACGTTGTATTTATTGAAACCGTTGGTGTTGGGCAGTCAGAAACGGCAGTTCACTCCATGGTCGATTGCTTTTTGCTGCTTATGTTGGCTGGTGCTGGCGACGAACTGCAGGGAATTAAAAGAGGAATTATGGAGATGGCCGACATTTTGGCCATTACCAAAGCCGATGGAGCAAATATACAAAAGGCACAGATAGCCAGAGCAGAGTATGAAGGAGCTCTTCACCTCTACCCACCTGCTGAGTCGGGTTGGGATCCGCATGTGCTCACCTGCAGCGTCTTTGATAAAAAGAGTATCCTTGAGCTGTGGAACACCATCCTAGAATACCTAGCACTGACGAAAAAAAATAGCTACTTTGCAGATAAACGTCAACAGCAGGCAAAATACTGGATGTTTGAATCGGTAAATGAGACGCTCAAGGAGAGCTTCTACTGCAATCCATCGCTTCAGGTGTTGATAAGCAAGCTAGAGCAGGAGGTGCTCAACAACCAAATAACCTCCTTTGCTGCTGCAAAAGTGTTACTTGATCACTACTTTAAACAACTAAAAGGTAGGTAAATGTGTTACTTACTAGGTATATAACAACCAAAATTGAAAAAAAATGAAAAAACTACTACTGGGATTACTCCCAATTTTAGCACTGGTAGCCTGCACTAAAACGCCGAGCTACGATATCAAGGTAAAGATTGAAGGGCCGTCGACCGCAAAGATAGCCTACCTTCAAAAAATCGACAATCAAGATTTCGTTACCGTTGACAGCGCACAAGTTAAAGATGATAAGGTAGAATTTAAGGGAAAGGTAGAGCTTCCCGACCTTTACTTCATCCGTATTGGACAGAACCAACCAATTCAACTATTTGTTGAAAATGCGGACATCAATGTAAAAGTTAACCTTGACTCCGTTGAAAAAGCAGAGATTAAAGGATCTGCAACCCACAATCTGTTTGTAAAACTGAATAAGGACATGCTCCCATTCCGTGAACAGATGCAGCAACTCTATAAAAAGGCAGACTCACTAAAATCGGCCAACGCTATAACTCCAACTGTTGAAAAAGAGCTAGATGTAGAATACGACTCCATCCAGAATGGCCAGCAGAAATTTCTAACCAACTTTGTTTCCGACAATAGAAGTAGCGTTGTTTCTGCCTTTGTTACCTACCGTATTCTTTCACATACGCTTGAATTCTCTGAGTTAGAAAAAGTTACCGCAAGTCTCGATTCAACCTTGGCAAAATCGCCCTACGTAATTCTACTCAAGGAGAAGATTGAAATGCTTCGCAAAACGGCAGTTGGTCAACCATACCTTGACTTTACCCTACCCGATCCCAACGGTAAGGATATTTCCCTTTCATCGTTGGTTGATGGAAAAACTGTGGTGATGATTGATTTCTGGGCATCATGGTGCAACCCTTGCCGTCAGGAGAACCCCAACGTTGTTGCCATGTACAAAGAACTCAAGGGAAAAGGATTCCAGATTATTGGAGTATCACTCGACAAGGATAAAGCCAGCTGGGTTAAGGCCATTAAGGACGATGGCATAACCTATCCTCAGGTATCTGATCTCAAGTTTTGGGATAGTGCAGTAGCTAAACTCTACTCGGTTAACTCCATTCCTCACACTGTTCTCATTAGTAAGGATGGTAAGATTGCTGCTACCGACCTTCGTGGTGACGAACTAAAAGCTAAAGTTTTGGAACTTCTGAAATAGAGGTTTTCTTAATAGGTTCATGTAAAAAGCTATCCCGTTTGGGATAGCTTTTATTTTTGATATTATTAATGCAATACCTTAGTTTACTACTGCTTCACAAATCGAATATAGGCTTGACGGTAACCCTTTTCATTTAATTCTTTTAGAGCCATTGCAGCTTGTTGAAAGGTAGAGTAGCTGCCATAAGTATAGCGGTAAAACCCATCCAGCCCTTTATTTACCTCAACCGATTCTAAATTGTTAAAATAGCTAGTTTCAACTGGTATCTTAAGAGCCATCAGCTGAACGGTATAGGCTGCTTCAAATCGATCAACACGAACAAATGCCCTATCATAACCCTGCGATTGCAGTTGTTTAAGGGTTTCGTTGGCCTGTGCCAGCGATGTTGTAGTTCCTACGCTATATCTGTAAAAGCCATCCGGGGAGGTGGTAATTTCAACACCTTCCACGCCCTTGAAATATTCAACTCCGATAAGCCGTTTGAGCGCCATCAACTGGATCGAGTAGGTGATCTGCATCCCCGCAGGCCTATCTGCCGTGGTTACTTCAGCAGATGCAGGAGGCTCTATTTTCGCAGTTCTCACGTTGGGCTTTTCTGCTAACGTCACAGGTTTCTCCTCTGCTTCAGGTTTTGGCATCTCTACCAATGCTGGCTCACTCTTCGCCTCTGGAGGAGTAGTGGGTTTATTAGAACCCGTATCGGCTACAGCTGGAACGGTTGTTGCTGCCACCTGCTGAGGCAAGGGAGTTAGGGTTGCAGTTATGTCAACATTTCGTTTGGCAAAGTTCTCCGGGATATCTACCTGTTGTGTGCTTGGTTCAAAGTGGCTGTTCTCTACCGATACCACATAATTCCCAGCACCGAGGCTATTGGTAAAACTACCCGTAGCCCCATCTACAACTGGTCGCGCAATGGTATCGTGGGTAGATGCATCAATAATAAAAACAGAAGTTTGGCCCTCCACCTCCCCGGGAGCAGCAGCCAAAACTTTTCCGGCAAGAGTGAACATCCGACTGATAGTAATTTTGTATAGGTCGTTTTTACCAAGACCACCCGGACGTGCCGAGGCTACATATCCAGACTTTCCATCGCTTAGCGGGAAGAAAAAGCGGTCGTCACCGGGAGTATTGGCCGGATAGCCCAAATTCACAACAGAAGGAGTTCCCTCCAAGTTTACAAAAAACACATCATAGCCTCCCATACCATCGTGCCCCTCGGAACTAAAGAAGAGGTACTTTTCGTCAGGGGATAAAAATGGCGTATCCTCGTTAAATGGGGTATTTATTTCAGGTCCTAGGTTTACTGGCTCAGTCCATTTACCTTTGTCACCAAGGGTGGTTTTGTATATATCCAACCCTCCAATTCCGCCCTTCCTATTGCTTGTAAAATAAAGGGTTCTGCCATCTTTAGAAATGGCGACATGCGTTTCATTCCACTTGCTGTTTACTGGCTTTGGCAACTTTACAGCCTGCTCCCATTTTTTACCAGAAAGACTACTAACGTAAATATCCGAATTCTCAGGATCCACGCTTGTTAGGTAAAGGTCTGTTCCACCATACGAAAGACTCGACGTCTTTAGAAAGTCGCCACCCAGCTGACGGGTGATTTTTTGTGGAGTCGAAAGGCTATCACCTATGTATTTAGCCACATAAACGTCGAACCCATTTCTTGTTTGTGTAGTGTAAGCCAGTGTTTTTCCATTGCCAGAGAGCACTGCGTTGAAGTTTGAAAACTCGTTATTCACCTTTCCACCCAGATTTACATCCTTCACCATCTCGGGATTCTGTTCAAAGCTAGGAGCGTTTTTGCAGCCTAAAATACAATTGTCCACCAACTTGTGCATGGGATCGTCCGCCTTAAGCATATCCTTATACTTGTTGTAGGCATCAATGGCATCGTTGAACTGTCCACCGATTTGATAAGCTCGTGCTAAAAGGAAATAGGTTTCAGGGGGTGCATCGGTCTCCTTGATGGAGGTCTCGCTATATTTTGCTGATACGTGCTCCGCGGCCTCCTTTAGGAATGGCAATGCCTCCAGCTGTTTATCGTCGGTTTGAAGGTAGCAATATCCAATCCTACTCTTAATGCTGGCACTTTGAGGAACCTCCCGCAGAATCTTCTTATATGCATCAGCCGCCTTTTCATACTGCATCGTAGCAACTAGATATTCCGCATCACGCTCGTCCATAACTATTTTGTTCCAGTTCTGGCCTATGGCTACCGGGCTTATAGCAATGAATATGAGAATAGTTATCAGCCTGTTCATTCCGAACACAATGTTTGTTTAACTCACTGTTTCTACGGTAAATGTATGACGAAGATATGGTTTACACCTATTTTATATGATAAATCACTAAAATAATTACATTATAGCACAGTATTTGAGGGTAAATCCTCATTTTTTAGATCCAAATGACATTAACATTTGACATAACATATGTTTCAAACAAATTCAAGCTAAAGAGTGACGCTTACTGTCATGGCCTTGACATTACAAATAAAATCATCTATCTTTTGCTGAGTTTACCAAATAATTTGGCCACCAACCAGCTAACGAAATAAGCCTCATGAATTCTGCTTTACCTAGGAAAAATATTATAACACTGATCATTGCAACTGTTACAATTGCAGCTATATTAACTTTGGGAGGGTATCGTTTTTACAGCAATCAGGAACAAAGCATCCGCAAGGCAAAATACAATGAACTCAAGGCCATTGCCGAACTAAAAACGCAACAAATTGATAGATGGCGAAAGGATAGACTCGGTGATGCCAATATTGCCGCGCAGAGTCCCTTTTTTCAAAAGGCAGTTAACGACTATATTTCTAACAAAAATATAACTCTTAAAAAGGACATTCTCAACCGAATGAGTTTGCTAAAAATCCAGTATGGATACGAGAATGTTATGATTTATTCCACATCAGGAGAAAAAATATTTGATGTAGATTCCCGCTTCGATGAATGTAAACCGAACAAGCAGCTCCTTACCGTAACTTCAGCATCGTTTTCCGATTTTTTTTACTGCAGCATTACCAACCACATTTATTTGGATATTGCCGCACCAATTTCCATCCAAAACAGCATAGCAAAGGCTTACCTTGTCTTACGCATCGATCCAGAACATTACCTATATCCTCTCATTCAAACCTGGCCACTGCCAAGCAAATCTGGGGAAACACTTCTTCTCCGAAAGGACAGCACAAAAATCACCTTCCTTAACGAGCTACGCTTTTCAAAAAATGCTGCACTGAACTTGCACATTGACCTTTCGCACACCGAAGTTCCAGGCATAAAAGCAGCGCTTGGCGGAACGGGTATATACGAAGGTTACGACTACCGCAACGTGATGGTTGTATCCGATATTCGGCATATCCCCGATTCACCCTGGTTTATGGTTGCAAAAATCGATAAAAGTGAAATTTTTTCGGAGCTCTACTATAGAGCCATTGGAATTGTTGCCATTATACTGATATCTACCATTCTCATTACTATTGCACTTGCCCTATACTTCAAAAACCGTCAAACGAGTATTTACAAAAAGCTGTTCCTTGCCGAAAAAGAACTGCGCAGCGCAGAGGAGGAATTTCGCACCATACTTTACAGTATTGCCGACGCAGTAATCACCACTGCAGTAGATGGCAAAGTGAAAATGATGAACCACATGGCCGAAAAGTTAACCGGTTGGACGGAGACGGAGGCAAGTGGCAAGAAGTTGGAAAAAATATTTCACTTGGTAACAGAGGAGACCAATGACCCAGTGGAATACTCACTAAAAAAGGTGCGGTGCGATAAAAATTCAGTTATACAGGATTATCGTGTTATTCTCGTTGCTCGCAACGGCAAAAGAGTTCCGGTTACCACAAGTATGGCCTCCATCACCACCTCTAGCAATAAGGCAAATGGAGTAGTTATTGTATTCCACGACCAAACAGCCGAAAGAGAAGCCGCTCAGCAGCTGGAGAAAAACGAGGAACTGTTCAGAAACGTATTTGAATACTCCTTGATGGGAAAATCAATTACCGATTTCTATGGAAAAATAAATGTAAATAGAGCCTTCTGCCAAATGCTCGGTTACACCAAAGAAGAGCTCTCTGGCAAACCTTGGCGCTCGATTACCCATCCAGATGATGTAGAAAGGGATCAACAGATAATCGATGCTATTAGTGCCGGCGATAAATCATTCGACAAGTGGGAAAAACGCTACATCCACAAAAATGGCACCATTGTATACTGCGAAATCATGACCACACTTCTTCGCGATGCCGCAGGAAATATGCTCTACTTTATCAGTGCCATCAACGATATTACTGAGCGAAAAAAAATGGTGCAGGCCTTAAGGGATAGTGAGGCCATACTCAAAGAAACTGGGCGGATTGCCAAGGTTGGAGGTTGGGAATTTGATGTTGCTACCCTCAAAGGAACGTGGACGGAAGAGGTTGCTTTAATTCACGACCTCGATCCAAAAGATGAAACTAACGTAGAAGTTGGGCTCAGCTTTTACTCTTCTACTAATCGCACCAAGATAGAACAGGCCATAGCTAACGCCATAGAAAAGCAGACACCTTATGACCTAGAACTAGAACTTACTACCCAAAAGAATAATCATAAGTGGGTAAGGACCATAGGAAATCCAGTGATCGAAAACGGTAAGGTGGTGCGCATTCGTGGATCGTTTCAGGATATCACCAAAATAAAGCGCTCGGAGCTCAATCTTAAACGCCAAAAAGATGAGCTACAGCTGCTTTTTTCCATTTCGCAAACCATAGAAACTTCAGGAGATTTCGTTTCCGCACTTCAACTCACCCTGGAGCAGGTATGCATTGCCACCGGCTGGACCCTTGGTGAGGCATGGTTTCCCAACAGCAGCAATACCCAACTAGACTACAGCAAAGCGTGGTATTCTACCGAACAGGCTCTTTTACCATACATTGACCTCAGCAAAAAACATCATTTTGAATGTGGAGCCGGCCTACCGGGAAGGGTGTGGCAGGAGAAAAACCCTGTTTGGATAAAGGATGTTCAGCATTATCACGACTTTCACCGATTCAAGGAAGCCATAGAATTTGGCATTGTTGCAGGAATTGGTGTTCCAGTGCTATCGGAAAAGGAGGTAATATGCATTATTGTTTTCTTTCTTAAGGAACGAAGAGATGAAGACGAACAGTTTATCCAGCTTGCATCCAACATTGCCTTACAGCTTGGGCAGCTCTACCAACGGAAAAAAGCGGAGGAGTCGCTTATTGATAGTGAGGCACGGCTAAGGTTATCGTTAGATGCCGCCCAACAGGGACTTTACGACTTGAATGTTCAAACAGGTGAGTGCATTGTTAACGACCAATATGCCCTTATGCTGGGTTACGATCCAGCCACTTTTGTAGAAACCAACAACTTCTGGATAGAAAGGCTCCACCCCGAAGACAAACCAATTACCGAAAAAGCTTACCTCGACTATGTTAACGGAGTAACCGATGAGTATAAAGTAGAGTTTAGACAAAGAACAAAAGATGGAAGTTGGAAGTGGATTATGTCGGTTGGGAAGATAGCAGAATATGACTCTTCCAATGCACCGCTTCGAATGCTAGGTACCCACACCGATATTACCATTCAAAAAGAGACAGAAAACGAAATTAAGATACTTAACGAAACGCTAGAACAACGGGTGATTGAACGAACAGCCCAGCTGGAGGCAGTAAACAATGAGCTGGAAGCGTTTTCCTACTCCGTTTCGCATGACCTGCGCGCACCCCTTCGCCACATCAACGGTTTTGGCGATATGCTCATGAAGAAGCATGCCGCAAGCCTCAATGCTGAAGCACAGCGTTACATAAATACAATAATGGGCTCAGCTCAGCAAATGGGAACCCTAATCGATGATCTACTGCAGTTTTCCAGAACCGGACGCGCAGAGCTAAAAAAGAGTATGCAGGATATAAACGCGCTAGTTAAGGAGGTGATAAAATCGGTAAAACCTGAAACTAATAATCGGCAGATTGATTGGGTAATAAACCCATTACCTGATGCCTACGGCGATTTCAATCTCCTTCGTCAGGTTTGGACAAACCTCATTGATAATGCCCTGAAGTACACCAGAACTAGGAATATTGCTAGAATAGAAATTGGGTGCAACTTGAACAACTCTGACCAGATATTTTACGTAAAGGATAACGGCGTTGGCTTCGATATGAAGTATGCCCTAAAGTTGTTTGGTGTATTCCAACGACTCCATGCCGCAGCAGAGTTTGAGGGAACAGGAATTGGTCTTGCCAACGTCAAACGAATTATTACTCGCCACGGCGGCACAATATGGGCCGAGGCAGAGTTAGATAGAGGAGCAACATTTTTCTTCACCTTACCAAATAAACAGTAGCCATGCATGTGGAAGTTAAAACAATCTTGCTTGCTGAAGATAACCTGAACGATGTTGAGCTTACGCTTTCTGCCTTAGAAGACTTAAACATTGCCAACAAGGTGGTGGTGGTTCACGACGGTGTTGAGGCCTTAGAATACCTTAGGCGGGAAGGCAAATACAAGGAGCGATCCGAAGAAAATCCAGGAGTAGTCCTGCTCGATATTAAAATGCCCAGAATGGATGGTATTGAGGTATTAAATGCTATCAGGCAAGACCCAAGCCTAAGAAAAATTCCGGTGGTAATGCTTACCTCATCGAGGGAAGAAAATGACTTAGTGAGAACTTACGAGATGGGAGTTAATGCCTACGTTGTTAAGCCCGTTGATTTCAGCCAGTTCGTGGATGCAGTGAAGCAGCTGGGAATTTTTTGGGCACTGGTAAACGAGGTGCCCAAAAAAAGTTAATCAGCTGACTTTATGCTTTGTTTCGTAAACCCATTAAACAGATTTTACTCTTAAAGGCAATTTACCATTACGCCAAAGGTTGAACAAACATTTTTTCCAAATCATCAATGGATAATAAAGCAATAATAAAATCAGAGATAAAAATTCTTCTGCTAGAAGATTACCAGGCTGACTCAGAACTGGTTAGAGAACTATTGAGAAGCGAAGGGTATACTGGTTATTTTAAATCGGTTTCCACCGAGTCAGCCTTTGTTGAGGAGTTAAAAAACAGCCAATACGATTTGATACTCTCGGACTACAACCTCCCTAGTTTTAACGGCATGGAGGCGCTGCGGCTTGCACAAACCCACCTTCCGGAAGTTCCCTTTATTTGTGTATCGGGGTCAATTGGTGAGGACCGTGCTGTTGAGCTGCTAAAGAATAAAGCAACCGACTATGTGCTAAAGGACCAACTCGAAAAGTTACCCTTGGCGGTAAGCAGGGCACTAAAGGAAGCACAGGAGCTGCTGGCACTTGAGGCGGCCCAAAAGGAGTTGCACCGACTATCGCAAGCGGTTATGCAGAGCCCATCAGGCGTAATTATTTCTGACACCAACGGTAAAATTGAGTATATCAATCCCCGCTTCACTGAAATATCAGGTTATCCACCGGAGATGGTTGTCGGAAAAACTGTGCGTATTCTTAAAGAAGAGTCCAACTCGCCGGAAAACTTCAACCATATATGGGAGACTATCAGGTCTGGGAAAGTATGGAAAGGAGAATACTTCAGCAAGCGGAGAAGTGGTGAGCGATATTGGGAGTATGTCGCCATCTCGCCCCTACTCAATGAAGGAGGAGAAATAATCAGCTATACCATCAACACCGAAGATATTACAGAACAAAAACGCCTTACGCAAGAACTCATTCAAGCCAAGGAAAAAGCAGAGGCAGGAGACAAACTCAAAACCGCTTTCATGCAAAACATTTCGCACGAGGTTCGTACACCACTAAATGGCATTCTAGGATTTGCCAGCCTTATTGCACAGCCAAACCTTTCGGAAGAAAACAGAAAAAATTACCTCAACATACTAAACACCAGCAGCGATAGGCTCTTGAACACCATTACAAACTACATGGATATTTCTCTAATCGCCTCAGGTAGCCAAGAAATACATAAAAAGCCCTTTCTACTGGCTGATTTGTTTTCAGAGCTCAACTACAAATTTCAACCCATAGCCGAAGCAAAAAAAATTACTCTAAACCTTCTGATATCCAAGGAGGTTGTCAACTTTTCCCTTAATTCCGATGAGGCACTGCTAAAGAAATCGTTTGCTCATTTGCTCGACAACGCCATAAAATTCACCTCTGAGGGGCAAATTGATATTGGCTTTGAAATAGCCGATGACAAGGTCAACCTGTTTGTAAGCGACACGGGCACTGGCATAGACAAAGAAAACCAAATAAGTGTTTTTAAATTCTTCATGCAGGAAAACACTTCAATCAACCGTGGGTATGAGGGAAGCGGCCTTGGACTCTCCATTGCGCAAGGTTTTATTCAGCTTCTTAACGGAACCATAACCATGGAATCGGAAAAAGGAATCGGTAGCCGCTTTACAATTTCTATTCCAGTAGAAACGTTGGAGCCACCAAACTCGATGGCTCATGAGCATCAAAACCCCATTATATCGCCAACAAACATTCCCACCATTCTCATCGCCGAAGACGATGAGCTCAACTACCTTTACACCAAAACCGTCTTAGAAGAAGCATCCTTTGCTGTAATTAGGGCTGCAAATGGAAAAGAGGCCGTGGAAGTTTGCCTTACCCATCCTGAAGTTGCGCTTGTACTAATGGACATTAAGATGCCTGTTCAAGATGGTTATGAAGCAACTAAGCATATTAAGCAACAGAGCAAAAATATGCCTATTATTGCCCTTACTGCCTATGCTATGGTTGGTGACCGACAAAAAGCATTAGACGCAGGATGCGACGATTACCTTTCAAAGCCAGTTATTGCCACACAGCTCCTCGATGTAGTTGCAAAATTCATTATTCTAAGCACCTCAAACAAGTAAAGTAATTATAACTTAACCTTTGGATAAAACTGCACGAATGAGAATAGCCTACCTTTGCCATCAGTTAGGTTGAAATCATCCTATTTGGTTAGTGATTATTTCAATAGGTTTAGTTAGGCTAGGTGGTTAAAGAGCGGTTTGTTAAAACAATTCCGCTCTTTTTTTACCCACTCCAATACCATATAATTACGATTAGGCTTTAATAAACTACAGTTTAAATCCAATAACCAAGATATCATCCACCTGATCGTTATCACCCTTCCAATCCAAATGAGTTTTTAGGAGCATTTCGCGCTGCTGATCAATTGGCATCGGGCTAATTTCTGTAAGTAGTCGCTTAAACGGTTTAGTCATGAACTTACGTCCGTCGGCGCCACCAAACTGATCGGCGTAACCATCGGAGAAAATAAAGAGTGAATCACCTGGTAGATAATCAACAACTTGGCACGTAAAAGGCTCATTGTCTGTAAGGTGAATACCAATTGGCATCTTATCGGCTTTATATTCAAATAACTCGCCGTTTCGAACCAAGTAAAGTGGGTTGTAGGCACCCGCAAACTCCACCTTCCGTGTTGCAGGATCAATAATGCAGAGGGAAATATCCATGCCGTCCTTTTGCTCATCCTTCTTACCAGTTTGCGACAAGGTCCGCTTAACGCTTTCCCTAAGATGATCGAGCACCAAATTGGCCGAAACCACGGCATCCTTCATCACAATCTCATCGAGGAACGATACGCCCAACATGCTCATAAAAGCACCTGGAACACCATGTCCGGTGCAGTCGGCGGCAACCACAATGGTTTTACCGTCACGGGCAGTAATCCAGTAAAAATCTCCACTCACAATGTCGCGAGGAAGGAAAAGCACGAAGCTTGCAGGGAGTAATCGGTTGAAGCGATCCAGCGGAGGCAGCACCGAAGTTTGGATTCTGCTGGCGTAGCGAATAGAATCGGTAATCTCCTGCTTTTGGTGCGAAATAAGTACGTTTTTCTCGTTCAGAAGTTTATTAGCCGACTTAATCTTACGGTAAAGTTTGAAGAGTAAAACTATAAAAACCAAAATCAGTAAAAATCCAACAACAAAGGTAAAAATCATTAGTCGTTGCCTCTGGATAACACTGTTTTGCAGAGCTGTTTCAGTATTAAGTTGCTTAATGGCTTGTTCCTTCTTTTCGGTCTCGTAACGGGTTTGTAGTTCAGAGATATCCTTCTGGCTCTTCTCAGAGAAGATGGAATCCTTAACAGCAATAAATAGCTTAAGGTAATCCAGCGACTCCTTGGGTTGGTTCAGTTTTTCGTAAACCAACGACAAGCGGTGGTAAATATAGCGTTTAAGCTCCCGCATGCCATTTTGCTTTGCCAGCCGTAAGCACTGTCGATAGTTGTCGATAGCCTGCTCATAATCTCCTCTTCGGTAACTCACCTCCGCAAGCCCGTATTCGGCTAAGGCCATTTGATAGGTTAAACCCAACTTCTTGGCGGTTTTTAAAACACGAATATTGAAATCGACTGAACGGCTATATTGCCGCTCATAGCTGGCAATCTTTGCAAGGTTGATATAAACAATTAGTGAATTTGGAGTATCGTCAATAGTTTGATAAGCTTGCAGCGCTTGATCGTAGGCTTCCTTGCCCTTAAGAAATGCATGCTCAATCTCCTTTTCTGAAATATATTGAATAGAATCCTCCCAGTATTCACCATATCGGATGGTAAATTCCAAGGATGCCAACCGTGTGTATACGTTGCCAATATTTACCATACAGTTGGCAATGGACTGCTTCTCGTCGTTCTCCTTAAAAATGTTCAGGGCACTTTGATAGTACTCCAGCGCTTTGTTGAAATTTTGCCGGTTGGACTCCACAGACAGCTCGCTCTGAACCATATTTTCGTAAACGGTCCCAATGTGAAAGAGGCAGTTAGCCATAAGCACCCGTTCCCCTATCTTTTCAAAATAGGTAGAGGCATCCTGAAAAGGCTTAATGGCAGCCTGGTAATTTCCCTGCCTTACCTCACACCGTCCTACATTGAACAAGGCAAATGCAACGCCGTAGGTATCGTGCTGCTTTTCCCCAATCTTAAGGCATTGGCTATAGTAAGTAAGCGAGCTATCAAATTTTCCCAGCTCGTAGTACACCTCCCCGAGGTTATCGGCAGTACGAGCCAACTTACGCAAGTCGGGCTGTTTCTCCCGCAAACGGTAGGCATTCCGAAGCAATATGGAGGCACTATCGAGGCTGCCACGAGCTAAGCAATAACGACCAAGCTCATGATAGGCATAGGCAATAAACTCCTCATCGTTTTTATTTTTTGCCTTAACAAGTACCTCATTGGCAAATTTCTCGGCCTTCGGAATGTTATTCTGCAAGTAGTAGTTTTGGCCAATATTGATAAGGATGTTCATCTCCCCCTTAAAGTAACCAACCTTCTGTGAAAGTTCTAACCCACGCTGAAAATTTCGTTCAGCCTCATCGTAGTTGTCCCTGAAGCTATAAACCATACCCAAGTTGTCGAGGGCGTCCACCTCAGCCTCACTTACCTTAAACTGCTTTGCCAAGCTCAGCGCCTCCTTGGCATAGGCCTCAGCATCCTTCCTGTCAAGGATTTCAGGAGTAAGTTCATTGAGAACGGCTAACCGCTCCTTGTCCTTAGCAGTCTTTAGCAGATTCACGAGGCTGTCGATACGAGCTTCTTGGGCGTTCAAGCTGCCAAAACTACCAACAGAAAAGATAAATAGAAGGATACGAATCAAGGTAGGGCGCATGATTGTGGTTTTTGCTTCAAAGCAAATTTAACAATTACACCATAATAAAAGCATATACAATCCAATTGTTTGCATTTTTTTGTTCTACACCCTCACTTTGTTGGCGAACAAAAAGGAGGTAGCGCTGTTTTAAATTCCCAGAACATAAGAAACCAGAATGATTTTGTATACCTAATATTTCCCTACCTTTGCTACAGATTATGATAATCGATCGTAAATTCTTATACCTAAGAGCATACGATTGGTCAATATTTCACTACATTAGGATATTGCAATAGGTAAATGTATATTCTATTTTTGTATAGTAATCTCAAAGAACAAACAACTTAAATCAATACAAGTCTCATGAAAATTGCTGCATACCTAGCGTTGGGATTAGTCCTGTTTGGAAGTTGGAGCGGCTGTACCAACAACAAACAACAAAACACAAAAAGAACAGTGGCCGTAAGTATACTGCCCCAGAAGTATTTTGTCGATCAAATTGCAGGCAACCGCTACAATGTGTTGGTGATGGTTCCGCAAGGTTCAAGCCCAGAAACCTATGAGCCAACTGCCTTCCAACTTACTGAACTCTCACACGCAATGGTCTACTTCAGGTTGGGAAACCTCGACTTTGAAAATACAATGCTTCGTGGGATTACCGATAACTTCCCAAACCTAAAAGTAGTTGACTGTTCCAAGGGCATCGACCTAATTCGTGGGGATGAGTTAGAAGGTTCTGACGACAATCACCACCAAGGTGTTGACCCGCACATTTGGATCTCCCCAAAAACTGTAAAGGTGATAGCTCAAACCATGGTTAATGCGCTTATGGAGGCCGATCCAGATTACGCTGACTCTCTCAAGGCTGGCTACACCAAGTTTATATCCACCATCGATAGCCTCGATAAAATGATGGCAAACGCAGTAGCGCAGCACCACATTAAGGCCGTTATGGATTTTCATCCAGTACTTTCATACCTTGCCCGCGACTATGGCTTTAACCAAATTGCCATTGAATCGGACGGAAAAGAGCCCTCACCAAAGCAGATGAAATCGACCATTGATATTGCCAAAACCAACGGAATAAAATCCATTTTTGTTCAGCAAGAGTTTGATACCGAAAGGGCCACCATTATTGCCAACGAAGTTGGTGCATCGGTAGTTAAGCTTAACCCGCTTGGTTATAACTGGGACAAAAACATCCGCAACATAATTGGCCAATTTGAACAAGTTAATAACGTTGAGCAACATGCCAGATAAGCTAATTGAGGTCAAGAATGTTACGGCCGGATATGACGACACCATTATCCTTCGTAACATCAACCTTGAAATTAAACCAAACGATTTTCTTGGTATTATTGGGCCAAACGGTGGAGGTAAGACCACGCTGCTGAAGTTGCTGCTTGGACAAATCACGCCATTTTCAGGGAAGGTAATCAACAATCTACAAGCAGATGTAAGTCGCGGGACAATAGGCTATCTGCCACAGGTACACGGCATAGACAAAACATTTCCAATCACCGTTCAGGAGGTTGTGCTGTCGGGATTAATGGGCCAAAAGGGAATGAGTAACAGGTTTACCACCGAAGAGAAGCAAAAGGCGGAAAACCTGCTTCATAAAACTAACACCTACGGCTACCGGCACAAAACCATCGATGAGCTTTCGGGAGGGCAGCTGCAGCGAATTTTTCTTTGCCGTGCACTCATCTCCGATCCCCAACTTCTTATTCTCGATGAGCCCAACACCTTTGTGGATAGCCAGTTTGAGAATGAGCTATACTCTATCCTCCGGGAGATGAACGAAAGGATGGCCATCGTAATGGTCTCGCACGATTTGGGAACCATTACCTCCTATGTAAAGACCATTGCCTGCGTAAATCGAAACCTAAATTACCACAATTCCAACATCATATCGGAAGAGCAGCTGGCCGTGTATGAATGCCCCATTCAACTTATCAGCCACGGTCCAGTTCCACATACCGTGCTAAAAACTCACAACCACAAATGAGCCAACTGTTTCAAGACATAATAGCCTATCCCTTTCTATACCGAGCGTTTATTGCTGGTCTGCTACTCTCAGTGGCCGCAGGAATTGTGGGAACCTACATTGTTGCCCGGCGGCTGGTTTTTCTCACAGGAGGAATTACCCACGCTTCATTTGGTGGCATAGGAATGGCCTACTTTGCAGGTATCAATCCAATATGGGGTGCTTTCGTATTCAGCATTTTTTCGGCACTTGGCATTGACCTAGTTACCACCAGAGGAAAGGTGCGCGAAGATTCTGCAATTGGCATGCTCTGGTCGTTTGGAATGGCAGTAGGTATCATATTTATTGCGTTAACACCTGGCTACGCTCCCAACCTGATGGGATTTCTTTTCGGTAGCATTGTTACTGTAACCACGGTAGACCTTGTTGTTATTGTTGCCGTAAACATTTTGGTGCTATTCTCTTTTGGCTTCTTCTTCCGATGGATACTTTACAGTGCCTTCGATGCAGAGTTTGCCAAAACACAAAACATACCGGTTAGGCTAGTCAATACCCTAATGCTGGTAATGGTTTCCATTACCATTGTAGCTGGGATTAGAATGGTAGGGATAATCCTGCTGCTTTCCATTTTGACATTGCCCTCCAGCACGGCCAACCTTTTCACCCGGCGATTCAAGACTATTGCAATTATCGCCATTGCCATAAACATGGTATCCATTGGCTCAGGGCTTATTTTTGCTTTTGAATTGAACATTCCAAGTGGGGCAGCCGTTGTATTTGTGCAAGTTATAACATTTGCCGTGGCGAAGTTATTTGTAACCTTGCAGATGAAGCTAAGCGTGAAGCGAAACATGAGTAAGAACCAACTTTCAGAATAAAATATTCAACAAAATAATAACCAAACAACAGAGTCGATGAACTACGATTTATTAGTTATAGGTGGCGGACCCGGCGGGTACGTTGCAGCCATAAGAGCAAGTCAGCTTGGGTTAAAGGTGGGCGTCGTTGAAAAGGAGAACGTTGGAGGTATCTGCCTAAACTGGGGCTGTATTCCCACCAAAGCACTGCTAAAAAGCGCCAATGTGTTTGAGTATGCATTGCATGCAGCAGACTATGGAGTTAAAATTGAAGGTGAAGCAAAACCCGATTTCTCTAAAATGGTTGAGCGTAGCCGTGAGGTGGCCAACGGCATGAGCAAGGGCGTTCAGTTTCTGTTCAAAAAGAACAAGATTGAAACCATCTCCGGCTTTGGCAAGCTTACCGACAACCATACGGTGGAAGTTACAGCTACCGATGGAACCAAAAGCAGCCACACAGCCAAGCATATTATTCTCGCCACCGGTGCCCGCTCACGTGAGCTGCCCAACCTTCCTCAGGATGGCATTAAGGTTATTGGCTACCGTCAGGCGCTTACCCTGCCAAAACAGCCAAAATCCATGGTGGTGGTTGGCTCCGGAGCCATTGGCAGTGAATTTGCCTACTTCTACAACGCCATCGGCACAAAAGTAACGCTGGTAGAGTTTCTCCCCAACGTTGTGCCGCTCGAGGACGAAGAGGTCTCTAAAACGCTTGAGCGCTCATTCAAAAAGGCCGGAATTAATGTAATGACCAACGCCTCGGTGGAGTCGGTTGATACAACTGGCAAAACCTGCAAGGTGAAGATCCAAACCAAGAAGGGTGTTGTAGAGGAGGAAGCAGAAATTGTGCTTTCGGCCGTGGGTATAACCTCCAACCTTGAGGGCATTGGGCTAGAAGCACTGGGTATTGTAATGGAAAAGGGAAAGGTTAAGGTTGATGAATTCTACCGCACCAACGTTGAAGGCGTTTACGCCATCGGCGACATTATTCCCGGACCTGCACTGGCCCACGTTGCATCTGCTGAAGGTATTACCTGCGTTGAGAAAATTGCTGGACAAACACCACGTCCCATCAACTACGGAAACATTCCCGGTTGCACCTATACCACCCCAGAGGTGGCCTCTGTTGGCATGACCGAAAAGGCTGCAGTTGAAGCGGGTTACGGAATTAAGGTGGGCAAGTTCCCATTTACTGCATCAGGAAAGGCTAGCGCTGCCGGAGCAAAGGATGGCTTTGTGAAGCTCATTTTCGATGCTAAGTATGGTGAACTGCTCGGCGCGCACATGATTGGTGCCAACGTAACCGAAATGATTGCAGAGCTGGTTGTTGCTCGTAACTTAGAAACCACAGGACACGAGATTATTAAGAGTATTCATCCTCATCCAACCATGAGCGAAGCCATTATGGAGGCAGCCGCTGCGGCATACGGTGAGGTTATTCACATGTAATAGCAAAGGAAGGCTATATGCAATAGAGAGCCGTGGCGGTATGCTGCGGCTCTTCTATTTTTGCTTTGGAATCAGCACAAAAACACCACGAGTTCCGCCAGCATCAATACTGTTTTCCACAAGCTACTCCTGAAAATTATGGGTGCCCTCCCACTTATAGAGGTTAAACTCTAGCCCCCAATTCGAACTAATTTCAACTATTGCAAGAACTTTAAGCTGAACCTTTCGACAAAACCGACGACCTGCTACATAAAGGTGGATGGTGAAGAGTGCGTCAACCTCAATTTCATCTCTAAATACCATCACGCCAGAGGACTTACTTCACGAGTGTTCAATTGTTAGCACGACACTATCCTATCCGATACCAAAATCCACCTTAAACGCACATCGCTGGGAATAGCTATCCGAAAACGATTGCTTAATTATTAATGTTATTTTACTAACATTAAGTATCGCCTCACACATTTAATGGTTACTTTTGCAATGGAAGTATTGCTAAGGCATAGCAGACGACAGGCTGCATAAAAAAAGAATGGCTCGCGTGGCTTTTCTGACACAGGCTCTCCGGGAAATATTGTAAGAGGTACTATCTTACACCTCGCCACCTAAATCACGCGCACTACTTAATTGCTTCTTTATATCGGCTAACGTGCAGCACTACAGGCATAAACGTACATACATGTTAGCCTACAAAGAACATTTGTGCACCGCTCCTATAGCGTTTGTGAAAACACACTTAGCACGACTTAAAAGGTACCATTAGCGTATGCCCATTAAAACGTTCAATTTTAAAACGCGTACGAGCATTTTGGTCGCTAGTAGGAAATAAAAAATTGAAACTTTTTTTGTTCCGAAAACGATTTAATTAACAGTTTTAACCACTTTTGGCAAACAAATAGTAAGGGGGAAGTGTTACCCCAAATGTATTTCTCAAAAAAAAACGAATTATGGAAAAACTAACGAAAGCGCTACAAGGCTATGGAATCACCAATGTAAAGGAGATTTACTATAATCCTAGCTACGAAATGCTATTCGAGCACGAAACTGACCCAAAACTTGAGGGTTTTGAAAAGGGAATATTAACCAAGCTGGGCGCAATTAATGTTGATACCGGGAGGTTTACCGGCCGAAGCCCCAAAGACAAGTTCATTGTAAAGGAGTCCTCCTCCGAAGCCAATGTTTGGTGGGCTCAGCCTGGGAAGAAGAGTTCCGACAACAAGCCCCTCTCCGAAGAGAACTGGAAGAAGTTAAAGGCGCTTTCGGCAAAACAGCTCTCCGGCAAAAAGCTCTACGTTGTTGACTGCTACTCCGGAGCCAACCCCGACACCCGCCTTAAGGTTCGTTTTGTACTCGAGGTTGCATGGCAGGCGCATTTCATTAAAAATATGTTCATTCGTCCTACCGAAGAGGAACTCAAAGATTTTGAACCCGATTTTGTTTCGCTAAACGCCTCCAAAGTTACCAATCCAGACTGGAAGGAGATGGGCATGAACTCGGAGGTGTTTGTGGTTTTCAACCTTGGCGAAAAAATGTCGGTTATTGGTGGCAGCTGGTATGGTGGCGAAAACAAGAAGGGTATCTTCTCCGTGATGAACTACTTCCTGCCGCTTAAGGGCATTGCAGCCATGCACTGCTCGGCCAACGTTGGTAAAAAAGGCGATGTAGCCATCTTCTTTGGTCTTTCAGGAACGGGAAAAACAACCCTCTCCGCCGATCCCAACCGCGAGCTCATCGGCGACGACGAGCATGGCTGGGACGACAATGGCGTATTCAACTTTGAAGGAGGTTGCTACGCTAAGTGCATCGACCTTGACCCAAAGAAGGAACCCGATATTTACGCAGCTATCCGTCGCGATGCGTTGCTGGAAAACCTCGACATTGATGCGCAAGGCAACATTGATTTCTCATCCAAGAAAAAGACCGAGAACACCCGTGTTTCCTATCCCATTTACCACATCAAGAATATTGTAAAGCCGGTTTCAAGAGCAGGCCACGCAAAGAATGTGATATTTCTTACGGCCGATGCCTTTGGCATTCTCCCTCCCGTTTCGAGGCTAACCCCCGACCAAACACAGTATCACTTCCTTAGCGGCTTTACATCGAAGCTGGCAGGCACCGAGCTGGGTGTTACCGAACCTCAGCCAACCTTTAGCAGCTGCTTTGGTCAAGCATTCCTACTACTCCACCCAACGGTTTACGCCCGCGAGCTAGTAAGAAAAATGGAGATGAATGGCTCAAAAGCATACCTCGTTAACACCGGATGGATTGGTGGCAAGTATGGAGTTGGCAAGCGCATCGATCTGCCCTCAACCAGAGCAATAATCAATGCCATCCTAGATGGGTCCATTGAAAATACAGATTTTGAAACTCTGCCAGTCTTCAACCTTCAAATACCCAAAAGCGTTCCGAATGTTGACAGCAAAATCCTCAACCCTCGCAACGCTTGGAACAACAAGGCGGAGTACGACGAAACAGCCAAGATGCTGGGCGAAAAGTTCATCAAGAACTTTGAGAACTTTACCGACAACGATGCTGGCAAACGTTTAATCGCAGCAGGACCAAAAATCTAAAAACTACTGCGTTTCTATACATTAGAGAGGGCAACCACTATATTGGTAGCCCTCTCTCTTTTTTTACACATCAATACGAATTATTCTAATCGATGGAATCCAGCAAGAAAGTTTAACATATTTTTAGTGAATTAAATTGAGGTAAAACTTGACATGGTCTGTTTATCTATGTACCTTTTACAAAAAATTGAAGCCATGACATCACCACTGCTTGCATCGGAAATTGAGGCCCTAAAGAAGGAGAAGAAAACGGGTAAGGTATTTGGCTCAGCCATCGGAGTTCTGCTTGCCATTTCGGGCATTGCCATCTCCATTACCATGGGTGAGCTTCACTATGTGGTTTACATTCTGATAAACGTTTTTGTAGGAGCTGTGATAGGTTACCTCGTATCGATGTGGATAAATAGAAAAGTGAATGCTGACCTCCGCACGGGTAACAAGGAGGTTAAGGTGGAAACCATCACCGACAAAGAGCAGGTGGACGAACCCATTGCAAATCTATCGGAAACTGCAGGCCTCACTGAAAATCCATCGTTCCTGCCCACCGACCTCGCTACGCAAAAGCACTACTTCCTTATTGGCGACGACCTCATTGAGGTTGACAAGGAGATGTACCAAAAGGTTGATAAGGGTGAGCACGTAAAAGTTCACATGGCTCAAAAATCTGGGGTCATATTTAAGGTTGAACTCCTTGACTAACGTTGTTTGCTAAGCTACTGCTCAACACATCGTTCTATGTAATCGATGGTATTGCTAAGCCAGCCAGAAAAATTTTCCGATAATTTTAGCTCTTATTAGGAAACAAAGTACAGCCTTTGAGCATATATTGTGGCACGCATTGGGAGCATCCTGCCGCTTAAAGGTGACTGTTGTCAATGTGCTAGTTCTATGTTCAGTGTAACGTTTTAATCGGCTTTGATGACAAGCACAAATAGCGCCACCTCTTTGGCTGAAGAGCAAGCTATAAGCAATTTTTCCAACGGCATGAGCTGTGCCCAAGCAGTGTTTTCCGTTTTTGCACCACAATACGGCATTGAGCCAGCCATGGCCCTTCGGCTAAGTGGTGCCATGGGCGGTGGAATTGGTCGCAAGCAGGAGATATGTGGAGCCTTTAACGCCAGTAGCTTGGTAATTGGCCTGCACTTTGGCAATACAAACGTCGACGATAAGGAGGCAAAAGAAAAAACGAGCGCCCTAGCCCAGCTCTTTCTCGACCGTATGGAAAAAACATTTGGTGGAACCACCTGTAGCCAAATTCTTGGTGGAGCATCGCTAAAGACTTTAAAAGATAGAGATTTTGTAAAAACCCAAAACCTTTCGGAGCACAAATGTGTTCCTTGTATTAGAGAATCGGTAAGAGTGTTAGCAGAGCTAACCCTATCCAAAACCAAAGAGAGTTAATAAACATGCCGCATCTACAAGTATATCTCTGGATATTAAGTGCACTAATCATACTTTCAGCCTCCGTGCTTAAAGGGCTTACCGGCTTTGGCTTCGCGCTTATTGCCCTCCCTGTGCTCTCGCTCATCTTTCCCATGAGCGTGCTGGTGCCTGCCATGAGCATCTTCAACATGTTTACTAGCCTGCTCATAGTGCTGCAGATGAAGGAAAAAATTCGCTGGCACTACTTTGTTCCCATGTTTGCCGCCAGCTTGCTGGGTATTCCTCTCGGTATCTACTTCTTGGAATACATCAATGAGTTTACGCTGAAAATTATAACAGGCATTGTGGTAATTATTTTTTCAGTGAAAATGCTTGGTGAGATTAAACTTGCAAAACGGTTTAAGGAAATGCCCATTGTGTTTGCCGGCTTCTTGAGCGGGATTCTAAATACGAGCATCTCCGTTGGCGGACCACCCATTGTGATTGCCATGACCCGCAAAGGCTACGGAAAACAGCTATTTCGAGGAGCGCTGGCATGGTTCAGCATGTTTTCCGCGCTATTTACCACAGCGGCATACTTTGCGAAGCATCTCGTGCCTCACGAATCGCTGACGCTGGCGTTGAGCTGTGCTCCACTTCTGCTGCTTGGCTCAAGGTGGGGAAACAGGTGGGCGCTAAAAATTCATCAGGAGAAATTCAGAAAAGTGGTGGTGGTAATGAACATCATAACTGGAATTGTAATTGTTGCCGCTACTCTAATTAAGGGGAAACACGGGCAGCCGTAGCAGCAGCAAATTGTTTTGGTGTAAATCGAGTAATTTGCTGTATATTACCGATACCCAAACAACACCTAAAAGCCATTGATTATGAAAAACAAGCTAACCCTACTCCTCGCAGCATTGCTGATGGCAGCCACTGCAACAGCACAGGAGAAGCCCAAGACGGAGGTTTTACTCATCATCGACGAGCAATACTTTTACTTTCCCGGCGGTAAATCGGAGCTGGTAAACCCGATTCCTGCAGCCCAAAATACCCAGAAGATTCTTCTCCGTTTCAGGCAGGAGAAAAAACCCGTAATATTTATCAAGCATAAGGTTGAGTCGGGTGGCGACATATACGAGCTGGTTAAGCCGGTTGAGGACGAAAAGGTGATTACCAAGACCGATGTAAACAGCTTTAAGGGAACCGACCTGGAGCGCATGCTCATGGAGCTCAATGCCGGTAAACTGGTAATTTGCGGAATGCAAACGCAGATGTGCGTGGAGGCAGCCGTAAGGGCCGCAGCCGACAAGGGCTATGATGTAACACTCATTAGCGATGCCTGCGCCACAAGAAATTTGGAGTACAACGGTGTAAAGGTAAAGGCAAAACTGGTGCAAGCAGAAACGCTTGCCACCCTAAAGAGCTACGCCAAAATAATGACTACCAAAGAATTCCTTACCGGTAAATAGCGCAACCGCATTGCACGGTATAAAAGATATGGGCTGGCCACAATGGCTGGCCTTTTTTTGTTTAAGGGGATTTTGGGCAATAGAGAGACCCATTATTATGGTGCAATAGAAAGGTAGATACGGAAAAGCATAAGGCGCTGTAGGAGTCAAACGTTGGTAGCGCAATGGATCAATGCGTGGGCACTCCGTAGGTGTGCAACAAATCCCTTAGCCCGGTTATTTGCGGCGAATAGTTGCGCACCTACGGCGCGCTAGTTTTATATGGATTGATTTTTCTACCAACGTTAGGCCTCTACGAGGCCGTATTTAGGAAGAACCTTTCGATTATACCCAAATTCACTTTTGCCGTTTTTACGCTCCCTTCGGCCTAAGGGTCCCCGGCTGCACAGCCCAGGGCGCTCGCCTCCGGACCATCGCCATTGTAACTCATAGCCCACGGTTTCAACCGTGGGTAATTAAATTCCGATGAAAAGTCCAAACCGTTTCAACGGTTTATGGAGTTCTCCGCCCCTTATTGGCTCCGCAGCCTAGGGCGTTCCGGTAAACACCGCTGCTTGTGATGTAACTTGAAGGGTGGTTATGGCAAGATCACGTTATCCAGGGAGGCCATTAGCGCCTTTACCTCTTCATAGGACTCCTTCACACGCCTATTTAAGGAGTTGTTTACCCAGTTGGATTTAAGGAGGCAACCACCCTTTTTATCAGGCTCAATCCATGCCACGTGCAGCACGTTTAACAGGAACTTTTCGCCATCGGAATCGGTTAGCTCAATATAGATGTTTTTCATGGGAGGGAAGATTTAATGTTAAGTAATATTAGGAAAAGAATGCATATATCTTCCTAAAATAACTTGACAGATTTTTAACTAAAAACTACTTTAAGCTTACATGAAGATACTGTATTCCTGCTTTTCCATTACCAATACGTTCATATTCATTTTATGTTAAAAAAGAGTATGTATATCCGTAAAGTGTCATAATCCTGTAATATTGGCTACCACTAGCCTATCGAAGATTTTATCACCAAAATACCTTCTGTTTAATTTGTATACGA